>LNAP01000013.1_pt1 | contig 174076 bp, 165 predicted proteins | sample 602601 | NCBI WGS metagenome assembly LNAP01 (sample SAMN02440304, study PRJNA202911) | soil metagenome | biome: Subtropical and temperate rainforests or woodlands; isolation source: soil samples (1 kg each in a 20% v/v slurry with milli Q water) were... ...
ATACTCGTGTAAACACTGTAAGTACAGCAAACTATTGGCAGGCTGTTGTATAGCAAATGTGGTCAGCTCGCGGGTCAGCTCCACCGCCCCTTCGGCACACATGTACCTCAAGCAGGCGATGTTCCGGTGCTCAATGGCCGCCTTTGCAGTGCTGGAAGGGAATCGATATCCTACTTGCAGCAATCTAGAAAGGTAGTCTTGGTGGTCGGGATTCTGAAAACCACTGTTCAACGAAGGCAAATCTAAAGGCACCCCGGCGCTGTACAGCAGATGCAGGCAGTTAATGTCGTTTCTTCTGGCTGCCATGCCCACACACGTGCTTGGCACCTTCAAATTGTTGGTTGGCAGAAGTTGGGCCAAACAGAGCGCGTGACCGTTGATGGATGCGGCAGTGACGGCAGTGCCATCGACTGGACATCCTTCTTGCAGCAGATACGTCAGGCTCTGTAGGTGTCCAGCTGTAGCCGCTGCGGTGACGCAAGCAGCACTCCACGGACAGTTGTGTTCGCGTAGAAAGACTAAACATTCAGGGTGGCCACCTGTAGCAGCAGAGGCGGTGACTTGATTCGTGAGGGCAACACCTTGTGCGGCAAGGTAAGTCAGGCACTGCAAGTGGCCGCCACGAGCCGCAGCACACAACGCGCCAGTAGTGATGCCACAACCACGTTCTTGCAGTAGCAGAATAAACGTCAGATGGCCATTTGCGGCGGCAGCGGTAAGCGTTTCCGAGGTTAGGGTCGCCCCTTGCTCCAACACGTAATTCAAGCACTCAATGCTGCCTCCAGCCGCGACTGCATTGACGATTTTGGTAGAAAGAGCAAAGCCGTGCAAATGTGCATATAATAGGCAATCGAAGTGTCCATGCTGAGCGGCTGCTATCACCGCTTTCTCTTCGAGTGCGTAGCCGTGTTCGCACATTAACTGCAAGCACTCCACGCGCCCGTGGATTTTTCTTTTTTTGTTGTTGTGGCCAACTGCAAGCACTTGAAGGCTCGACAAAGCGGTATCTCAGCGTTAAACTCAGTCAGCACAGCGCAAATCTGGCCTTCACTGACCTTGACTTCTTTGATCGTTCCGTTCACCGGGCATGGAACCTCTACAACCGCTTTATCGTTCTGTACTTCCATCAGAATCGACTCGTCGTTCACGATGTCGCCCTGCTTGATGAGCAGCTTCACAATCTCGCCTTCATGTATACCTTCACCAAGTTCCGGGAACTTGTATTCGAAAATGGCCACTAACCACTACCTCCTGTAAGTGAATATCTCTAAGCGCGCCGCTTAGTCGCGATGGTTAAAAATCAAGAACCTTATTCAGACCTTCGATCACCCGAGCCGGGTTCGGCAGCCATTCGTCCTCGATTTGAGCAAAAGGATACACCGTATCCGGGGGCGTTACGCGCAGCACCGGAGCTTCGAGATGGAGAATCGCCTTCTCGTTGATTTGCGCGATCACTTCCGCTGCAACCCCGGACGTTTTTTGCGCTTCCTGCACGACGATAGCGCGGTTTGTTTTCTTGATTGACGCCACGATCGTATCGATATCCAGAGGCATCAGGGTGCGCAGGTCAATAACCTCGACTTGTACGCCGCGTGTTTTTTCTATTTCTTCCGCTGCTTTGAGCGAAGTGTGAACCATTGCGCCGTAGGTGACAATAGTAACGTCTTTCCCCTCGCGAACCACATTGGCTTTGCCGAGCTCTACGGTATATTCGCCTTCAGGCACTTCAGCACGGAATGAACGGTAAAGATTTAAATGCTCCATGAAGAACACAGGATCGTTGTCCCGGATCGCGGAGATCAGCAGACCCTTCGCGTCATAAGGGTTTGAAGGTACAACCACCTTGATCCCCGGCGTTTGCACGAGCAGCCCTTCAAGCGGATCCGTATGGAGCTCCGCAGCTTTGACACCGCCGCCAAAAGGCGTGCGGAACACGATCGGAGCATTGTATCTGCCGCCGGAGCGGTAACGCATACGGGCTGCTTGCACGCATATTTGGTCCAGCGCTTCATAGATAAAGCCGACAAACTGAATTTCGGCAATGGGACGAAAGCCTTGAATGCCAAGACCTACCGCCAACCCGCCGATCGCGGATTCGGCCAGCGGCGTATCAAAAACGCGCTCTTCCCCAAATTCCTTCTGCAGGCCTTCCGTCGCGCGGAATACGCCCCCTACATGACCGACATCCTCCCCGAATAACAGAACATTTTTATCTCTTTCAAGTTCTACGCGCATAGCGTCCTTGATGGCTTGTATCATTGTCATTTGTGCCATGACTGTCTCTCTCCTCTTTAAAAAACTTCCGAATCGAATTAATTATACTCTGTCTTCTGCTCTTCCAGGTGCTTGGGTGCGGATTCAAACATCGAGTCGATCAGGCCGGGAATCGTCATTTTCTCTGTTTCCTCAGCCTTCTTGATTTGCTCCGCTACGGTAACCTTCGCTTCTTCCTTGACGCGCGCTTCTTCTTCCTCGTTCCAAAGTCCTTGCTTGGTCAGGAAAATGCGCATCCGGGACAGCGGGTCCTTAGATTCCCATTCTAATTCCTCGTCCTTCGTGCGGTACTTTGTAGTATCGTCCGCCATCGAATGCGGTTTGTATCGATAGGTCAGCGCTTCGATCAAGGTAGCGCCCTCGCCTTTACGTCCGCGCTCCGCCGCTTCCGATACCGCTTGATACACAGCCAGGACGTCCATCCCGTCGACCTGCACACCCTTAATACCGGCTGCAATCGCTTTATGCGCAATGGAAGGCGCCGCAGTTTGCTTGGCAAAAGGCGTAGTGATCGCATAGCCGTTATTTTGCACCATATAAATGACAGGCAGCTTAAAAGATCCGGCAAAGTTCATGCCTTCGTAGAAATCTCCCTCGGAGCTTCCTCCGTCGCCGGTGTACGTAATCGCCACTCTTTTCTGGCCGCGCTTTTGAAACGCCATCGCCACACCCGTTGCATGCAAAATCTGTGCGCCGATGATGATCTGCGGCATCAGCACATGCACATCATCAGGAATTTGGCCGCCGTGCTGATGGCCGCGAGAATACAAGAAAGCTTGATACATCGGAAGACCGTGCCATACGATTTGCGGGATATCGCGGTAACCCGGACATATGAAATCGTCTTTGTTGAGCGCGAATTCGCTGCCGATCATGGAAGCTTCTTGACCGGATACGGGCGCATAGAATCCTAAACGGCCCTGGCGGCCCAGATTGATGGCTCTTTCATCCCATACGCGGGTGAACACCATTCTTCTCATTAACTCTCTTAACTGGTCATTGTTCAGTTTCGGCATTTTCTCTTCATTGACGATTGTGCCGTCGGGAGCAAGAATCGACAAAGGTTGAACCTTCTCAGTGGTCGCTTCGTACTGCTGGCTGACAAGTTGCTTACTCATTTTCATTCACCTCATGTATAATTTTAATGCCTGAAGCTGTCATTTCTGTTATAGTGTTATTATAAACCTGTTTAATTCATTTGTACACCGTATTGCCTATGTATAAACAACTTTTTATTTATTTCAACTAGTACAGTTTAGCGATTTTAATGATACAGATGGCCGTTTTTTTGTCAAACTGCTATAATACACCGGTCAGGAGGATGCTTTTCATGGATGATTCCCGTTATTATAAAAGAACCGTTGTCAGGGAGGAACTCCCCTCGGTTTTCCTTGGCGCCGCCCGTCCGCTGCGCATTTATTTACCCCCCGGCTACGACGAGCTGCTGTCCTATCCAGTCATCTACTGTCAGGACGGTGAGCAATTTTTTAATTTCGGGCGCATTGCCACCACGCTCACCAGGTGTATCCTGGATGAAGGCATCGAGCCCGCAATCATCGTCGGAGTGGATGTGAATACGGCTACCCGCACTTCCGAATATGCGCCGGAGGGAGCGCTTCATAGAGCGTATTGCCGTTTTTTCGCAGAGGAGCTGGTACCCTGGGTTGAAGCGCGATTTGCCGCCAGAAGCGACAGACAGGAACGAATCCTTGCAGGAGATTCTCTCGGCGGAACTGTATCTTTACACCTCGCATTAGATTATCCTAGCCTTTTTTGCCGGGTTATATCCTTGTCAGGGGCGTTTTTTGACAAAACCCGGGAAAGGCTCCGCAAAGAGCCCGATCTGTCGCAGCTTCAACTATATATGCTGGTCGGATTGGATGAAACAGAAGTCACCACCGAACGGGGAACTTTCGACCTCGTAGCCGAGAACCGCAAGACAAAAGAGCTGCTGGAACAGAAAAAAACCGGGCTGCTCTATATCGAGAAGCCCGGCAAGCATATTTGGGGGTTTTGGCAGCAGGAGCTGCCTGCGGCTCTTCATGCTTTTCTTGAGCGCTAGAAGTTTAACCGGCTTGCCTCGTCTCAACCCGGTTACCGGTCGTCCAGGGAGTCCTTTTCGTATCTGGCCTTGAGCAGCTTTATCATTTCCTGAATTTCATCTTCATCTGGCAAAATATCCGGCCCTGCAGCTTCTGAGACCCCTTGCGATCGAAGCAGGCCGTATAGACCGGACAAAAAGCTGTCTACCGTAACCGCCTTCCCTAAGCATTCCGCAACACTCCCCATCGTGCCGGGAATAACATGCGGGTAATCCTCCCCCGCAGCCCCTGCACGCTCATAAAACCTTCTGGCTGTTTCCCCTCTTGCACCGCCGCTTCCTTCTACGATCACGAATGCCTGTACGGAGAGCGCATGCTGCTGACGCCTTTGGGCGATACCGCAAAATTTGCGGCCGCCCAAGCTGAGATCGAATTCACCCGGGCAAAAGGACCCGGCAATTTCTCCTTTTTCCACACCCGCCGTTAAGCTCAGCATCGATTCCCGGACCAGCGCATACATCAGCTCGAATTCCTTGCGGTAATCCATCATCCCTTCCCTCTTAGGCAGCAATAAGGATATGTTCACAACTCCCAGATCTAACGGCACCGCAGCGCCGCCGGAGTTGCGCACCGCTGTTGAATATCCTTCATTGCTCAACTGAAGCCGGGCTTCAAGCGCCCCTGGAAGTCTGCTGTCCCGCAAACCCATTACGAAAGCGCGCGGATGACGCCATATATGCACAAGGGGAACGGCTCCCTGTCCGATTTTGCGGCAGAGCAGCTCCTCCAGAGCAAAAGCGTACAAAGCTTCATGATAATGCGTATACATACTTCTATCCAAAATAACCATATGGGATGGAAATTGCAGGTTGCCGGTCATCCAAGCTTCACCCTCGTCCGTATTCATATCTAGTATAATAGCATAAATTGTACTTTTATAGACAAATTGGACCCCAGGTTCGGGACATAATACCAAAACTTTCCTCGGACAGGTAGGATTTTGTAAACTTACGTCGAATATGTCGAATATTGTGTAGTATCTAATAAAAAGTGATAGTGGGCGAGAACATTGACTGTATTCGATCAATTGCTGTTGAATATGATGACTTTGACGCTGCCAATCATGCTTTATCACATTTTTTGGGTAGAGAAACCGGAAAAATCCAACATTTTATCCAGACGCCGATGGGTTACGCTGATTTGTGCATTAGCCGCCTTATTTTGCATGACGCATCCTTACACGATCATCGCCGGGTATCATTATGATTTACGACTGATCCCTCTGCTTGTCGCTTTTTTATACGGCGGTTTTGAAGCAGGTTTCATCGTCGCTGCAATCATTTTAGCTATTCGCTATTATATAGGCGGCCCCGGATTTTTGCTATCCGTTTTATCTTGCACCGTCGTTCTTCCTATTATCGTCTCTTGTATTTCCCTGTGCAAATGGAAAGACCGCGCCCCAAAGCTGATGTTTCCCGGCCTATTGACTTTGCTCGCAACCCTGGTGTTCTTTTGCGTAGCTGTCGTGAATCGTATGATTTTGGATATCGCCTTGAATGGAACATTCTTTGTCGTTTTCGGATTTTACTGTTTGATTCATATGTTAACCATGATAATCGTCACCTTTCTGATCGAACGCAGCAAAGAGGTTTCAACCATACGACAAGAGATTCAGCAAACGGAAAAACTGAATGTGCTAAGCGAGCTTGCCGCTTCCGTAGCTCATGAAATTCGCAATCCGTTGACGGTCGCGCGAGGCTTCATGCAAATTCTCAGCCAAACCGAAGCCACCGAGGAGAAAAAACAAATGTATACAGCTATGGTGATCGACGAGATCGACAGAGCTCAAAGCATAATCACAGACTATTTGGCATTCGCCAAACCGCAAGCGGAAAAAATGGAACGAGTTGACGCATCCGCCTTATCGGATAAATTGATGAATTTGATCAGTTCCTATGCTTCGATGCGAGGTGTAGAAATCAAACTTAACCTTGAATCCGCCCTCTGGATCGTAGTCAATAGCGATAAATTCATTCAATGTCTTGTCAATCTGATCAAAAACGGTATCGAAGCTATGCCGGAAGGCGGGACTTTGCGAATTAACGGATACAAAACAAGTACCCATATCTGCGTGGAAATCATGGATCACGGCATCGGCATGAGCGCTGAGCAAATGGAACGTTTGGGAACCCCCTTCTATTCCACCAGGGACAAAGGGACGGGACTCGGCATGATGGTTTCTTATCGCATTATTAAAACTTTCGGAGGCTGCATTAAGGTGAAAAGCGAAATAAACAAAGGCACTTGCATCACCATCTTGCTGCCTATCGCAAGCTAATGAACTTTTTCTTTGTTCTCTTGTTCCGCCAACAAATCCATAATCCCTTTGAACAGAGGAATGACTTGATTGGCCGCTTCAGCATCCACATTCTCAATCACAACAGATACCGCGTATTGCGGATCCTCCGCAGGGCCGTACCCGATAAACCACTGGTTTACCGTTTCATGCTTACCCGTGTTCACTTGAGCGGTCCCCGATTTTCCCGCCAGTAACCACTGAGCTCCCTGCAATTCAGTCCCTGTTCCTTCTTCCACCACCGCCCGCATCCACTTGATCAGTTTCCTGCTTGTAGACGCAGAGATACCTTCGCCTTTAGTGATCAGCTTCTTTTCCGGGAAACGGTCCATAACGCGATCAGTTCGATAACGCACCTCCTGAACGACTCTCGGCTCGTGAACAACCCCTCCGTGCAGCAGAGTTACTATCAGATTAGCAGCTTGCAAAGGGGAAACTAGCGCATCCCGCTGACCGATTGCCGTTTGCATGAGCACCCCTTCATCCTCTCGGGGAGTAGTAAGGGCAAACAATTGTCCGGCTTCCTCACCGTCAAGCTGCCGCATGAAGTGTTGAGCGCCTGCCGCTCCGCTCCACCCTACTTGAGTGAGCAAGCCCAGCTTTCGCGCATATGACTCCAGTTGTTCAGAGTTTAAACGCTGCATGACTTTAGCAAAGGCAATGTTGCAGGATTCCGCAAAGGCTTCCTCTAGTGTAAGGGAGCCATGCCCATGCTTTTTCCAACAGGTGAAGCCGTACTTTCCCAACGCTCCTTTGCAATCAAAAGTTTCTTCATCCGTTACGACTCCTTCTTCCAAGGCCGCTGCCGCGACTACCGTTTTCATGATTGATCCAGGGGGAATGGCCTTCACCGCTTGATTCCTCCAATTCGATTGCTCGGGATCGACATGTTCGGGATCGAACGATGGCCTGCTGGCCATAGCCAGGATGTCCGCCTGTGAAGCGTCCAGCACCACGGCAGCGCCTTGATGGATGTGAAGTCGATCCATGAGTGCTTCAATATTGCGTTGGAGGGAGAGATCCAAGGTCGTCATCACCTTTAACGGGTAATATCCGTTGTCGGGTGAAAACAAGCGGGCATCAAGCCCGCTGAGCGGCCTTTGGGCGCCGTCCGTGAAAAAGGACAAGGAAGTTTCGCCAATCCCTTGAAGCCATGGTTCAAAGCTCTTCTCCAGGCCGGCCCCGCCGATCTCACTTGTCAGTCTGAGCTGCCCGCTTTCTAATTCAGTCCCAAACGCGCTTGCTATTCTTTCGGGATTCTGCCCGATAAATCCTATCAGTTGTTGGGCGATCATATTGGCCGGGTATCTGTCTACATAGTCAATCACTTTTACGTTCGACAGATTTAACTCGCGAATGCTTCTGACCTGATCCGGCGTGAGAGGAGAAGGTTTTTCTTCGCCATGAACCGACCATAAGCGGGGCTCCGTCAGCTGACTGGTGAATTTAGACCACGCAGCACGGCTGATTCCTAATATGGAGGATAAACGAGTAAGCTCCGAATCGCTTCCTTGATATTCCCCCTTAATAGGAAAACCGACAAGCGCCTTGATGTGCTTCCCCGTCAAAGGCTCAAGATTGCGATCATAAAACTGCCCTCTGCCGCTGTCCAGCACAAGAGCTCGCTGCCTCTGCAGTACCGAATTCCTGACAAGATCAATTCCTTGTCCTGAGTAGCTTCTGGCACTGACCGCCTGAATCCAAAACAACCTGCCCATAATAACAGATAAACCGATAACTAAACATAAAAGCGCCAGGAAAATTCTTCGTTTCTTACTAGCCGCCAACAGAGTATCCTCGTCCATCCTGCAGCCCCCTATAGCTGATAGCTTCTTTCCTCCAGTATAGGCCTTGGGAGGGGCCGCCAAACATGGAAAAGGCCTGCGCCCCTTCAGATGCAAGAAAGGGATGCAGGCCTATATAGGTGCTTTCTATTATACTTGGAACTTAGATAATGAGTCCTTCAAGGAATTCGAGAGCTGATCCAGCTTATCCGACAGCTTTACAAGACCATCGCTGACATTCAGCTGCTCAGCGCTTAGAGACGCCACCTCCTCGGATGTCGCAAGCGATTCCTGCGCAACGGCGCTGACATTCGTCATCGCATCGGAAAGAATGATTTGCGATTGCTCCAGCGTGCTGATCGAATCGCTGACGGCGCTTAATTGCACGATGAAGCCGCCCATATGGGTAGTCACCTGTTTGAAAATTGTATCTGCTTCCTTAACCGCCTGAATTTGTTCCTGGAAAATCGGCGTAGCTTTGGAAAGAACCCCAACGGTCTCATCGATTTCACGTTGAATCGTTTCTGTAATCTGTCCGACTACATCGATGGATTGACGCGACTGGTCTGCCAGCTTGCGAATCTCATCCGCAACCACCATGAAGCCTTTACCTGCAGCGCCCGCGCGCGCGGCTTCAATCGTGGCATTGAGCGACAAAATATTCGTCTGCTTGGTCAGGTTGTTCAGAACTTCCAGAATTTTGCGGATGGAACGCGTGCTTTCCTTCAGCTTATCTACCTTGTCGACCATAGAGCGCATCATTTCTTCGGTCAGATTTGTTTTGCCGATCAGCTCCGCCATGTATTTGGTGCCAAGCTCACTGGAGCTTTGCACATCTGCAGCAGAGGTGCCCATTTCCAGGTTCGCTTCAATTACCGTTTTCATCTGCTGCCCGATGTGTTGAGTGAGCTCATTGCCTTTTTCCGACTCTGTTGCCAAGCCTGCAGCCCCGCCTGATATTTCGTCGGTTGCAACGGCAATTTCTCTTGCAGAGGTAGCTGTCGTTTTGGACGCATTCGACAGTTCCGCAGATGTATCCAGAACATCTTGCGCAGATTGGTTCGTTTGTTTAACTAAAGCAGTAATTTGCTGCATCATGACATCAAAGCTTGCTCCTAATCGGCCGATTTCATCTTTAGATGAAAAGTTCGCACGAACCGTCAGGTTCCCTTGAGCCCCTTGTTCCATTAAGTTACTTAAGCCCGCCAGCGGCCTTCCGATCATCCGGGCAACGAACCATCCGATCAGAACCGCAATCAAAGCAGCAACAATTGCGGTGGCGATAGTCAAGTCAAAGATCTTCTTTGCATCTTTGACCAATGAGCTGACAGACATGCTGCCTACCAAATTCCATTTGGTCACATAGGATTTGTAGTATACGATCAATTGACCGTTGTTCTCCATCGAGCCGCTCCCCTGCTCCTGCTGTTCCTTTGTCAATTTAAAGGAAGCGTCCTGCTCCAGCAGATCGAGTTGCTTATTGAATACATACTTGTTATTCTCGCTGCTAATCACGATCTCGCTATCCTCACCCAGCTTGATCGCATCCGTTTCATTTCTCAGAACCAAGCCGTTGATTTCCAGGAGCATGACGGCTACCGGTTGATTGCTCGTCAAGCTTTTCATAACTCGGCCTACACCGAAGGCATCTGAAAATCCTGAATACCCTTTGACCTTCGTCTCTAGCCAAGTGGCCATTCCGTTGTTCGATACAATTCTCTTGAACCATTCGAACTCGGCGGCGGATTGGGAAAGCTCGCCGCCTGCACGGCTACCTATGACTTTGATCACTTCACCCGTAGGCTTGTAGAGGTGAATAGCCCTTATAGAGTTGTTCAACAGAGAGACATTCAGTTTTTCGGTCACTTTCAGCATAGAATTTTTGTATTCTTCCGAGGCCGGATTGGTAATGTTTAATTTTTCCAATAAATCCAGCAGATCTTTATCCATCGTAATCTGAAAGGAACTATCCTCATACGATTGAAATAAGAAATCAAGCTTCTGGCCGGCCTGCGCGATCGTCTGTTGACTGGCTTCGCTCATCTTATTTGCAATCACACTTTTGGAAATGAGGTAGGAGGTCATCCCCACAACAAAGACGAATACCAGAATACTTACGAAAAACGTTAAGAACAGCTTCATACCGACGGATTTCACCGGGTTTTTCAATCGAACCTGCTTCCAATCATTATTCTTTAATGCCCTTTCACCCCTACTTCGAAAAAATTTGCTTACCGACTGCGCTGCCTTTTTCAATGTTGCCTTGACTTCTTCCCATTTTCTCTTCAATTAAATTCACCACCATTAGTTACTTGCAAAGCTTGGAAAAATCTTGAATCGATCGGTTTATAATTCGACAGAGACATACAATATCCTTTCTCTTTCGATATAATTTTCAAAAAAAAAGAAAAGGCTTTCCCTTCTGCCGAAACGCTGAAAGGAGAGCCTTTTGAATATGGTCTGAAATTATTTATTTTCCCGTCTTTTTCCGCAGCATATCCCATTTCTTCACAGGCCGGTCCACTTTCATGAGAATGGTTTGCAGAGGATGTCTGGCCGCGTCCAGCTGCCTGTGCTCCTCGTCCCAAATAGCGGAAACCTTTTGCTTGAAATAAGTGCCGTCCGGCCCGAAAAACTCGACATCCTGCCCCGCTTTAAAATGATTTCTTTGCTGGATCACCGCCAGCCCTGTCTGGTCATCGTAACCCGTCACCAGACCGACGAAATCATACCCGACTACTTTATCCTCAGGCTCGTAGATATGATCCTCATGTCCGGGCTTATCGAAGAAAAATCCGGTATTTAGGGGCCGATTCGCCGCCTTATAAATTTCCTCCACCCACACCCGCTTCAATTCGTAGCTTTCGGGGTTTTCAAAATAGGAGTCGATCGCCTGCCGATAGGCGTTGACTACTGTGGCGACGTAATGGATGCTTTTCATGCGGCCCTCAATTTTGAAGCTGTCTACGCCGGATTCGATCATGGCCGGAATATGCTCGATCATGCTGAGGTCCTTTGATCCCATAGTGAACGGATCGTCTTCATTGTCGAACAGTGGAACACCTGATGCAAGCGGTCCATGAACCGTTTGGTCTGCTGCATACAAGTCATACTTCCATCTGCATGACTGCGAGCAGCCGCCGCGATTGGAATCGCGATCCGTGAAATGATTGGACAGGACGCAGCGCCCTGAATAAGAGCTGCACATCGCCCCATGAATGAAAGCCTCAATCTCCACATCAACGTGACGCTTGATCTCGTCAATTTCTCCCATGCTGACCTCTCTCGCCAATACTACACGGTCCACGCCTTCCTCTTTCCAAAACTGCACAGCCTGCCAGTTCATGGTCGATTGCTGCGTGCTCAGATGGATTTCAAGCTTGGGCGCAGCCCTCTTGGCGGTTTCGATGATCACCGGGTCCGCCACAATAATAGCTGCAATTCCTACCTCCTGCAAAGCCGATAAATAGTCCTCAAGACCCTCTATATCTTCATTATGCGCATATATATTCGTAGCCACGAACACTTTAGCCCCGTACTGCGCGGCGAATGCCACACCCTCGCGCATTTCATCGAGAGTAAAGTTGTCAGCGTTGGAGCGCAAGCCGTATTTCTGACCTCCGATGTAGACGGCATCGGCGCCATAATGGACGGCGAATTTCAGTTTTTCCAAGCTTCCGGCTGGGGCAAGCAGCTCTGGTTTATCGAGCTTCACTCGGCGGCCTCGGGCTTTGGACTCAAGAATAACGCTCATAGGGTTCACCTCTCATTTTCAATACACTTGTTCCTTATAGAAGAAGCCGAAGGACAGCTCGCGTTCAGGGTCTTGAAGGGATTGGATAGCTTCAAGCCACGCGGGCTCGAACACATAATTCGCCGGATCGGCGCAGTAGGCGTCGATAGCTGCCCGATAACTGCGAACTGCTGTTTCGTTGTAGGCTGTTGATTTCATCAGCCCATCGATTTTCAGGCTGTCAATGCCGCCGCCAATGAGCTCGGGAAGATTCTCCAGCATGCAGATGTCTTCCGAACTCATGATGTGTGTGCCGTTGCGGTCTTCATAGATCGGGTATCGCTGGTCTTGACGTTCCTGCTCAATCAAGTAAAAGCCCCGATCCATCGAACGGTCCTGAGTCTGCACTTCTTTTCCTTGATGCTCCATGTAGCTTTGCAGCAAATTTCGTTTGGAGTGATAAATATTCGTTATGCCGTGCACCTGAACCTGAACTTCCATATTCGCTCGCCGCTTGAATTCGAGCACCTGGTCCATGTTGAGCTCTCTAGCCAGGACGGCGCGCTTTGCGCCTTTGCTTGCCCAATAGTTGGCGCTCGCATAGTTGGTGGAGGTCATTTCCGCATTCCAGTGAAGCTTCAAGCCGGGAGCGGCGTTTCGAGCCGCCAGAATGACAGCAGGATCGCCAAACACAGCCGCATCCACGCCTAAGTCCTGGAGCTTGCCGAGATAAATCGGCAAATCGGCAATCGTTTGATTATCTAAAATATGATTCACGGCTGCATAAATCTTGGCGCCATGCCGGTGCGCCCAAGGAACCGCTTCGGCCAATTGCTCCAGCGTAACTTCGCCCGGCAGCCGCAGAGCATATTTCGGCTCGCCGACTAAAACTGCATCGGCTCCTGCAGCGACCATCGTTTTCAATTCCTCGATAGAACCCGCGGTGATGAGCAATTCCGGTTTTTGCAAAAGGTGTACCTTCTTTCTATATTGTGGATCTAGTTTGCGCTTTTTTTGCTGGCGGCAATATTCCTCTGATGCTGCTCGAACGTTTCGGCAAATAGATGCCTTTGGCTTCCGTCCTTTTTCGTCACATAAAAGAAATATTTTGTTTCCTGAGGGTATAGAGCCGCTCTGATGGAGGCGAGGCTGGGGCTCGCAATCGGTCCGGGAGGAAGGCCTGTCTGACGATACGTGTTATAAGGGCTTTCGATTTGCAAATCCTTTTCGAACAGCCGCTCTTTCTGCGTATCAAATAAATATTGTACGGTCGCATCGATCTGCAGCGCCATCTTTTTGTTTAACCGGTTATAAATGACTCCGGCCACCAGCGGACGCTCCTCATCGACGACGACTTCTCTTTCAATCAAAGACGATATGGTCAACAGTTGGTGAAAGGTTAACCCTTTCGTCTTCATTTTATCCTGCCAATCGGAGGGAAGCGTCGCAAGCTTTTTTTCCAGCTCTTGGACGGTGCGTTCGATAAACTGCTGTTCCGTAGTTCCCTTATTAAACTCGTACGTTTCTGGAAACAAATAACCCTCCAGACGGTGCTTAATCGAGGAATCCGCAGGAATTTGATCTGCAAAAGGGACTTCAAGCGTCTCCGGTCGATTGATGATCTCCAGAAACTCGGTTGCATTCCAAGGTGTTTGCAGGCTCAGCTTTTCAGCGATTTGGCTGACTGTATAGCCCTCGGGAATCGTCACGCGAATGACCTCTTCTTTAACTGTCAATCCTTTGTTTAATTGACCTATTATCTGATCCGGCGCCATCCCCGTAGTCATGCTGTACTCGCCTGCCTGGAAGCGCGAACCTTCCCCTTTGTACTTTAAATAATAAGTAAAAATAACAGCATCCCGTATTAAGCCTTGTTCCTTTAAAATCGCCGCAATTTCAGAGGATCGCGCCCCCTGCGGGATAACCACTCTTTTCTCCTGAGCGCTCTCGGCGACAGGCTGCAAAGCTTTCGCCACAAAAAGCGCTGCGCCAATTGCACAGCCAACAGAGAGAAGCAGCAATAAGCTTATCGCATGAATAAAGATGCGCTTGGCACCCGATTTCCTCATCTGCGGCAGTTCTTGTTGTTCGTTATCGGTGTCCACCCCGGACCTCCTCTCTTCCGCACAAAAAAGAGCGGATGCGCTCCGCTCGGGTATATCGTGCTTACAAATCATCCTTCACCGGGAACATCATCTCGTCGTAGAGCTCGGACACGGTTTCCCACTCATCGTCATCTTCGATTGTCTCCAGCTCAACCTGCTGTGCCCCGCCCGTCACAACGCGAAAGATTTCCACTTCATCATCCTTCTTTAAAGCGTCGGACTGGAGAACCGCATACGTGTGATTCTGATAAACGAATTCAGACAGGATGCGATAAACGGTCGATTCGTCCTGCTCATCATACAAAATGATATCATCCCCGTAAGCATTCCGCAACAAGTTCGTTTGCGTCATACTCACGATTGGTCTTCCTCCTCATATTCGGCCATTAAAGTATTGAACGTCTCTTCCACGATATTCCATTCCTCTTCGTCATCAATTGTGAAAAGTTTCAGGTCGTCGCCGTTCTCGTCCTCTTCATAGCGGAAGGCGTAGACCTCTTCGCTCTCTTCGTCACCGTCAAGAGGCACCACCATCATGTACTTTTTGTCGGAGCCGTCGACTTCAAATTTCATTATAACTTCAAATTCCTCTTCGTTGCCTTCGTCATCCGGAATATAAATAATTTCCGGTTCTTCCTCGTGTAATTCTTCCTTGGACATGGGTTCCTCACCTCTTCTTATTAGCATCCATATACCCCTGCAGGATGAGGGCGGCAGCCATTTTGTCAATGACCGCCTTTCGCTTCTTCCGGCTGACATCGGCCTCAAGCAATGTTCGCGTGGCCGATACCGTCGTAAGCCTCTCATCCCACAAATGCACAGGTAAATGCAGTCTTTGTTGTAATTCTTGTGAAAATGCGATGCAAATTTCACCTCGGGGACCGATGCTGTTATTCATATTTTTAGGCAGGCCTACCACGATCTCAGCTACATCGTACTCAGCGATAATTACCTTCAAGCGCTCCAAATCAAGCTCCGGCGCCCGGCGGCGGATCACCTCCAGTCCCTGAGCCGTCCATCCAAGCTCATCGCTAAGAGCTACTCCGATTGTCTTATCCCCATAATCCAATCCCATTACTCTCATGGTGAGTCTCTTTTCTTTATAATTTATGCTGTCCCAGGTAAGCGCGAACCAACTCTTCGATCAATTCGTCCCGCTCCCTTTTGCGGATTAAGCTTCTCGCATTATTATGTCTGGGAATGTAAGCAGGGTCCCCCGACAGCAAATATCCGACAATCTGGTTGATCGGGTTGTATCCCTTTTCCTGCAGCGCATCGTACACCGCAAGCATTACTTCTTTTGGTGATGTCTCGATCTCTTCCGCTTTGACGTTGAATTTCATTGTTTTATCCATGGAACTCATCACCGGCACCCCCGATTCGCAAACTATAGGCATGTAAAATTATAGAAAAACGGTCGCCTAATTCATATATTCTCTACGCGCTGAAAAATTCCTGTTACGGTTAAAAAATTTTATGTTAATTGGTGCCGGGCAAGCTCCTCCACGGCAGCCAACGCTTCCTGCAGCTTCGAGGCGTCCTTCCCCCCTGCCTGCGCCATATCCGGTCGCCCGCCGCCGCTGCCGCCGCACTTCGCAGCAACTTCCTTGATGATTTTACCAGCGTGGAAACCTTTTGCGACCAGATCCTGGGTAACGGCAGCAACCAAGTTCACTTTGCCCTCAGCCGCCGCCCCAAGCACGATCACGCCCGAGCCGAGCTTAACTTTCATCTCGTCGACAATGTTCCGCAGCGAATCCATGTCTCCGGCATTGACCTGGGCGGCCAGCACCTTCACGCCTCCCACATCTTTCACCTGATCCGTTAAGGAGCCGGCTTCAATACGGCTCAGCTTAGCGCGAAGGGACTCGTTCTCGCGGGACAGCTCCTTCATTTGCTGCAAAGCGGCGTCGATGCGTTTGGGTACGTCTGCAATATTCGATTTTAAAAGCCCTGCGGCTTCTTTCAGCAATTGTAATTGCAGATCCAAATAGTCATATGCATGTCTTCCGGTGACGGCTTCGATCCGGCGAATTCCTGAGCCGATACCCGACTCGCTGACGATTTTAAACAGGCCGATTTGCCCTGTGTTCTGCACATGGCAGCCGCCGCAAAGCTCCAAGCTGTAGTCGCCGACTTGAACGACGCGGACAATGTCGCCGTATTTTTCTCCGAACAGCGCCATAGCTCCCATTGCTTTCGCTTCGGCAATCGCTTTTTGCGCGATGTCGACATTCGTGTTTTTCCAAATCTGGCGGTTTACACGCTGCTCCACATCCTGCAGTTCCTCCGCGCTGATGCTCCCGAAATGGGAAAAGTCAAAACGGAGCCTTTCCGGCTCCACCAGTGAACCCGCTTGATTCACATGCTCGCCCAGCACTTCTTTCAGTGCCTTATGCAGCAGATGGGTAGCCGTATGATTTTTGATCGTATCGGCACGAAGCTCCTGAGTGACTTTGGCTTCCACCAAATCTCCTTTGCGGAGAACTCCCGATTCCACGACAACGGTATGCACATGCTGTCCGTGCGGCGCTTTACCCACATCTTCCACCTTCAGCGCAGTTTGTTCGCTGATCATAGTGCCGTGATCGCTCACCTGGCCCCCGCTTTCCGCATAGAACGGCGTGCGGTCCAGCACGACCTGGCACGTCTCTCCGACCCCGACGATATCCACAAACTGGTTCTCATGTACGATCGCGATGACGGTAGCGGGAACTACCAATTCATTATATCCAACAAATTCGCTTTTAACCGTAAAATCGGCAAGCGGACCGCCCTGAACCTTCATGCTGTCGGATTCTTGACGGGCTGCGCGGGCTCGCTCACGCTGCTCCTGCATGGCCGCATCGAAACCCGCACGGTCTACCGTCATGCCCCGCTCGGCGGCAAAATCCTCCGTCAAGTCGAAAGGGAAACCGTAGGTGTCATAGAGCTTGAAAGCGTCCGGACCGCTGATGGTCCGGCTGCCTGCTTGACGCGCACGCTCCGCCATCTCGGCAAGGATGGCAAGGCCATCCGAGAGCGTTTCGTGAAAGCGCTCTTCTTCGGTGCGGATTACCTTCTCGATGAACTCTCTTTTCTCGACGACTTCCGGGTAATAGACGCCCATTATTTCGCCGACGAGAGACGTGAGCTTGTACAGGAACGGCTTGTCCATGCCCAGAACTTTTCCATAACGGACAGCACGGCGAAGCAGGCGGCGAATAATATAGCCGCGCCCTTCATTGGAAGGAAGCACGCCGTCCCCCACTGAGAAGGCGACTGTACGGATATGGTCGGCGATAACCTTCAGAGCTATGTCATGTTCTTCGTTAACGTGATATTGAACTCCCGCCATCTCGCAAGTTTGCTGGATGATAGGCTGGAACAGATCGGTGTCAAAGTTGGAATCGACATCTTGCAAAATCGATGCGAAGCGCTCTAACCCTGCTCCGGTATCAATATTTTTGTTAGGCAGCGGCGTGTAGCTGCCGTCTTTATTATGGTTGAATTGCGAAAAGACGAGGTTCCAAACTTCTAAGAATCGCTCATTCTCACCGCCCGGCCAGCACTCCGGATCCGACAAGTCGCCGTAAGCGTCACCACGGTCATAGAAAATTTCCGTGCAAGGCCCGCAAGGCCCTTCCCCGATATCCCAGAAGTTGTCTTGCAGCTTATAGATCCGCTCCGCCGGCAGGCCTATCTTTTTATTCCACAGCTCGAACGCTTCCGTATCCTCCGGATACACCGTTACCGACAACCGGTTCGGATCGAAGCCGATCCATTTCGGATCCGTCAAAAACTCCCACGCCCAAGCAATGACTTCTTCTTTAAAGTAATCGCCGATCGAAAAGTTACCCAGCATCTCAAAAAACGTATGATGGCGGCGGGTTTTTCCCACATTCTCGATATCATTCGTCCTGATGCACTTTTGCGAGTTGGCGATACGCGGATTATCCGGCACGATACGACCGTCAAAATATGGCTTGAGCGGCGCCATTCCCGCATTGATCCACAAGAGCGTCGGGTCATTGTGCGGCACCAGTGAAGCGCTAGGCTCAATCTTATGACCTTTTTCTTTAAAAAACTCTAACCATTTCGATCTGATTTCAGCTGCTTTCATGGGATTGTTCCTCCGTTTATTAGTGATGAGTAATGACCCGACTCGTAGCAAAATGATGAATAACCTCTTTTCAGCCGTCCGGAGGCTCAACCCTCAAGTCCCCTCTAAAACAACAAAAACGCCCCTGAATTGTTACAGGGACGAATCATGATCGCGGTACCACCCTGGTTATCACCGCAGACTCTGCATCTTATGCAAGCCAATCCGGCAATCTCCTTGTGCGGACGTTAACGGGTCCAAGCGGCGGGATTGTGGCCCGCACTCCAAAACCAGCATTCGGCCATCCTAATTCGTAAAGGTTCTTGCAGCAGGGATAATCGAATATCCGGAACCTTCTCTCTGAACGATGGGCTATGGCCTACTAAAGTTTTTTCTGCGTTTTCACGGTATTCATACTTACGAAAATTATAACTATCCGGTTTAGCGATGTCAACTTTTACCCTGTAATTCGCACATCCAGGCTTTTAAGCCGCCCCAAATCCTCCAGTCGGCGTGGTGCTGTTTACTACCCATCCTAAGTTGTAGGACGGTGTACATAGTACAAAAACACATGCTGGACAATGACCTTCATTACCGCGAAAAATGGAACCGCGAGGATAAGCCCCAAAACTCCCGCTACCTCGCCTCCGACGAGCAAGGCAAAAATGATGAACAGCGGATGCATGCGCAGCGAGCGTCCCACCACCTGAGGGGAAATGACGTTTCCCTCCAAAATTTGGACGATCAGGTTAACGAGCGCAACGAACAGAAGCATTTTCAGGGAAATGGTAGAGGCCATAATAAGGGCAGGCGCGGCACCGAAGAACGGACCCAAGTAAGGGATTATATTAAACACAGCAACCATGCTGGCCAAAAGCAGCGGATAAGGCATCCCGATCAACCAATACCCGGCGTAAGCGAGTATGCCGATAATTACACAAACCAGCAACTGTCCCCGAATGTAATTGCCGAGAGCGGTATCGATATCCACGAGCAGTTTAACGGTTTCTTTGCGATGGGATTTCGGCACGATCGCGATCACCGTCTTTTCGATCAGCTGAAAATCCTTCAGGATGTAAAAAGCCAAAAACGGCACGATAAAAGCGATAAACAACATATTGATCGTGCTGCCGATCTGATTCATATAATTGGAAATCGCCAACGCAATTCCGTTTTCCAGCTTCGCCAAGGAATTGTTGATTCCGTTTCTAACGCTATCCGGGAGAAACTGGTTCCGGTTAAACCCATCCACTAACGATTGCGCCTTCATCGCCAGCTGAGGCATATGCTCGTTAAGTTCGGCCAATTGCTTCATAAACATCGGGGTAACGTTCATAATGATCACCGTTACGGATGTAATGAACAAGCTATAAATGAGCAGAACGGCAATGGTTCGGGGCATTTTTCGCTGATTCAATAGACTAACCACAGGATTCAATATGTAAGAAATGATCATGGCGATAAAAAACGGCGTCAATACGTCCTTCAAAAATTGAAAAATGACAAATAATATCGGCTTGATCAGAAGAAACAGGTAAAGCGCCAGCAGCCCTAGAATGCCATAGATCAGAGCGACAAACCAGTTATTTTTCGAAAAATGCTCCAACGTCCCCACCCCAAACTTCAGCTTAATCACAAACAAAACTCGTCTTATACAGTATATGTACGACCTGAGAAAATTAACCCGCTCGACCCGCTCGCGCAGCACAAAAACACCGTTCACAAGTGCCGGAAAGCACTTCGAAGAACGGTGTGTTGAGGTGTAACAAACTGGCGGAAGCTTTAGTTCGCGTGAACTTGAGGAAGCTCTTCCTCGAAAAACAGATCGTCGAGGGAACTTAACGTTCCATCCTCCTCCACTTGGTAAACCGACATTTTTTCTCCATTTACGCTGAGCTCAATGAAGCAGCCCCAGCAATAAAATTGATGGGAACCGATTTTTCCGATATCTTTGGAATTGCAATTTGGACAACGCATCATCATTCTCACCCTATTCTTCTTTTGGTACGAAGATTTCCTCCAACTCTTCTATACAATGGACAGGCACCATAATGGCGTCTTCCCCTCTTGTTGCCTGTTGAGGCGTCGGGAGCCATTTGCGGCCATCTTTCAAATCGGAAATGAAGCCCTCGGATAATTCGTAACCTATTATTTGTTTTCCCACATTTGGCTCTAAATAAACATCTTCTACCAGTCCTAGCTCCTGCCCGTTCACCGTAATGACGGGAAGGCCTTTCAATCTATATTTGCCGCCGATTAAAGCGAAATAAGGATTCATATCCTCCAGGCTTTGAATGGCGTTCTTATTCGGTATGGTAATGGCATCCGTCCCGCAAGCGATAATATTTTCCCATGGGATGTAGCGCAGTGGAGAAAACCAGTGCTTGACTTCCAGGATTACGCCTTGAACGTTCCATATGTCATTGATCAGCAAATCCTTTGCATGACCGGCCCGTTTGCCTGTTTCAACAAAAACAACAGGGAGGCCTAATAAATCCCGAGCCTTACGCAAGCTCCACCCAACCTCCTTCAAGCTTTCCTTGATAGCAGAAGATTGAAAGCTGTATACTTACAAAATTCGCGCTGGAAAACTGTTTTGCGACTGCCCGGCACTACTTATTACGTAATCGCTCGACTATCGTTGCAATGACCTGGGCGGTCGATTCGATTTGCTCATTAGAATTCCCCATTCCAAAGCTAAATCGAACAGCGGAGGAGGTCACACTTTCTGGCAAATTCATAGCCTCCAGCACATGGGACACTTCCAGGGAACCGGAGGTGCATGCGGAGCCGCTTGATGCGGCAATCCCCGCCAAATCCAGGTTCATCAGCATGGTCTCCGTGCCGACCCCTGGAAAGCTGACATTCAGAATATGAGGAAGCCTTAGCACCGGATGTCCGTTAATAACGAATCCTTTTGTACCCAGTTTCGTGCTGAGAGCATGAATCATGCTTTGACGAAGCTCATCCGTCGTTTGCCGCAGAGCCGAAATATGCTGTCCAGTCAGCTCGACTGCCTTGGCAAAGCCGGCAATTCCTGCAACATTTTCCGTACCCGCCCTGCGCTTGCGTTCTTGCGAACCGCCCAGCAAATAAGGGGCCAGTGGCGTTTTCTTTGCCGCATACAGGGCCCCCGCTCCTTTTGGACCGTTGATTTTATGTGCGGAAAAGCTCATAAAATCAACAGGGAGTGCGGATAAATCCAATGGCACTTTACCTAATACCTGAACAGCATCTACGTGAAAAACGATTCCGCGGCTGCGCGCTATGGAACCGATAGCATCGATAGGCTGCAGCGTTCCTACTTCATTATTGCCGTACATAATGCTGATCAGGGCCGTATCAGGGCGAATCGCAGACTCCAGATTTTCGATGGAAATAAGGCCAGTCGTATCGACTGGCAGGTATGTCACCTCGTAGCCCATACGTTCCAGGCGCTCGCACGGGTGCAAAACGGCATGATGCTCAATTTGCGTCGTGATGACATGCTTCTTAGACTTACCCAGCGCTTCCAAGACCCCGAACAGAGCCATATTGTTGCTTTCCGTGCCGCCGCTTGTAAAAATCAGCTGGGCCGGAGGACAATTCAAAATTTCAGCGATACCGTCACGAAAACGATTCAATGCGGTTCGAGACGCGCGACCAAAGCCGTGTGTACTCGAAGGATTGCCGTAAACCTCTCTATAAAAAGGAAGCATGGCCTCCAATACTTCGGGATGCAAGGGGGTCGTTGCTGCGTGATCGAAATAAATAGAATTCATTTCCTGGCCGCCTTTTTAAATGTAAAACATGTAATTATCGTTCTTGCCTTCGTCCTTAAAAGCGATCAGATCGGCAAGCGTTGTGGAATCCAGCACCTCGGCGATGCTATCGCGAATCCGGATCCAAAGGTCCCTTTTGGCCGGGTCGTCTTCTTCCATAAAATCCACCGGGCTGATCGGCCCTTCCAGGACGCGAATGACTTCGCCGGAAGTGATCTGCTCCGGGTCTTTGGAGAGTATATATCCGCCATATGCTCCGCGAATGCTCTTAACAAGTCCCGCATTTCGAAGGGGAGACACAAGTTGTTCCAGATAATGCTCGGAAAGCTGGTGTTTCTCCGCTATACTCTTGAGAGAGGTAGGACCCTCCCCGAATTTGGTTGCGAGTTCCATCATGATAGTCAGCCCATAGCGGCCTTTCGTAGAAATCTTCAAAATAACACCTCTTCTAACCCGGTTCCGCTGCAAGGCTGTAATCTTGGCATGGTATCCATGGTTTCCTATTTGCAACAAAAACATTCCTATACTTCTGTGTATCATATATATATTATCACATTTCCGGGTTTTTTGGGAGAAAAACAATGTCATTCTGATGAAAAATTTTTAATTTTTCCCGCTGGGATGTATAATAAAAGGATGCCATAAAGAAAGGACAACGATCAGCATGAGTACAAAACCCCGGGTTATCCTGGGAATGTCCGGAGGCGTAGACTCTTCGGTCGCCGCTTTGTTATTGAAAGAGCAAGGGTACGAAGTCATTGGGATTTTCATGAAAAATTGGGACGATACCGATGAGTTTGGCCACTGCACGGCCGAGGAGGATGCGGAGGATGTGCGAAGAGTATGCGCGCAGCTCGACATTCCCTATTATACAGTCAATTTTGAAAAGCAGTATTACGATAAAGTGTTCGCATACTTTCTCGATGAATATAGAAAAGGCCGCACCCCCAATCCGGATGTCATGTGCAACCGCGAAATCAAATTCGGCGAGCTCCTGCAAAAGGTAATTGAGCTTGGCGGCGACTACATCGCTACCGGCCATTACGCCAGGGTGGAACGGGCTGATGGTGAGTTCCGCCTGCTGCGCGGTGTCGATGCGAATAAGGATCAAACTTATTTCTTAAATGCGCTGAGTCAGTACCAGCTCTCGAAAGCGATGTTCCCGATCGGTCATCTTCCGAAGCCCAGAGTGCGTGAAATCGCTGAAGCCGCCGGATTGGCCACCGCCAAAAAGAAGGACAGCACGGGCATCTGCTTTATTGGGGAGCGGGATTTCAAAAAGTTCCTGAGCGGGTACTTGCCTGCGCAACCGGGCAATATGGTTGATTTGCGCACGGGGGAAGTGAAAGGCCGTCACGACGGCTTGATGTACTATACGCTCGGCCAAAGGCAGGGACTCGGCATCGGAGGCTCCGGAACCGGAGAGCCTTGGTTTGTCAGCGGCAAAGATCTGGAGAAAAATGTTCTTTATGTCGTTCAGGGGGATCAGCACCCAAGCCTCTATTCTGCAGGATTATCCGCCACCGATGTGAATTGGATAAGCCCGGACAAACTCCAGGGCAGCTTCACCTGCACGGCCAAATTCCGTTATCGTCAGCCCGATCAAGAGGTGACCGTTACTCTGGGAGCAGACGGCACGGCCGAGGTCGTGTTCGGCAAGCTTCAAAAGGCGGTCACACCTGGGCAATCAGTCGTATTCTTCGACGGCGACGTATGCCTGGGCGGAGGGACGATCGATCGGGTGCATCCAACCGAAGGTAAAATGCCCGCATGAACGAAATATAAGATTTATCGCTTATCTTCCATCGGGGAAGGAGTTTAACTGAAGCATGACCGTACCATCGGATCAAAAAAAGCTGTACACCTACGAGGAAGCTGCCGACTTTGTGAAAGAGATCGGAATCCTTCCCCTCTCTTCATTCATACCCGAGTATCCTTCATTGGAATCGATGACTCCTGCAGATCAGTGGCATAATGGTCAAGTGAACGACCCCTGGCTGTGGAGAGACCGTTTCACAGGAGAGGGAGTAGCCGCTTATGGCCGTTTTTTCGCCAAGAAGCCGTTGTTGATCGCTGCTGAATGGTTTCCTTTGCTGAAAAACGTGCTGGAGGATCCTTATACGGTGCAGGAGCGTTATGAAGACGGGACGATCTCAAAAGCAGCTGTCGACATCTATGAGGTAATTCTTGATAACGAGGGAATTGACGTGAAGCTGTTGCGTTCAGAGGTCGGGATGAAGAGCAAGGAGTCAAAGAGCGAGTTCGACCGTGCGCTGATTGAACTGCAAAGTACGGCTGACATCGTCATCGCAGGAATAGCGGGCCGATTAAACGCTAATGGGGTCAAAAGCGGCTGGAACAGCACCTGCTACCTGCTCGCGGACCGGTGGATGGAACTCCACGGACTGGCGCGCAACACGCTGCCCACTCCGGAAGCGAAGCAGAAGCTGCGTGAGCGATTAAAGGAGCGCTGTTCGGAATCGGCTTTAGCTTATTTTAACAAGATATTTAGGCTTTAGCCGATAAGATCGGAATTTGTAAATTCTTGTAATTTTCCGCGGTTATGATATAATTGTTTTAGTTAATTTTTAAAAACTTGATAAAGGCAAAATCATCGAAAGATGGTGACGCAAAGCTAAAGGGGCTAAAGTAAATCCATACTATGCCAGCCAGTTGCCGGGAAAAAGCACACTTCTAATGAAGATGAGCTTATCTATGCGCAGCGTAGATAAGCTTTTTTTATTTTGCAGGATGGGAGGTATGTGCAAGTGGAACTTGTAAATTGCAAAAAATGCGGTAAAGTCATGGTATCCAGAGGCTCCAAACTATGCGGGAACTGCAGGGAAATCCAAAAATCGCAAATTGAAATCATCACAGATTACATAAGCAGAAATCCCCATTCCACCATGTTGGAAGTGCACTCCAAGACGGGAATCCCTTTCGATACGATTCAACTGTTGATTGCAGAAAAAATTATCTCGTTCCGATAGGGAAGACTCTGAGGCTTAACGCTGCGGGCATAGTCGCAAGAAAGGTGCGAAGCAACTCCCGATCGGCATGGGAAGCTTCAGGAATGGATTCTATAACCGCATTACATTCGGAAATCTTCTTTCAATTGGCGAATGGGCATTTCAGCGGATATAGACTCCAAGTTATATGCTATTTCAAGGAAAAAACGAAGGAATGCCCCTTCGTCTTAGTCCCTGACTCTCAATAATCTCATACTATTCAAAATAACTATCAATGCTGCTCCTGTATCGCTAATTACGGCTATCCATAAAGTAAGCAAATCAGGGAAAATCAATATCAAAGCAGCAGCCTTTACTATAAGCGAGAACCAAATGTTTTGTTTGATAATACGTATAGCCTTACGGCTGAGGTTAACGGTATGTGGTAGTTTTTCTAAATTATCAGCCATTAAAACGATGTCGGCAGTTTCCATAGCCGTATCTGTTCCGGCTCCACCCATTGCGATACCTAGATTAGCTGTTGCTAGTGCAGGGGCATCATTAATGCCATCTCCAACCATTGCTACAATGTTGCCTTCTTCTTGAAGTTGTTTTATGACTTTTACTTTATCTTCGGGCAATAACTCGGCAAAATATCGGTTTACTCCTGTCTGTGAAGCGACTTTTTTTGCCGTTCCTTCGTTATCACCCGTCAACATAACAACTTGATTAACCCCAACGTTTTGAAGACCTTGCAGAGCTTTTACCGAAGTATCACGAATGGTATCTGCTACGGCTATAACACCAATTAATTTCTCTTTTGTTCCGACAATGACAATGGTATTTCCTTCTTTTTGGAGAAAATCTATAAGTGATTCCATCTCTCCCAGAGGAGTGTTTAATTCTTTAAATAATTTAAGGTTTCCTGCAAAGAATTCCGTATCGCCAATTATAGCTCCGACACCTTTGCCGACTATGTTTCTAAACTTGTCGCCTTGACGGGCAGCTATACCTTTTTCTTTGGCGTAATCAACAACCGCTTTTGCAATCGGATGCGTGGAGTATTCTTCTAGTGTTCTAGCCATGGATAACAATTCCTCTTCCGTGGATCCTGACGCTACAACTTTTGATACTGTTGGCTTCCCCTCAGTTAAAGTTCCTGTTTTATCAAAAGCAATTGTTGAAATCCTTCCTGCGACTTCTAGAAAGGCTCCGCCTTTGATAAGTACCCCATTCTTAGCAGCATTACCAATTGCTGAAACAATCGCCACAGGAGTTGAAATAACCAACGCACAAGGACACGCAATGACCAATAATTCTAATGCTCTATAAAACCATTCTCCCCAAGCTCCAAAACCAAAGAGGGGAGGAAAAACCATAACAACAAGTGCAAGTACGAATACGATAGGCGTATATATACGAGCAAATTTATCTACAAATGCTTCCGTAGGTGCTTTTTGTTCTTGGGCTTCTTCTACAAGGTGAATGATTTTGGAGATAGTCGTATCCTCAGCCAGTTTGGTTACTTTAATCTCCAAAGAACCGTGTTCGTTAATAGTTCCTGCATAAACCGAATCACCGATATGCTTGTCAACAGGAATGGATTCCCCTGTAACCGGTGCTTGATTTACACTTGATTCTCCACTGATTATTTGACCGTCTAACGGGATTTTATCGCCTGGTTTAACAACGATGACATCTCCAACCGAAACCTCTTCTACGGGCTTTTTAACAAGCTCTTGACCGTTTTTTACAAACGCTTCGGGAGGTGCAAGGTCAATAAGACTTCGAATCGAGTTGCGGGTTTTTTCAATGGACTTTGTTTGAAAAACATTTCCTAATGCAAACAACCAAACAACGGTAGCACCTTCAAGCCACTCGCCAATAGCTGCGGCACCAAGCACAGCTGCTGTCATAAGTACATTCATATCCAATGAACGACTCTTCACAGCGTAAAAGGCGCTTCTAGCTGGTTTATAGCCTCCAGTAATAATGGAAAGAGCATAAAGCAATGTTATGAAGTTTGGTGAACCGTTCGTATATGACCCAAGAAATCCGAAAAGGAGTAATGCACCTGAACATACAATCAGGTTAGTGCCTGAATTGTCTTTCTTTGTTTCAGCACTTTTTCTTCTGTTTGAAACCAACGAAGCCTTATAACCTGCTTTGGATACTTCTTTAATAATTTCTTCAACAGAATTATCGTGTTCAACTGTCATTTTTCCGGAAGAGAAATTGACGCTTACACTTTTTACAGAGGTAAGGTTCTTTATATGATTTTCAATGGTCAAGGCACAGGAACTGCAGTCCATTCCTTCAATGTTGTACGTTCGTCCTCTACCCTTTTGCTGAACTGGCTTGACTTGGACTCCGTTAATCCCTGCAATACCTTTAACCGCTTTTTCCACTGTCAAGGCACAAGAAGGACAATCCATACCGCCAATTAGAAATTCTGATTTTTGACCATGGTCAGGTGCTTTACAGGTTGGTTCTTTGGGAGTACTGCACTGATTATTTTCACAACAGAAATCCTTATGTTCTTTGTCTGACATAATACCCCCTCCGCTTAGTAAAGTCCTGTTTCACATTTGACAACGCCATCGCGAACAAGAGACAGAACCGAATCAAACATACTTAACATCTCTTTGATTTTTTCATTGCTCAAACCGTAATAGACATATTTTCCTTCTTGCCTTCCAACAATAATCCCACAGCCCTTTAAACAAGCCAAATGCTGGGAAATATTTGATTGATTACCTTGAAGTTCTTCAACAATTTGGGAAACTGTTTTTTCTTTATCTTTAATACTCTCAAGTATTTGAAGTCGGGTTTTATCACTAAATCCACGAATAAACTTGGCTTTAATATCTAATTGGTCTTGACTCATTATAATTATTACCTCCTTATAAATTAGTAACCACTAATATGAATATCATATTAGCATTGTCTAATATATGTGTCAAATTTGAACCCCATCTGTAATAAGATGAGGTTTTGTGTTTAAAGAGGCATTGGTGTATCCGTTGGTTTGGCATATCCCTTTTTGTATGTGTTATCAATAATCGTTCTGATTTCTTTGAGGGATTTACCTTCCTGCTTCATTTTGACAGAATCAATTGCGATTTGTAAGCAAACACCACAACGGGTTCCGTGGTCATCCCAAACAACAGAACCATCAGAGTTAATTTCTTTGATAAAGCAATTCATATTGCTTTTATGTCCTGAACTTTCACCACAGCCACAATAGCAAGGAATCCACTGTATAATATCTGTCGCCTTTCCAGCCACTTGATACACCAAACGAATTTCTTCTCTTTGAGCATTTAAGAAGGTCGGCAAAACGTCTGATGATGCCGTTTTCTCTTGTAAGTCATTATGCGTATGGTCTTGACTAGCCGAATGTTCTTCGTGTGAAGCTTCTTGTTTCGAGCCACAAGCAGAAAGAATTAGAGTGAATGCAATCAAAAGCATTGATAACTTATATTTCAATATTTCCACCTCTTGATTTCAATGTTATTGTTATTCCGTAAATGAATGATTACATCGTTAGTCTTTGGTTGTGGTCTTTTATTTGTGGCAAGTGCCTATGCGGCTCTGTCGAGGGCATTTATTTGATATTTCCTTTATCTTGATAACGGGCATATATTTTTGATTCGGTTCCGCTATTTTGAGGATAGTAAAACTTTTCATTTTCAATTTCAGGTGGTAGGTACTGCATGCTACTGTTTGGATTGTCTATGGGGTTTATATAGCTTTTAGAACCATCTCTAATGTTTTCGGGAACTGGATAGGCACGATGGTTTCTAACCGTCTGAAATGCCCTGGCAAGCCCTTTATAGACGCTGTTGGACTTAGGACTCTCGGTGATATAAACCGTGGCGTGAGCAAGCGCTAAACGTCCCTCAGGCATCCCCACAAATTCGACGGCTTGTTGCGCCGCTATGGCGATTTGTAAAGCATTTGGATTTGCCATCCCAACGTCTTCTGATGCGTGTACAACAAGTCTACGGACAATATAAAGGGGATCCACGCCACTGTCGAGCATTCGGGCTAACCAATAAAGAGCTGAATCGGTTTGAGAACCACGAAGGGATTTACAAAATGCCGACACGATATCATAAAAATCCGAAGTCGTAATGGAATTTACCCTGGAATCATAAGCCTCGCGAATATGTTGCAGCTCGATTTGGTTTCCTTCGTACAGGGAGTATGCTGCCATTTCAAGGGCATTAAAAGCACTCCGCACATCCCCATTGCAAACATCCACTAAATACTCCAGCGCTTCATCTGTTATTTCAAACTTGCTTTCCAAACCTTTATTACTTTTAAGCGCCCGAAGAATGATTTCTTTTAAATCATTATGGTCTAGTGCTTTTAAAGTAAAAGTTCGGCAACGGGAAACTAGCGGCGGAATTAAATCGTGCGAAATCGATTCGGTGGTCAATCCGATCAGCGTAATTGTTCCGTCCTCCACTGAAGGAAGCAGCGCCATTTGAACATTGCTTTTCATAGCGTGAATTTCATCTATCATTACAATGGTCTTTTGACCGTACATTCTTAAATTGTCTTTTGCCGTATTAATCGTTTCCCGAAGTTCGGCAACCGTTAAAGAAACTGCGTTTAAACGCACAAAATTGGCTTTTGTGGACTGACTGATAATATAAGCAAGGCTTGTCTTACCGCTGCTTGGTGGACCCTGTAAAATCATACTGGTGATTTTATCGGTTTCGATAATTTTACGCAACACTTTACCTTGAGCTAAGATATGGGATTGTCCAAAATATTCATCAAGCGTTTGAGGACGCATACGTTCTGCAAGCGGTTGGTGGCCGGTTGTTTGATTGAAGTCAAATAAGTCCAAAGTTATTTCACCCTTACAAATTAAAATAATATATTTACTGTACCACATAGGGGGTGTTTTGCAACTTTGGAGAACAAAATCACCCTGACGGGTGACTTAACCTGCTCCAACGGCTCACTTGTCCGTTGGTTCTTTTTTTCTTACCAAGGCTCTTCTCCTGGTTCTAAATCATAGCCGCACTCAGCAACAATAAACTCTGGTACGGGGTCAATGTCCGTGTACTTTTTCCCGCATCCAAATCCATAGGCTAATCAACCTTTCCCTCTACATGCAAATATAGAGCATAGACTTCACAAAGCGAAGTCTCATGCTCTATTATAACTGGCGAACGGATGTTTGTCATGATGCAGAGCAACATCGCTCTCTATCGGTCTATCCCTTAATCTTCTCTCCCGCCGCCAGCAGATCACGAACCGCTACGCTGACCATGATGAGTCCTACGGTCGGCGGCACAAAGGAATTGCTTGCGGGCGGCATCTGCGCTTTGCGGATTTCCGGAGCATTGGCCGGAACGATCTGCTGCGTAACATCCTTACGCGGTTTGATCGGCTGCTCTAAGGAGAACACGACCTTGACGCCCTTCTTGATGCCTTCCTTGCGAAGCTTATGCCGAATGACTCTCGCCAGCGGATCCATCGACGTTTTGGAGATGTCCGCCACCTTAAACTGCGTAGGATCCGTCTTGTTAGCCGCGCCCATACTCGAAATAATCGGAATTTTACGTTCCAAACACTGCTTGATCAAGTGAATTTTGTAGCTGATCGTATCGCTGGCATCCAAAACATAATCAAGCGGGTACTGAAACAACTGTTCATAGGTTTCTTCCGTATAAAACATCCTCAGCGAAACCGCATCGCACTCCGGATTGATCAGCTTGATGCGGTCGCGCATAAGATCGGCCTTCGGTTGCCCTACGGTTGTCGTCAACGCATGAATTTGCCGGTTGATGTTGGTGATATCCACCACATCCTTATCGATCAAAATAATGCGGCCCACTCCATTGCGGGCCAACGCTTCAGCTGCAATCGAACCGACGCCGCCAACTCCGAGCACGGCGACCGTGCTCTTTTTCATCACATCCACGCCTTCCGGCCCAATAGCAAGCTCAGTGCGGGAAAACTGGTGAAGCATATAAGGTCTACCTCCTCTTTGGAAGCCGTCTATCTGGCAACTGAATTGCCTTATTTATAATGGAGAATGCATTACGCCTTGGCAGCCGGCTGCTTCAGCGCTACACGGATCGACAACTGCTCCAGCTGTTTATCGTCGACGATGCCTGGCGCGTCGGTCAGCAGATCGGTCGCGCTGGCTGTTTTCGGGAACGCGATCGTTTCCCGCAGGTTCGTGCGGCCGGCGATCAGCATGACCAAACGGTCGAAGCCAAAGGCGATTCCTCCGTGCGGAGGGGTGCCGTACTCGAAAGCTTCGAGCAGGAAGCCGAATTTCTCGTTCGCTTCCTCTTGCGAGAAGCCGAGCGCTGCGAACATTTTCTCTTGTACCTCGCGTTTGTAAATCCGCATGGAACCTCCGCCCACTTCATAGCCGTTCAATACAAGATCATAGGCCTGGGCGCGAATTTGGCCCGGATCGGTCTCGAAAAACCCAAGATCCTCTTCCTTCGGACGGGTGAACGGATGATGCTCGGCGACCCAACGCTTTTCTTCTTCATCGTAGCCGAGAAGCGGAAAGTCGACAACCCACGCGAATTTGAATTGCGTTTCGTCGATCAAACCGAGATCCCGTCCAATTTTCAATCGCAAATTCCCCAGCACATCGGCAACAACCTTCTTCTTGTCCGCGGAGAACAACAGGAGGTCTCCTTCCTCAGCGCCCAAGCGCTCCTTCAAGGCGGCGATCTCGTTCTCTGTGAAGAACTTCACGATCGGCCCCTTGAACTCCCCGTCTTTGACTTGAATCCAAGCGAGCCCCTTCGCGCCATATCGAGCCGCGAAAGGACCCAGATCGTCGATTTCCTTGCGGCTCCATGTTCCGCAGCCCTTAGCGTTCAGCGCCTTCACCTGTCCGCCGCCTTCAATGACGGAAGCGAACACCTTGACTCCCGATCCGGATACGACGTCTGAAACATCGACAAGCTCAAGCCCGAAACGAAGGTCCGGCTTGTCGGAACCGTATTTGCCGATTGCATCGGCGTAGCTGAGACGTTGAAAGGGACGCGGGATTTCCACGCCTGAGGTTTCGCGCATCAGCTTGGCTACGAGCTCCTCCATCAAGTCAAGCAGCTGGTCCTGCGACAAAAAGGAGGTCTCAATGTCCACCTGTGTGAATTCCGGCTGACGGTCCGCACGCAGGTCTTCATCGCGGAAGCAGCGGGCGATTTGATAATAGCGCTCCAGTCCGCCTACCATCAGAAGCTGCTTGAAAATTTGCGGTGATTGCGGCAACGCGAAAAATTCACCCGGATGCACACGGCTGGGTACCAAATAATCGCGTGCGCCTTCAGGCGTGCTTTTTGTCAAAATCGGCGTTTCCACCTCAATAAAACCGTTGTCATCCAAGAAATCGCGGAATATTTTAGCCGATTTGGAGCGCAGCATGAGCGTTTTCTGCATTTCCGGGCGGCGCAGGTCCAAATATCGATACTTCAAACGCACGGACTCGTCCACCTCAACGCCATCTTCAATGAAGAAAGGAGGCGTTTTGGCTGCATTCATGATCTCAATTTCAGCGACTTGAATTTCAATTTCACCGGTTTCCAAATTGGAATTCACGGTATCAGCCGCGCGTTCAATTACTTTACCGCGAACGGCCAATACATATTCGTTGCGGGCGCGGTCGGCAACAGCCAGCGCTTCGCCGGAGAAATCGGGGTTAAATACGATCTGTACAATCCCGCTGCGATCGCGAAGATCGATAAATAAAACTCCCCCCAGGTCCCTTCTTCTTTGCACCCAACCGTTCAGTGTGACGGTCTCGCCAACATTAGCTTTGCTTAAATGTCCGCAGTGATGTGTTTTGAGCATCATAATCCTATTTCCCCCTTATTTAATTGCCTTTCACTTGTTTCGTCATCTGTGCAATAAAATCCCCAAGCGCTACAGTGGCTTGATCGCCCGTGGCCATCGTCTTAACGGTGATTTCGCCGCGGTCCAGTTCGTTTTCTCCGAGAATCGCGACGTAAGTGGCTTGGAAACGGTCGGCCGATTTCATTTGCGCTTTGATTTTACGTCCTTGATAGTCCTTCTCGGCAGTCAGTCCTGCTGTACGCAACCCGTAAAGCAGCTTTGCCGCTTCCTTCTCGGCAGCCTCGCCTAATCCAATCAGATAAACGTCCAATGGCTTTGGCATGGGAATTTCTACTCCCTGCGCCTCTAGAACTAGCAAAATTCGCTCCAAACCAAGCCCGAGGCCTACTCCGGGCTGATCGTTACCGCCAATTTGCTCGACAAGTCCGTTATAACGGCCTCCCCCGCCGATCGTATCGATAGCGCCGATTCCCGCAGCCTTATATTCAAAGGCCGTGTGGGTGTAATAATCGAGTCCGCGTACAAGCCGCGGATTAATGGTGAATGGAATGCCCATCGCAGTCAAATGCTCTTGGACCGTTTGAAAGTGGCTGCTGCACGCTTCATCTAGGTATTCGAGAATAGTGGGCGCTCCTTCACCGTATTTCTGATCGATCTTACAATCCAGTATTCGCATCGGGTTCCGATCGTAGCGCGACTGACAGTCCTTGCAGAGCTTATCTTTGACCGGCGCAAAAAACTCCTGCACCTTTTGCCGATATGCCGCTCTCACTTCGGGCGTTCCTACAGAATTGATTTCGACGTTAACCTGCCGCAAACCGATTTCCTTGTAGAAAGTATATCCCAGCGCGATAACCTCTGCATCTATACTCGGATCCTCGGACCCGAACGCCTCGATGCCGAACTGGTGAAATTGGCGGTACCTCCCGGCCTGAGGCTGCTCATAACGGAACATCGGTCCGATATAATACAGCTTGCTCACATCCGGCTCTCCGTAAAGCTTGTTTTCTACATACGCGCGGACCACTCCCGCCGTGCCTTCCGGACGCAAGGAAATGCTTCGGTCCCCTTTATCGAGGAACGTGTACATTTCTTTCTCGACAATGTCCGTTGTCTCCCCGACGCCGCGGGTAAACAATTCCGTATGCTCAAAAATCGCAGTCCGGATTTCTTTATAGTTGAAACGGCGGCATAAGTCGCGGGCCTTGCTCTCCAGATACTGCCATTTTTCTATTTCACCGGGCAGTATATCTTGCGTCCCCTTCGGTTTTTGAATGCTCATAGGCTCTCCACCTCCTGCCAAAATAAAAAATCTCCCGCCCCTGACTGCTGTCAAGGGACGAGAGATTTGAAAACCCAAATTCACCCGTGGTACCACCCACATTCAGGAACGAACATCCGCAAAGGGATACGCATCCTGCTCTTTGGCGGATAACGCCCGCTACGCGCATGACGGCTACTGCATCCACCCAATGGCCAATTGCTTCTAGGTTGACGGTTCCCCGTATGTCCTCCGGGAGGTCTTTCATTCGCTCATCATAAGGAAGCTTTCAGCCAAGGCCTCCCTCTCTGCTTATATGTGGGTGCGAATTACTTTATCCCTTCAAAGAATCGCAGAAATATCGAATCACATTACTGTACATTCTAATATTGGGTAACAGTAAAGTCAAGAGACTCCCCTGCTTTTTCCGCATGTTCTACCATTTATCGGCCCAATTCTGCAATTCGTTCATGACAGGTTCAAGCCCTCTTCCCTTGTCGGTCAACTCGTACTCTATTCTAACCGGGGTTTCAGGGTAAACGTGTCGAATGATAATTCCCCCTGCTTCAAGCTCCTTAAATCGCTCGGAAAGCATTCGATCGCTCATGCCGGGAATGATATCCGATATATCTTTAAATCTTTTCGGTCCTGTCAGCAGCACCCGAATGATGAGCCCTGTCCATCTTTTCCCAAGCAGTTCAAATGCGTTCTCGAATTTTGGACATAAATGAAACTCTTCCATGCGAATCATCTCCTTAAAATTATTTTAACATAGTCGCTTGACAAAAGTAAGTAGGCAATATAATATACTTACATAAAGTAAGTTGTTAATTTAAATTCACTTTCATGAAGGGGATGGGTGTCATGGCTTTAGGCTTACTTATTATTCGCTTAGTTGTAGGATTATCATTTGCGGCCCACGGAACGCAAAAATTGTTTGGATGGTTCGGAGGCTACGGACCGAAAGGAACAGGCGGCTTTTTCGAGTCGATCGGCATTAAGCCGGGGGTAGCGATGGCGGTTTTGGCAGGACTTGCCGAAGTGATCGGAGGCCTTCTTTTCGCTGCAGGTTTATGGACAGAAATTGGGGCTGCACTCATTGTGATTACCATGTTGGTTGCCATCTTTAAGGTTCACTTCAAAAACGGATTCTGGAGTACCTCCAACGGTTATGAACTAAACCTGCTGCTGATTGCAGTCGCAGTCGGAGTCGCTTTGATCGGCGCCGGGGATTACTCGTTTGACGCTATGAAGTAAGCACGGACATGAGAAAAAGACATTCCTAACGGGATGTCTTTTTCTCATGTAACAAAGAAAATAGCCTGCAACAAAAGGCTGCAGGCTGTCCATGTATATATTTTTAAAGGGGGTCGAGTTTTATTATATCGCTCTTTGATTAAGAGAAAATGTATATCAGATTACAGTTCCGTTACAAATTATGAACTTATGGTTTTCCGTCCAGTCCAACTTTCAAATCCTTGATCATCATATAAGTATCTCCATTGGTCAGGCTTTGCTTATTGGAGATGGTCTGAATCGTTTCCTGAGACAAGAGCCCCCTCTTCTCAAGCTCCGCCTGCGCTTGTGCAATTGTCACCGGGAAGCCGAGCGCTTGAGCGATGGTGTAGCTCGCTTGATCCAATGTCAGAGCGACTTTGTCCGAATTCTCCACATTTGCGATAGCAATGGAAGCATCCGCTTGGAACGAGGCAGGGTTTATTTTTTTTGCGCCGTTGATCAGATTAACCATTCGCTTCGGATTCGCAGCATCGTCGAGATGAAAATCATTATTATAGGCGCCGGATGTTAAGCCTAAGCTGATCGCCGTTTTTAAACCCTCATAGGATTTATGCTGCATGAAAGTGCCGGGTTTTATTGTAAAAGGCTGCAGTTCCATGCCCTGCTTGTTCAATCGTTCCTGCAAAAGAACGATTGCCTCCTTGGAAGCGGAAAGCTGACGAAAGGTTAATTTTTTATCTTGCGCTAACTTCGCCGCAACGCCTGCAGCTTCCCCTTCGGCCATCCCAACCGGGATGACCCTTGCGCTTCCGTGAGGGAGCGTATCATAGCTGGCGGATCTCCCGATTACGAGCAGCCCGTCCACCTTTTGCGGAACTATGCTGCGAAACGGTACGGCATATTGCACAGGCTTAGCAACGACAACCCCATTATCGGCTGGAGTAACCCGCTGAATGTCTACCGGATAGGAACCAAAAGCGATCCGATCCCATTGGTCTCTGTTTTCCAGCACATCAAGAATGCTCAAGCGGTACTCCCCTTGGATATGCCTCGTCTCCCGGACATAAAGCTCCGGGGCGGTGGCATCCAATTCTACATCGGCAAATTCCGGATAATTTTGGCGCAGATGCTCGACTACGTGAGTGACTTCCTTCCTGCCGATTTCAATGCCTTCCGCACGGCTTTTCGGATCCGCTCCGTCAATTCCAAAAATCAATAGGGCATTTATAAGCGCCGTATCGTTGTTTTGCCGCCCGATATTCAAGCCGCGCATTTTGGCCCGCCCTTTGTTGACTTCCGGGTAGTTGAAAAGCTCGGCATATCCCCATGCGCTCACCTCATTGGCACCTGTACCGCTGTCATTGTCATCGTTCAACCGTTTTTTAATTGCCTGCCAAACCTCTGGGGTGACATTTTTTAAGCGAAATACCAGGGTAACCGCCATTTTGGAATTGCGATCGCCTAAGTCCTCGCGTCCATAGGTGAAGGGCACCCCTGCAGCTGCCGCAATATCGGCATCCTGTGTAGCGTCAATGACGGACGAAGCGCGAACGGTATGCTTGGAGCCGTCTTCCTTCGTCAAATTGACCCCTTGAATAACCGTGTTTGAGCTGCTTCCCGGGGCCATTAATGGCTCAATCGATTGCGCTTTAAGCAGAAGATCTATATTATTCTCTTTCTCTACCATTTCGTGAAATGCATTTGCAGCCGTAATCACATCAAAGGAATCCCCTTCGATTTTGTTATACCATTCGGAAAAAAGTCCTTTATTAAAGACGCTGTGCTTACCTCCCATTAAAGGCTGCTCCGGCGTGTAATTCATGTCGATCGTATTCAGCCAGCCTAACGTCATCAATCCGCCAAGAATCTCACGGTTTCGTCCATCGACTAATAAAGTCGACAATCCGTTTCGCGCTGCTGAAATGGCCGCCGATATCCCTTCCGGATCGGTGCCGATGACGATGACGTCATAGCTTTCCTTAATTTTTGTCGCAGATTTGACTTCCGCCAGTTTCTGACCCGGACCTCCTGCCGAAAGCTTGTTCGAAGGATGGTTATATTGCCAAAATAACGACGCCGCGGCCGCCAGAACGGAGACAGCAATTAATGATGCCATCCAGAATACCCATGCCTTGGACGCTTTTCCGCCACGATTTACCCCTTTTACCATACTTGCCTGCACCTGCCTATTAAATAAACTCTTTACGCTTCAACTTGTATGTGGTCTGCTGTCAAATGAGAATATGCCTCGTCCAGCAGTTTGATTTTCTTCTCGATATACTCTTTGTAAGCCTGGTTGTAGACGCTAGGCTCCTTCGGATTCGGAAAACGCTCAATACGCTGGTGTTCTTGACCCTCAGCATCTCGCTCCGCAGGGAACAAAATTTTGCTTACCGCTCCGCATCCCAGGCCGATAATCGTCTGGCGCTCCTCCATCATCAAAATATTGTACAAGCTTTCGCGGCCTTCCAGCGAGTATCCGACGTTCTCGAGGTTACCCAGTATGTTTTTCTGCCTGTATAAATAATAAGGCTTGTAATTGAACTGCTCTGTCCATTCAATCGCCCGTTCCATCATGTCGGAAATTTCATCCCGTTCGGCTACATCGTATTGGTCCCGGTTTTTGGTCATTTTGGAGGCTCGTTTAAAAGAAAGCGTATGAACCGTCAGCGACTCCGGGAGCAATTTCTCCGTCTCCGCGAGCGAATGCTCGAGCTCCTTCATCCCTTCGTTCGGCAGCCCGATGATCAAATCCATATTGATGTTATCCATTCCCATCTCTCTGGCAAGCAGAAATTTTTCCACCGTTTCCGTCACCGTATGATGGCGTCCGATCGCATCCAGCGTTACCTGGGTAAAGCTTTGCGGGTTGATGCTGATTCGATCGACATTCCATTTCGTCATCACGTTGATTTTGTCAGGAGTGATTGTGTCAGGCCGACCGGCTTCTACGGTAAGCTCGCGCACCTTATCCATGTCCGGAAACGCTTCATGCATCGTTACAAACAGCGCATCCATTTGTTCTGCGGTAATGCTGGTCGGCGTACCGCCCCCCCAATAGAGCGTTGTGATGCGAAGCCCGGCTTCCTTCATCCAACTTCCCATAACGCGGATCTCCTCATGCAGCCCTTCCAAAAAAGCGGTAACCGAGCCGTTGTTCCCCCGGATATCGTAAGCTGGAAACGTGCAATACGCACACTTTGTCGGGCAAAATGGTATGCCGATGTAGACGCTCACCTCCCGATCCAGCTCGAACAAATCGGGGATCACCTTAAGCTGCCTCTCGGCAATATCAAGGAGCAGCTCCGCTTTGCGCTCCGACACCAGATGCTGCTCGCGGAGTATGCGACCGCACGCCTCCCGGTCATGCTTTTGCATCAGGTTGTGCATCAGCTTCGTCGGGCGCACCCCGGTTAAGATCCCCCATGGCTGCTTAAGCCCGGTTGCTTGCTGCAGCACTTGCAGAAGAGCTGAGCAGACGGCTCTGCGGATCGTGCTTTTACGATTGTACCCGCTGCTATTATCGGACAGCGCCCGCTCCTGCCGCTGCACCCACCTCTGCCCGGTATAGCCGGGCCGTTCCAGTTCAGCTTCAGCATGTACGGTATGAGGCTCGTTAATCCTTAACGTGAGCGTTACAGTCCAATCTGCTTCGTCCAAAGGCGTATAGCTAATTGTCACTTCTTCAAAAAACAGCCTGTTTATATTAAAAATTTCGGTCGTTAGATCATCAAATCCGATTCGATTGACGTACATGTTCAAAGCCATAACCCTCCACTGCTATTCATTAACTCGTAAACAACCAAACTCTAGTTTACCATAAATCAGACAGCGAGAGAAACAACAGGAAGCTTACAAGAAAAAGCCCGCTCCGGAGCGAAAAGGTCGGAAAGGGCTTTTTGCTATCTATATGATTTTTTGGGAGTGCTTTTGAGCTTTTCCTGAACGGAGGTGAACTCCCCGCTCATTTCTACGTCGTTTATCGCAGAGGACTGGCTCAGCGCCTCGGAGAAGGTCGGGTTCATTAGCTGCTGCTCCGGTTTGGTGATCGATTTATGCTTGTTCGATTGATGCATGCGAGGCCGCTCCTATTCCGCTAGTCTGTATGACTAGCTTTGCCAACCGGAGCAAAGTCTATCCCTTCACGACCTGCTTGCTCTCAATAATCAGCGTCACAGGTCCGGAATTTGTAAAGGACACATCCATCATCTCGCCAAAAGCCCCTGTTTCGACTTGAAGCCCTTGCTTGGGCCTTCTTGCTTCTTTGCACGATAATCCGCATTTCTTGTACGCTCCTAGGTCTGCATGATGCGCTGTACGGAATATACATCTTTGACACGCTTGATTTTTTCCACAACAGAATGCAGATGATCAACATTTTTAATTAAAATAGTCATATGGATTAATGCCATTTTATTTTTATCTGAACGGCCGGAGACGGCGGAAATGACCGTCTTGCTTTCCGACACTGCCTGCAGCACTTCGTTCAGCAAGCCGCGGCGGTCATGGCCGGTAATCTCAATTTCAACATTGAAATTCGCTTCCACCGCGTCAGCCCATTCGACTTCAATAACGCGATTTTCCTCGCCTTCGCCCGCGGGAATGTTCGTGCAATCCGCACGATGCACGGATACCCCGCGACCTCTCGTAATGTATCCGATAATGCTGTCGCCCGGAACCGGATTGCAGCATCGCGCAAAGCGGACGAGCAGGTTGTCCACGCCTTTGACGCGCACTCCGTTGGTAGGCCTGCTCTTGCGCTCGCTGGGAGCGCCTTTGACTTCCTTAACCTCGTTAGTAAGCTGGAGCACTTGGGCTTCTTCCACTTCTTTGCGAAGCTTTTCGGTCAGCTTAGTGCATATCTGGGCGGCTGTAATTCCGCCAAATCCGACTGCGGAGAGCATATCTTCGATATCGTTAAAATTGTACTTTCTCGCTGCTTCAAGCAGCTTCTCGTCGGTCATCAGCGTCGGCGGATCGATAGCCAGGCGTTTAAGCTCGCGTTCGATAGCCTCACGGCCTTTTTCCACGTTCTCTTCCCGCTTCTCTTTCTTGAACCACTGCCTGATTTTGCTTCGCGCATGAGAGGATTGGGCGATCTTCACCCAGTCCTGACTAGGGCCGTAAGAGTGCTTGGAGGTGAGAATCTCTAGAATATCTCCGGTTTTCAGCTTATGGTCAAGCGGTACAATGCGCCCGTTTACCTTAGCTCCAATCGTCCGGTTCCCGACTTCCGTATGGATGCGGTAGGCGAAATCAAGCGGCACCGACCCGGCTGGAAGCTCGATAACCTCCCCTTTCGGCGTAAAAACAAAAACGAGATCGGAGAAAAAGTCCATTTTCATCGATTCCATAAATTCCGAGGCGTCGCTAGTTTCCTGCTGAAGCTCGAGAATTTCGCGGAACCAGTTCATTTTGTCCTCAAAGCTGCCGGAAGGCACCATGGACCCCTCTTTGTAAGCCCAGTGCGCGGCGATCCCGAACTCGGAAGTTTTGTGCATCTCCCAAGTGCGAATTTGAACCTCAAGCGGCTCTCCCTTCGGTCCGATCACCGTCGTGTGCAGAGATTGATACATGTTTGGCTTCGGCATCGCGATGTAGTCCTTGAACCTGCCGGGCATCGGCTTCCAAAGCGTATGAATAATGCCTAACGAAGCATAACAATCCTTAATATTGTCAACAATGACACGCAGTGCCATCAAATCGTATATCTCATTAAACTGCTTGCCGCGTGAAGTCATTTTTTTATAAATGCTGTAGATGTGCTTGGGCCGACCGGAAATATCTCCTTGAATGCCCATTTCCTCAAGCTTTTCCTTGATGTTGTGAATAACGTCTTCGAGGTATTGCTCCCGCTCAGCCCGCTTCTTCTGCATCAGGTTGACGACTCGGTAATACTGCTGAGGGTTGAGATAGCGAAGAGCGATGTCTTCCATCTCCCATTTAATTGTCGAAATACCAAGCCGGTGGGCAATCGGGCAAAAAATCTCCAACGTCTCTTCGGCAATACGCCGCTGGCTTTCCTCAGACTGATATTTCAACGTCCTCATATTGTGCAGCCGGTCAGCCAGCTTAATTAAAATGACGCGGATATCCTGCGCCATTGCAACGAACATTTTACGGTAATTCTCGTTTTGCTGCTCTTCCTTCGACTTAAACTGGATGCGTTCCAGCTTGGTCAGTCCGTCCACGAGCATCGCGCACGTTTTCCCGAATTTTGAAAGAACAGCCTCCAGTGAAACCGTAGTGTCTTCCACAACATCATGAAGCAGAGCTGCGATGATCGAGGTTACATCCATCTGCATGTTGACCAGAATCTCAGCAACCGCCAAGGGATGCAGAATATACGGCTCGCCCGATTTGCGGACCTGACCGACATGCGCCTCGTCCGCAAATTCGTATGCCTCACGGATACGCTGCAAATCATTTTCTTTTAGATAGGTCGCGGCCTTTTCAAGTAGCTGCTCAATCCCCATGATCTATCCATTCCCTTTAGTCGATTTTAATTCATTATGCCTTCAACGCAGGCTCCCCGTCAACTGCTCGGCCGCCCCGATTCGACAACCTCCCCTGGCTTCCGCTTCTTCCTGCAGCCGGCTCAATGGGTTCGCAGCCCATGTTGAAGTGTATTCCCCTCTGATCTTTGAGGTTCCTGTTTTTACAATACTCATGAGGCGTAAATCTGAGCAAAACCAAACGTTATCACGCGAGAATTCGGATATCCGGCTCCAGCCACTCCTCCACCCCATACCCATTTCTCCTCACTCTTTGTCCAACACGTGTTCGAACCCGGTATTCCGCACCTATAAGTGGGAAAAACCCTCTTATAACCACGCTTCAGTTCTATTTCACCTCTGTAAGAAGGATAAAACAACTTAAAGAACCAAAAACCTGCGAGAAAGATATTTAAAACCATCCCAAAGCGGCCCATGACTCAGGAGCATGGGCCGCCTTATCTTGGAGCCTGCATAAAGCGTGTCCCCCAAGATCATTGCCCGGGCAATGATCTTGGGGGACTGAAGCGCTCCGTCCGCAGTCTAACTGCTCAAACCATCATCCACCCTTACTCCCCTTGCAACCACCGCGGTCCAGGGGGCGGAACCCCCGGGCCCTCCTTGCAGGAGGGTTTGGGAGGCAGAAAACGGGAGGTGGAAATGTGAAATCAATAAGATACCAACGACACCACGTCGATACCCTCTAACTTTTCTCTGCCGTTCAAGTAACTCAATTCAATCAGGAACGCAGCGGCAACGACTTGACCGCCAAGCTGTTTAACCAGATCAATCGAAGTTTGAATCGTTCCTCCGGTCGCCAGAAGATCGTCCGCGATCAGCACCCGTTGTCCTTGCAGGATGCCATCCTTGTGCATAGCAAGTTTGTCCTTTCCGTACTCAAGGGCATACTCCGCTTCGATTGTTTCCCACGGCAGCTTGCCGCTTTTGCGAATCGGCACGAAGCCGACGCCAAGGGAATAGGCAAGCGGGGCACCGACAACAAAGCCGCGTGCTTCCGGTCCGGCGATGCAGTCGATCTCATAATTTTTAACCAGCCGCTTCATTTCATCGATTGCCGCTTGGTAGGCCTTGCCGTCCTTTAACAAAGTCGTGATATCCTTAAAGCGGATGCCAGGCTGTGGAAAATCCGGAATAATTCGAATATACTCTTTGAAATTCATACGATTTCCTCCAATTTCAGTGTGGATTTTGTGTGTGGGATGATCCATTGTTCTAATTCCCTGGCTGAGCTGTATATGCAAATTTGCTCGACGTCCATGCGAGACAACCGTTCTTGATAAAGCCTGGAGGATGACAATTCCCTCTTTGCCGGCGACGGGTTCTGTTTATAAACCGTTCCGATGCGTTCGATAAATCCAAGCTCCTCAAAAACCCGGAGCATGAACTCGATCATCGCGGTTGAAAGGCCCGAACGTCTGCTGAACCCACTCACGCCGCTTTTATTCGCAAGGTCCCAGCCTCCCTGCTGCTTCACGACCCCATAAACCATTTTAAAACTATCGCGGGAAGGCATGCCGTTTCCCTGGTCCGGTCCCAGATCTGTAAATAATGCATAGCAGCGGCCCATGGAAACGGCTTGTTCGAGCACTGACTGAAGATGCTGAAGCTTCTGCGGCAGCGAGTACAGAACGACATCGCTCAATTGACTGAAGCTCGTGCTTTCCGCAAAGGAATTGCTTGCGCGCAAAGTTCCGGAACGATCCAACACCCATAAAGAGTAACCGCCAGGGCTAGCTTTATGAAGAGATGATGCTTTCAAATCCGCTTCGGAAAACAGCACGATTCCGGGAGCTTGAGCGCTGACTCCTCGCAGATTCGCGGCCAATGCGGCTTCCAGGGAAGCAAGCTTGTTGTCCGGCTTCGAGATCCCGCGCCAGTCGAACAATTGAAGGTGGGAGATCCGCAAATCCTGAAGCGTCAGCTGAGGCTTCCTATTCCCATTCCATTCGTTGATCGACAATTCGCCAACCGCATCAACCTTCGCTGTAGGAGCGATCAGCTCCGCCAGCGCTCCTTTGCCGAAGCCTACCGCTTCGAGCGAGACGCTGACTTCGTCCTGGGCTTGGGTCAAGGCCAGCTTCAAGTGCTGCTTCTCCTTACCCATCGTACGAATGTCCTCTATCTGCAGTCCAGTGAAGACAATTTTCGGCGTCGGATTTCCCATTCCGAATGGAGCTAACTGCTCTAGCTGCTCAATGAGAGAAACGGGCACCTCCGAGAAACGGCATTCCGCATCAGCCCTCATAAGCGGAATGAGGTCTTCTTCCGTCAGCCAGGATGCCGCCAATTCGTTCAACCGGCGAGCAAATGCGTCCAGATCTGAACGGTGCAGCGACATCCCGGCAGCCGCTTGATGGCCCCCGAAATGGTCCAACCATTCCTTGCATCGCGCGAGTGCCTGGTACATATCGAATCCGGCAATAGATCTCGCGCTGCCTTTAGCCATCCCTGTCCCAGGATCGATGCTCAGCACAATCGCGGGACGATAAAACCTCTCAACGAGCTTGGAAGCGACAATTCCGATGACCCCGACATTCCACTCTTCCCTAGCAATCACAATAACTTTATCCAATCCTTGCTCTTTCTGCTGCTCGGCAAGCATCATTGCTTCCTTGGTCATTTCTTCAACGATGCGCTGCCTTTCCATATTGAGCGCATCGAGCTCGCGCGCGATTTGCTCTGCTTCTTGCTCGCTGCCCGTAGTAAGCAGCCTAACCGCATCATCCGCGCATTCCAGCCTGCCGCTTGCATTAATTCTAGGCGCCAAGGCAAAGCCGATATGCCCAGACGTCACCTCTTTGCGTTCCAAGCCGGCTACACCAAGCAGCGCTTTAATCCCCACATAGGAGGAAGCCTGCATCCGTTCTAATCCAAATTTGACGAGCAGACGATTTTCATCAACCAAAGGCATCAAGTCGGCAACAGTGCCGATTGCTGCCATCTCGAACAGCTCTTCCGGCAAACGGCCGAGCAGCGCATGCGCCAATTTAAAAGCGACTCCGACTCCCGCCAGCTGCTTGAAGGGGTAAAGACAGCCGGTTTTTTTTGGATTAATGACCGCTAAAGCTTGAGGAAGAGCCTCTGGCGGTTCATGATGATCGGTGACAATAACATCCATGCCAAGCTGTTGGATGTACGCAACCTCTTCCACGGCGCTAATTCCCGTATCTACGGTAATTAATAGAGATACGCCCTGCTCTTTGGCCAGTTCGATCGCCTTTCGGTTAAGTCCATAACCTTCCCGAACCCGATGAGGGATGTACGTATCAAAATGGGCATGCAAATGACGAAGCAGGTGCACCATCAAGGAGGTGCTGCTTATCCCATCCGCGTCGTAATCGCCATAAATGCGAATTTTCTCGCCTTTGTCCAAGGCAAGGCGAATCCGCTCTACGGCCTCCTTCATTCCATCCAGCAGAAATGGATCATGGAATTGATCTCTCCCCCCGTGCAAGAACAGCTCGGCCTGTTCTACCGTTCGAATGTCCCGCAGAACAAGAAGCTTCGCGATTAGAGGATCAATGCGGAAGGCTTCGACAAACTGCTCGACAGTACATGCTTCTGCCTCTCCGATATCCCATCTTGCTTTGGATCCAAGCATTTGAAGATGATCCTCCTCATACTACGATTCATATTTAGGTTTAATGCAATAACGTCGATACATCGTCCTGCCCCGGATCCATGTTGTTTTTATACGGGTATCCGGGGTCGTATGGATTCACATGCACGAACACATCCGAAACGTGGATAAATTTCTTCATCAACTGCTGTTTGACCGACTTCGCGACGTCGTGTCCTTCCCATACGGAGATTTTCGGGTTCACGCTTATTTTAATATCGACGATTACATAATGCCCGTGTTCTCTTGCACGAAGATCATCCACTGTAATGACGCCTTTGATCCGCTGCGCCGTTTGAATCAGATCCGCCGCATCCTCATCTTGCAGCACATGGTCCATCGTTTTGTGTATGGATGCCATAACGAGGCTATAGCCCATTTTTAAAATAAGAAATGCAACGAATAGTCCGGCCGCAGGATCCAGATAATACAAAACCGGCATTTCCGAATACCGGCCTAAAATAGCGCCAAGCACCCCGGCAAGTACGGCAATTGAAGAATATACGTCAGATCGATGCTCCCGGGCATTGGCCATCATTGCTTTTGAGCCGATCTGCTTGCCGAGTCTGTACTTATACTGAAACATGGCTTCTTTAGCAATAAGAGAAATTACAATGGCAATGAGCGCATAGCTTTTGGGCGGTACTTCCAAGCCGTTCCACAAAGTCTTTACCGCCGAAACGCCGATTTCCACACCTACGATCAGCAGCAGAACCGATACGATAATGGAAACAATTGATTCTGCTTTTCCATGCCTGTAAAGATGATTGTCATCGGGCGGAAGCTTGGCGATGCGCAGTCTGTTCAGAACGGCAAACGAACCTGCTGCATCGGAAGCGGAACGCGCCGCATCGGCGAGAAGGGCTTTACTTCCGGCATAAAATCCCGTGATTCCCTTCATGATGGCCAGCGCCAGGTTGACAACTATATTAAGCCAGACGGCAAACTCCGCCTTTTGTTCTGTCACGAAAGCCACTCCCCCTGAATGGATACAAAAGCCGCGGAACAAATTCACGCGGCTGACTCTGCTCTTAGTTTACGCTGCAGCTTTCTTTTTAGCTCCTAATGATTTCTGCTTCAACAAAAACCAAAGCGGACTTGCAATACAAATGGAGGAATACGCACCGCTGGTCAGACCGATTATTTTGGCCAGAGCGAACAATTTAATGGATTCACTTCCAAAAATATATAAACATACCGCAGCAATCAAAACAGTAATCACCGTATAAATGTTACGAGCCATCGTTTGCCAAATGCTGTTGTTAATCATTTCGGAAAGATCTGCATCCGTGCGAATTTTGGAAAAACGCTGATTTTCGCGAATTCTGTCAAAAATGACGATTTTATCATTAATCGAGTAACCGATCGTTGTCAAAACGGCCGCGACAAAAGGAAGGTCAACCTCCAGGCGGAAAATAGAAAACATACTGATTACGATAAAAGCATCATGAAGAATCGCAATAATTGCAGCTAAAGCAAATCTCCACTCAAACCGGATACTGACATAAATGCTGATTGCTACACTCGCAATCGCCACACCGTAGATGGCTTTTATAGCCAGTTCTTGGGCAATGTCGGGAGATACGGTATTCACTTCCAAAGACACATTATCGCCATAAGCTGCTTTGAATGCGGCTTCGATTTTCTTTACATTCTCTTCACTGACAACCTCGTCGAATCTGGCGGATACCCGGTCATTGTTATTTCCTCCGATTGTCGTTACAGCCGGTTGCATGTCAAGGCTCTTGAAGATATCATCTGACTTTGCTTTTTCAATCTGTTGTCCTGCCGTTATATCAATCGATGTGCCGGCCTTGAAGTCAACTCCCAGATTTAATCCGAAAATCAACAAGGTCAGCAGACCCAATATAGTAATCGTGGTAGAGGCAGCGAAAAACTTTTTGCGATTAAGCATGAAATCAAAACGTTTCTTAGAGTTCACGGATTTCTGCCTCCTTCACGCCAAAATAAGTGGTCTTTTTGAACAAGTTGCTCCGGACCAGCAGCATCATCAGAAATCTGGACAGAAATACGTTCGTCAAAATACTGAGTACGATACTAAGAATAGTCGTTACGGCAAAGCCTCGGATTGCCCCTGTGCCGAAGGTGTAAAGAACCGCCGCAGCGATAATATTCGTGATATTGGCATCCATAATCGTACGAAACGATTGCTTGGAACCCGCCTTCAAAGAAGATAACAAGCTTTTGCCGCTGCGGATTTCTTCCTTGACTCTTTCGTATGTGATGATGTTGGCATCTACGGCCATCCCGATTCCGAGAACGAAGGCTGCGATTCCCGGAAGCGTGAGCGTAGCATTCAGCCAATCGAACGCAAGCAGCAGAAGCCAGGTATAGGTAATGAGCGTGAATGCGGCAACCACACCGGGAAGACGAAACAACGCGACCATAAACAACAAGATGATGATGGATCCGATCATGCCCGCCCGGACTGTTTGGTCAAGCGACATTTGTCCCAGCGACGCCCCTACAACCTGGGAATACTTCTCCGTCAGCTTCAGCGGCAAAGCGCCGAGATTGATCGTATCGGTTAAGTTTTTCGCCTCATCGTACGTATAGTTTCCTGAAATCGTAGCTACACCGTTGGGAATGACGTCGTTGACAATAGGGGCGGAAAGCTTTTCTTCGTCCAAATAAATGGCCAATGGCTGGCCGAGCAGCTTTTCAGTTACTTTCTTGAATTTTTCCGCATCCTTCACCCTGACTTCAATTTGCGGTCGATTTGCTTGATCGTAGCCCAGCTTCGCTCCGCCGACCACGAAATCGCTGCCGATCAATTCTTTAGTGCCGTCCGGTCCACGGAAGGTCAGTTCAGCGGGTTTTTTCAACATCGTTCTGACTTCCTGTTCATTTTCCACGCCGGCTAAACGCACCCTTATGCGATCATTTCCCTCTGTAGTAATTTCCGGCTCTTGAATACCTTGAGCGTCTACTCGCTTATATAAGCTATTCGCCGTTTCTTTAAGCGCTTCTGTCGTGACCGATTGACCCGCTTCAATAGGCTCAGCCGTATACAAGATCTCAAAACCGCCTTTTAAATCCAAGCCCAATCTAATGTTTTTCACAAGTCCCGGACTTGACCAAATAATCACACCGAGCGTGATGACGACTGTCAAAAAAAAGAGTAAAATCCTTTTATAGTCCATTACGTGCCTGTCTCCCTTCCTTACTCAATAGTCCCATTATACTCACCTGCGAAAAACGAGTCAATTTGTGTCATTTGGTATTATGACCGCAAAAAAAAAGCCCAATCTACAATTGGGCTCCCTTATATACGCTAAGCGTCATCCAGTTCATGAAATGGGTTGATTTCAGCGATAGAATGTCGTTTACGATCTGATATAGCGGAGGAACGCCGGTTTTGCGGTATTTGTCGCTGACGCATTCCCAAATGTCCTTGCCGCTCACATATTCGTATCCGAGCAATTTGAACTCTTCTACCTTGCTAAGGCATAGGCTCTCGATCACCTCGTTCAATTCACTTTCCGATAAAATATTTTCCTGCTCTCCGTCATCTTGAGCTTCCCGATTCTGATCTTTGCTTTCTTCGTTCATGGATAGACCCTCCTGAGAGCTTTCTTAATTGTATGTATTCGCTGGCCTCATGCGTTTTTCCTGCCCCGGCTAGAGCGTGTCCGCAAAATGTTAGCATGAGCTTGGACATCCTTCGCATATCTTGAATTATAACTTTGCGATGGAAGAAGGAATGGCATTGGGCAAGCAATCGTTTATTAAAGGAACGATGATTCTGCTCGCGGCGGGTATCATCAACCGGATTCTCGGCTTTATTCCGAGGATTACACTGCCGCGCGTTATAGGCGCAGAAGGAGTTGGACTTTATCAAATGGGCTGGCCGTTTCTGGTTGTCATACTTACTGTCATCACAGGAGGTCTGCCGATCGCAATCGCCAAGCTGGTAGCGGAAGCGGAAGCCGAACGGAATGAGGCGAGGATTCGCAGCATTCTGGGAATTTCCTTAAGTGTAGTGTTGTTTCTAAGCACGTTGTTCACAGCTGCATGCTTAATCGCTGCGCCATGGATCACCTCCCATCTGCTTACAGACAAGAGAGTGTATTACACCTTCTTGTGCATGAGCCCGATCATTCCCATCGTCGGAATCTCCGCCGTGTTCCGCGGCTATTTTCAAGGCCGGCAAGATATGATTCCAACGGCAACCTCGCAAATTGCAGAAACGCTGGTCAGGATCGTCATGGTGTTGGTTTTTGCTTACTTAATGCTTCCCTACGGGATTGAATATGCGGCAGCGGGAGCCATGATCGGGGTTACAACGGGCGAATTGTGCGGGATGCTTATTTTGTGGATTCATTATAAGCTAAGTAAAAAGCGGAGTCCTTCTCCAGCCAAAGCGATGATCGGCACCTCGAAAGCCAAGAGCCGCAAATCGAATTTACGACGCATCCTCGGGATTTCGCTTCCCGTGACGGGCAGCAGGCTTGTCGGCGCCGGCTCTTATTTGCTCGAATCCATTCTGATTGCGCAAAGTCTCGCTCTCGCAGGAGTAACTACAGCGCTTGCCACCGCGCAGTATGGGGCGCTCCAAGGCATGGTCATTCCGATCCTGCTGCTGCCCAGCGCGCTTACATACTCCTTATCCGTCTCCCTTGTTCCGTCCCTAAGCGAAGCAGCGGCCCGTAAGGATATCGTGACGATTCACAAACGACTCCACCAATCGATTCGATTGGCGCTCGTCACAGGCGCGCCCTTCGCCGTGATCATGTTCGTTTTGGCGGAGCCTTTATGCAAGTTTATGTATAATCAACCGGAAGTCGGCATCATGCTCAAAATGATGGCTCCCATCGCAATGTTCATTTATTTGCAAGCGCCGCTGCAAGCGACCCTTCAAGCACTAGACAAGCCGGGCGACGCCTTGATCAACACATTGATCGGTTCCACGGTTAAACTGCTGCTTATTTACTGGCTGGCCAGCAAACCTGAGGTGGGCATACGTGGAGCCATTATTGCGATCAATGTGAACATTGTGCTGGTGACGATTCTACATTGGAGCAGTGTAGCGAGATTGTTGAAATTTCATATGCAGAGTCTCGATTTTCTTAAGGTCGGCGCTGCCATGATCATTTCCGGTTTTGGCATTTACGCCGCCATGTATACCCCTTGGATAGAGCGTGAATTAATCCGCTTTACCGCGGCATGCCTTCTGGGACTCACGATCTACTTGATCCTCAGCATTCTCTTCAGGCTCGTCAACCGAAGCGATTTCACTCGCATTATGCGCCTCGGCAAGAAAGTCATCCGATAAGCGCAGTATTAACGTTTCTTATCTAAAAAAAGCCTTTCGCGATGGTCAATGGAACAAAAAAACACTTCTTTAAATTCGCGGACTCCGTTGGCCTGCAGCTGATTTTTGAGCCAAAACCGCGTTTTCCCGATTTTTTCCAAATTATCATCCTGCACTTTTCCGTCCATGATGAGCGGAAGCGGCAAACCCTCATAACGGATAGTCCCGCTGCCTTGCTCCTTTAAAGGATTATCCCTGTGGTGAGGTCCCTTTTCGACAATGCTGAGCTTTCCCGTAGGCTCCAATATGGCGAATTCCACGTCCGCCACGTTCATAACCTTATTTTGCCGCAGCTGCAGCATCAAATCATCCAGATTGTATCGCAGCCTGTTCATTTCATCCCGATTCAGCTTACCGTTCTCAATGAGCAGACTGGGCTTTCCTTCGAACAAGAGTCTGACTTTCCGGCTTTTCAACGTCAGATAAGCGATCAGGATTTGGATCAGAACGAGCGTAACCATAGGAACGAGCCCATCCCGCAGCGGCTTATTCGCATCCTCCAGCACAAACACGGCAATCTCCGCGATCATGATGGAAATGACGAGATCGAACAAGGAGAGCTTACCGATTTCTCTTTTCCCCATAATCCTGAGCATCAGAAAAACAACAAAATAGATCAGAACGGTGCGTAAAAAAATGGTCAGAATATCCATTGTCGTGGCCTCCCTGATCTAAATTTTACTCAGAGCTCAAATGGTATTCTGACCGTGAGCGTACCGCATCATGCAGAATTTACGTATTCAATTGTTGGGAATTAAAGCAGAATAAGTTGTACATACAGAAAACTAATGAGAAGCAGAAGCATGGATATCGGCCCCGCTATTTTGAAATAGTTCGCGAAGGATAACGATTGCCCCTCTCTCATGATCAGCCCTGCAGCGAACAGATTGACGGAAGATCCGATTAAGGTTGCTCCTCCACCAATAGAAGCTCCTATCGCAAGCGCCCACCACAATGGCTGCGGGTCGACGGAGCCCGCGTCCATGTTCAATTGAGATCCCAACTCTTGAATGAATGGCGATACTGCAGCAGCCAGCGGTACTTGATCCAACGTCGCCGACCCTAGCGCGGACAATCCCAACACAATCATCGAAGCTAACGGAACGCTGCCTTGCGTCATTTCAAGCGCTCTTGCAGCCATAAAGCCGATCAAGCCGGTGTGTACCAATCCGCCTGTCATAATAAATAATCCGAGAAAAAAGGGAAGCATAGAGGATTCCAGCCATTTCCAGGCTCCCCTGACGTCTTTGCGTACAAATGCATCCCTGACCTCTTTGTAATGAATCGCCATAAATACGAAAGCTCCTCCAAGCGCAATCATCTCCGGCGCAATTCCCAGCATACTGTGGAAACAAAGCGCAGCAAGCACCAGTACCGCCGCAAATGCACAAGCACGGGCGTAGGTCAGATCGCGAAGAAAACTGAGAGGATTGGTCATGAGCAATTCCTTTCGTTGTGCTTCGGAAACGATAAATCTCTTACCGTAAATGAAAACAAGCGCCGTAAGAGCGATGACTAGCAGCAAGAGCATCAGCGGTGCCATAATCACGAGAAATCTCGTAAACGAAAGCCCTGCCGCCGTCCCGATGATTCGATTCGTCATACTCCCTGTAAGCGTAGCTGCTCCGCCCAGATTGCAAGCCAGCATTTCGGCAATAATGAAAGGCAACGGGGTGATTTTATACAACCTCGCCAGTTGAAGAGTAACCGGGATCAAGGCAGCAATAACCGCCACGCCGTCCAGAGCAGCAGCTCCAAAGGCTGAAACAACGGAAAGCACCAGCAGCATCGGAATCGGCTTTGCCTTAGTCCAATGAATGGCCTTCATAGCTATGTACGTGACGACTCCAGATTTCCGAAACACAGCCGTGTAAATAAACACGCCGAGAATGAGCAGCAGGGCATCCCATCTGGCATAGACCGTCCACGCAAGTTTAAATGGAATGATTCCTAGCAGAAGCATACCCGCTGCTCCGCCGAGGGCTATATAAGTACGGTTCCACTTCTCTATTAAAATCAGCATATAAGCGGCGGCAAATATAAGGATTGCTGCGATTCCTTGCCATAGAGCGGCTCCTTGCGAAAACTCATTCATTCTTGTACTTCCTCTCTTAGCTTGTGTACTAATTCTATATGCTTGGCCATACAATAATGATAAAGAAAATCCAAATTATTGAAGGGATTGAAGCCCATGAACAAGACGCGTCAAGTGCGCATCTCCTCTCCTTTATTTTCCGGACTTCTTTATTCATTAGTTTTCATGGCCATCGGCACATTAATCGTATCGCTGATTATGCTGCTTACCGGCACCCAGGAAAGCATACTACCGACCTTATCCTTCATTATCCACGGTATCTCTTTATTTATCGGAGGTTGGGTCGCCGGGAAAAGAGCCGGGAGCCGCGGATGGCACTACGGCGGGTTGCTGGGCATCCTCTACTGTTTAATCATTTATCTGGTCGGTTTTCTGGCGTATGACACAAGTTTAAATATGGATACCTTAAAGCTTTTAGGGATAAGCTTCGCTTCCGGTGCGATTGGCGGAATTCTGGGTGTAAACACAGGCAAATAAATCTATTCGGTGAAAATGTCACTTTTTCCTCTGAATGTGGTATAATATTATAGTTGTTCGCCAACCATATCCATTTTTAGGGGGAAGCTGCATCATGGATCCATTTCAATCGATGACACATGCCACCGTGTATATTGTCATCACTATCTTCTTATTTCTGTTTCTCTCTCTGAAAAAAAATCCTTTTTCCGTTGCCGGCAGCTTCGTGCATGAGCTGTTTACATCCCGCAAATATATGCTTCATTTCATAGCGATGCTTTGTATTTTGTTTTTCAACAAGATCGAGCTTTGGGTTGAGAACAGAATGAACTATAATGCGGACTTTACAAGCTCCATTTATCGTATAGAAGGCAATTTCGTCGCAGCCATTCAACAAATGTTCCAAAATGATATCTTGACCTACGCCACGAGTTTTTTTTATGTAGTCGTATTTCCTGCCGTGATGCTTGCTTCCGTCGGAATCTATACGTATCAGAAAAATTATAAACTGCTTTATTCCGTTTGTTACGCATTAATGTTCAATTATATGATTGCCATTCCGTTTTATCTGTTCTTTCCCGTTAACGAGGTTTGGGTATTCCATCCCAATGTCAATCTATTAATAACGAATGTATTCCCAACCTTCGAATCCGATTATCGGCCTTTATCGGGATTAGATAACTGCTTCCCAAGCCTTCACACCTCAATATCCGTTTCGATGGCGATTATTGCCCTGAAAAGCCGGAGCGCCTTCTGGCGATATTTTGCTCCGTTCTCGGCTGCGGTTATTATTTTTACCATCTTCTACTTGGGCATTCACTGGTTGATCGACATGTTCGCAGGCGTTTTGCTGGGCGTATTCGCCGCAAGATTGGGTCTTCGGATCAGCGAAGGTCGATTGGTTTTGGGCGAGCGCGCCCTGCTCCAGCGGTTGAAGAAAAGCGAGATGTGAGAACCCGCCTGAGGCGGAGTTAGAACAAAAAGCGAGACCTGTAAAGGTTCTCGCTTTTTTTGTTCTTTTAGTTGTGTGCGGGAGCTTGCTTTACTCGTCAGCGCCTGAACTCACAACGGAATTGATGGCAGAACGGTCGAATGTTATTTTGGTAACATCGTTAACACGAAGCACCACAATGTCATCTGTAATTTCCATGATCGACCCGTGCATGCCTCCAATCGTGACGACTTTATCTCCCTTTTTTAGAGATTTCAGCATTTGATTGCGGGTTTTTTGACGCTTTTGCTGAGGACGAATAAGTAAGAAGTAAAGCACGGCAAACATCAGTATCAGCGGGCCGTATGTAATCAGCATGCCGCCACTCCCGCCGGTGGTGGCGGATTCAGCTAATTCAAACATCGGTATCCTCCTTTCTTAAAATCCTTTGTCATTGTCATGAAGACCATATTTGGTAAAAAACGCATCACGGTAGTCCAATAAGCGGTCTTCCCTGATGGCTTGTCTTACCTCGCGCATCATTTGCAGCAGGAAATGCAGGTTGTGATAAGTGGTCAAACGGATGCCAAACGTTTCATCCGCTTTGATCAGGTGACGTATGTAGGCTCTGCTGTAATGCCGGCAAGTATAGCACGAGCATTCGGGATCTAACGGGCCGAAATCCTCGGCGAATTTAGCGTTTCTTACCACCAGACGACCGGTGCTCGTCATAACGGTGCCATTGCGGGCAATCCGGGTCGGCAGCACGCAATCGAACATGTCAATACCGCGGATGGCTCCTTCGATCAGCGCGTCCGGCGATCCCACTCCCATCAAATAGCGCGGTTTATTCACAGGAAGCAGAGGAGTCGTATAATCAAGCACCTCATACATCATGTGCTTCGGCTCTCCTACGCTCAGTCCTCCAATAGCATACCCCGGAAAATCCATGGAAGTCAACTGTTTGGCGCTCATCCTGCGCAAATCCTCGTTCATTCCGCCCTGCACAATGGCGAATAAAGCTTGATCTCGAGGCCTTGAATGGCTCTTGAGACATCGCTCCGCCCAACGGGTCGTCCGTTCCAACGAAGCTTTCACGTACTCGTATTCAGCAGGATAAGGCGGGCATTCGTCGAAAGCCATCATAATGTCGGAGCCCAGCGCGTTTTGGATTTCCATCGCCTTCTCCGGGGAGAGAAACAGCTTGTCTCCGTTGAGATGGGACTTGAACTGTACTCCCTCTTCGCTGATCTTGCGGTTTTCACTTAAGCTGAATACCTGGAAGCCGCCGCTATCCGTTAGAATGGGCCTGTCCCAGTTCATAAATTTGTGAAGCCCGCCTGCCCTCCGGATCGTCTCGTGTCCGGGGCGAAGAAACAGATGATACGTATTACTGAGGATAATATGAGCATCCATCTCCTTCAATTCTTCCGGACTCATCGTTTTCACTGTTGCCTGGGTACCCACCGGCATAAACGCAGGGGTATCGATCACACCGTGAGGCGTATGCAGCCTCCCAAGCCGGGCTCCCGATTGTTTGCATGTTTTTATATGTTCATAGGTTACAGCCATTTTTTAACCACTTCCTGTCTAATAGATGAACATAGCATCTCCAAAACTGAAAAAACGGTACTTCTCGCGAACAGCTTCCTCGTAGGCAGCCAGTATGCGTTCCCGGCCTGCTAAAGCGCTGATCAGCATCAGCAGCGTCGATTTGGGCAGGTGGAAATTAGTCAACAGAGCATCCACTGCCTGAAACTTGTAGCCCGGATAAATAAATATGCTTGTCCACCCTTGGCAGGATTGAAAGCGGAGCCGCTCCCGCGGTTGTCCCTCGCTTGCAATCCTGGCTGCGGTTTCCAAAGTTCGGGCGGACGTTGTCCCGACGGCAATCACCCGCTTCCCGCGCAAGCGAGTCTCATTGATCAGCGCCGCAGTTTCCTCAGACACTTCGTAATATTCCGCATGCATCTCATGCTCCTCTACGCGGTCGGCAGAAACCGGGCGAAACGTCCCGAGTCCTACATGCAGGGTGACAAAAGCTTGTTGAACCCCTTTTTGCCGAATTCGTTCCAAGTATTGCTCCGTAAAATGCAGCCCGGCCGTCGGCGCAGCCGCCGATCCTTCATGCTTCGCGTATACCGTCTGATATCGTTCCTTCTCTGAAAGCTGCTCCTTAATATAAGGAGGCAGCGGCATTTGTCCTAATCTGTCTAAGATTTCGTTAAAAATCCCCCGGTAATAAAAACGCAGGACTCGCGCACCCATCTCTCCTTCTTCTTCCACAATCGCAGTCAGCGGCGGCAAGGAGGACCTATCTTCACTGTTGGGGTCCTCTGCCCCGAATTGTCCGAACACCAGCTCGTTTCCCCGCTTTACCTTTTTGCCTGGACGAACGAGCGCCTCCCAGCGATCGGAACCGAGTGCCTTGAGCAGCAGCACTTCGGCTTTTGCGCCTGTATTCCTTTTCACGCCAAAAAGCCGGGCTGGAATGACTCGTGTATCGTTCATCACGAGCAAATCCCCGGCTTCCAGATAGTCAACGAAGCTGTTAAAAGCCTCATGGCGAATGAGACCCGTCGATTTATTCAGCGTAAGCAGCCTTGACGCCGTGCGGTTTGCGAGCGGCGTCTGGGCTATCAATTGTTCAGGCAATTCAAAATCAAATGCTTGTACATCCATTTTGCGGCTTCATTCCTTAGTTCGGGTTACTCCGTTTTTATGAAAGCGACACCGGTATAGTAGGTTTGGAGAATTTGGCGATAATCGTAGCCGAGCTCGGCGTAGCCTTTGGCTCCCCATTGGGACATCCCCAGACCATGTCCGAAACCTGTGCCCTTGAACAAATATTGCTTGTCCTTGGTTACCGGACGTACTTGCCCGGAGCCCCCCATCACAAAAAGCTGCGGCTGCTTGATCTCCGTTACCTGAGATCCTGCTCCAAGCGCATAAATCGAGCTTGAGTCATCCGAGCTTCGCGATACACCGCCTGCTCCTCCTATAGTATAGCGTCCCGTTTCTTCAATTTCAAACCGGTTGCTGGGCAACCCGCCCAGGGCGGAACGGAGCGCGTCAGGGGTCGAAACCTTGACGGCAAAACCGTTGGCTTTAACTTCAATTACCCTGCCCGACGGGCCGCGCTTGGTCACTTCCAGCGATTGCAGCGCTCCTTGCAGCGCAGTGCCCGAGATCGACAACTTATTAAGCAGGAAAGAGGCGTCATAAGGACCCCGGATCCATGAATAAGCGTTAGATTCGGTGCTTTGATCGAGCAACAGCACTCTTTCCTTTGCAGCAAGTTGAGCAATGGGAGTATTCGCTGTGTTGTCCACGTAAGGAGCGGTGCGTACGTTCACTCCCGCTTCCGTTACTTCGTAATATGATAGCCCGGCAGGGTTGGTCTGCCCTGTTGACCTTAAATAATCGGAACGCACATACCCTACCTTCCCGCTGGCGAGCGCAACCCGGAACCATGTTGATTTGCCTGCCGCAGCGCCGTCATCCGGACTGGGCACGCTCTTCAGGTAAGGGATCGGATTGCCCCATACCTCGGAAGGATCGGCTGTCATTCCTCCTGCATTGGAAGAGAAGAAGGGTGCAATGAGTCCGTCCTTGTCCGCAAGCGCCTCTCCGCGAGTCGCTTCCACCGCTTTGACCGCGGCGTCGAATTCCCCATCCATACCATTATACGCTTGATCCAATGTTGTGTCGGAAACATTGGCGATCTGATATTTGTTTCCTTGCTTCAGCGCATACGTACGTGCGGCGACAGCCTGGGCTTTTAACGCTTCAGCCGGCCACAACGGACTAAGCTCGGAGCTCACGACCGAGTACAAATACTCCTCCACCGGAACTTCGTTGATGACGGCCAGCTTTCCGTTATATGCGCTCAATTCCAAGCCGCCCCGATAAGTGCGGCCAAAACGCTCTTTCACGGTAATCCCCGCCTGGATCGGATGAATCCACGTTTTCTGCCCTGAGGCTCCGTTCAGGTAGTGGGGAACTCCATTCGCGCCGGATGCGCTGTCCGTTACTTCCGTCTTGCGAATCAAATATGACGTTTCCGTATTGACCTGCTGCAGAACCAATTTGGGAAGAAGAACAGCCGCTTGCTGCTTGAGGGCATTCAATTGCCCAATTGTCGATTCGTTACCTATCCATACGGAGAAGACCAGATTGCCCGCAGCATCTAGTTCGAGAGCGAGATCGGCGTCCAGACCCGCTTGTGTGATCTCGGCTAGCCGCTTGTTTGCCTCCTCCTCCGTCGGAAAGCTTCCTGCGTTCAAGTAGTGCGGCCCCGCAACTGTGGCGGTCCCCGCCTTGACTAGGGCTGCAACCTCAGCAATTTTGACAACCGCGTCTTTGGCTGCCGCTGCCTGTTCCAAGGTTGTGAAACTTCCATAGTATACATGATATATCGGCTTTCCTTGACGGGTTCCTGCGAAGATATGGGCCGCGTTCTGAGAGGCGAAGAGTTGAGCGGCCAGCGTTCGGGCTTGTACCAAATCAGCCGTTGCCAGCAGGTGAACGCGGTATTGATCCAACGAGCCCCTCAGCGTTTTTACATCAGGCAGGCTGAGCCACTTTTTGAACGCAGATGGCGTGCGGACTCCCAAGTCAAAGCCCGTCTCCGAAGACAGTGTAACCGAAGGCGTTAGCGAGCTGAATTTAGGGGCATCAATAAATAAAGCAACACGAATCGGGTTTATTTTCGACGGGGAGTCAGCGGCATTTGCCTGGTAAACGGGCTGCATGAACGGAGCCATGATAGCGGCAGTCAGTAACAGAATGGATTTTCGCTGCAAAAAGCTTCTTATCGTCATGTACAACCTAATCCCCTTCTTAAGTTCGATTTTCCGGCACAGGCAGCCCCAAGTGGCTGTAAGCCAAAGAAGTGACGGAGCGGCCGCGGGGCGTGCGCTGCAAAAAACCGATCTGCAGCAAATAAGGCTCGTAGACGTCCTCGATCGTCTGGCTTTCCTCGCCAATGGTCGCTGCAATCGTATCTAGACCCACCGGACCGCCCTGGAAATTGCGGATGATCGCGCGAAGCATTTTATGGTCGATTTCATCGAGCCCCAAATCGTCTACTTGAATAAGCTTCAACGCGGTTTTGGCAATATCAAGGGTAATGACGCCATCGCCCTTCACCTGGGCGAAGTCGCGGACACGCTTCAGAAGCCGGTTCGCGATCCGCGGCGTTCCGCGAGAGCGCATGCCGATCTCGCTAGCGGCTTCGCCGACGATTTGCACCTGCAAAAGATCGGCGGTGCGGCTCACGATATAGGTGAGCTCATCCACCGAATAAAATTCGAGGCGGCTGACGATGCCGAAGCGGTCGCGCAGCGGAGCGGAGAGCAGACCGACGCGGGTTGTCGCTCCGACAAGCGTGAACGCCGGCAGATCCAGGCGCACGGAGCGCGCGCTAGGTCCCTTGCCGATGATTATGTCAAGAGCGAAATCCTCCATCGCCGGATAAAGCACCTCCTCCACCGTTCGGTGGAGGCGGTGGATCTCGTCGATGAACAGAACATCGCCTTCCTGCAAATTCGTCAGGATGGCGGCAAGATCTCCAGGCCGCTCGATAGCTGGCCCGGACGTGGTTCTGACGTTTACGCCGAGCTCGTTGGCGATAATGTTGGACAGGGTCGTCTTCCCGAGACCCGGAGGGCCGTAAAGCAGCACGTGGTCAAGCGCTTCCTTCCGGAGCTTGGCCGCTTCGATGTAGACCTTGAGGTTCTCTTTGGCCTGCGTTTGTCCTATGTATTCGGTTAAATAACGGGGGCGCAGGCTGAACTCCATCGCCTGGTCCTCCATCATCAAATGGGCGGAAATAATCCGGTCTTCCATGATGACTGCCTCCTAAAATTCATCCTTACAGCTTCTTCTCACATCTGGTACAAAGCCTGAAGCGCGAGCTTCATCAACACGTCCACCGTATCGGATTCCTGGGCTTTTGGTTTGATCTGCAGCCAAGCGCGGTCGGTCTCCGCTTCCGTATAGCCAAGAGCCATCAACGCCTCCTTGGCTTCGTGCCAAGCTCCGCTTCCCACGGCCGCTGCAGGGCGGTCGATTATTCCCAGGGCGGCCCCATCAACACCGCTTACAGGCGCAGCGCCCAGCTTGTCTTTGAGGTCCAGAATCATCCGCTGCGCCGTCTTCTTGCCGATACCCGGCAAACGGGTCAGGAACGCGATGTCCTCCTGCCGGATCGCCGCAATGACCGCCTCCGGACGGCCTCCGGCAAGAACGCCCAAGGCAACCCTGGGTCCGATTCCCGACACATCGAGCAGCAATCGGAACAACGACTGCTCTTCGCGGGAAGTGAAGCCGAATAGAAGATGTGCGTCTTCCCGAACGTGATAATGAATGTACAGGGTGACCTCTTCGCCTTCCTTAATCTGTGCCGAAAAAGGATTCGCGCAAAAAACCCGGTAGCCGACCCCGCGAACGTCTACGACCACATATTCCGGCTCTCGTAGGGCAATCTGGCCCCGAAGGAAATCTATCATCTCTTGAATACCTCATTTATTTTGTTTTGTAGAGTCGATGAATGCGCATGGCAAATAGCCACGGCGAGCGCATCCGCCACATCGTCAGGCTTAGGAACCGCAGCCAGCCTGAGAAACGCCTTGACCATTTCCTGCACTTGGTGCTTCTCCGCTTTTCCGTATCCTACTACGGCCTGCTTGATCTGCAGCGGCGTGTACTCTGCAACCGGCAAGCCCGCTTGAACGGCTGCCAGAATCATGACGCCGCGAGCCTGCCCGACGGAGAAAGCCGTCGTTACATTACGGTTAAAGAAAAGCTTCTCGATCGCCACCGAATCAGGCTTATATGTTTCAATCAATTGCTTCGTCGCATCATAAATATCCTTCAGTCGAAGGCCGGGATCCGTATGGGCCTGCGTTTGAATGGAACCGTACTGAACGGGAGTGAGCTTGCTGCCGATTTTGTCAATAAAGCCGAATCCTACGATCGCGATCCCCGGATCGATGCCCAGAATGCGCACGTTTACTCTCTCCCATCCTTGTAAAGCGAACATATGTATTCCTTGTCATTATAGCAGATCTACATAAAAAGAGATAGACTCGGGAAAGTTCCCTTGCCTATCTCTGCTTGATCATTATTGTGGCGACATCGCCTTCTCAGTATCCTCGACCGCAAAATCGCTGAACGTGGACAGGACACTGTTGTACTCCGCCAGATCGGATACGCGAATACCCTCATACAACTGCTTCACCGTTTCATGAGGCAAACTGCTCTCCAAATGACGAATATTCAACTGAAAAAACGTGCGGATGACATTTTCTTTTCCAGGCAGCCCGTTAAAAAGCGACAGGTTACCACTGGTATCGATGCCGAAGTAAGCCTTGCTTTTGCACTCAGGGGAAAGATCTTCAACCCGTTCGGTGAATTGGACGCTCCCATCCTCCTTCAAAGTCATAAGCCAGTCCGGGTGTTCCATGTACTCCTTCAGCATGTCATCGGAGGTCAGCGGTCCGAGCTTCTGCAGTTCCTCCCCGCACACATAAATTCTCTGCACGAAAACTTCCCTCTTATCCTTGATTCTCTTCAGCATATCCATGACAGCCTGGCTGCGATCCAATTCTCCCGTGTCTGCACTCGGATTGAATGCGTTTTGAACCGCCTTATCCAGACCGGCAAAGGCATCCGAGTCAGTCGAATCTGTCCTAAAGGAAACCATCATCCCGGCGCCGATACATAGAAGAATGGCTCCCAACGCAATCCATCTTCGCCTCCAGCGCCATTTTTTTCGAAGCAGCTTCAATAGTTTGAACTCAAACATCAGAACCCCTTCTATCCTGGTTTTTCTTTATTATTTCCATTTCCGGGATCGGTCATACATCAATTCAACCGAACGGCACCATTCGCGATTGCCCGGCTAGCTCCATCACCGCTTTTATTGCGGTCGCCTCTCCATCCGTGATATATTCAAAGTAACCATCAATGGCATCCGGGGAGGGACAATCATGAATGTAGCAGAGTTGCATTTAATTCGACAATCGCGCACCGGCGACCGCGGAGCTTTCGTAGAGCTTGTGGAACTGTACCGGGACAAAATTCAAAGACTCGCCTTCCGCATGCTTAACAATAAGCCGGATTCCGAGGATATAGTGCAAGAGACGTTTATACGCGTCTATGTAAACTTAAACCACTATGATGAGAGCCAGAAGTTTTCCACTTGGATTTACCGGATCGGAAAGAACGTGGCGATTGATCTTCTGCGCAAGAAGCGCCCGGTTCAATCGCTCGATGCCGAGTTTAATGAGGACGATGAAACCAGCTTTTACAATAAAATTCCAAGCAGCGAAATGACGCCGGAAAACCAAGTTCTGTTAACGGAAACGCAGGAGCAGCTGCGCAAAGCGATCGGCAAACTTCCGGAGAAATACCGCATTGTCATTATCCTCTACTATTTACATGAATGTTCTTTGGCGGAAATCGGCGAAAAGCTGAGGCTGCCCCCCACCACGGTAAAATCAAGACTTCACCGCGGACGAATGCTGCTGCGTAAAAAATGGGGGTTCACTCTTCTTATGAACGTCCTGCTATTTTTCTCCATCAGCATGTTTTCGTGAGACCAAAAAAAACCAACCCCCAAGCTTTTTTCATCTCCAGGGTTGGTTTTTCATTTTCCCATCAAACGTTAATCCATGGGATGTTAGGCTTCGGTTCAGGCTTGCGGTCCCGGTTTTGCACTTTTCTCACATAAGCACTGACAGCGGAAGCTCCGGACGGTTTATTTTTTTTGGCGGAAGCTGCGGATTTGTTAACCGTATTTGCCGACCTTAACAGTTCTTCGTTCTGATCTTCCTCCACCAACTGGTGGATGTGCGCATGAGGAGGAATGGAAGGAGCCTCGAAGGCTACAGGATAAGGAGTTTCCCAAGGATTCATGCCTGTATGCGGGAAACTCCCCATGAAAGGACCTGGGTAGCCGTGATTCATCATGTCCATGGGCGGCATGGGCAATGCAGGATAATATGGATTTGCCATACCGGAAGTATATGCCGGATAAACAGGGTTGGAAGCCCACGGTTCATGAAACACGGGCATCATGGAAGAACCGCCGCAGCCGCAATCTCCGCCTGTACTCGCCCCGGGGTACATCGCCTCTGTCGGGAAAGCAGCCGATGGATAAGGAACGGGTGGATAAGAAGCTGGCGGAAACTCATTCATCCCCCAAGACATTGGCGGCAAACCCGGAATATCGGGCGCAACCGCGAATGGCGAAGGATATTGCGGAACGAAGGCTTCGGTCGCGGGAACTTGGAACTGACTGAACGGATGCACGGCATCCGGTTGTGAAGTGTCCATCTCCGGCATGACCGGCGCATCATTCTTGTCTCCCTTCGGCATATCCGACATAGACTTAAGCGGGACCGTCGTGTCTGCCTGAAGCGGGAAGATGCCCTCTGCCATTGGCGCGAAAGATAAGTTCGGCGCAGCAGACAGACCAGGTATCTCTGACGGCGTCATGGCAGCAGGCGCTTCAGGCATTTCAAAGTTTGCAGGCACAGGTACTGCCGGAATTCCTGGCTCTGACGGCGCTCCCGAATTTGAGGGTGCTTCATTCAGGATGAGAGCATGCGGCGCTCCGAAAATTGAAGGAGTCTCCATCAGGGTAGGGCCATGCGGCGCTTCCGTTCCGATTTTCGGAATGTACACGATCTCCCCGGTCATGAGCACATTCGGATTTTTCAGCTGCGTGTTCGTCTGAATCATTGCCTGCAGAGGTACGTCCCACGCTTTGCCCAGCTTCCACAAGCTGTCACCTTGCTGCACAATATGCTTATGCACATACTCCGAAGACGGGGGCTCGACGGGCTTAGGGCTAACCGGAATCTTGACCTTCATCCCTACGTCGATTTGGTCGGGATTCGCAATCTGCGGATTGAAGGCGATCAGATCCTGGAGCTCTACATTGTGCTTTTTGGAAAGCTCGTACAGGGTGTCTCCTTTTTTCACAATATGGATTTTCAATGCTTAAAACCTCCTTGAGTGGTTTCCTGTCCGGTTGCCCAATCACATTAACATTACATTTTATGCGCATTTTGGGCTTTTGACATCTACAAAAAGAAAAAAATCCCTGATCGCGGCGTTTAGCGACCAGAGATTGCTGTAATTTCTTATTCATACACTTTAACGCCGTCGATGTTGACGATGCTGCGGAATTCTTTGAGCAAGCGGGTTGTGATCTGACCGGCTTTACCTTCTCCGATGATGCGTGCGTCGACTTCGCTAACCGCTATGACTTCGGCTGCAGTTCCCGTAAAGAAAACTTCATCGGCCACGTAAACATCGTGCAGCGTGAACGGCTCTTCCTTCACCGTATAGCCCAACCGGCCGCAGATTTCAATGATCGCTGCGCGGGTGATGCCCTCAAGAGCACCGCAATAGCACGGCGGAGTGAAAACTATCCCTCTTTTGACGATAAAAATGTTATCCGATGACCCTTCAGCCACATAGCCCTGTGAGTTCAACATGATGGCCTCTCCGACCCCGGCCAAATTGGCCTGAATTTTGACCAGGATGTTGTTCAGGTAATTGAGCGATTTAATCTTCGGGTTCAGCGCATCCGGAACGTTGCGGCGAGTCGATACCGACACGGTCTTGAGTCCATTGAGATATGCTTCCTCCGGATAAATAGCAAGCTGTTCCACGATAATCAGCACACTCGCTTTGGGCGATCGGCGCGGATCTAATCCGAGATCGCCGGCGCCGCGGGATACGACTAAGCGGATATAACCGTCGCGAAGCTCATTGCGGCGCACCGTCTCGACCAGCGCTTCTTGCATCTCGCTATAGCTAAGCGGAATATTCAGCATGATAGACTTCGCTGAGTCGTACAGACGATCCAGATGCTCCTTGCATTTAAAAATGTTGCCGTTATAAACGCGAATCCCTTCAAAAATGCCGTCACCGTACAAAAAACCGTGATCGTATACGGATACTTTCGCTTCTTGCTTCGTTACGTACACACCGTCTAAATAAATCAACTGCGTCATAACTTTTGTTACACCTCCACATGTTCGTTGGGATAAGAATAACTGGGATAACAGCCCAGGATGCGAACTTGGCATCCGATCGCTTCAATCTCTTGAATGGCTGCGGGCAGCAGAACGGAATTCAGGGATCCTTCAATATCGATGTAGAAATAATAGTTGCCAAGCTTTTTCTTCGTCGGTCTCGACTCAATCTTGGAAAGGTTGATTTTTCTCCAGGCGAAGGCGGAAAGCACCTGATGCAGGGCTCCCGGATAATCCTCAGGCAGCGTAATCAAAATGGTCGTTTTCATATGGCTTGAAGGCATCAGTTCAGGAATTTCACTGCCGACAAGCAGAAAACGGGTAACATTGTTCTTATGATCCTGGATTTGCTCGGACAGAATGGGAACCTCATATAAGGCTGCGGCCTCGGCCGTTCCGATGGCTGCGATGGTCGGATCCTTATATGCGGAAACCAATCGGACTCCTTCCGCCGTGCTGCTTACCTGCTCGAAATCCGCCCCGCGCAAATATTGCTTCATGAATTTGGCGCATTGAGCAGGAACGACATGATAGGACAGCACCTTGCGGATATGGGCAAAAGAGTTATCCGTATCCGCAGCGCCGTCCGCAGGTCGGAAGCCGATTAAATTCATATGAACAGGATACACCCATTCGGCGCGAATCGGCAAGTTGACCTCATGGGTAAGCAAGTCGAGATGCAAACTGACCGAGCCTTCAAGCGTGTTCTCGATCGGAATTACGCTCACATCGGTATCTCCTGAAACAGTTGCATTGAACACATCCGATATCAGCTTGAACGGGACATAGTCAAAGGCTGTACTGCCCAGAAAATGCCGGGTCGACGCTTCGGAAAAGGTGCCGGGTCCTAACAAGGCCACACGTTTCATGCCCGCACCTCCCCGCCGAATAAGTCCTCGAGCGTAGGTTGTCCGTCTGTGACCAAGGTGACGGCTACACCTTCACAGCATGGCTTCAGCCAAAGCATTGCGGCCTCAATGCCTTCCTTGCGGAATTGGCTGAGCAGGAAGGACTCGAGCCGCCGCTTGTTGTCGCTGCGGGCATCCACTAGGGCAAGCATCGTTGGACCTGCTCCGCTTAACGCAGCGCCAAGCGCGCCATGATCAACTGCCTGTTCCAGGATAGCCGTCATCCCGGGGATAAGAGCTGCCCGGTAAGGCTGATGCAAAGCGTCCTTCATCGCATGACGAATCATGTCCAGGTTTCCTGTGCTGAGCGCTGCTACAAGCAGCGAGGAATGGCTGAGATTGAATACCGCGTCTTTTAAAGCTATTTGCTGCGGCAGCACATGGCGCGCCTTCTCCGTCGAAAGCTGGAAGGCGGGAATAGCGGCGAGCACCTCCAGATTCGGATCCGGCTCCAAACGGATATGCTCCGCCCTTACTCCATCCCAGAAAGCGACGACGATTCCGCCGAATAGACTCGCGCCCACATTGTCCGGGTGCTTTTCCAGCTTCGAAGCCATTTGAAACAGCTCGTCCATGGAAAGCTTATTGCCGACCAGCGCATTGGCCCCGGCAAGCGCCCCGATGATCGCAGATGCGCTGCTCCCCAAGCCCCGTGTCAGCGGAATCTCGCTATACATGGCGATCTCTAGCTCGGGATAGGAGAAACCCGCCTTTTCGAAGACCATCTGCGCTACCTGATAAATGAGATTGGATTTATTCGCAGGCACTCCCTGCATTTGCTCGCCAATTAAGTGAAAGCTCGTCTTATCCGAGATTCTCATCTCTATCCATGCATACAAGTTTAATGCCATACCCAAAGAGTCGAAGCCAGGTCCTAAATTAGCCGTACTCGCCGGGATTTGAATGCGCACCTTGCGGTTATTCATGAACGGATCACCCCTCCAGCTTGCGGATTGCTTCCATGACTGCCCGCTCGGAATCCTGAACGACTAACGGCTCGCCGCCGGCTACGCTTTTGATGGCAATATTCGGATCTTTCAAGCCGTGGCCCGTCAGCACGCAAACGACCGACTCGCCGCCGGAGAAATAACCCTCCTGCTTCAGCTTCATCACACCCGCAATCGATGCGGCGGACGCCGGCTCGGCAAAAATCCCTTCCTTCGCTGCAATCGTGCGGTAAGCGTGTAAAATCTGTTCGTCAGTCACAAAGTTAATCTGACCGCCTGACTCGTTCGCCGCATTTACCGCGCTGTCCCAGCTGGCTGGGTTGCCGATACGGATGGCAGTCGCAACCGTTTCCGGATTTTTGATAGGCACCCCTTTGACGATCGCCATTGCTCCTTCCGCCTCAAAGCCGATCATTTTCGGCAGCGATGCGGATTTACCCGCCGCTTTAAACTCTTTGAAGCCCTTCCAGTAGGCTGTAATGTTCCCTGCATTGCCGACAGGAATCGCCAAATAGTCCGGAGCTTTACCCAATTGGCCGCATACCTCGAATGCTGCCGTTTTCTGCCCTTCAATCCGGTAAGGATTGACAGAATTTACGAGCGTAATCGGATGCTTGGCGGTGATTTCCCGAACGATTTCGAGCGCACGGTCGAAGTTCCCTTCGATAGCAATAACTTTAGCGCCATAAATGATGGCTTGAGCCAATTTTCCAAGAGCTATATTGTTATTTGGAATCAACACGATACAATTCAGATCGCCTCTTGCCGCATACGCGGCAGCCGCCGCCGATGTGTTGCCTGTAGAAGCGCACATGATCGTCCGGCTGCCCTCCTCCATCGCTTTGGCAACCGCCATAACCATTCCGCGGTCTTTGAATGAGCCTGTCGGGTTCAGTCCCTCGTATTTGAAATAAATATCCAGATCCAGCTCTTCGGACAGCTTTTCGGCGCGAACAAGCGGTGTGTTGCCTTCCTGCAGGGTAAGCAGCGGCGTCTTGTCATTTACCGGCAGGTAGGATTTGTAAGTTTGCAATAAGCCCATATATCTCATTTCAGTTTAGCGCCTCTTTTCTTTGATTTTACCTAGCTCTTAACCTTCCACGCGGTAAACGCTTTGGATGGCGTGGATGACATCCATCGATTCGAAATGATTCAACACTTTATTCATGCTGGCCCGATTAGCGTCGTGGGTGATGATGATGATTTCCGCTTTCGGGTTGGACGAATTCGGATGCTGCAGGACAGATTCCAAGCTCACCTCATGCTGTGCAAAAACTTGCGTGATTTGGGCGAGAACCCCGGCCTTATCCTCCACGTGCAATAAAATAAAGTTTTTCGACGTAATTTGATCATCCGTCTTCAGCTTTTTCTCTTTATAAGGCATAAAGCCTCTGCGCCCGTTCACGCTCAGCATCAGATTGCGAACGACCGCCACCAGATCGGCCACAACTGAAGTGGCAGTAGGGAGTTCGCCCGCGCCCGGTCCGTAGAACATCGTCTCGCCAACAGCTTCGCCGTAGACATACACCGCGTTGAATACACCGTTCACCGAGGCGAGGGGATGCGAGCTTTTCACCATCGTAGGCTGCACGCTTACGGATATATGATCGTCTTGTCGCTCCGCGATGCCCAGCAGCTTCACTTCGTATCCGAGCTTTTTGCCATACTGAATATCTTCTTTGCTAACATTGGATATCCCGCTCACGCCTACGTCCGAAAGGGAAACATTCGCATGAAAACCAAGTGTGGCGAGAATGGTCATTTTGCGTGCGGCATCAAGGCCCTCCACATCCGAGGTTGGATCCGCTTCGGCATAGCCGAGCTCCTGCGCCTCTTTCAACACGTCCGCATAAGCGGCGCCCTCCTGGCTCATTTTGGTCAGAATATAGTTAGTTGTGCCGTTCACGATTCCCATAATTTTCGTGATGCGGTCGGAAGAAAAGCCCTCGACCAACGTCCTGATAATTGGAATACCGCCTCCGACACTCGCTTCGTAAAAGACATCACATTCCTTTTCCGCAGCTTTCGCCAAGATCTCCGGCCCGTGCACCGCCATTAAATCCTTATTGGCCGTGACGATATGCTTTCCGCGTTCAAGTGCGGCAAGCAGGTATTCCTTCGTATTTTGAATCCCGCCCATGACTTCCAGGATCACGTCGATTTCCGGGTTATCGATAATTTCCCAAGGGTTCTCCGTCAGCTTATCAGGGTCGACTGAAATATTTCTGCTTTTGCTGCGGTCTTGAACGAGAATTTTCGCTACTTCAATCGGGGAGCCGGTCTGTCTCAGCAAATCCTCCTGATGCCCTTCAATGATCCGGACGACTCCCGTACCTACAGTCCCAAGACCTAATAATCCTACTTTAATCGGTTTCATTCCCTTACCTCCCGAGTCTTCTCTGTTTATCAGCCCTGACCGATGATCATGGCCCTTTTGACGCCTTCCTGCAGCTGCAGCTGATCCAAGAGCCCGCGAACCTTCTCGCCCATCACCGAAGTTTCCATCGAAATGACGACGTTCGCCATTCCCTGAAGAGGAATCGACTGATGAATCGTCAGCACGTTTCCCTCATGATTGGCAATCATGGCAAGCACCTTGGACAAAATGCCCGATCGGTGCTCAAGGTCCATGGAAATGGTGACGATTCGCTCCCGCTCCAATTTACTCAAAGGATGGATCCCATCCTTATACTTGTAAAAAGCACTGCGGCTGAGTCCCACCTGCTCGACTGCGTCGTTAATCGTCTTGACTTCTCCCCTGGCAAGCAGCTCTTTAGCTTGTGCCGTTTTGAGCACGCCTTCGGGCAGAATATCCTCTCGGATCAAATAATACTTCTCCTGCCCGGTCAGCCGAACAGGATTAGACAAGTCTTTACTTTCCGGCACCTTTGGATACGTCCTCTCTAGAAAGACTTTTGTTTGCATATAGTGGACATTATATCGAAATATGAGTCATTCGGCAATAGGCAATATAAGAACAATTATGGTAAGCTTGATTGTATATCATTTTATAAGCTTAAGCTCTAAGGAGACCTGCACCATGATCACTCTTCGTCTTATGTCGGCTGCCCTATTGTATAACAGCCGCCAAGAACTGCTAATGATGAAAAGATCGTTGAATCGTACCCTGTCTCCCGGACTTTGGGCTGCTGTAGGAGGCCATTTGGAGCCTGAAGAGCTAGGTAACCCCAGGGCTGCCTGTTTGCGCGAGATTAAGGAGGAAACGGGTATCGAGGAGTCTGAAATTACTGACCTTAAGCTTCGCTATGTACTGATTCGATTAAATAAAAATGAAATTCGCCAGCAGTTCTTCTATGTCGGTGCTACGGACTCCGATCCGAGAGTCGCGACCGACGAGGGCGAACTTCATTGGATACCAAAGGCGGACATTTTGAATCGCCCTCTTCCTTTTATCTTTCGTTCGCTTCTCGAGCATTATTTTGCCTATGAGCACAGTGATCACCCGTGGGTCGGGACGGCCGGATACAAAAGCGGCGCCTCAACTCCCGCTATTCACTGGACTCCATTGGTCGATCCTATTCTGACGTAGGGAAAGGTTACAAACCTTCAGTAAAAATAGCCACCTCATCACTTCTTCCTGAAAGAAAAAAGAGAATGGGTGGCGTGTTTTCGCAACCGATATACGATGCGTGTATTTTATTATTTCAGCTTATTTAATAGCGGAGCCGCCGAAAAGAAATCGGAGTTCCCACGAATTGTTGCCGATGGAATCGATACGCACGCCGCCGCTTGTTTTGGAGTAGGTATGAAGGATTTTACCATCACCCAAATAGATGGCGTCATGAGTAATTCGCTCAGTCGCTTTGTTTACTCCTGCATAATCGGAGGCCTTCGAACCTTGATAAGACATAAAGAACAGAATATCTCCAGGCTGCAAATCGCGCCAGTTCGTTTTAACTCGTCCGATCGATTTCACGTAATCGCCCTGACTTCGCGAGTCTGCCGGAAGTGTAAGGTTGATGCCGTCTTTGAAAGCCTGGCGCACAAAATCAGAGCAATCGAATGTTTGCGTGTTTGATCGGCTGGAGCCGTATTCATATGGCGTTCCCATGTATTTTTTACCTGCTTCGATGACTTTCTTGGCGAGGACGCTATGAGCCTGATTTGGCTTAGGTGCAGGGTCAGGGATGGAACCGTTTGTGCGTATGTATTCGGAGCTTGTGCTTACATAACCGGTCTTGCCGTTTTTGTCTTTGACTTTGTACCAATAGGCATTGACTTTCTCCAATATAGTCACCGTCTCGCCCGTCTGCAGATAACGGATTCTCTCATCAGAGACGCTGGGACCTGAGCGGAAGCTTACGCTTTTCACGATGTTTCCCGCGCCCGTCTTGACCGTCGGAGTCTTGGTTATCTTCTTTATATATTGATCACTGGCGGAAACATATCCAACCTGGGAGTTTTGGTCCCGGACCTTATACCAATACGAATTCACATCATCTAGTATAGTTACCGTCTCGCCAGTTTTCAGATAGCGAATACGATCGGAAGATACGCTTGGATTTTCACGAAAACTTACGCCGCTCACAATTTGCGCTTGTTCCGCGGCGGATACTTGCTGCGGCATAGGCACCAAACCCAGCGATATAGCAGGCAACAGTGCGAGTGTCAGTAATTTCTTGTTCATGGTGATGGCCTCCTATCATTCTTTTTCAACTTCATGGTAACACAGCCAATAGTAGAATACATTAGTAATAGTTCCCAATAGTATTCGGAATCCATATAGAAGAATTCGGTCAAGCCTGTATTTTTACGAGGGTATCTATGTGCCGAAGCCGACAATTAAACGTTTACTCCACTACGAGCAACCTATACTCTCTTAGGCGTAAAAAAAACCCCCTCCTGCAATTTGGAGAGGGCCAGACCGCTATTCTTTTTCCACAAATTCAAACTCGAAATCAGCGATTCGGATCGTCTGACCGTCAACGGCCCCACGGCTCCGCAGTTCTTTGTCGATACCCATTTTCCGCAGTATGCGGGCAAAGCGCACGACTCCGTCGTGGGTGCTGAAGTTCGTCCTCTTGATCAAACGCTCGATGGACGGGCTTTCTACAACAAAAACGTCATTTTCCCGGTAAATGGTGACATCCTGCTCGTCCCGCTTATCGAAGCGGTACACCTTGCGTTCTTCCACCTCTGAGACTTCCTCGACCTCCGGCATCTCCGGAATACTATCGAGCAGATCTGCGATCGTGTACAGCAGCTCTTGAACTCCCTCCCGAGTCAGCGCCGATATCGGGTAAATCCCCAACTCCTTGCCGTCCTCGGCAAGCTTTTCCCTAAACTGCTTCAGATGCTCGTCCGCGGCCGGCATGTCCATCTTATTGGCAACCACAATCTGCGGCCGATCCTCCAGCTTGGCGTTATAGAGCTTGATTTCCTCATTGATCTTGAGGAAATCCTCGTAAGGGTCCCGCCCTTCGGCCGCGGACATATCCACCACGTGTACGATCACCCGCGTCCGCTCCACGTGCCGTAAAAACTCATGCCCGAGCCCTACTCCCTCGTGAGCTCCCTCGATCAAACCCGGCAGGTCCGCCATCACGAAGCTCCGGCCCTCGCTCACATCCACTACCCCGAGGTTCGGGGTCAGTGTCGTAAAATGATAAGCCGCAATTTTCGGCTTTGCGGCGGACACCACTGACAGCAGCGTAGATTTGCCTACGCTGGGAAAACCGACCAAGCCCACGTCGGCCATCACCTTCAGCTCCAGCACGACCCAGCGCTCCTCGCCTTCCTCGCCGTTCTCGGCGATCTCGGGCGCTGTGTTGTTGGTCGTCGCGAAGCGGATGTTCCCGCGGCCTCCGCGGCCTCCGTGGGCGACGACGACTTCCTGCCCGTGACGAGTCAAGTCGGCGATGATTTCCTGCGTATCATCGTCGACCACGACCGTGCCGGGCGGAACGCGTACGATCATGTCTTCCGCATTGGCGCCATGCTGGCTTTTGTTGCGGCCCTTCTCGCCGCGCTCCGCCTTGAAATGCTTCTGGTACCGAAAGTCCATCAGCGTGCGCAGGCCCTCGTCGACGCGAAAAATCACGCTGCCGCCTTTACCCCCATCGCCGCCAGCAGGCCCGCCTTCGGGCACGTATTTTTCACGCCGGAATGCGACCAAGCCATCGCCGCCGTCGCCACCTTTAACAAATATTTTAGCTTTATCGACGAACATGCAAACACCTCATTAAGAGCGGTAGGGCAGCCTGATGGCTATCACCGCTTCTTCCTCTTGAAAATCATGAGCTTCTGTAATAAATCTTCCTGAATCACGGAACCATTTCCGCCTGTATTCCTGCTCCAGCGCCATTCGGTTATATTGCCCCCGATACACGAAATCAAGTAATAAATCCTCTTCCCTGACGTCAAACTCAAGGCTGAGAACGCCAACTTCCTCACTTTCAGCCTGGGCATGCTCCATAAACAGCTCTACGGTACTCGTAACGAGGTCGGTAATGAGCGTTGCATCGACCGGAAGCTGCTGCAGATTGATTTCCTGTTCAAGCTCTACTTCCAGCTTCATCACTCCCGTATTCACACGAAAAGCGAGCAAAAAAGTGATCAAGGAAGGGATGCCAAGCTTGGACAGCAAGCTCTCTCGCTGCAAATTATTTTTTATTTCTTCCACATAGGTATGTAAATGATCATATTTTTTTAATTGAATGTATCCGAACAGCACTTGAATATCATTCATCCAATCATGTCTGAGATGATTGACAATCTGAAGCGCATGTGCTTGGCTTTCTTTTCGCTGCCGCTCCAAAAGAAGCCTGGACTTTTCCACTTCTCTGCTCTTTTCCCATCGAAAGTAAGCCGTTCCGCAAACCGCCGCAATGATAAGAAAAGCCATTCTGACAATCCACACATCGGATACTACCGCCCCGGTTAAACCAATTAATACGAAGGCAAGCATGTACACTTGTATCCAATTTCCTCGTTTCATTCCGCTTCGCTCCGATCCCCGCATTGCCTGACCATTCATACAGTATAACACGCTGTTTGAGAATATCCCATCCCCGCAGAGTTGAAATAAAAAGCCCCGACGAACTTATAGCTCGCCAGGGCATTCATTCATCTTACACTTCAACAGCAGCAGCCACAGGTGCCGCTTCTACTGGATATACGCTTACTTTTTTGCGATCGCGACCCCAACGTTCAAACTTTACAACGCCTTGCACCAAAGCGAACAGCGTATCGTCTTTACCGATGCCTACGTTATTGCCCGGGTGAATCTTCGTTCCGCGCTGACGAACGAGAATGCTTCCCGCTGTCACGGTTTGACCGTCCGCACGTTTTACGCCAAGGCGTTTCGCAATGCTGTCGCGGCCGTTCTTCGTGGAACCTACTCCCTTTTTGGAAGCAAATAACTGAAGATCTAATTTCAACATGGTGTCAACCTCCTTTGCAATATGTTGTTTCGATCGTTATATAGTCACTGTACGTATCTTCTATGGTTTGCAGCATGACCACCATCGATTCGAGCAGCAGTTGAGCCTTGCTGTCCTGTTCCGGATCGGCTGCATGAGGCATGGAAACATCCAATAGTCCCCGCTGCATCTCGGATACCGGAATCAAGCCGGTCAGAGCTTCCACCGAATTGACCGTACCGACCGTAATCGCCGACACAGCCGAGCAAACGATGTCTTTGCCGCGTACGTCAAAATCCGCATGCCCTTTTATGACGAAAGCCTTTATACGAGAATCACTCGGCGAGAGACGTTCCACGGTTACATAGATCATGACCGCGGCCCTTACGCTTTAATATTCTCTACAACAACCTTCGTGTACGGTTGGCGATGACCTTGCTTCTTGTGGTAGTTCTTCTTCGCTTTGTACTTGAACACGATAATCTTCTCGCCTTTACCGTGCTTTTCCACTTTCGCGGAAACGGCAGCTCCGGGAACGAGCGGGGAACCTACCACCAATCCGTCTTCCTTGGATACTGCAAGCACGCGGTCAAAAGATACGACTTCACCTTCAGCAGCGTTCAATTTTTCAATGTAAAGCACATCGCCTTCTTGAACTTTGTACTGCTTTCCGCCTGTTTCAATAATTGCGTACATTTTGTTACACCTCCTCATGTCTCAGACTCGCCTTATCCAGGTGACGGCGCAGGAGGATGCCAAAAGGCTCTTCCAACGGACGTGCTTCTGACCCGATTCGCGCGGTTACAGCATGCCTAAAGCAACACACTTCGATTATTGTAGCACAAGTACCCCCTTCATGCAACGGATTACTTGCGTTTTCTCGTCATTTCCAAGAGCCCCAGCTTCGTCCACCCGACAACGACGGTTTTGGACCGGTCTTGGCGCACGGCGCGGTTGATCGTTTCCAGAACTATGCTCCTGTTCTTCTCTTCATTCATATCAATAAAATCGACAATAATGATTCCGCGTATATTGCGCAGCCGGAGCAATCGGGGGATTTCTGCAGCCGCCTCTACGTTAATTTCGAAAACGGTCTGCTCCAGGTTCACGGACCCGGTATATTTCCCCGTATTCACATCGATCACGGTCAAAGCCTCTGTCTGGTCGATGACCAGATACCCTCCGCTCGGGAGCCATATTTTTCGCCGGAAGCAGCGGTTTAATTGTTCGGCGATGCCGAAACGTTCGAACACCGGCACCGATTTCTCCTCGTAGAAAGAAACGCGTTCAGCCAGTTCAGTACTTCTATTTCGAAGAAGAGCTTTCATTTCTTCGCAAACCGACGGTTGATCGATCCACACTTCCCTCACATCGTCAGTAATGACATCTCTGGCTAGCTTCGGAAGAAGGTCCAAATCCTGGTAGAGCTGTGCAGGGGGATCAGCCGATTCAGCCTTGCTTTGAATCATCGACCATAATCCGCGCAAATCCTGAAGATCCTTGCGAATAGCCGCTTCGCTTTGCCCGACGGCGCCGGTTCGGACTATGATTCCTTCCCCATGGTCGCGCAGTGAATTTATGGTTTGCTTGAGACGCTGCTTCTCCGCTTCGTCGTTGATTTTACGCGAAACCGCAATGTAATCCGCATCAGGCATATATACAATCCAGCGTCCGGGTATGGAAAAATGTGTGGAAACCCTTGCGCCCTTCGTTCCTTCCGGTTCCTTCGTCACTTGTACCATGACAGTTTGACCGGGCTCGACCAGTTCTGTAATAGAAGGCTTTACCTTAGGCTGCTTGTCCAAATGAACGGGAAGCAGATCGTCTATGTAAAGAAAGGCGTTCTTCGCCAAGCCGATATCGACAAAAGCCGCCTGCAGCCCTTGAAGCACATTGACGACGCGCCCCACATACATGCTGCCTGCTCTTAGTTTATCGAGCGGATATTGAGCATCGTACTCCACAAGCTTGCCGTCCTCGAGCAAAGCGGCCTGAGTGAGCTCCGGCGCGCAATGTAAGATAAGCTGCTTCATGCTTTCACCTCATGTGCTATTTTACATGAAAAGCTCGGAAACTGCACTCCCCGGTTTTTTCCCTTCCATAAACCCGCTCACCAGCTGCTGCTCCGGCAGCACCGCCTGAATGCGCCCCTTTTCGTTGACGACATAGATCAGATGATACTTCTCCCTCATAAAAAGCTTCAGCACCTCGGATATTTTCCGCTGCTTCGTTACGACAATAGGCTGGGCCAGTGTCCCCTTCGCCAAAAAACGGCTCATATGCATGCCCCGGCTCATTAAAAAGCGTATGAAATGAAAGTGGATCTGCCGATAACCGTACCAATTCGAAACGAGCAAAAACAAGCCGATCACAAGCAGATTTAACTGCAAATCACCGCTGAACACTTGATATACGGCACCAAAAATGATGAATAAGCTTAAAAACAGACCGACGACAACGGAACAGTAAACACAGCGACGATAAGGCACCACATAGCTGAGGAGGGATTGTAGAATCTTGCCTCCGTCCAAAGGCAGTACGGGGAGCAAGTTAAACAAAGCGATCATGAAATTGGCCCGGATAAAATAAGACCACCACTCTTCATTGCCGGGAGAAAAAACTTGCGCGCCATAAGCTAAACCGATTAGCCAAAGGTGTTGAAGAGGACCCGCCAAGGCAACGATCAGCTCTTCGCGGGCCGGTACCGTACCAAGCTCCTCGACGACTGCTACCCCGCCAAATGGCAGCAGCTGCACCTCCTTGAGCCTCCATCCGAAGCCTTTTGCAGCCGCCACATGCCCCAATTCATGAATCAGCACAATGCCAAACAGCGTAATAGCTTCCAGGAAATAACCGGTCAATGCCGAGCCGATCATCACAAGAGTAAATAAGGGATGAAAGCGATAGGTCGTCCCCCGCCATCTAATCAAAAGAGATCACATCCGTCGGATTGATGTAAAGGCCATCCTTGAGTACGCCAAAATACAAAATTCCGGCAGCTTCCGTTTCTTTGGACACCTTACCGATCGCTTCTCCGCCTTTCATCCAATCGTTGACCTCGACGCGCGCTTCGCTGACGAACCCGTAGATTGACTGATACCCATTCGGATGACGGATCATGACCGTGTATCCCGTCTCCTCCCTTTGGCCCGCAAAAATAACCTGCCCGGTGTCCATGGCATATACAGGCACATCCGGCTTTGTTTGTACCCGTATGACAGAATGGGAAACGTCGAATCCGGACACAATGTTTCCTTTAACTGGAGAAAAATAGGTTCGCTTGTTCGTACTCGCTTTGACCGCTTCTTCCCCGCTCCGGTCGCGAAAGCTCGGAATGAAGGAGGGCGAACCGCCAAATCGCTGTTCATACCAGGCGGATACAGCCTGGAAGTCAAACGATTCCGTCAGCGAGGCTGAAACGAACTCTCTTCCTTTCGCCGCCCAAGGCCGGTCGATCCGGAATAAGCTCCAGACCATCCCGAACAAGATAACGGTTATTGCGAGCTTAACCCAAATTTGCTTGCGCGAAGGTGTCTCCAGCCATTCTTTCCAACGCTCTTCGTTCACATCGGCTCCGCCGCTTAGCACGGGATCGTTTTTCATTTTATGATACCAGGCATATTCCGGGTCTTCCATTTGCCTTGTCCATTCCGGGCGCGAATAAGTCAGCTCCGGGTTTTCGTTTCTAGTTATCGGCGTACGCTCTCGAAGCAACGGTTCGGCGGGGGACACACGCCGCGCCGCTTCTTTGAGACTCTTAATCTTCTCATTTCTGCGCTGCTTCACCTTATCTTTCACTTCCATAGAGGGACCCTCCTAAGTGTTTTCCGTTATTACAGCGTATGAAAGATTGGACAAGAATATAACGGGGAGGCACTATGGCAGCGAAAATGCCGCGCCTCCCTCAGGAGACGCGGCATTTTCGCTGCTGCGATTAGAACATATCGATTTTTTCCTGATGGACTTTGACGCTAGTCACCAATCCGATCGACAACATGTTAATCAAAAGGGAAGTTCCCCCGTAACTGACAAAGGGCAGCGTAATTCCGGTCAATGGCATAACCCCGATTAGCATACCGACGTTTTCGAATATTTGAAAGACGAACATGGAAACAACGCCTACGACCATATATGAGCCGCTTAAATGTTGGCTCTGGATGGAGATGAGAATCATCCTGTAAATCAACAGAAAATACATCAACAACAGCAAAGCGGCGCCGCGAAACCCGAATTCCTCGCCTACAACAACAAATATGGAGTCCGAATACGCGTAGGGAATGAAATTGCTGTGAATCGAGCTGCCCTGCAAATATCCTTCGCCGCTCAGGCCCCCGGACCCGATAGCGCGAATCGAGTTCTCGACCTGAAACTTCGCATCGCGGGATACGCTGCCGGGATCTAGGAACGTATCGATTCTCGCAACCCAATGTCCAAAGCCCATGTTGCCCAGAAAAGCTTCAATCGGGTCGTGATAGTGTTGAAACAGAAGCAGGAATAAAGCTAATCCCCCGGCAACTATCGCAGTTCCGATTAACACGTGGGTGTATTTAATATTGCCGATCCAGTACATCCCGAGCAGGATAATCAAATAAATAATCGCATTCCCAAGGTCCGGTTGGATTAGAACGAGCACGAACGGCAGTAGCACCAACAGTCCTACCGGAACAACGTCACTGGTCAATTCCAGCCTTTCCCCGCCCCGTCTTCCCAACCACACCGACACCGTAATGATGAGGATTAATTTCATCAGCTCCGCCGGTTGAAATGTTAAGCCCCCGGGGAGCTCGAACCACCCGCGGGCGCCGTGAATCCGGGCGCCGAAGAAATATACGGCTACCAATGAGACGATACCTGTGATATATAAATATACCGCAATCTTGGAGAGAAGCCGGTAGTCGAATAAAGTCATAAATATGAATCCGATTAAACCGGCCGCATAGATGAGCAGGTTCTTTTTAATCGAAATCGAAATGGTAGGATGATCCACCGTCGCGCTATACACTAACATCGTACTAATGATCATGAACAGCAACAACAAAATGACGATAGGCAGATCAATTTTTTTCAGTTTGTCCAGCAAGGAAAATCATCCTATTCCGATGAACTTTTTCATTTTCTTGAACAATCCGGCTTTATCGCTAAGCTGCATGAGAGGAACGGTGTCTCCCAGGATACGTCTTGCAATGTTTCGGTAGGCGATTGCAGCGCGCGAAGTCGGATTCATGACGGTGGGTTCGCCTGAGTTCGCCGCTTTGATTACATGCTCATCATCCGGCACAATACCAAGCAGATCAATCGCCAGTACCGAGCAAATTTCGTCGATATCGAGCATTTCTCCCTTTTTCACCATATTGGGACGGATCCGGTTGATGATAAGCTTTGGAGACCTGATATTCTCATTTTCCAAAAGTCCGATAATCCGATCCGCGTCCCTTACGGCGGCATTTTCCGGGGTGGTTACGACAATCGCCTTATCCGCACCCGCAACAGCGTTTTTAAATCCTTGTTCAATACCTGCCGGGCAGTCGATGATCACGAACTCGAAATCTTTTTTCAACTCCAACACAATGTCCCTAACGCTCTCAGGAGATACGGAATGCTTATCCTTGGTTTGTGCAGCCGGAAGAAGGTACAGCTCATCGAAGCGCTTATCTTTAATAAGCGCCTGCGGCAGCCTGCAGCGTCCTTCGACCACATCAACCAGATCATAGATGATCCGATTCTCCAGTCCCATCACCACATCCAGATTACGAAGCCCGATATCGGTATCGACCATGCAAACTTTCTTCCCCTGAAGCGCCAATGCTGTGCCCAAATTGGCTGAGGTCGTCGTTTTTCCGACACCGCCTTTTCCCGAAGTGACTACTATTGCTTCTCCCATTGCATTCACTCCCTAATCAATTTTCACGATAGTATTCCAATCTTCTCTATGCCAGGTCCGGGCAAATGCGATTTACATGTTGCAGCTTGTCGATTTCCATTTTGCCGTCTTTGATGTAGGCAAATTCCATGAACGCTTCGTCGATGCCCCATTCGTCCGGAGGACGGCTTATTATTCCGGCTATGCGCAGTTGAGTGGGCCTAAGATGAGAAGCGGCGATGATCGCATTCTCGTCTCCATCCATTCCGGCATGGGCCATACCGCGAAGAGAGCCCATCACATAAATGTTGCCGGTACACACGATAGTCCCACCGGGATTGACATCGCCCAGAAAAAGCAGATTGCCTTCATGACGCAATGTCTGTCCTGATCGAACCATGCCTTTCATCATTTTGATGGGCGGTTGCCCGTCCGAGGATTCCGTCTTTGGCGGGTTGTCACAAGTAATCGATCGAATGAACAGGTTGCCTTTTTGCCCGATGATGGCGCGGATTTGCTCCTTCTCTTTCTCCCCGGCCTCTCGCTTCCCCAGCTTGACATGGACATGGATAATCGGCCCGGTCAAAATTTGCTGATGCGTTTTCTCCAATTTATGTTGAAGCTCCGTTATTAGAAGCTCCCATTCGCACGAATCGTCAAGCAGGAACACCAGTCCGTCTTTGACGCCCTTTATGGTCACATGATGCTTGATTGCTGTCATATCCACGTACCGACCTCCCACCCTATTCATTTCGGTTTATGTTGACCATTCTCCTGCCGTAAGACACAAAATTAATCTTCGTCCCCCTCAGGCAATGGAGCCATTCGTTCCAGCAGCTTACGCGCCGGAACATAGATGATCAACGCAAACAGAAGATTGAACAGCACGCTTGGAAGCATAAAGTGGGTAAAAGCAAATTTAAAATCAGTATTCATCGTGTTAAACAGGCGGTTCAGTCCATAATTGTTGAGCTCGAAGAGAAGCACTCCTCCCCCGACAATCAGCAGGTTGTAGAAAAGCAGATTCGGCTGCCTGCGCTGTACAAGACCGGCCAGATAACCGGTTAACCCCATACCAAACGAGTAAATGCCGAGCATGTGGCCGTAATTAATAAGATCGGATAGAAGCCCAAAGATCAGTCCTAGAACAAGAGCTGTATGGCGATGAATAAATAATCCGATAAACAAGATGAAAACCAGCATAAAATGCGGGGTGACAAAAACCCGGGTTTGCCATACCGGCGGCATCAGCCAACTGACCAAAGTGCCTTGAAGAATGAACAATCCGAGCAAGATGGGCCATAATAGGTGGCGTGTCATGGGGTCACCTCAATTCCGGAACTTCGACGATGAAAACTTCACGAATGTGCCGAAAGGAAGCGAATGGCTCTACCGTCACCTTATGGGTAATTCCAAATTCCCCAGTGCCGATCGAGAGAATTTTACCGACTTCAATACCGCTTGGGAACACTCGACCGAGTCCCGACGTAATGACCGTATCGCCTACCTGCATCGGATCCGCCTGGTCGACTTTTGTCATCACCAAAACGCCGTTTTCTTTGTCAAAGCTTTCAAGGATTCCGTAGGATTGGGCCTCTTTATCTTTGACGGTAACGGCAATGGCCTTGGAGGTATTATCGGTGTCGTTAATATCTCTAAGCAGCTGGACGTTCGAATAAAGCCCGAAAACCCTGCTCACTCTTCCAATCAAGCCGTCAACGGTCATGACCGCCATGTTCTCTTTGATTCCGTCTTTGTCGCCGAGATTTACGGAAATCGTTTCGTTAAAAGGATCATTGTTAACCGCAACAACCTCAGCGACATGGTACTTGTAGTTATTGGCCTGCTTTTGCCGCTCCGTAAAGCTTAGCGCTTCCTTTAACCATTTGTTTTGGGCCTCTAGCTCGTTCAGCTTCTGAGTGTCCCTGGCATATTGAGTCAAAGTGAGCTTTAAAGTTTTATTTTCCTCGTAAATGACCACCAGATGCCGGATATCCTCAAAGAAACCCGCTATATAAGCAGCGGGCTTGTAAAAGAGTCCTTGAGTCCATGATATTGAATCCTTGACAAATTTCTCCGGAAAGGTCATTTTGGCCCGATTACCCAGTGTCAATCCCATTAAGGAAAAAAAACAAATGAGACCGAGAAGCAAAACGATCAACCTTTTATTCCCCATGAATTTGAACAAAATAAACACCTTCTAATGATAACTTATCGCTTGAATTTGGAGGTAGCACCCGACTTGGTTTTGAACAGGTGAATGTTTTCAAGCGCACGGCCCGTTCCTATTGCAACGCAATCAAGCGGATTTTCGGCGACAAGCACAGGCATCCCCGTCTCGCGGGCGAGCAGCTTGTCCAGGTTTCGGAGCAATCCGCCCCCTCCGGTAAGCACGATGCCTCGATCTATAATATCGGAGGAAAGCTCAGGCGGACACTTTTCCAGTGTTACTTTTACCGCATCGACTATAGCATTGACGGTGTCGGTCAGTGCATCCGTAATCTCACTGGAGCTAACGGATAACGTCTTCGGAAGTCCGCTCACCAGATCACGTCCGCGGATTTCAATCGTCTCAGGACGTTCCATCGGCAGAGCGGAACCAATCTCCATCTTCAACAGCTCAGCGGTTCTTTCCCCAATCATCAAATTATAAGTCCGTTTGATATACTGCGTAATCGCCTCATCCATCTCATCTCCGGCAATACGGATGGACCGGCTGGTCACGATGCCGCCGAGCGATATGACGGCAACTTCCGTAGTACCGCCTCCGATATCGACAACCATGCTGCCCGTCGGTTCCCATACCGGCAAGTCCGCCCCGATGGCCGCCGCGAACGGTTCCTCAATCGTATAAGCATCCTTGGCCCCCGCTTGCTTTGTGGCATCCTCAACGGCCCGCTTCTCCACTGCTGTAATACCGGAAGGGACGCATACCATCACATTGGGGTGACGTTGAAACAACCAACGCTGCTTTTGGGCTTGTTTCAAAAAATAACGAATCATCGTGGACGTCGTTTCGAAATCGGCGATAACTCCGTCCTTCATTGGCCGTATCGCCCGAATATTACCGGGAGTTCTGCCAATCATTTTCTTAGCGGCGTCTCCTACCGCTTCGATCGTTTTTGTATCTGTACGCAGAGCAACCACGGAAGGCTCTCTGACGACAATGCCCCTACCTTTTACATATACAAGCGTGTTCGCTGTTCCTAAATCAATTCCTAAATCTTTCGTAAAACCACCGAACATGGTAGGTACTCCTTTCACACTGTGTCTAGTCTTAAGAATGTTGTCAAAAAGGCGAGCATAATTTTTATTATATTACATATAACCATGTTCCTTCAAACTTACGAACCTTTGATCTCCGATGATCACGTGATCCAATACTTCTATCCCGATAATGGATCCCGCCTCTACGAGTCTTGAAGTCAATTGGACATCCTCCGGGCTCGGGGTCGGGTCTCCGCTGGGATGATTATGTACGCAAACGATGGATGCGCTGCTGCGCTTGATGGCCGCTCGAAAAATCTCTCTAGGATGCACAATGGAAGCGTTTAAGCTTCCAATGGAAAGAGTTTCACGCGCCATGACGTGATTTTTCGTATTTAAAAACAAACAAACGAAGTGCTCCTTCTGTAAATAGCGAAGCTCTTCCTTCAATAACACTGCGACATCCTCGGGAGAACGTATGGTTACCGTTTCGTCCAGTTTGCTTCGCGCAAGTCTTCGTCCAAGCTCGATGCTCGCCTGAATTTGCAATGCTTTGGCATTGCCGATTCCTTTGATTTTTGTCAATTGATCCTTGCTCATGTCAACCAGGCTGCGCAGCCCCCCGCATTCGACAAGAATCCGCTCGGCAAGCCGGACCGCGGACTCTGAATAGGTCCCCGTTCGCAGCAGGATGGACAGCAGCTCGGCGTTGCCGAGCGCCTCCGCCCCATACTGTACCATTCGTTCCCTGGGCCGATCTTCTGTGGGTACCTCGCGCAACATTAAACTTTTTGATTCCATGAATTCCCCTCTTTCAATATGTAGAGTATGTTACTTGCTTTGTTCCCATTCATTATACCATTTTCAGACTCCTTTCGTCGTTTTTTTCCTTGATTGAAATGTGCATACAAAAAAGAGCGCAAGACTGTTCGTCAGTCCACGCCCTTTATAATGCCGATCAACTTAAGGTTACGCTTTCGTTTCCTTCACGAATTTGCCGGAGCAAGCTGCCGATCGTGTGCTTTTCAAAGTAAGCCTCCATGTGTTTTTCGGCCTCGCAAAATATATCATCCATAACTTTCTCCATATTGGATGCGACGAGACATGGCTTATTGGGATCACCTGAACACCAATGGGGTTTTAGCGTGCCCTGTGAGGTTAGGCGATATATTTCGGCCAGGGTCACTTGTTCGGGGTCGCAGCTAAGGATAAACCCTCCGCCAATACCCTCCTTGGTACGGACGTACCCTGCCTTGCGGAGAAATCCCATGACCTTGCGGATTCGAGCGGAGTGCGTAGCCACATTCTCGGCAATATGCTCGCTGGTCGCCATATGATCCTTTATATGAGCAAGCAGCACCAAGCTGTGCACTGCTATCGTAAACTCGCTGTTCATGTCATCCCCTCCTAAGAGTTTTCCGAAGGAAAACTGGCTTCGTAAGCATCTGCTGAGTTTTCCGAAGGAAAACTGGCTTCGTAAGCATCTGCTGAGTTTTCCGAAGGATTTGTAATTCTGCTACTGTTATTTTACCCGTTACAGATACTTTCCGTCAAACACAAATATGTTCCAGAATCAACCGTATCGACGGTATTTTACAAAACACGCACATCGTATTCAAGCAGCATATCGCTGAGAAGAGACAGCGGCAAACCTACTACATTGAAGTAATCTCCCGCAATCTCCTCCACAATCGTTGCTCCGATTCCCTGGATCGCATAGCTGCCGGCCTTGTCCATAGGTTCGCCTGTGGCTATATAAGCGTAAATTTGTTCATCGGTTATTCGCTTCATTTTCACTTCGGTTACCCGATGAGCTGTAACGGATTTGCCGGTATCTGCATCGATACAGGTCACGCCGCTGTATACGTGGTGTGTATTCCCCGTGATCATGCGGAGCATGCGGAAGGCTTCCTGCTCGTCCGAGGGCTTCCCCAGGACCTTTCCATCGTAAACTACAATCGTATCGGAGCCGATGATAATGCCGCCCCCCTTATCCGAAGGCTTCATGCTTTCATAAACCGTTCGGGCTTTTCGCAAGGATAAAGTCTCCACCGTCTCCACCGGCGTAGCACCATCTTTCATCGTTTCATCCGCATCGCTGACACGGATCGTGTAGGCAAGACCAAGGGAGCGAATCAGCTCCTGTCTTCTTGGCGAAGACGATGCGAGAATCAGCGTTCTGCGATTTGCTTCTTTCAAATCCAACAGCTCCTTATTTGGAAAAAAATAGCTCCACATACGTTCGGCTATAGCTTACGATATATCAAAAAGGCCCCCACCAAGCCTAAAATGCTGCACAAATTTAGCTTAACCCGCAGGGACAAATCATATTTAATCACTTGTAAATCCGCTTTAGGCTCCCAACTGATTTGCGCCGATTTCGTCAAAAAAGACAATCCCTGGACTGGAGACAGCAATTCCCCCACAATAATGCCGGTCAGCAAACCAACAATTAATACGACAACGAGCGCCAGGTTGCTTTTTTTCATTTCGTTCCCCCCTTTTGTACAAGCCTATTATACGTGCTGCAAGTATATTTTTCCATGAATGGTTTTCCCGAGCTGTATGATTTTACCTGCTTACTTTCAGCCCTGGTCCTTGTAAAATGGTTTGGGGAGGGCCCGCAGCTCATGATCAAACATAACAGGCTTTTTATACTTACTATGGTTTTATGGATGTTATTTCCTTACCAGGCATGGGCGACGAAAGTGGTTGTCGATGCAGGTCATGGCGGCAGCGACCCCGGGGCGATCGGAGTAAATGGGTTATATGAAAAAACCGTCAACTTGGACATCGCCTTAAAGCTTCGCGACGAGCTCATTGACAGAGGTTATGAAGTCGTGTTAACCAGGGCTGACGATCGTTTCATTTCCCTAGCGGACCGCGTTGCCTTCACAAACGCGCAATATGCAGATCTGTTCGTCTCGATTCACGCCAATTCCATCTACAACCCGACAACTCGCGGCACTATGGTTTTGTATTATGACGACCGTTACCCGCAAGCGGATTATCCCGCAAGCGAAGCGATGAAGGCATTAACCTCGTATAGCGAACAGCTTGCGCAAGGAGTTTTGGATTCGCTCGTGGATGCTGCGGGCACGGAAAACAAAGGTTTGCTTCCAAGCGCTGTCTATGTGGTTCGTATGGGCACGATTCCCAGTATTCTCGTAGAGACGGCTTTTTTGAGCAATGCCAGGGAAGCGGCCATGCTGGCTAACGAATCGAATCGTTCCCAAATTGCGATCGGCATTGCGCAAGGCATTGAGACGTTTACGCCGCTAGTCTTTCCCGATACGGTAGGGCACTGGGCGAGAGAGCCGATCCTGCGACTGAAGGACAAAGGATTGGTCGAAGGTCTTAACAATCGGTATTTGCCTCAAAACGCACTGACGAGAGCAGAATTTGTCACGATGATGGATCGCTTATTCGACTTTTCAGCCATGTCAAAAGATTGCCGGTCAGCCGCAAGCGGAAACGCGAGTACAGTGACAGGAGCCGTTTACGGCTGCAACACTGGCAAAACGACTTCGACATTCGTGTACAAGGATTTGCCCGCCGACCATTGGGCGTATCCCGTAATTGCTAAAGCACAGAGTTTGAACCTGCTGGAGGGTTACTCGGATGGCACCATCCGTCCCGATAGTCCACTCACACGAGCGGAAGCAGCGGTTTTATTCCAACGCCTGCTGACGGCAACAGAACCCGTTGCGGCAAACCCTGCCGGACGACAAATCAACACAGGCCTGCCCATCTTCAAGGATGTTCCGGAGACATTATGGTGCGCCGCAGCCATCTATGCTCTGAGACATAAGGGCATCGTCAATGGATGGACGGACACCGAGTTCATGCCGGACCTGTCCGTGACCCGTGCTGAAATGGCCGTTATGATGAACAGATATTTACTGATGTAACCGGCTATCTTATCCCATTCATAAGCAAACCCCGATTCCACTAAAGGAACCGGGGTTTTTGCGTTAAGCAGCGATCAGCTGCAGCAGCTCTTTTTGAGCCAGGATGTACTTCATCATGGAGGATTGCGCTTGCCAGAGCATGGCGGAAGACGGATTCTTCTTATATTCTTCCATCGACTGAACCGCACTGTTCAAAGCTGTGGTCATTTTTTGCAGCTGCGCTTTCTCGTTCTCTGCCGCTCCTTCATTGACAGATGCCGTTAATGCAGTTAACGCCTGGTGCGCCGAGCGGATGGATTGGATCGACGAGTCCTCCAAGGCGCCGGGAGTGCTCTCAATCAGATGAACCAATGTGAGTCCGCTTATGATTTGAACGAGCTTATCGCCCTGGGCCATATAAGAACCGACCGACTCGGGCTTTGCTCCGCTCCAACGAATGCTGCTAACGGCCGGCAGCTCCATTTTTTTAATATAGACTTCAAGCTTTTTCTCCTGCAGCTGATGGCTGAGTGCGAGCGCGTCATCACGGTTTTGCGTGAAGCCGATGTACACGGTTTTTTTATTGCCCTGCTCAATTGCAGAAGCAAGTCCAGCCTTTTTCAACTCCGCTTGCGCCGTTTCCGCGCTTTGGTCGGTGCTAAAAACGCCATTTTGCAGAAAGGAAAAAGATTTGCCGGGAATGCTTACGACCGCGGGATTCGCCGTACTAATCGTCGGCACAGCAGCTGAAAGGCCGCTTTTAGCCGGATCCGCAGCCGCTTCTCCCTGACTCTGCGCCTGTGCCGCAGCAGGCGCTGCTGTGTTCCTCGCTGCATCCGTGTCGCTGACTCCATTACCTCCCGAGAACATCGAAAGCACGAGAAATCCGAAAGCTACGCCTGTGAAAACCGCACCCGCAATGGAAGTGGCGATGCGAAACCAGGGGGTAGACGAGGATTTCAAATATCGCGTACCCGTTTCAGGGGGGTCAATCCATGGGTTCTGTCCGCCTCCGTTTGTCAGGAGTTTGGAACGCGGGGGCTGATAATATCCCGTCTCGCTATCCACAGTTTCTGGAGTGGTCTCTCTAATGATTCGTTCCACGCGATCATTGTCAGCTTCAAACGGGCTCTTCCAGCTGCCGAAATCGGAAGTGAACTGGTTCAGCGTATGCGGCTCAAAAACGGCTTCTACCGTCTTGAATTGTCTTGTATTCTCGGCCCAATCCGTATCGTCATACGCTTCCTCATGTTCCTTTACGACTTGAAATTCCTTGTGAGAAAGAGGAATAACCTTATCCTCCCCGGGCACTGAGGTCTTTTTGTTATTTTCTGGTGGTCCGCTATGATCAAATCGATAGGTGATTCTTGCCTTGTTCATGTCCCTCTCTCCTTGTCCAAATCTTCTACTATCAGACTATGAAAGAGAGAATAGAAATATGTCTGCAGGTGAGCTAAATGCTCGTCTCATATCGGCCTCGCAGTGATTTTGCAAGTCCGTCGGCTGCTTTCCAGATATCTCCCGCGCCCATGGTGAGAACAAGATCCCCTTTTTGCACGTGATCGATCAGATACGAAAGCACTTCATCCCTGGCTGGGATATACCGGACATTCGGATTGCTGTTTAGGCGAATAAGCTCCACAAGTTTAGCGGAATTGACACCTTCAATCTGTTTTTCGCCTGCAGGGGAATAAATATCCGTGATGATCACTTCATCCGCCTCTGTAAAGGAACGGCTGAACTGCTCGAACAGATAGTAAGTCCGCGTATAACGCTGAGGCTGGAACACGGCTATGATCCGTTTCCGGGTTGCTTTGGCCGCGCTGATCGTCGCTTGAATTTCGGTCGGATGGTGAGCGTAATCGTCGATGACAAGAATGTCCTCGACTTCGCCCAGCACCTGAAACCGGCGTTTCGCGCCGCGAAACTTCTGAATCGCTTTGGCAACCTCCTCAAAAGTAAGGCCTGCTTCCAGACAGGTAATCAGAGTTGCCAAAGCATTGTACACATTATGTTTTCCGGGAACGGATAAGCTGATGGATCCCAGCGGTTTGTCTTTATAATAGACATCAAAGGTGACTTTGCGGTCCCCAAGCCGGATATCGGACGCCCTATAATCGGCGTCGCTGTCGATTGCGTACGTAACGACCTTGCTTTGAATATCCGGAATCATCTCGCGGAGGAAGACATCGTCCTTGCAGACGATCGCTTTTCCGCCTTCTTTTACTTGACTGAGAAACTGCGCATAAGCCTTCCTCAGGTTTTCGAAATCGCCATTATAATTTTCGAGGTGATCGGCTTCGATATTGTTGACAAGAGCAAGCGTCGGGTGGTATTGCAGAAACGTTCCATCGCTTTCGTCCGCCTCAGCGACGACGTAATCTCCATTTCCAGCCTTGGCGTTGCTGCCCACATTCATGATCTCGCCACCGATAATATAAGTAGGGTCCATTCCTGTTTCTTCCATCACCAGAGCAATCATCGACGAGGTTGTCGTTTTGCCGTGCGCGCCGGCTACAGCAACCCCTTTGCGGGTGTTCATCAATCGGCCCAGCATTTGGGAACGGTGAATGATCGGGATATTGAGTTCCTCTGCGGCCAATATCTCTACATTATCTTTGGAGAGAGCCGTCGAGTATACGACCAGATCCGCACCTTCCACATTCTGTGCTTCATGACCGATAAACACCCGGGCTCCTTTGGCTATCAGCTTCTCGGTTAGCTCCTGTTCAGCTAAGTCGGAGCCGGAAATCCGGTATCCCATTTCAAGCATGACTTTGGCGATAGCACTCATACCATATCCGCCGATACCGATAAAATGCACATGCTCTGGTTGATTCACGCCGTTCTCACCATCCTTTTTCAGAATCGGTTTGATAGGTAATCCAAGAACGAACATCGGAGATTAAATACAGTGTGCCGGAGATAACCGCCAGGTCATCCTGTTCGGTCATGCTCTTCAAGGAGGTGAGCGCCTGCTTCCAATCTCGTTCGACGATTACTTCCACCTGCCGGTCCATACCCTTCAAAAGCTCTCGGGCCAGCTCGGCTAGACGGGAAGCGTCGCCCTTTTTATGAAAATCGGGCTCGGTTAAAATGAGAGTATCCACCAATGGTAGTATATGCCTAAGATAGCCTGTATGATTCTTGTTGGAAAGCATACCCATCATAAAATGAAGCTTTCGGTACCGATACGTATCGCGCAGCGCGGAGGCCAGCATCTCCGCTCCTTCCGGATTGTGAGCTCCATCGAGCAATATACTCGGCTGCTGCGATATCATTTCCAGCCTCCCGGGCCAACTGGTTTCCTGCAGCGCGGCATAGAGGTCTTCGTCTTCAACAATGAGCGCATAATACTGTCGAAGCACCTCCAATGCCATAAGCGCCACAGAAGCGTTCTTGCACTGATGATAGCCGTTTAGCGTAATGGCTACATTCTGCAGTTGACGGAACGGGCCGTGAAAATGGAATATTTGCCGGTCCAATTCGGCGGAGACCGGTTCATAACGGAACTGGCGCCCTAGCAAATACAGCGTCGTCTTCTTCTCTCTGCACGTTTGCTCCATGACTTCTATCACTTCCGGCTGCTCGACAGCGCTTACGACAGGAACCCCGGCTTTGATGATACCGGCTTTTTCAGCGGCAATCGCCGGCAGCGTGTCTCCCAAAATGTCCATATGATCGTGTCCGACATTGGTAATGATCGAGAGAATCGGATTGACGATATTCGTCGAATCCAGACGGCCCCCGAGTCCGGTTTCCCAGACGACATAGTCGGGGTAAGCTACCGTGGCAAAATACAGGATGGCTAATGCCGTGGAAAGCTCGAACATGGACGGTGCGCCCAAATCAGTTTCGGCAATTTCATCGGCCACAGGCTTCAATCGGTTCACCAAGCGGAGCAAAGACTCATCATCGATATCTTTGCCTCCAACCTGGATTCGATTCGTATACTTTTCCAGATAAGGGGAAGTGAACATACCTACCTCATAACCGCAGCGGCGCATAACGGTGCTCAGAAACGCGCAAGTAGAGCCCTTTCCGTTTGTCCCCGCGACATGGATAAATTTCAGCCTCCGCTCCGGATGCCCGAGCTTCTCCATAAGAAGCTCCATTCTCTTTAAGCCGGGCTTGATGCCAATAACTTCCATTCGGCTTACAATCCAATCGATAGCTTCCCTGGCCGAATGAAATGCGTTTGTGTCATTCTCAATACCTTCGTTCATAAGTCTCAGCCTCTTTTACTATATGAATCAAACTCCATGGATGGATGTAGGCAATGATACAATTGCCGCAATCAACCATTTAATTCCGCTAATCGGGCTATCACTTTATCTCTTTTCTCGGCGTAATCTGCAAGCTTCGCCTTCTCCTCGTCGATAACCTTCGCCGGCGCTTTAGCGACGAAGCCTTCATTGCCAAGCTTCTTCTCAATGCGTTCTACCTCGCCATGCAGCGTTTGCAGCTCCTTTTCCAGCCGCGCAACTTCTTGTCCGATGTCGATTAATCCCGCAAGCGGCAAGTACAGCTCCGTTCCGGTTACGACGGCCGTCATCGCTTTTTCCGGCGCTGACAGGGCTGTGTCGATCTCCAGCATGGAAGTATTGCAAAAACGGCGGATGTATTCCTCGTTTCGGCGCAAAATGTCGAGCGCTTCGGCAGTTGCCGGCTTCAGCAGCAGTTCCACCTTTCTGCTCATCGGTACGTTCACTTCGGCGCGAATGTTGCGCACGGCTCGAATCGTATCCATCAGCAGCTCCATCTCGCGCACCGCCTCGGCTGCTTCGAACTCGGCATTCTCTTTAGGCCATTCGGCCAGCGTAATCGTTTCGCCTTCATGTGGAAGGTGCTGCCAGATCTCTTCACTGATAAAAGGCATGAACGGATGAATCAACCGCTGTGTGCGGTCAAGAACATAAGCCAGCACCGACTGCGTCTTTTTCTTTGCTGCCTCATCTTGGCCATAAAGGCTAAGCTTGCTGAATTCAATGTACCAATCGCACAGATCATCCCAAATGAAGTTGTATAGAATACGACCGGTCTCGCCGAACTCATACTGGTCAATTAAGCGGGTAGCATCCCGAACCGTTTCATTCAAGCGGTGCAGGATCCAGCGATCAGCCGTGCCGAGGTCCCCGGACAAATCGATATCCCTGACCGTGACGCCATCCAGGTTCATCAGCGCAAAGCGGGAAGCATTCCATATCTTATTGGCAAAATTACGCGCTTGCTCAACCTTCTCCCAGCGGAAGCGCAAATCCTGGCCAGGCGTGCTGCTCGTGGAAAGCATATAGCGCATGGCATCAGCGCCATATTTATCAATGACTTCCAAAGGATCGACGCCGTTTCCGAGCGATTTGGACATTTTACGCCCTTCCGCATCGCGGACAAGCCCGTGGATAAGCACATCCTTGAACGGAATTTGCCCGGTAAACTCCAACGCCGTAAAAATCATGCGCGCTACCCAGAAATAAATGATGTCATAACCGCTTACCAAAACGCTCGTCGGATAGAATCGCTTCAAGGCCTCCGTATCTCCCGGCCACCCTAGCGTGGAAAACGGCCAGAGCGCCGAACTAAACCAGGTGTCGAGCACGTCATGGTCCTGGGTGATCGACTTGCTGTGACAATTGGAGCATTCCGCTGCGTCCGTACGAGAGACCGTCATTCCCCCGCAATCTGCGCAATACCACGCCGGGATCCGGTGCCCCCACCAAAGCTGGCGGGAAATACACCAGTCACGCACATTTTCGATCCAATGCAAATAAATTTTTTCGAAACGGTCCGGCACAAAGTTTACACCTTTGCCCGACTTCTGCGCATCAATCGCTTTTGCGGCTAATGGAGTCATCTTTACAAACCACTGCGTTGACAAATAAGGTTCAATGACAGCGCCGCTGCGCTCGCTATGTCCGACCTGATGAACATGCTCCTCAATTTTGATCAGAACGCCTTGCTCCTTCAGATCAGCGACGATTTGCTTGCGGCAAGCAAATCGGTCCATGCCTTGATATCGGCCTGCATTCGCATTCATCGTGCCGGATTCGTCCATGACGAGCACCTGCGGCAAATCGTGGCGTTTGCCCACTTCAAAGTCGTTGGGATCGTGAGCCGGAGTGATTTTGACGGCCCCGCTTCCGAATTCTTTCTCTACATACTCGTCGGCAATAACCGGAATTTCACGGCCGATAATCGGCAGCACAAGCAACTTTCCAATCAGGTGCTTGTAACGGTCATCCTCGGGATGGACTGCTACAGCGGTATCGCCGAGCATCGTTTCCGGACGGGTTGTGGCCACAACGATAGATCCTGTGCCATCCTTCGTTTTGTACTCCAAATGGTACAGGTTGCCCTGTACCTCTTTATATTCCACCTCGATATCCGACAGCGCCGTGCGGGCGGCAGGATCCCAGTTGATGATATAGTTGCCCCGGTAGATAAGGCCCTTTTCATAGAGGCTGACAAATACTTCACGAACAGCCTCGGAGAGGCCTTCGTCCAAGGTGAATCTTTCACGGGAATAATCGAGGGAAAAGCCCATTTTGGCCCACTGCTCATGAATTGTGTTCGCGTAAAGCTCTTTCCACTCCCATACCTTTTCCAAAAACTTTTCACGGCCGAGGTCATAACGGGAGACTCCTTCCTCCCTCAGCTTTTGCTCGACCTTCGTCTGCGTCGCAATCCCCGCATGGTCGGAGCCCGGCAGCCAAAGCGCGTCAAAGCCCTGCATCCGCTTGACGCGGACGAGAATGTCCTGCAGGGTGCAATCGAGCGCGTGCCCGATATGCAGCATCCCCGTTACGTTCGGCGGCGGAATGACGATCGTATATGTCTCGGCGTCGGGGCGCCCCCCTGCTTTAAAGAACTCGTTCTTGATCCAGTAATCGTACCATTTGCGCTCAGCTTCCTTCGGATCATAGGTTGTCGGCATTTGTTTCGTTTCATCGGTCATTTGATTTTTCCTCCATTATGAAATTAGCTGATGACAGATAATAGCGCTCTTTTGTTCCGCTATTTCACTTCCCGAAGGGAAACGGGTTGATCCCTTCAAACGTTAAGCGTGTCCGACAAGGGCTGTTTACGAAAGTAAACAGCATATAGACTAAGCGTTCTACCGACAACGTAGAACGGCCCCAGCCTGCCGCAGCTCCCTATCCAATCGAAAGTCGTCCGGGGGCGCAACCCCCGGGGCCCTCCTACTAGGGGGAGGTCAACAAAACAAAAATATCCTTTCGCCGCAAAGGACGAAAGGATTAGCTTCCGTGGTACCACCTTCATTTCATGCTCATTCCAATGGAAGGATCATGACTCTTGAAACAGATAACGGCTGCAGCCGGCAAACGCTGAGGGCTTCTCATGATCGAAAGGTCAGGGGAGAATCCGGTTACGTTTACAACTCCAGGGCGACTTCGGCCGGCTGCTGCCTGCGGAACCTCACAGCGCTTTCGGCTCCACTCTCTGAAGGACAATCGGTCCTACTACTCCCTATCGACGTTTCACGATATATGAAACAAACAAAATGATTTCCATCATATGATAACGAACATTTCGGATAGAGTCAATATTTTATCAACATTCCAGGCATCGTTTAGACTTGATCCTAACACCTAGTATTGCCGCCGGCTTCGTATTCTATGCTTCAAATGGGAAAAAGCCCCAGGCAGATGCCCGAGGCTTTGGGTATGTATGGCTATTTGGGCAGATAAATGATCTGCCCGGCGGATACTTCCGGTTCGCTAAGCCGGTTGAGCAGTTGCAGCTCCCGAGGATTCAACTCATAGCGCTTGGCGATCGTTTCGAGTGTCTCCTCCTTTTGCACGATGCACATACGGACCCTGCGGAATTCCTGGCCCGGTGATTCTGTATTCAGAAACAGCCGTTTCCACTCCAAGGCATCCGTTTTCGAATCACTTGCCGCTTCGGCCTCTTCAGACTTATCTTCCTTACGTTTATCCGTTTGAAAAATCGAGCTCGCTTTTTGCAGCAGCGATTTGATGCCGTAGGGTTTGATTTCCACGGCTTCATCGGCTTTTTTCCCGAAGGCTAACTTAAGCTCCTTCTTTTCCTCAGCCGTTGTCTGCTCTTCTGCCGCATCTGAAATAACGGTCAGCTCCGTTTTCTCCGTTTTCTCCGCTTCCATTTCAACGAGCGCAGGAGCCTCATTAACTACTTCCACTTCAGTAGGTTGAACTTGAACTGGAGCAGGCTCCGGTTCAGGAGCGGCCGGCACAGGTTCCACCCTCATGCCCTGAGCTTCCTGCACAAAAACCACTTCTTCCTCGTCCCGCCAGGATTCACTGTCGGCAGAGGCAATTTCAATTCCCTGCAGCGACAATACACCCGTAATGTTCAAACTTCTTGAGGAAAGCAGGTCCACATCAAAATTTTCAATTTCCACCAAAATGTCTTCCACTCGTTGAACCCGATTCATAGGCAGCGTGATTTCCACAGGAATCATATGCTCTAAGGCGAACGGTTCTTGCTCCTGCTCCCCGATATAACTGCCGGTAAGCTGCAGGCTTCCTTTCAGCAGAGCCTGATTGTTCTGTGAGAGCACCTGAATGTGCGGAACGAGCTCTACATCGTTCAGTTCTCGGATGGCAGCCAGTCCTTCGTTTAAATGCACGCGTTCGTAAATATCAAATCGTAAACCCGGTTGCTGTTCAGCCACTGATTATGTCCTCCCTTCAGTAAATCACTGGCGCTCACTATCGCCAAATGGATAGATTTTTCATGCAGTTTTGTCTTTAAAGTATATGGGTGAAGGGAGTCGGGCATGACTAGTTTTTTGAATTTCCCCGAAGCTTGCCCGCCAGACGGGCAAAATCTTCCGGCCAAGGAGCTTGCAACGAAACGGATTCTCCATTAAAAGGATGCCGAAACGACAATTGTTCGCCGTGCAGTGCCTGCCGTCCAATTGAATCGGCGGCAGCTCCATACAGTGTATCTCCGATAATCGGATGCCCGATATGACTTAGATGTACACGAATTTGATGCGTGCGGCCTGTTTCAAGCCTTAAACGCACAAGAGCGCCGCGGGTATACAGCTCCAGCACTTCATAATGCGTTACAGCAGGGTCCCCGTTTTTTGAAACCCTTCTTTTCCCCGAGACGTGACGATCTTTGCCGATCGGCTCGCGGATGATGCCTTGCAGGGCGGCAAACTTGCCTCCAACCAATGCGACATAAGTCCTTTCGATCTGCTTAAGGCGCATGGCTTCGTCCAACACGAGATGGGACATTTCATTTTTGGCGTATAGTACGGCTCCTGTCGTGTCCTTGTCCAAACGATGAATATGACGGACCGCACAGCGTTGTCCGGTCGTTTCATAATAGCAGGCCACTGCGTTAGCAAGCGTCCCCGTCTGACCGGCCTCGCTTGGATGAACCGACATTCCTGCAGGCTTGTTAACGACCAGACAAAAGTCATCTTCGAACAACACTTCCAACTCGGCATATTCGGGAGCAAAATGGTTAGGTTCAGGAGCAAACAATCGAAGGAGGAGCCGGTTACCCTGGCGGCGAACCCCACCCTGCTGATGAAGCTTTCTGATCCATTTATCGGGGGTGTTGAGAATCGTCTTCATTTTCTCGAGCAGGTTGCTGTCAGCTTCATCCCATCCTTTGGGCCACGGCAGCGACAACCACTCGCCTTTGCGTTCAACATCCGTCATCGCCGTTTCCCTCTATGAAAAGAAACCGAGAGCAGCGCCAGTAGAACAAGAAATAGAAATAGAATCGCTAATAAATCAATCGGAAACCCCAAAATATAATAACGCTTCAAGACTTCAATCTCCTTTGCGGGCCGGATTAACGTACATTTAATTTTAACAATTACCAATAACAATTGCATATGTTTTATGATAGAATATATCTAGCATTTGTCATTTTTTCGCGTGCATAGAAAAGAATATGCTTGTTCAGGAGAGGAATGTCTGTGAGCACCGCCATACAACTCATATCGAATATTCGCGGCTGGAGCTGGCTGAAGCGAATGCTGCTTTTAATTGCGACCATCACGTTTCTAACATCCAGCTTTTTGTTTCTAACGCCTCCGGGCGAAACGATCCGGGTTTTTCTCGCCAAAACCGTCATTACCACTCAGCATCGGGATTGGGCCTGGATCTTTGTCGGAGCGCAGCGCCGTGATTTGCTTGTGAAGGAAGTTCAGGATTTGACTGAGAAAAACGCAAAAGAAAGACAAGATCTCGGAGCCGTTAAATATAACAAAAACAGCCGCTCGATGGAAAGCCTTATAAAAATAGAGGACATCTCGGGCCAATTCTGGAAAGGCAAGAAGATGATTGTCTACGATCCTAACTCCATCCGCGTAGTCGTTCCTTCCAAGCAGGGAGAAGGGGAACGAATTACTTCCATGGTTCAGCGCACGGGGGCTGTAGCCGGCGTAAACGGCGGCGGGTTTATCGATCCGGACGGATTGGGCAACGGATTTGCGCCTATCGGAGCTATTATGTCCGGTGGAAAAATCCTCTATACCGACCAAGACGGAACCGTTCCGCAGCATATTGTCGGATTTACAAACGAAGGCACGCTGATCATCGGAAAATATACGATTGAAGAGCTGCTGAAGCTGCATGTTACCGAAGCCGTGTCCTTCTATCCGCGCGTAATCGCCAACGGAAAACCGCTCATCACAAGCGGAGACGGAGGATGGGGCAGAGCTCCGCGTACAGCCGTCGGCCAAAAAGCTGACGGAACTGTTATTTTCATCGTCATTGACGGGAGACAAACGCACAGCGTAGGGGCAACCCTAAAAGAAGTTCAGGATATTTTTCTGGCAGACGGCGTCATAAATGCCGGATTTCTCGATGGAGGAGCATCTTCCGAGCTGGTCGTCGGCGATGAATTGGTGACAAAACCATCCAGTCGTTACGGTGAACGCAGATTGCCTTCGGCGTTTTTGGTGTTTGACGATCCGGAAAGTATTAAGGTTGACGCCATATGGGATGGTCTTACAAAGATAGATCCAGGCGGGGCCTACGATCACCCTGACTTCTTAAAGGAGCAAGCGCAGAAAAAGTCCAATCAGCCAAAGACAACATCTACTCCTAAACCGACACCGACAACGAAGCCGTCCGTTAAACCTGAAGAAACCAATAATGGGTCTAGTACTGTCAAACCTCCAGCTTCTGGCTCTCCAACCTCGACTGCCAAGCCGACAGTGTCGCCAAAACCGTCCGCGAGTCCATCGCCTTCCCCATCGCCGAATAACGGCAGTGCGGGAAACGGCGGCAGCGGCACTGGCGGGAGCGGCAACGACAGCAACAAACCGACGCCGAAGCCGGGCCAAGCGCCTGGAGGAGACGGGGCTGTCCCTGGCAATAGCGGAACCGGAGCAAATAACGCTGCCAGCCCTTCACCTACACCCAAACTGAATTAAGCTTACATGTATACAAAAAAACTGCACCTCCGCAATGGAGATGCAGTTTTTTTGTTTTATTTCTTTGCCCTAATCCATACGGGACCCTCTACTGCTGCAAAGCTTTGAAGTGAGCTTCGATCGTCGCTTCAATATCAGCGTCCGAATGGGCATTGGAGACGAACATGCCTTCAAATTGCGAGGGGGCAATGGAAACGCCATGGTCAAGCAAATTGGCAAAATAACGGTTGAACATAGTCAGATCCGAGGTTTTCGCCGTTTCATAGTCAACGACCTTGCGTTCGGTGAAAAACGGACAAATCATGGAGCCGACACGGTTGATGGTGCTGGGGACGCCCAACTCACGGGCATTGCGCAGGAATCCTTCCTCAAGCTTGGCTGACTTACGTTCCAATTCCTCATAGACGCCCGGACGGCCAAGCAGCGATAGCGTGGTGTAGCCTGCAGCCATGGCAAGCGGATTGCCGGATAAGGTTCCGGCCTGGTAGATCGGCCCGGCTGGAGCCATCTGCTCCATAATGTCACGACGTCCGCCATAAGCGCCAACCGGAAGTCCGCCGCCGATGACTTTGCCGAGACAAGTCAAATCCGGGATGATTCCGTATAAGCCTTGCGCGCAGTTCTGATGTACGCGGAAACCGGTCATCACTTCATCGAAAATTAACAGGGTGCCGTACGTTTGCGTTACCTCTCTCAGCCCCTGCAGGAAGCCAGGGACCGGCGGGACTACGCCCATATTGCCGGCGACCGGCTCGACGATTACCGCCGCGATGTCTTCGCCGAACTTTTCAAACACCAGCTTGACCGATTCAACATCGTTATACGGCACTGTGATTGTATTTGCAGCAACACTCTCGGGAACGCCGGGACTGTCAGGAAGCCCAAGAGTCGCAACACCGGAGCCCGCCTTAATCAAAAGCGCATCGGCGTGTCCATGGTAGCTTCCTTCGAACTTCACGATCTTGTTGCGCTTCGTATAGCCGCGCGCCAAGCGCAATGCGCTCATTGTCGCTTCCGTACCTGAGTTGACCATGCGCACGATTTCGATAGATGGAACCCGCTCCACAACAAGCTTTGCCATCTCCGTTTCAATTTCTGTCGGCGCCCCGAAGCTTGTCCCTTTTTCGGCTGTTTTGCGGATCGCTTCGACAACCTCCGGATGGGCATGCCCCACGATTAAAGGTCCCCAGGAGCCTATGTAATCAATGTAAGCGTTCCCGTCAATGTCGAAGACCCGTGAGCCTTCGCCTCTCTCCATGAAGAGCGGCGTCAACCCTACGGATTTGAAAGCCCGCACGGGACTGTTCACCCCACCCGGAATATAGCGCTTCGCCTCCTGAAAAGCGGCGGCCGATTTGGTGTCGATTCTTTTCGAATTGTTCATTATTTTTATGCACACCCACCTAACTAATTATGGTAAAATAGCTATCGGAAACTATACTATCCGTACAGAGGCGATCCCATGATAGAATTCGTCAAAAAAGTTCCTTTATTCTCACAGCTAAGCGAGCAGCAGCTGGAAGCTGTCGCTTATATCTGCAACAGGAAAACGTATCGTGCGGGAACCGTTCTGTTTTCCGAAAAAGAGCTCGGTTCCATATTTTACATGGTACACAGCGGTTCTGTAAAAGTCTACACGACGAGTTCCAATCATGAAGAAAAGATTCTTTCGATCTTTAAATCCGGCGATAGCTTCGGCGAGCTTTCCCTCATTGACGGCAAGCCTAGATCGGCCTCCGCGCAAACTTTGGAGGAAAGCATACTGATTACGATTACCGGCAACAGTTTCACCGAACTGCTTCGGAATCATTTCGACATTAACCTGGGCATTATGCAAGAATTGTGCAGCCGCCTGCGCGACACGAACCAGCATGTCCACGATTTGACCTTTCTTGATGCGAGAACCCGCGTGATCAAAAGTTTAATCAAAATGGCCAACAAGAACGGAATCCGAAGCGGTAATATGATCACCATCAAGCTTGTGCTTAACTTTGATGAAATTTCCCAATTGGCTGGCGTGCAAAAGGCGACGCTCATGCAGGTGATCCGGGATCTCGAGGAAAAAAGCATCCTCAGCATATCACCCGAAGACTTCAAGCTCGATTTGGCCAAGCTTCGCTAACGGCTGGCAGCATGCCGCTTCGTCAAAAGTCAGCCAACACTGACAGCCTGCGGCTCACGGTTACTCATGAAATCAGACAGCTGCCGTGCGGCTTCCTTGCCTTGCGCGATACAGTCCGGCAGCCCAACGCCGTGAAATCCCGATCCGGTGACCCAGACGCCTGGTATTTGCGCATGCAGCTCGCGGCGGAAACGGGCGATGTTCTCCAAATGGCCGACCGGATACTGAGGCATCGACTCAGGCATGCGGGTCGTTTCCACAAAGAGCGGCTCAGCGTGAATGTCCAGCAGCTCTCCAATATCTTTACGCACGCGGCGGATCAATTCTTCATCGCTCCAGTTCATCCACTGCTGCTCGCCCGATCTTCCGACATAGCAGCGAAGCAGCACCTTTCCTTCGGGGGCGGAGTGGAGCCATTTAGCAGAAGTCCACGTGCAAGCCGTTATGGTCCTTCTCTCCTTACGGGGTACGACAAAACCCGAAGCATCCAACTCAAAGGGAATCTCGTTCCTATCGAAAGCCATGATGACGTTCGCCACAGATACATATTCAATCTTCTTCAGCTCTTCAACCGCAGGCAGATGAGACAGTAGCTTGGCAGCTTGATAGGTAGGCACTGTCATAATGACGCCGTCCGCTGTCTCCTTGCGCCCGTCCTCGAAGACAACCTCAATCTGACCGGCTCCGCCTCCTCCGATCGACTCAACGCTTTCACCTGTCCTTAGCTCGACGCCGTCCAACGCTCCGATCAATCCTTGAACCAAGGTTTGAAGTCCTTCTCGATACGTTAAGAATACCGAATTGCGAACTTCAGCGGGCAGGTGGCCGGTTTCTTCCTTTGTGTTTTTCTTGTTCGCCATCATGCCTAAAATCAGGCTGCGATGCTTGCGTTCCATCGCCTGAAATTGTGGAAACGTAGCCTGTAGACTTAACGAGTGCGTATCACCCGCATAAATACCGGCAAGCAGCGGCTCTGCAATGTGATTCAGCACCTCTTTGCCTAAACGCCTTTCCAGAAAATGCCCTAACGATTCGTCCGATGCGCTATCACGTTTAGGGAGAACCAGATCCATAGCTGCGCGCATTTTGCCTAGCGGGGAGATCAATCCCGTTTTCATAAAAGGCGCCATTTCCGTAGGAATCCCTAATACAAGGCCGGGAGGCATGCGATGAAGCTTCCCTTGATGGAGGATATAGGTCTTCTTCGCCTTGGGATTCGTGCCGGTCAGCTCTCTCTCCAGACCGAGCTCCCGAGTCAAATCGATGATCGGCTTCTTACGCCCCAGGAAAGAATCCGGCCCTTTTTCAATCACGAAGCCGTCCCTCCTTAGCGTGTTGATTTTGCCTCCAAGGATAGACGACTTCTCAACCAAAGTGATGCGGCAGGTGCGCCCCTCGGCCGCCAGCTGCTTTTTGAGATAATAAGCAGCAGCAAGCCCCGTGATGCCGCCTCCGATTATCATGATGTCCTTGCCAGCATCCATGTTAGCCATCCTTTCCCCGCCGGTCTGTAAGCCGGCATGCGCCTTAGTTCACTTTCCGGGCCACGACATCGCTGAGCGTTTGCATATAAAGCGGGTCTGTATTCAACGACTCCGTTCGCTCTAACCGCATGCCGAGCTTGCTTGCCAACGTCTTGCACTCAATGTCAATATCATAAAGCACTTCAAGATGATCCGAAACGAAACCGATTGGACAAAGCAGCACGTTCTTCACATTCTCTTCGGCGGAAATCTTTCGCAGCACTTCAAGAATGTCAGGTCCGAGCCACGGTGTTGCCGTCTGCCCCGCGCTTTGCCAACCGAATTGCCAATTCGTCAGTCCTGCCTGTGCCGCGATCGCTCTCGATGTTTCCATTAATTGATCGGGATATGGATCCTTCATTTCGAGAATTTTTTCCGGTAAGCTGTGTGCCGTAAAGATCACTCGCACCTCTTGTCGGTCAATGCCTTCAAACTTTCGCAGCGCGTTTTCCACTCGGGAGGACAATGCTTCAAGCAGTTTCGGATGCAGGTGATAGCTGAGCACGAATTGAATCGACAGACCGAGCTCATCCGCTTTTTCCTTCGCGCGTTTGACATAGCCGCCGACGCTCATTGTGGAATAATGAGGCGCCAAAACGACACCGACTGCCTCTTTAATTCCATCCTCCGCCATTTGCGCAATCCCATCCTCCACGAAAGGATGTGCGTGTTTTAAGCCCTGATAGCATGTAAACGCGGTTTCCGGATGCTCTCGGTTCAATGTCTCTTCAAGCGCTTTTACCTGGTTGTCCGTATTGTTGCGCAACGGGAAAAATCCGCCCACAATGGCTTCATATCGATTCTTCAAATCCTGCAGCTGCTGCGGAGTCGGCGGATGGCCTCGGCGAATATGCGTATAATACGCTTCGATTTGATCCAGGCTCTCCGGGGTTCCGTAAGACATTACGAGTACGCCGACGCTTCTTTTCGTCATCTCAAGCACCACTCTTCTCTGCCTGGTTGTTTAGGGACAAAGTTGAGCGGGAATATTCGTGAATGAATGCCGTAAGCTCTTGCAGCTTCTCCAGGGAAGCTTCCGGATACAGGCCGTGGCCCAGATTGAAAATATATCCAGGGCGCTCCAGCCCTTGATCCAAGATCGTTTTCGCCTGCCGCTCGATCACGCTCATCGGCGCCGTTAACACATAGGGGTCCAAATTTCCTTGAACCGCAAAGCGCTCTCCGATACGACGGCGTCCTTCCGGGATGGGAATTCTCCAGTCGAGTCCGATGACATCGGCTTGAATGTCCTTCAAATAAGGGAGCAGCTCACCCGAGCTAACGCCGGGAAAATAGATCTTCGGCTGAGGAAGCTCAGACAGTTCTTCGAAAATTCGGGTAATCGTCGGCAGCACATAAATTTGAAAGTCGGACGGCGATAAGGCGCCAACCCAGCTGTCGAATAGCTGTACCGCCTGCGCCCCCGCGGCAATATGCGATTTCAAATAGGTAATGACCATATCGCCGAGTCTATCCATCAACGCGTGCCAAACCTTCGGCTCGCTGTACATCAGCTGCTTCGTGCGAATATAGCTTTTGGAGGGCTTGCCTTCAATCAAATAGCTGGCGATCGTGAAGGGCGCTCCGGCAAAGGATATCAGCGGCACGTTCAATTCACGATGCAGAATGCGGATCGTTTGCAGAATGTGCGACAGATCCTTCTCCACGTCGATAGGGCGAAGCTTCAGTACATCCTGTTCCGTGCGAATCGGATTATGAATGACCGGCCCGATATTTTTGACAATATCGAAATCAATCCCCAGAGATGCGACCGGATTCATAATATCCGAATACAAGATAGCCGCATCGACGCCCAGCTTCTTCACCGGCATCAGGGTCACTTCCGCCGCCAGTTCCGGCTGCTTGCAGATTTCCAGGAGCGTATATTTTTCTTTAATTTTGCGGTATTCGGGATCGTAGCGGCCCGCTTGACGCATGTACCATACCGGGACGGTATCGACCGATTCCTTCCGGCACGCCTTGATGAACGTATCGTTAAAACTCATGAGGCACCTTCCTCTTTTTCCGACCAAAATGTGGAACCTTTTTTTCTCCATTATGCCCTAATTATACCCCGGTCACAACTGATGTTGGCTCTTCGTTTTCGACAAATGGTTGACAAAAGAACCATCCGATCCTAGAGAGAGCTCTGGAAAGAATGGTTCCTCATCATGATGGGTTACTCCTGCCGCAGCAATCTGGCTACATCTTTGGCGAAATAGGTAAGAATGATGTCCGCTCCGGCTCTTTTAAACCCGAGCATCGTCTCCATGACGATCGCTTCTTCGTTGATCCAGCCCTGCTTCGCGCCGGCTTTGATCATTGCATATTCAGCGCTGACATTGTAGGCCACGATCGGCAAATCGAAGTTATCCTTCAACATGCGGATGATGTCCATGTAAGCTAACGCCGGCTTGACCATCAGGAAATCTGCACCTTCCATGACGTCGCTTTCCGCTTCGCGCAGCGCTTCCCTTGCATTGGCGGGATCCATCTGGTACGTATTACGGTCGCCGAACTGCGGAGCGCTATGCGCAGCATCTCTGAAGGGTCCATAGTAGGCGGATGCGTATTTCACGGAATAAGCCATAATCGGAACGTGATCGAGTCCGGCCTCGTCCAATCCGGCACGAATCGCATGCACGTATCCGTCCATCATGTTGGAAGGCGCAATAATATCGGCTCCGGCTTTTGCTTGAGATACCGCCGTTTTGACGAGCAGCTCAAGCGAAGCGTCATTAACCACATCGGCACAGCCGGTTAACGGGTTATGCTGGATGACTCCGCAATGTCCGGTATCGGTAAATTGACATAAGCACGTATCCGCAATTACAAGCATATTCGGATTCAACTCTTTAATGCGGCGTGTCGCCCGTTGGACAATGCCGTTCTCATCATAAGCCGAGCTGCCGACTGCGTCTTTGTGCTCAGGAATTCCGAATAACAGGATGGCCTGGATTCCGAGGCTCGTTATTTCCTGAATTTCCTCTTCGAGACGATCCATGGAAAAATGATACACTCCCGGCATGGACGGAATCTCTTCCTTCACGTTATGGCCGTGAGTGACGAAAACAGGCTGTACGAGATCATGTACGGAGACTCTCGTCTCTCTGACTAAATGGCGCATAGCCGCTGTCCCGCGCAGACGGCGGTTTCGAACGATTGGAAAACTCATCGGATCAATTCCCTCCTGAATGATTCTTTGTGTGGCTATAGCTCGTTCTTGCTACTAATCATGCTTTTTACGAGAGATGCGACAGTCGCCTCTTCCGCCATATAGCTGACGGATAAGCCGAAGGCTTGAACCGTTTCGGCGGTCTTCGGTCCGATACAGGCGATTTCCACGCCCTGAAGCAGTGCCACGGGATCCTCTATACCCAGATTTCGCAAGGCATCTATTAAATTCGATACCGTTGAGGAGCTTGTAAAAGTAACGATATGAAGAGCACGGTTACGAAGCAGCTCTACCACTTCTTCGCCATCATCGATTGAGAGTACGTTCTCGTAGACATCCACTTCCGAAACGTCCAAGCCTAATTCCCTCAGTTTGTCCGGAAGGTAGTCTCTTGCAATATCCGCCGTGGGAAGAAGCACCTTCTGGCCTTGCTGCAAGTCCGCCTCTATCGCATCCAAAAGCCCTTCTCCTTGAAACTTCGAAGGCAATACGTCAGCGATGAGTCCATGCTGCAGCAGCGCCTTTGCAGTCTTCGGTCCGACAGCGACGATTCGCGCTTTGGCCATGCGCCTAAGGTCGATGCGCAGCTCCTGCAGCCTGCGGATGAAGTACTCGACACCGTTGACGCTGGTGAAGATAGCCCAGTCATATTCAGGGAGCCGCATGAGCGCCTGGTCCAAGGCCGCTAACGCCTCCGCACGACTGGGCGACTGGATGCGGATGACCGGAAACTCGACCGGCTCTCCCCCCCATTCGTCGATCAGTTCGACCAGCTCGCTTGCTTGACTGCGTGCGCGTGTAACTAACACTCGTTTACCGAACAACGGTTTCTTCTCGATCCATGCAAGCTTTTCTCTGAGCTTTACGACTTCACCGACAATAATGACCGCCGGGGATTGGAAGTTGGCCTGCTTGACCTTTTCCGCGATATCCTCAAGCGTTCCCGTAAGTGTTGACTGGTCCGTCCAAGTCCCCCATCGGATCAGTGCTACCGGCATTTGCGGCGGCTTGCCGCAGCGAATCAGTTCGCGGCATATTTGCTCCAAATTGGCCACGCCCATGAGAAAGACCATCGTGCCGATCGCTTTGGCGAGGTACTCCCAATCTAGACTGGAATAAGTTTTATTCGGATATTCATGCCCGGTAACAATCGCGACGGAAGATGTAAAATCACGATGCGTCACGGGAATTCCCGCATAAGCGGGGACAGAAATCGCGGAGGTAACGCCTGGAACCCATTCATAAGGCACCTGATGATGAGCAAGCAGCTCCGCTTCTTCTCCAACGCGGCCGAACACGCTGGGATCGCCGCCTTTCAAGCGGGTGACGATGTTGCCTTCGAGCGCTAAATCCACCAGCAGCTGATTGATCTCCTCCTGCTTCAGCATGTGCTTATCCGGCAGCTTCCCGACGAAGATCAGCCGCGCGCCTTGCTTTCTATGCTTTAACAGTCTGGGGCTCGCCAAGCGGTCGTACACGATCACATCCGCTTTTTGAATAGCCTCTAGCCCTCTTACCGTGATGAGCTTCGGATCGCCCGGTCCCGCGCCTACTAAGTATACTTTCCCTTTGGTCACGACCCGTTCACTCCCTCGCCGCATCCAGGATACGATCCGCCCCGCGGGCGATCAGCTTGTCCGCCACAAGCAGTCCGAGCTTCTCCGGATCGCTTCCGGTTTCCGTCTCTTTCAGCAGCGTCAATCCATCGGGCGAGCCGACCATGCCGGTGAGCGTCAGCAGCAAGCTGTTTTCCGTTGTATTCGCGTATGCGCCTAGCGGCACCTGGCAGCCTCCATTGAGTCTGCCGAGGAAGCTTCGCTCCGCTCGCACCGCGAGCTCAGTCGCTTCGTGCCGGTACCTGCCGAGCAGGCCCAGCACGAAGTCGTCGCCGTCCCGGCACTCGATGCACAGCGCTCCCTGCCCTACGGCAGGGAGGCAGATCTCGGGCGGCAGGTACGCGCTGATGCGATCCTGCCAGCCGGTGCGGTGAAGTCCCGCAGCGGCCAGCAATATCGCATCGAAGCCCTCCGATTCGAGCTTGCGCAGCCGCGAATCGATATTGCCGCGGACCGGCTCGACGCGCAGGTCCGGGCGGTAGTGCTGCAGCTGGCTGGCGCGCCGCAGCGAGCTGGTGCCGACGAGCGCGCCCTGCGGCAGCTCGTCCAGGGAGCGGTGCCCGCGCGCGATCAGCGCGTCACGCGCGTCTTCGCGCTGCGGCACCGCTCCCACAACCAGCCCTTCGGGTAGCTCGAAGGGCATGTCCTTCATGCTGTGGACGGCCATGTCGATCTCGCCGTCCAACAAGGCTTGTTCGATTTCCTTGACGAACAAGCCCTTTCCGCCTACCTTGGACAATGTGACGTCCAGAATGCGGTCGCCCTTCGTCACAATCTTCTTCAGTTCAAAGTGACAGTCGATTCCGTTCTCTGCGCAAATCCTGCGCAAATCGTCGACAACGTGACCGGTTTGCGTTAACGCCAAGCCGCTCTGTCTGGTTCCTACCGTTATGGTTCTCATCTCTCTCGCCAACTCCCTATCCGCAATCCGCTTTCTGCTTTCTAATATCTGCTGTATACCGACTACAGCCGCTTGGAAAATTCCGCAGCCGTGACAGGATTCGGATTTCGTTCAAGTGCTGCAAGCAGCTCTCGCTTCCAATCCTCAAATCGGCCGCTCTTAATGAGTGACGGCACGTCCCAGTCTACCATCAGCTTAAACATCTGCTGTCTGCTCTCGCTATCCTTCACCCAGCTCTGCACCTTCAAACGAAGCTCGCTTAAAAATTCCAGGTATAGCTCATATTCGTCTCCATAGGCCGTCTCCAGCTCGCGAGCAAGCTTTCTCGCTACAGAGGGGCTTGCACCCTCGGTAGATACCGCTAAAGTGAGCTTGCCCCTCCTCACCACAGAAGGGACAATAAAACTGCTGAGATCAGGCCGATCCGCAACATTAATCCATGCTGAAGGCTGCATTGCCAAGGAATCCAGATAAACTTGTTCATTCACCGCGGGGCTGTCGGTAGCCGCGATAATAAGCGCATAAGCCGCCCCAGCCTGCAGATCGCTGGACTGATACATTCTGCGGACATAGTGAATCCTGCCCTCTTTTGTCCAATCGTCAATCGCTTTCGTCCGTTCCGGGCTTATCAGGGTCACGTCAGCACGAGACTCGAGCAGCATGCCCGCCTTGCGCTTCGCCACCTTGCCTCCGCCAATAATCAAGCACGGCTTGCCGGCCAAGTTCAGCATGATAGGTACAAATCGATTCATTCGGGTCACTTCCAAATCCAGTCATGGAAATCGGAAACAAAATTTGACACTACAAAGTTCATCACAACGATCAGAAATGCCGCCAAATTCCAAGCAGCCAGTTTGTTCCCCGGCATCCGCAAGGTGTGGTGCTGAAACAAATAAAATGAGTAAGCCGCAAGCACAAATATGGAATTTACCACTTTAGGATCGAAAAATAAATTTTTGTCGCTTTCCAGCGCAATCCAGACCACCCCTAAGGTAAGTGCCAATAGCAGCAGCGGTGCTCCGATAATGACCGATAAATAGGTATACTGCTCGATCCGTTCCAAAGACGGAAGCCGCTTCATTGTAGGAGACCAATCCTTCTCCTTCAATTTCCGGTGCAGAAATAAATACATCCCCGAGAAGACGGCCGCCACCGAGAACGCCGCATAGCTTCCGATGGCAAGAGTAATGTGTATAAACAGCAGCTCATCGTTGATCTCCCAATTTCCTAAGGTCGGAGTTACAATGGGATTCCCAAAAATATTTAACGCCAGTATCGCGAACCCAAGAACATTAACGAAAAAAACGAAGAGCTCAATGCGAAAAAAGCGATTGACCACAAGCGAGATGGTTACGAGCAGCCAAGATAACAAGAAAAGAATTTCGAACCTGGAGAACGCCCACTCCGTCAAATGGTCATACAGGCTGCTCCCCAGATAGACGGTTTGTAATAGCCATACAAACGAAAGCAGCCCCGTCCCCATCCGTTTTGCACTCCGATTCGCACGAGCGAAGTCGGAGAAATAAAACAGCAGGCTCAGGGCATAAATATAAATCATCGCATCATATAACCAACTTTGTGTAACCATGGCACTCTCCTAATGAATTCGGAGAAATTACGGTTGTGCAAAAGCATCAGCCGGAGTACGTCCCAAGAGGGAACGCTTCTCTTCATTTTTCCATTCCGAATCGGCCGTTCCTATAGCTGGTCGCTCAGCTTTTTTATCCATTTCAGCAGCGGAAAGCTCGGCAAGCTCCTGCTCCTTCAGCTGCTCCTCAAGCGCAAAAATTTTCGTAAACATCTCGACAGCTTCATCACCGCGTTTTCCTGCGGACATTTCCTTAATGCGAAGGATCGGGTCGCGCAGCATCTGGTTGACAATGCTCTTTGTCAGCTTGCGGATCACTTTTATCTCGCGATCGTCCAGGTCCGGGAGCTTTTTCAGCAAGCTCTCCATCGTTTCTTCATGAACCGAATTCGCTTTAGCTTGAAGAGCTTGGATGACGGGGCTCAAGCCCAGCGTCTTTTTCCACTGCTCGAAAGCGGCGATTTCGACGGCAATCATCCCTTCGATCTTGACGGCTTCTTTTCTGCGTTCCTGCAAATGATTCGCAACAATCGCTTGAAGGTCGTCAATATCGTATAAAAACACATTCGAAAGCTCGCTGATTTGCGGATCCAGATCGCGAGGCACGGCGATATCCATCATAAACAACGGTTTGGATTTACGCTTGTGCATGACGTTCTGAAGCTGATCGCGAGTTAACACATATCCCGGAGCGCCTGTCGAGCTGATGACAATATCGACTTCGTTCAACCGCTCCAGCATATGTTCTGCGCCGCAAGGAACTCCATTGAATTTCTCCGCCAGCTCAACAGCGCGTTCATAGGTGCGGTTGACGACAATCACTTTGCCGACCCCGTTAGAATGGAGATGTTTGACGGTCAGTTCACTCATCTTGCCCGCGCCGATAATCATGATCGTCTTGTTGGCATAGCTGCCGAAAATCCGTTTGCCCAGCTCCACCGCGGCATAGCTGACGGATACCGGATTTTCCCCGATCGACGTCTCGGAATGGGCTCTTTTGGCAAACGTGATGGCTTGCTTAAATAATGTATTAAAAAAGATCCCGGTCGCTTTCAACGATTGAGACAATAAAAATGCATCCCGAACTTGCCCCAAAATTTGCGTTTCACCGATGACCATAGAATCTAAACCGCTCGTAACACGAAGCAAATGCTCGATCGCCTTGTCATCCTCATAGGTATACAGGTGTTTGGAGAACTCCTCTTTAGGCACCTGGAACCAGCGTTCAATGAAACTGGAAATGTAGTGACCGCATAAATGAACGCGATCGACTACGGCGTAAATTTCCGTCCGGTTGCAAGTGGCCACAATGACACATTCCAGTATGCTCTTCGTTTCCTTGAGCTCCGCAAGAGCCTGCGGCAAATCCTGTTCGAAAAAGGCAAATTTCTCTCTGATCTCCACAGGAGCGGTCCGATAATTCAATCCGACAACTACAATATGCATAGGGTACACCTGCCTTTCTCTATATGATCTATCACCCATTATAGCATAGCCATACAAGCATTCCGACTTATTTTTTTGAATTATTTATGAATGACATGATTTAGTTTTGTCCAGGAGCGCTGTGAATATACTTTCTTTGTCAGCGTGCTACTCGAGCTGTTTCTTTTGCAGCCACTCTTTGAAAGCTTCATCAGCTTCCGACAGCTTATCCTTCTGTGAAGAAACAACCTCCCCGTTCGACGTCATCAGCTTTTGGTAAGGTGCGAAAAGCTTTTCGAAGTGCGCGCCCGCTTCCTGCAATATCCGCTGTTCTCCGGGTTGAAGCCCGCGCTCTCCGCCGATCTGAAGCCTAAGGATGATTTGCATCAGTTGAGGGATACTGCTCATAGGCGCCAGTTTGTCCGAGCCGACGGCCAATACCAGTCTCTCATGCGTGTAGTTTGCGGAGTACAGCGCCTGTTTTAAAGAGTCAAGCTCCTTCGTTGCCCTCATTTGATTGGCCTCATGTAAAATTCCTTTCAATAATTCCATTTGAAAAAGCGATACCTGGTAAAGCAAGTGAGCCGCTTCATGCTTTTCTTGTTTTGAGTGAACCCAATTGTATACCTGAACGACCGGCCAAACCAACAGGCCGAACAAGATCAGAACCACCATCGTTTTACCAAGACTGCTTCTCCCCATGCTTCTCCTCCTGCCCTTCCGGACTTGTCATGTTGTATCATTGTATGGAAGAGCAGGCAAACAAATAACCACGGATTTCTCCGTGGCTCTTATGTTAATATGGGGCCGCTTCTTATCTCACAAGCTCCGCTTGCTTCATAGCAGGCGTTTCCACTGTCATTTCACCGATACCGCGAACCAGTTTCTTCGCATACACCGTTTCTGGCTTCAATACGGAAACCATAAAGTCAATAGCAACTTGTGGGTCAACCGTTTCGCCGCAAGTGTAGCAATCCAGTGCAGCAAAACCTCTCTCAGGATAAGTATGAATGGAGAGATGACTTTCAGACAATAGCACAAGAACTGTCGCTCCTTGTGGCTCAAATTGCTTCGCTTGAACTGATAACACGGTTGCTCCGCATATTTCGGCAGCCTCGACCATCTGTGCCTGCAGCCATTCTGCATTGTTCAGAAGTTCAAAATCGACTCCCCAAGTATCTACAGCAACGTGTCTTCCGAAAGTTGAGTATTCCATCTTTCGGTTCCCCCTTCCTAGGAATAAAATGTTTGAAAAAATTTCATCCGCTAGGACCTACGTCATTCACTTCCCGAGGGAATAATCTCTCGCAACATTCAATGTCCTGAGTGAATCCTGGTTCCTATATTGTCGTCAACGAAAATAAAAATAACATCTATTGAGCAGAAATGCAATAGTTTTTTTGGTTCAGGAAGAATTACCACCACTTAATCAGACTCGTCCCGGCAAGAAAACGAGCAACTTCAATATGTTGCGAAGTTACCAAAAAAAAGAAGCCCTTCATTTTAGAAGGACTCCCTGATGTTATCGTCAGGCTTCCAGTACAAATAGCTTATGAGTCAGCCGCTCCAATCTTCCGTCTATCTGCTTGCGGATTACGCTCTCCCGCACTGCATTTCGAAGGTCGAGCCAATGATTGATTTGCTGCTGGATCGTGTCAATCTCGCGTTCCACTTCTTTCTTGTGGAATAATTGCTCGAGTTGTCCTAGCGTATCCTTGTATTCGTAAATAACTTTTTCGTTCTGGCCTCTCACTTCAATGATCTTAACAACGGTACCGCGCTCATAGGAGTAAACCATCGTATAACCGGTATAAATCCGATTTACAACAGCGTTTCCTTTAAACTCTGAAACCGCTTTACGCATTAAATTGGCCAGACGGGTATTGCTTAATCGACAGGATCCTTTACATACAAATGTGCCCGATTGCTGTTCAAACGAAAGGATAATCTCTTGGCCCTCGTCATCTTGAAAAGCGACCTCCTGATTTCCGTTCTCCAACACTTTCACCTGCAGTGTCACTTGCTGGTCCGCAAACATCCGGATAAACTTGAACATTTCGGCTTCAGTTAATAGTAGGCAGGTTTTGACGTATTCAGTCGCTAACCTATGTGCCATAAAAATCCCTCGATTCTTTATTTTCAAACCATGGATATTACCTTGATTATTATTATACTACATCAAAGCTTAATATTCCTGCCGTCTTAACATGGAATTCCGGCGAAAACAAGAAAAAAGCGCAGGCAGCCGCGATGCCCTCGCTTTTTTCTGTAAAAAACTCCGTTTACCTAGTGAAGTTCCGCAGTTCCCTTTTCCTTTGACTGAGGAAAAACATTCTTATATTAGGGTTCTGGGAATTCCTCCGGTTGTCGGTTCAATTCCGCATAGCTGTTCAAAATGCTCCACAGCTCATCTTTACCGAAGCCCAGCTCAGAGGAGAAAAGCTGAAGCTCGTCGCCTTTACCCATCTGTAACGTTTCTCTTACAATCTTTGCATGCTTTTGCCATTTGCTTTTGGGAATTTTATCTGCTTTCGTCGTCACGACGCAAACCGGAACCCCGTTGTGTTTTAACCACTCGTACATCGCTTGATCATCCTTGGTAGGAGGGTGCCTAAGGTCGATTAGAAGCAGAACAAGCTTCAATGTCTCCCGGTTTAGCAAATAGCTCTCGATGAATTTGCCCCACCGCTCGCGCTCCGCCTTGGACACTTTCGCATACCCGTATCCGGGCAAATCTACAAAATATAAGTCCTGATTGATTCGATAATAGTTGAGAGTTTGTGTTTTTCCCGGTTGGGAGCTTGTGCGGGCCAAATTTTTGCGCCCGATCATTCGATTGATCAGAGACGATTTCCCGACATTAGAACGCCCTGCCAGAGCAATCTCGGGCAAGGCATCCTGGGGGTATTGACTCGGACCAACCGCACTGATAACAAATTCAGCTTGATTGACCTTCATAATCGATTCACTCTTTTCTTATACTACTTCCACAGGCTTGACAAGAGCGTGCTCCAGAACTTCGTCCATGTGGCTGACAGGGATAAACGTCATATCGTTACGCACGCTTTCGGGAATATCTTGAATATCCTTTTCGTTGTCTTTGGGCATCAGCACTTTACGAATGCCGGCCCGGTGCGCCGCCAAAGCTTTTTCCTTCAAACCTCCGATCGGCAGCACCCTGCCGCGCAGAGTGATCTCGCCGGTCATCGCGACCTGACGGGAAACCGGAATGTTAGTCAGGGCCGAGATTAAGGCTGTTCCCATCGTAATCCCGGCAGACGGACCATCCTTCGGGATAGCTCCTTCCGGGATATGAATGTGAATATCGCGCTTCTCGTGGAAATCGGGCGCAATGTGGAAATGCTCTGCGCGTGATCGAGTATAGCTGAAAGCCGCTTGCGCGGATTCCTTCATCACGTCTCCGAGCTTCCCGGTCAACGTCAGCTTGCCCGTTCCTTGCATGACAGTCACCTCGATGATCAGCGTATCGCCGCCAACCTCCGTCCAAGCTAGTCCAGTCACTGCGCCTACCTCATCTTTCTCCTCGGCCAATCGATAACGGAATTTGGAAGGACCCAAATAATCCTTCAGGTTCTCATTGTCGATGGCTATGGGCTGATTAGGATCGGAAACAATTTGCTTGGCCGCTTTTCGGCATAAGCTGGCGATTTGCTGTTCCAGGTTGCGGACTCCGGATTCACGGGTGTATTCACGGATGACGTTCATCAGCGTTGATTCTTCTATTCTCAATTGGTGTTCTTGAAGCCCGTGATCGCGCTGCTGCTTGGGAAACAGGTACTTCTTGGCGATTTGCAGCTTTTCAATTTCCGTATAGCCCGGAATGTAAAGGACTTCCATCCGGTCCAAGAGCGGCCGCGGTATATTATGAACCGCATTCGCCGTCGTGATAAACATGACATTGGACAAATCAAACGGAACTTCAATAAAATGATCGCTAAAAGTGCTGTTCTGCTCCGGATCGAGTACTTCAAGCAAAGCCGAAGCCGGGTCTCCGCGAAAGTCCATCGCCATTTTATCGATTTCATCCAACAAGAAGACCGGATTGTTAGAACCTGCGTTCTTCATGCCTTGGAGAATCCGTCCCGGCATGGCTCCCACATAGGTGCGTCGATGACCGCGAATTTCCGCTTCGTCGCGCACGCCGCCGAGGGAGATGCGGATAAACTGTCTTCCCATCGATCTGGCGATCGAACGGGCGATGGACGTTTTACCGACACCCGGAGGTCCGACTAGACAAAGAATAGGGCCTTTGAGCTTTTGTACCAGCTTCTGTACAGCGAGGTATTCAAGCACCCGTTCTTTAGGTTTTTCCAGGCCGTAGTGATCTTCATTTAAAATATCTTCAGCTTTGTAAATATCAAGGTCATCGTCAGTATTTTTAGTCCACGGCAGGGCCAGCAGCCAGTCGATATAATTGCGGATGACGGTGCCTTCCGCAGAAGTGGCGGGCATTTTCTCCAGACGCTCGATCTCTTTCTCAACTTTTTCCTTCACCTTATCCGGCAAATTCGCCTCGGTCAATTGCGTGCGCAGCTCGTCGACTTCGCCGGCACGGCCTTCTTTGTCGCCAAGCTCCTTTTGGATCGCCTTCATTTGCTCGCGAAGATAGTATTCCTTCTGCGTCTTTTCCATCTGCTTCTTGACCCGTTGGCTGATTTTCCGTTCAAGCTCAAGCACTTCCCGTTCATTGTTCAGAATGTTCAGCATTTTCTCGAGCCGCTCACGCACGTCGACTGTTTCGAGAATTTCCTGCTTATCTTTAATCTTGAGGGAAAGATGGCTGCAGATTACATCCGCCAAACGTCCGGGCTCATCAATGTCCGATACGGCTGCCAACGTCTCAGGCGTCACTTTTTTGGACAAATTGATGTAATGCTCGAATTGATTCAGCACGGTGCGCATCAAAGCATCAATTTCGGGATCGGATATTTCAAGTTCAGGGAGTTCCTTAACCGTAACCTCGTAGTATTCGTCATTGGCGAGAAATTCACTAATTTCAGCGCGAAGCATTCCTTCGACCAAAACCCGGATGGTGCCGTTTGGGAGTTTCAGCATTTGCCGTACCTTAGCGATTGTGCCTACCCGGTAAATATCCTCTTTGGAAGGCTCTTCTATGTTGATCTCGGATTGGGAGCAGAGGAGAATCATGCTGTCGTCAACCATCGCCCTTTCCAACGCTTTGACCGATTTTTCCCTTCCTACATCAAGGTGAAGCACCATACTTGGATAGACTAACAGTCCCCGTAGAGGCAGTAAAGGCACCCTGCGCATCTTCATTTTGTTCGGTCCCATCCTCTGCACCTCCTAGAAATAAAAGACTCCTGTTGCATTTTTATATTTTAACAAATCCAAAAGCAAAACACCAATTTAAGCCCCTTGCCCCCTTGTGAAAACACCTTTAAGAATCCAGTGTATTCGGAGACTTTGCATGCAAAATAGGCAGCGGGGAAGAGGAAGCCGCCCTTTCCGGGGAGAGAGGCATTGGAATGACGTTATCTTGCAACTCGATGCCTAGCGAGTGCTTAAGAACTTCTTCGACGGAATCGACCGGAATGACTAGAACGTCCGGCAGCTCGGCAAACAGCTCCTGCCAATTTTCCTTCGGAATGATGACCTTCGTGGCTCCAGCCTGAAAAGCGGCTTCCACCTTAGCAACTACGCCGCCGACCGGCTTCACCTTGCCGTGAATGCTCATTTCACCGGTCATAGCCAGTTTGTTATCCACAGGTATCTTATGAATAGCTGAGGCAATGGCCGCCGCCATCGAAATTCCTGCGGATGGGCCGTCGATCGGAACACCTCCCGGGAAATTGATATGCAGGTCATAGTCTCCCGTGTTCATTCCCAGCCTTCTTAGCACCGTCAATACGTTTTCCACCGACCCGCGGGCCATACTCTTGCGCCGGATCGTGCGGGAGCCGCCACCCATCTCCTCTTCATCCACCACGCCTGTAATATTAAATTTGCCTGCTCCGGAAACTGTCGGTATAGCGATGACTTCGATCTCGAGCAATGTACCCAAATTCGGGCCGTAAACGGCTAGTCCGTTGACAAAACCGATTTGGGGCTTATTAGGTATTTTCTTCTCGGGACGAGGCGGAATCTGCGAACTGTTGACCACCCACTCGATGTCCGCCGCATTCACTCCCTGCCGCTTATCCGTCAGTGCGATTCCAGCTGCCAATTGAATGATGTTGACGGCTTCACGGCCATTGGTAGCATATTTTTTTATCACTTCTACAGCGGCTATATTCTCTTTGAATCCGATCTTCATCAGCGCATTTTCCGCAATGTGACCGATCTCTTCGGGAAGCAGCGGACGAAAAAAAATCTCCAGGCAGCGAGAACGAATGGCCGGAGGAATCTCATTCGGCGTCCTCGTCGTAGCTCCAACCAAACGAAAATCCGCAGGTAAACCGTTCTGAAAAATATCATGAATATAGCTCGGAATATTCATGTCTTCCGAATTGTAATAGGCACTCTCCAAAAACACCTTGCGATCTTCGAGCACCTTTAGCAACTTATTCATTTGAACAGGATGCAATTCGCCGATTTCATCAATAAAAAGAATGCCGCCATGAGCCTTAGTTACTGCACCTGGCTTCGGCTGCGGAATTCCGGCAACGCCCATCGCCCCTGCTCCCTGATAAATCGGGTCATGGACGGATCCGATTAAAGGATCAGCGATTCCTCTTTCATCAAAACGCGCTGTTGTCGCGTCAATTTCCGTGAATTTGGAATCATAACGGAACGGCGATTCCGGATTTTTCTTCGCTTCCTCCAATACGACGCGCGCCGCTGCCGTCTTTCCCACACCGGGAGGCCCGTAAATAATAACATGTTGAGGATTCGGTCCGCAAAGCGCAGCTTTGAGCGCCTTAAGGCCCTCCTTTTGCCCCACGATGTCTTGCATGGAGGACGGCCTTGTCTTCTCGGCCAAAGGCTTGGTCAGGGAAATGGAACGAAGTTTTCTTAGTTTTTCCAGTTCCTTCTTGGATTCTCTATCGACAGCAGACCGATTCGTCTGTTGATTGCGAAGCAGGTTCCAGAAATACAGTCCGATCACCACAGCAAAAAAAACTTGAATTAACATCAGAATGATACTTAAACTCATCCCAATTACCTCCCATTGTTCATCTACAGGAATATCATACATCACAGTATTCCCGCTGCAAGGTAGGTTAATCCAAAAGGGTATAATCTTTTGCCAACATGGTCAGCGGAACAATTTCGGTTTGGTGTAAAATAGCCGGCAGCGACCGCCTTAATATTTCCGCCGTCTTTTTTCCGGGAGGACCTACGTGCCCTATGACCACGCATCTATCATGATCAGCGATATGCTTCATTAAACGCTCCATCTGCTTGCTGATATGCTGAACCGTATACACTTCATCCAAGAACAAGTGATTGCTTTCGGTGGATACCCCAATTTGTTTAGCTATCGTGCCGATCACACTTTTACTGCTTGTCCGGCTGTCCAAAAAGAAAAGGCCCCGTTCCTTGCAAACCTGCAGGATAACGGTCATGACCCGTTCGTCGGCGGTCGCCTTCGAACCCATATGATTATTAATCCCCACAGCAAAAGGAACATCGTCGATGGCAGCCTCCACTCTTTTGCGAATTTCTTCATTGGAGAGATCGGTCGTGATCGCTCCCGGACCTAACCAGCTCTTTTTGCCGCGTACAGGCTCCATGGGTAAATGCACGATCACTTCGTGCCCCTTTTCGTGAGCCAGCTTGGCATCTGCTTGTGAGGTCGGAAGAAAAGGCATGACGGCAATCGTTAGACGCACCGGCAGCTGCAGCATCTCCTCGGTCCCGTCCATACCGTTTCCGAAGTCGTCAATCACAATGGAAAGCTTCTTGACATGCTGATGTTCCTCCTCCGCGAGTGCGGCTGAAGCAGTTGAGCCTAATAGGGCGCATAGAACCGTTGCTGCAAAAAAAGCACGATACCATCGTATATTGTTCATTCATTATCCCTCCTTTAGTAGATGTATTAGTTATGCGACCGAAGGTATGTATTTATTCTGTTTGAAAAAAGCCGCCTTGCCCGTTAGAATAAGCGGGTGAGGCGGCTTTATGTCGGTTAATGCTTGCGTCCCGGAATAGCTCCTGTTTTCTCGTACTCGACTACAATATGATCGATCTCTTTTTTCAGTTCACTGAGCAAATCCGCTTCCGGCACTTTACGAACCATTTCCCCGTAACGAAACAGCATACCCTCCCCGCGAGCGCCGGCAATTCCTATATCCGCCTCCCTGGCTTCGCCCGGCCCGTTCACCGCACAGCCCAGAACAGAAACCTTGATCGGAACCTTGATCTTGGAGATATAGTCTTCGACTTCGTTGGCGATCGAGAACAAATCGATGTCCAATCTTCCACAAGTCGGACAAGAAACGAGCGTAGCTGCGTTCGTAATCAATCCGAATGTTTTGAGCAGCTCACGGGCAACTTTTACTTCCTCCACCGGGTCGGCGCTTAAAGAGATACGGACGGTCGAGCCGAGGCCCATTTGCAGCAGCGCGCCAATCCCAGCCGAACTCTTAATCGTTCCCGAAAACAGCGTCCCCGCTTCTGTAATTCCCAGATGCAGCGGATATTGGAAAGCTTCGGCCGCTTTTGAGTATGCCGCAATAGCCATTGGCACATCGGAAGCTTTGAGCGAGACGATAATATCATGGAAATCCAGCTCTTCGAGGACATTAATGTGAAAAAGGGCGCTCTCCACCATAGCTTCGGGAGTCGGATATCCGTATTTTTCAAGAAGATGATTCTCTAAGGATCCCGCATTAACTCCGATGCGAATCGGAATTCCACGTTCTTTGCAAGCTTTAACAACCGCTTCAACCCTTTCCCGGCGTCCGATATTGCCAGGATTGATCCGCACTTTATCTATGCCGTTCTCAATCGCTGCCAATGCCAAGCGGTAATCGAAGTGAATGTCGGCCACAAGCGGAATATGGATCTGCTTTTTGATTTCTTTGATAGCACCCGCAGCTTCCTGATTGTTCACTGTCACACGAACGATTTGGCACCCTGCTTCCTCCAAGCGGAGAATTTCGGCGACAGTCGCTTTCACATCAGCCGTCTTCGTCGTGCACATGCTTTGGATAATCACTTCGTCGCTTCCGCCAATCGTCAAATTTCCAACTCGTACCGGTCTCGTATCTTTTCTATGAAACATAAGCGTCTCTCTCCCATGACATCAAACATCCTCCGCTCCGGTCCCTCTGCAGGCTGACGATGCCCGGGTAAGGAACGGATTGGAGGTTGTGTGATAAATATTGAAATTATCGGTCAGGCGCTTTCTTCCTTCTTCTTGTTGCCCGCTTGGCCTTCCTTGGTGGTTAACACCGGAGCAAGCTTGTTCAGAACAACATCCTTTGTCACCTTACAGGTCGTGACATCCGTTCTTGAAGGGATTTCGAACATCACATCGAGCATGATGCTCTCGATGATGGCTCTTAAGCCGCGGGCTCCGGTGTTGCGCTTAATCGCTTCTTTGGCGATCGCATCCAAAGCCTCGGCGTCAAACTCAAGTTGAACGCTGTCCATTTCAAGCAGCTTTTGGTATTGCTTGACAAGGGCATTCTTCGGTTCGGACAAGATCCGCACCAACGCTTCCTCATCAAGCGGCTCCAGGGTGGAAATGACCGGCAAACGGCCGACAAATTCGGGAATGAGCCCGAATTTCAGAAGATCTTCCGGCAATACCATGGACAGGTATTCACCCGGCTTGAGGTCAGTCTTCATACCATCGGTGCTGAAGCCAATGATCTTCTTACCGATTCTGCGCTTAATAATTTGTTCCAAGCCGTCGAAGGCTCCGCCACAAATAAACAGAATATTGGTCGTATCGATTTGAATGAATTCCTGATGAGGGTGCTTACGCCCGCCCTGCGGAGGAACGGAAGCGACCGTGCCTTCCAAAATTTTCAACAGCGCTTGCTGCACGCCTTCGCCGGATACATCGCGAGTGATCGAAGGGTTCTCCGATTTGCGCGCTACTTTATCGATTTCGTCGATATAAATGATGCCGCGCTCGGCTTTTTCTACATCGTAATCAGCGGCTTGAATCAGCTTCAGCAAAATATTCTCTACATCTTCTCCGACATAGCCGGCTTCCGTTAAGGATGTTGCATCAGCTATAGCAAAAGGAACGTTCAAGATTTTAGCAAGTGTCTGCGCGAGAAGCGTTTTACCGCTTCCGGTCGGTCCTAGGAGGACAATGTTGCTTTTTTGCAGTTCAACTTCTTCCAGCTTGCTCTGGGAGTTAATGCGCTTATAGTGATTGTATACAGCGACAGACAACGATTTCTTCGCCAGATCTTGTCCGATGACGTATTGATCCAAAATGGCGCGGATTTCTTTAGGCTTCGGCACATCTTTCAAATCCAATTCTTCTTCGTGGCCCAATTCTTCCTCTACAATCTCGGTGCAAAGCTCTATACATTCATCGCAGATATATACGCCTGGACCGGCAACCAACTTGCGCACCTGGTCCTGGGATTTACCGCAGAAGGAACATTTGAGTTGACCTTTCTCATCGTTAAATTTAAACATTGGATCACTCCTCTTTATTTCAAGTCGCTTCGAGTGATAACCTCGTCGATTAACCCGTAAGCTTTTGCTTCTTCTGCGCTCATAAAGTAATCCCGGTCAGTGTCTCTTTCGATTTTTTCGAGTGGTTGCCCGGTTCTCTCCACGTAGATTTGATTCAGCTTCTGCTTGGTCTTGATAATCCAATCCGCGTGAATTTTAATATCCGTAGCTTGGCCTCGAACCCCCCCGAGAGGTTGGTGAATCATCACTTCACTGTTAGGAAGCGCAAAACGCTTGCCTTTCGCTCCGGCCGTCAGCAGGAGCGATCCCATGCTGGCCGCCATACCTACGCAAATCGTGGAAACGTCAGGCTTGATAAACTGCATGGTATCATAAATACCCATTCCCGCAGTAACTGACCCACCCGGCGAATTGATATATAGATGGACATCCTTCTCAGCATCCTGAGCGGATAAAAAGAGCAGTTGGGCAATGACCAAATTGGCTACATCGTCATCGATGGCAGTTCCGATGAAAATAATACGGTCCTTGAGTAATCGCGAGTAAATGTCGTATGAACGCTCGCCGCGACTCTCTTGTTCTACAACCATGGGAATAAGATTCATTGTACCAACTCCTTCATCTAGGCCAGAAAGCCTGCTTCGTACTGCGATTCAGTACTGCAATCATTTTAACATGTTTATGCTGCAAAGTCATTTTTCCGGATGCCGCTTTATGTATTCGGTGACACTTATGTATAGCCTGAAATCCGTTTTTGGGTAAAACAAAGGCACGCGGTGAAACTACGTGCCTTTGTTACCTATTTACTGCGCAGCAGAAACATACTTGCTGTTTTCAAGAAGGAAATCAACCGTCTTTCTAACGGTAAGATCACCCTTGATGCCTTCCAGGCTTCCGTTAGCGGCAAAGATAGAACGAAGCTCTTCCACTGGTTTTTGGGTCGATTGCGCGAATTTCTCAAGCTCTGCATCCACGTCTTCATCGGAAACCATAATCTTCTCAGCTGCGGCAATAGCTTCCAGCACCAGGTTGTTAAGAACCCGTTTTTCTGCGTCTTCTCTCATTTGGTCTTTCAGAGCATCTACATTTTGACCGGAGAATTGGAAGTATAAATCCAATGTCATGCCCTGCGAACGCAGACGTCTTTCAAATTCTTGTATCATAACCTCCAACTCGGATTCTACCATAGGAGCAGGAATATCCACCTTAGCGTTAGCTGCGGCTTTTTCTACCACTGCAGTTTCCTTCCGAGCTTCTTGATCGTTTTTCTTTCTTTCTTCGAGGCGCTTCTTGATGTCTTCTTTGTATTCCGCCAATGTGTCGAATTCACTTACGTCTTTGGCGAATTCATCGTCAAGCTCAGGCAGATTTTTGCGTTTAATTTCATGCAGCTTCACTTTGAATACAGCCGCTTGACCCTTCAGCTCTTCGGACTGGTAGTTCTCCGGAAAAGTGACGTTCACGTCCTTCTCCTCCCCTTTGCTCAAACCGACCAATTGATCCTCGAAGCCGGGGATAAAGCTATTGGAGCCAAGCTCAAGGGAATATTTCTCAGCTTTGCCGCCTTGGAACGCTTCACCGTTCACAAATCCTTCAAAGTCGATCACAACCGTATCGCCATTTTCCGCGGCGCCTTCTTCGACAACTGCAAGCTCGGCATGACGCTGCTGCAGCCGCTTCAATTCAGCGTCCACTTCTTCTTCGCTCACGGCTGCGTCCTGTACTTCGATTTCCAGTCCTTTGTACTCGCCAAGCGTTACTTCCGGCTTTACAACGACTTTAGCCTTAAATTTCAGAACTTGTCCTTTGCCGAACTGTTCCACGTCCACTTCCGGACGATCGACAGGATCGATTCCGGTTTCTTCAACAGCTTGCACATAAGCCTCGGGAAGAATGATGTCCAACGCGTCCTGGTATAAGCTTTCGACACCGAATTTGGCTTCAAAGATAGGACGAGGCACTTTTCCTTTACGGAAGCCCGGCACGTTCACTTTCGCCGCTACCTTCTTAAAGGCCTTGTCCAATGCTTCGGCTACACGTTCTTCGCCCACTTCAATTTCCAAAACCCCTAAGTTCTTCTCTATTTTTTCCCAACTTGCTTTCATTTATGCTTTCCCCTCCAAAAATGTGCAATGACATATTTTCACGATCTGGCAGGCAAGAATCTTAACCGCCATTATAACCATTCTATTATAACATATAACATTTGCATTTCAAGGCGGGTTTTTATCGCGGTTTTATGCTTGCGGAAACATCGCCTCAGCGAATTTGCGCAGCACTTGATGCGCTTGTTTCCACTGCAGCAGCATTCCTTCCGTTATGCCGTAGAGTTCGATAAGCTCGGAACGATCAGCATGCCCGAACAATGTCTCCTGAAGTACGGTGTGTAAAGCGCAAGCCCAGATGTCGACGGAGCTTTCGTCTTGATTCAGCAAATCGGTATAAATGGATGTTCCGTAGGCCAAAGCCAAAAAATCATTCCAGGTTTGCTCGGCAAAAAATAAAAAATCGGGATGATCAGTTTCGCTGATTTCTTGAATTCTGCGAATAGTATCGCGGATGCGCTGCGGAAATTCATCAGGTTGGAGCGGGGTTTCTTCGATATCGACACTCACCCTGGCTCCGTTTTTCGGGATGTCGATGTACCCCTTGTCCCCACGCCGCTTTAAGGTCTGCAATGCTTTAAATTGCATATGCGGGTGCAGCCGGTTCGCCTGGAGCCAGTCCCGAATTACGGGTGAAATGCCGCTGTGTTCAACAAATGCAAGCTGTTCGATCGCCGTCATCTGCTGCTCCATCGATCCCATCGTCAGCATGTCCAATAATTGCTGTATATAAGCGCTGTTATCGGCTGTTTTTGATAGGATGGCATGGCGTCTCAGCATCTCTTCTGCGAGATCTTCCTCCTCGTCCTGCCGCCCGGCAATTGGATAGGCCTCCTCCGGCGCCATCGTCTGCAGCCAATGCAGCAGCGCCTCCCACTGCTCCGTTCTCCGTTCCCCCTTGTTGGACAACCGGAGAAGAAATTGCAGCATCTTACTCGCTTTGCCATACTGCTCTGATTGCAGCAACCGCGTTAGCTCTTCCTCGTACATGTCCGCCGTCTTCGGAAACAGAATCACATTATCTTTAGCACGCTGCTCTGTAATAACTACCACCTCAAACTCACTGTATGCCCTAATGCAGTCAGTGTAACGGATTGCTGAAAGGAAAGCAAAACAAAGCAACCCTCTTGAAGACCATCTTTAATTAAACCATGCTTATTAGGGTTGACTTTCCTGAAATCAATGTGATAATATAACTCTTGCTTCACTGAAAGTATGTGCGATTGCTGCGGGTGTAGTTCAATGGCAGAATGCCAGCTTCCCAAGCTTGAGGCGAGGGTTCGATTCCCTTCACCCGCTCCATCTTCATTGAAGTGACTTTCGAATGGCTGAGAGCTTTCGCGGTTCGAATGTTCGTGAACACACCTTCACACTTCGTGAACACAGCCTGTCCCAGTAGCTCAGTTGGATAGAGCACACGCCTTCTAAGCGTGTTGTCGGGGGTTCGAATCCCTCCTGGGACGTATTAACGTTTAAGAAGTAAAAAAACCTGGCCAATGAGCCGGGTTTTTTTACTTCTTAAATTGAGGGGCGGTTCGGCTGATGGTAGCCAGGCTCCGTCGATCTCATGTTTTGCTTCGTTTCTTCCGCTGCATTATCGTTCGCTTTGATGCTCTGTATTTTTTGCCGCATGCTCTTTTTCTTGCCCATGTTGATTCCTCCCCGAATCAGGCTTATCGAACCTTCCTATTATTTGTTGTTATCGCTGCATCCATGCTGTTAATTTTCACCGAGTAATCAATGCGCATTTAACGCAACATATAGCTAAAAGTCTGATCCCCAAAGGAGATTAATAAGATGAGTGACAAGTTTGAAAAAGAGGTAACCCATTCCTTGACGGAAGGAGAAATGAGGAAGTCAGACCCGAATGAAGAGGCCAGAGACAGGCTGTCTCCCAAATACGAAATTAGAATCAAGGCTGAGCATGACCCCATATCGGAGGAGACTCATTTGTATCGGAGTATGGCCAAGGAAGTGGATTCCCGTTATGACAATTATGTAAATAAGGCTGCGAACCGCGATAAATCGTAGAATTCGTATTTGTAAAGGAAGAAGAGCAGCATCCAAAAAAATAACCCTGCAGAGGATTTTTTCCTTTGCAGGGCTGTGCCATTTTGCTTAGTGCTGCTTATGCGGCAGACTTTTTTCCGGGTGCTTGTTCCCTTGCGTCCTTTGATTTCGCTCGGCTTTACGCTGTTTTTCGTGAAGCTTGCTGATGAAATGACTATCCATGAGTTCAGCCTCCCCGAAGAATGAATGGCACTGCAATGCTAGTATATCCTTACCTTCGGATGTTAGTCAGCATCCACATTGAGACGCATAGCAAGGTCAATCATCATCGCTCTCGCCTGCTTGTCAGTTTTCACCTTTTCGTATAATAATTCATACTGGGCACGATTTCCCGCTACTTCAGGAATATGCCTAATCGCCGTTTGCGACCAATTCAGCAATGTATTTTCAGCCTGTACCAATTCGTTATAAGAACGGTGCAAACCCGTCTTTTCCACAACATCTTCCATCGCCGGCTCATTCACTTCGGCACCCTGCTGCTCTAGTTTTTCAATCCGCAAATCCGCCTGCTTGCTCGCTTGCAGAAAGTGTTCTTTAGCCGCCAAATAATCGATCTGCGCCTTGGAATATTTCTTATTCATAACAATCACCTTATACCTTTATTATTTTAAATAATCCGTTTCTACATTGTAACAGGATACCAGGTGAATTACAAAGAACAGTCGGACAGACATTTTCCATTATTTACCCGCATACCCTTTATCATCATTGCTCTCTTTGGGAAAGGGATGAAGCCTCTATGTGCGGAATCACGGGATGGATAGATTGGCGGAAAGACTTGACTCATTACCCGTCCGTTCTCGAGAATATGACGGAAACTTTAATTGCACGCGGACCGGATGCATCAGGAACCTGGATTTCCCAGCATTGTGCGCTGGGCCATCGTCGTCTTAGCGTGATCGATCCCGAGAACGGCGCTCAGCCGATGATCCGGAAATACAGTGACTATACGTATGCAATTGTCTATAACGGCGAACTGTACAATGCCCTGGAATTGAGACAAGAGTTGGAGCAAAGAGGCCATCGCTTTCATACCGGGTGCGATACAGAGGTTTTGCTCGTGGCGTTTATCGAGTGGGGACGCGCTTGCGTCGACCGGTTAAACGGTATTTTTGCTTTTGCCGTATGGAATGAGCAGGAGCAGTCGTTATATCTGGTTCGCGATCGATTAGGAGTGAAGCCTCTCTTCTATTCAAATCATAACGGAATGCTGTTGTTCGGATCGGAGCCTAAAGCCATACTGGCCCATCCGGACTTTAAAACAGAGGTAGGCGCGGAGGGTTTAGCCGAAATTTTCGCAGTGGGGCCTGCGCGTACGCCGGGTCATGGCATTTATCGAAATATTGCGGAGCTGAAGCCGGGCTATTCTGCGGTGTATGATCGAAACGGATTATCCATTAAAGCCTACTGGAAGCTCGAAAGCAACCCCCATACTGACGATGTCGAGATGACTGCCATGAAGATTCGCGAGCTGCTCAAGGATACGGCCGAAAGACAGCTCATTTCCGATGTGCCCATCTGCACCCTGCTTTCCGGCGGTCTGGATTCCAGCGCCTTATCGGCATTGGCAGCCAATCATTTGCAGGAAACGGGAAAGGGTCCGCTGCATACGTACTCCATCGATTATGTCGATAACGACAAGCATTTTCAAACAAACGCTTTCCAGCCAAATGCTGATGCTCCTTGGATCAAACGCATGTCTGAATTTCTAGGCTCCGAGCACTATGCGATTGAATTCGATACCCCAGAGCTTGTGGAATCGCTAAAAAGCGCTGTGTTTGCCCGCGATATGCCAGGTATGGCAGATGTGGACGGCTCGCTTTATTTATTTTGCCGGGAAATCAAGAAAGGAGCTACGGTTGCCGTCTCCGGGGAAGCCGCGGACGAAATTTTCGGGGGCTATCCATGGTTCCACCGAGAGGATTCGCTCCGCTCCGATACGTTCCCTTGGTCGCTAAAACTAAGCAGCCGGGTGGATTTGTTAGCTCCTGATTTCGTCGATTGGATTAAGCCGGCAGCCTATGTGAACAACCGTTATCATGAGGCTTTGGCGGAAGTGCCCCGCCTATCGGGAGAAACTCAGCAGCAAAACCGGATGCGCGAGATGTCTTATCTGAACATCACCCGCTTTATGCCGACTCTGCTCGATCGCAAGGATCGGATGAGTATGGCGGTGGGGCTTGAGGTTCGCGTCCCCTTTTGCGATCATCGCCTTGTAGAATACGTATGGAATGTGCCGTGGGAAATCAAGACAGCCGGAGACAGGGAAAAAGGCATACTGCGAAAAGCGCTGACCGGCATTTTGCCTGACGATGTGCTGACACGAAAAAAGAGCCCTTATCCGAAAACCCACAACCCCAATTACTTATCTGCCGTAAAAAAATGGTTGCTGGAAATTCTCGACGATACGTGCTCTCCTCTTCTGCAATTTATCGATGTGAAAAAGGTTCGCGCCCTGGCAAGCTCCGATGCTTCCGAATATAATCTGCCGTGGTTCGGCCAGTTGATGACCGGTCCGCAAATGTTCGCATACTTGGCGCAAGTTGATACTTGGCTTCGGACTTATAAGATTTCGATCAGATAGAAAGAACCCGAACTAGTGAGTTAAAAGCGAAAAAAACTGCTGCAGGGCCTTGGCCCTGTGGCTGATTGTGTTCTTCACCTCGACAGGAAGCTCGGCCATGGTTTTGCCGAAATCCGGCAAATAAAAAAGCGGATCATAGCCAAACCCATGCTCTCCGCGCAAATGGTCGATGATAAAGCCGTCGCAGCTTCCCTCAGTTACCATCACTTCGTTCGCAACCGGGTCGACGAGCGCAAGCGCGCAGACGAAGGCAGCCGGACTGAGCAATCGCGGACCTTCTCCACCGTGAGGCTGCTTGTCTGAGCCCCCGATTGCCGTCAATTCCCGCAGCAGCTTGGCATTGTTGTCCGCATCCGATGCGTGCTCGCCGGCATAACGGGCTGAATACACGCCGGGCGCACCGCCCAAAGCTTCCACACAAAGTCCGGAGTCGTCCGCCAGTACCGGGATGTGCAGGTGAGCTGCGATGATACGCGCTTTGATTTTGGCGTTATCGGCGAAGGTAGCCCCGTCCTCCACAATCGGCGGTAATTCCGAATAATCGGCCAGACTGCGAACTTTGATTCCGTGTTGGCCGAACATGTCGGCGAATTCCTTGACCTTCCCTCGGTTTCTGGTGGCAATGACCACAACATTACTCTGCAGCTGCATGCTCCACTCTCCGAATGCGGAGGCCGATCGGCCCGAGTATTTTTTTCTGTTCTTCGATCATTGATTGAATGCCTGTTTCCGCCAACGCAAGCAGCTCATCCAGCTCCTTGCGGGAGAAAGGCGCTTCTTCCCCTGTCCCCTGCACCTCTACGAATTTTCCAGATCCGGTCATGACCACATTCATATCGACCTTCGCTTGCGAATCTTCTTCATAATTCAGATCAAGACGAGAGGTTTCCCCAATTACGCCAACACTGACTGAGGCAAGAAAATCAGTGATCGGGAACCGGGATAAACGCTTTTCCTCCACCAGCTTGTTAATAGCAATGGCCATAGCCACAAAAGATCCCGTAATCGAAGTCGTCCGCGTTCCGCCATCAGCTTGAATAACGTCGCAATCGAGCGTGATGGAACGCTCTCCTAAAGCCTCCAGGTTGACCACCGAGCGCAGCGCTCTGCCGATTAAACGCTGAATCTCCATCGTACGTCCTCCGAGCTTGCCCTTTGACGCTTCCCTTTGATTGCGCACTTGCGTCGCCCTTGGCAGCATGGAATATTCGGCTGTTACCCAGCCCTTCCCCTGCCCTTTCATAAATGGAGGCACACGCTCCTCCACCGTAGCCGTGCAAATAACCTTCGTGTCGCCGACTTCGATCAGCACCGAGCCTTCGGCATGCTTTATGTAATGAGGCGTTATTTTCATCGGACGCAGCTCATTGTTTTCTCTTCCATTGATTCTCATCTTTTGTTTCCTCCATTGCCATACGCAAGTTCTAAGCTTCATTGTAACAAAGTACCGAAGGAAAAGCATCCAAGCAAATTAAAAAAGGGAGGTCGACTCCCCTCGCGGCTGTCTGTCCTTTGCGCAGAGTTACATGTTCGCCGGATTTAAATGAACCGGACGGGATACGGGACGACTGTAGCTGTGTTCATCGGTGGAGGTCACTTTCACGTCCCCGTTCACCATAATTTGCACCTTTGAAGCCCCGGTATTTTCGGTCAATGAGAGGATGATGGACTGTAATCCGTCGGCTGAAGCCTTCTTATCCGCTCCGAGCAGCTTTTCGGAGAAATCGACGGTGATTAATCCCTCTGTTTCCTTGACGGCTTTCACTTCAGTCGTAGCGTTAAGCACAGCGGCCAGGCCTCTATTTGGATCCGGTCCTTTGATCAGTTCGTTTACCACCGCTCTGGCAATATTGTCGGTTCTTTTGACCATTCGGGTAACCGGTACATAATATTTGTAATTTTCGTCATTTTGATTCAGGAAATAGAGCGTTACCGGGCTCGATTGTCCGAAATCAACGTTCCCTGATTTTTCGATGTTGATGCCTATGGCGCGGCCTAGCGGTTCATCAAGCGGAGTTTTACCCTTCGGCATCTCCGTCAGCGGCGTGCCCTCCACCCAGAGCTGAACTTTTTCCACAGTCGGGAATCCTGTCATCGTCCATACCACAGCTTCCAGAAGCTTGCGCTCATCTTTCTCTTCATAATTGTTAAATTCCTTGCTGAAATCGACAATAGCCAGCTTTTGATCCTGTACGATGTTGATGCCCTTCACTAGGGTACCTTTCGGAAGCAGAGCAGAGAATCCTCCCGGAAGCAGGCCGGATACCGGACCGCCAGCCACCATATACTCAAGGGCGCTTCTCGCAACCGAGAGCGTCTGGGGCATGTTGATGCTGACCGGAGCTACAAAGCCCTTGGCATCTTTTACATACACCGTCATTTGCGATAGTTTCTGCGCCGCCATATCGATCGTGACCGGCTGCGTAGTGGCGGTTTGCGCATCTGTCCCCGGAGGCGGATCAATAGCGTCATTCCCTCCCGAGCCGAGTATCGAGCATCCCGAAGTTACGAGCGCGATCGCTCCTGTCATTATGGCGTATCGGAGCCATTTCCATTGTATCATCTGCGTGTTCCTCCTTTAATTTATGAAGCGACCCGCTTCGATTGGCATGTACAACGTTTTTTTTTGGTATTACTATGTATATGGGGGCTTTGTCCGTTTTATTACCGGTTGTTGTCCATAAAAGAAGTCACGCCTATCTATCGAACAGGAGGAAACGTAATGAAGTATAATTTGGACAGTGAAAAGGTAGCAGCCGCCACAATGGATTGGCTCGAGCAGCGGGGTGTCGGCATACGCGATATTGCGGAGCTGACGCATTTTTTGCAAAAGGATTATTTCCCTCATTTGAGTATGGAGGAATGCATGGAAAACGTAGAACGGGTGTTGTCCAAACGCGAAGTGCAAAACGCGGTGCTGACCGGCATTCAGCTCGACATTCTCGCAGAGCAAGACAAGCTGCTGCCTCCGCTTCAGGAAATGGTTAAAAATGACGAGGGCTTGTATGGCTGCGACGAAGTTCTCGCCTTGTCCATCGTAAATGTTTATGGCAGCATCGGGTTCACCAACTTTGGTTACATCGACAAGCTGAAGCCGGGCATCCTCAAGCTGCTCAATGACAAAAGCGGAACGCGCAAGCACACGTTTCTCGACGATATTGTAGGCGCTATTGCCGCCGCGGCCAGCAGCCGCATCGCCCACCGCAAACAAGCGGAGACGGAAGAACAGCGAAACCGGGAATAGCACATGCCATCAGGAAAATAATCGGAACTATGGTGAGTTAAATTGAAAAAGGGGAAAATAACGGAAGTGAGTTCCGCTATTATCAAAACTAAAAAATAAAGCCTGAATCCGGCAGAAAAAAATCGACAACCTCAGTGCCATAATGGCCTCGAGGAGTCGATCTTTTTTTCGCGGTAAAAAGAATTTAAGGCCGCTCAAAAGGATGACGCTGGCAATGAGGGCCCGAAGCAGCATAGCGTATGGCGGCCGCGTCGGATTCGGCCGATCCTTCGATGCGTCCCTCGTTTTCCAAGTAAACGAGGTGCGCAATCGTTTCCGCGAGCGCAAAGCGGAGCTGGTGGATCGAGAGCCGATCCCCGAAAATATCGAGGCACAGCTCGAACGACGTGCGCGGCTCGCGCAAACGCGCCTCCATGAGCGCAAGCCGCTCATGGTGGTGCCGGATCAGCTCGGCTGCGCGCGAGCTGAAATCCGCCCATGGCTCCCGGTGCCCGGGTAAGCCATGCCTACTTGCAGCCTGCCGATGTCCTGCAGGCTGCGAAGGTAAGCGCCGAGCGGGTTCGCTTCCACCTGCGGAATGAAGCCGACGTTCGGCGATATTTGCGGCAGGACATGGTCGCCGCAAAAGATCGCCTCCGCCTCGGCGTCGTAGAAGCAGAGATGCCCCGCCGCATGGCCCGGGGTCTCGATCGCTTCGTACACCCGGTCGCCGAGGCGCACGGGTCCTTCCCGCAGCAGCGTCACCTGCGGCTGCGGCGCCACCCACAGGACGAAGCTCTCCATATGCTTCGTCAACTCTTCCAGCACGGCCTCAGGCATGCCGTGCCGGGCAAACAAGGCGAGGATGAGCGCCGACATCGGCTCATCGCTGCCCCACAGGAGCTGCACCTGCCGCCAGCAGGGAACGGCAAGGGCACCTTGATTTGTTGAATTGTATCCGTATGTCGTATCACAGTCTTCACGACCGTATCCCCTTTTCATCATTTAGAAGTGCCAGACGGGCAGCTTCCCCGCTTTCTCGAAGCCTCACTTCCATCAGCAGCAGTTGCTCCAAAGTTTCCGACACCTCCGTCTTTGACAAATTACCAGCCGCAAGCGCTTCCTCGTCCAAAAACTGCAGCTTGTCGTAAAAAGCAATGCCCTGCAGGATCAAATCGCGGTATATGCGATGATTGCTTAAATCGCCACCCTTCGGTCGGTAGGCTTCTCTTTCCCCCGATAAGTCTTCCAATAGATGAAACAATACATCTTCCGCCTTGGCATAAGCTCCTGTCTCTGCATAAAAACCAAATAACTTTCTCCTCATATCCAAGGGGATCTGCAGCTTGTCCAGCCTTTGGAGCGCATCAAGCAGCCGAGGCTTTATATCCGCTTCCACATTCGGCCCTTCCTCCTTCGGCATGCGGCTTAACTCCAACAGCAAATCCAAGGCTTTAAGACGGTAGAGGTAAGCTTCTGACATGTCGTCACGGTCGGCCTGAAGATCCCCGTCTTCTTTTATCAAATCTGCCAGCACAAGCGCTTTTCCTGTATCTGTGTATCCGTTAATTTGCAGTAAGGAGAGAATATCGCGGGTCGAAAGCAGCTCCAGGTTTTTGAGATTCAACCCCAACAAGTGGCGGCACGCCTCCTCCAGAAGCCGCTGCGCTTCCTCAAACTGGTGCTTCTGCCTATGAAATAAAATCCGGTGCAGCACAACCGTCAGCTGCTCAATCTGCCTCATGAAATAATCGCGTTTGAACATAGCTTTTCCCCTCCGATCCGCCGCAAACTATATATGAGGCTATCGTAGCATACATGATGCTAGCGGACAAATTCAGCGGTTACATCCTTTTTTAATACTCAAAGAGCCCTCTTGTCCCCTTCCCCATAAAGGGAAAAGCCTGAAGAAGGCTAAATCATGAGTATGAGTGCTGCGTCAGTCAGATTTTGAGCTCCCCGAGCTTGATTAGCTCGACTACGGCTTGTGAACGCCCTTTGACATTGAGTTTTTGCATGACATTGGAGATGTGATTACGCACAGTCTTTTCACTAATAAAGAGCTGCTGAGCGATATCTTTCGTCGTCTTGTCCTGTACCAGCAATTCAAAGACTTCGCGTTCACGATTGGTAAGTAGAAATTTGTTTTTGTGGTCGCTGCCCATGGATGTGTGTCACCCCTCCTTGCTCGGGTATTGGTAGTTACAAGGTTTAGGGATACAGTCAAGGTTATTTTATGATCAGCAGTCTTTTGTGGTGCGGTCTTTTGGGAAAATTGGGCTTACACCCCAAGGCGATTTTCCGCTGTTTTTTATCAGACAATTGTCTCAGCGTGACATACGGATGCGGACATATTGAAAAGCACCCCTTACAGTAATTCATTGGTCTTCACACCAGAGTGTTTTTCCAATGTCTACTATAAGGGGTGCTAACCTGTAGATCCGTTGCAATAATGTTGATTTATATTGTTGGCCTTTTTCCAAAATCTGCAGCCAAAATGATAATTGCCCCGCTAACCATCATCTGTTGGCTTACATCCAGCCCCATAATGACAAGCCCGTTATTGACATTCCGGAATACAGCATGCTGCAATGGGCCGCAGCGGGCTAGTTCCAGCAGTTGCCCGGACTCGTGCTTATTAATATTTATTCTGCACGTTCCACCTTAACTGCGCAAATTTTAAACTCCGGCATGCGGCTCGTCGGATCGAGGGCGTCGTTCGTCAGCCGGTTGACGCTCAGCTCCTCCCCCCAGTGGAAAGGCACGAATACGGTTCTAGGCTGAATGCCTTCCGTGATCTTAACCTGGAAGACGAGGGAGGCTCTTCGGCTCGTGATGCGGATTTTGCTCTCGACTCCAAGGCCTATTTTCCCCGCCAGCCAGGGGTGAATTTCCGCTACGGGGGCCGGAGCTTTTTTGTTCAATCCTTCGGTTCGGCGAGTCTGGGCTCCGCTCAGGTATTGGCTTGACACTCTACCGGTAGTGAGAATAAAAGGGAACTCCCGATCAATCGGCTCAGCCGGCATTTTGGGCGTGATGCCGAACAATCTCGCCTTGCCGTCGGCGTGATAAAATCTCTCACGGAACATATTTGGAGTTCCCTGGTGGTTCTTCGCGGGGCAAGGCCAGAAGATGCCTTTTTCACGGATTAGCCGTTCGTACGTAATACCGCTGTAATCGGCTTTACCGCCTGCACTCGCACGAGCCAGCTCATTGAAGACGTCCTCTATGCCGCCGTACTGAAAATATTCGCCGCGCCCCAGTTCCTCTGCCAATTCGCAGATGAGACGGTAATCGAGCTTGCTGTTGCCGGGCGAAACTAATGCCTTCGCCCGATGAAATACCCTGCCCTCCAAGTTGGTGAGCGTCCCCTCCCCTTCCAAGAAAGAGGAGCCCGGAAGCAGCCAGTGCGCATACTTGGCGGTTTCCGTCTCGAAAATATCGACGACGACTAGCAGCTCCAGCTTCTTCAGCGCACGTTCCACCATGATGCTGTTCGGGCTAGAGACAACCGGATTGGAGCCGAGCACGATCATCGCTTTGATCTCGCCTTCGTCGATCTTTTGCAGCATCTCATAGGCAGAAACGCCCTTGCCTGGCAGCTCGTCAGGGTCGATGCCCCATACTTTCGCGACATGCTCGCGTGCGGCGGGGTCCTCGATCATTCGGTATCCGGGAAGCTGATCGGCTTTTTGCCCGTGTTCCCGTCCGCCTTGGCCGTTCGCTTGACCGGTTACAGCCGCGTATCCGCAGCCTTCTCTGCCGATTTTCCCCGTAATCAGCGCCAGATTGATATAGTTCAGCGTGTTCTCCACGCCATTGACCTGCTGCTCCAAGCCCCGCGCCGTCATGACTATCCCCGTCTTCGCCCTGGCAAAACCGCGTGCGATCGTGCGGGTCACTCCTTCAAGCACGCCGGTCAACTCCTCCACCCTCTCAGGTGTGAACGGCCTGACCGCTTCGGCCAATTGCTCCAGACCAACCGTTCGGTTCCAGACAAAAGACTCGTCAATCAGCTTCTCACCCACCATCACATTTAGCAATCCATTAACGAAGACGGAGTCGAAACCGGGCTGTAATCGCACATGGATATCGGCTATTTTCGAAGTCATCGTATTACGCGGGTCAATGGTGACGATGGTCGCCCCGTTCTTTTTCGCTTCCAGCAAGTAAGGCATCATGGTCGGCTGACACTCGGCAATGTTCGTTCCGGCCAAAATCACATATTTCGCCTGCGGAATTTCCGAAAGCGGCATCGTCATGCCCCGGTCCACGCCGAAAGCCTGGTTGCTTGCAGCCGCTGCCGAAGACATGCAGTATCTGCCGTTATAGTCGATATATTTGGAGCGCAGGGCGACACGGCTGAATTTGCCCAGGAGGTAGCTCACTTCATTCGTAAGCGAACCTCCTCCATATACCGCAACCGCATCTCTCCCATGCTCCGCTTGTATTTGTTTGATTTGCTGCGCAATACCGGTAAGAGCATCCTTCCATTGAACAGGTTGCCAGCTTTTGCCGGGCAGTCCGTCCCGCATCAGCGGCTCGGTAATGCGTTCGGGGTGTAGGACGTGATCCAGCGCGTGCAGCCCTTTTTGGCAGAGACGGCCTGTAGCCACCGGAAAATCCGGGCTCGGTTTGATGACCAGGCCCGGACTTTTATCGCTCGGAATGAGTTCCAACCCGCACTGCATGCTGCAAAAGCAGCAATGGGACTTTTTCGTTTTTGTCGTTAATGTAGTCAAATTGGCGATCACGTTCTATCACTCCCCCTGATATCGGATCAGCTCGCCAGCTCTTCCGCTTTTGGAAAAGCAATGAAGACAATTCCGTCTTGTATCTTCGTCTCGTAAGTCGCTACACAGCCCGTATCCGGAGCTTGAACGAGGCCGGAGGGCAGATGAATCTTACGGTCGTGCATCGGGCAGAACACGTTCTCGCCCGCGACGATCCCCTCCGCAAGCACCCCGTCCTTGTGCGGACAGCGATTTTGTATAGCCCGCAGCCTGCCGCTGCTTAATTTGAAAAGAGCTGCCTCTTCGCCTTGATAGCGAATCGTTTTACCCGTATTTACGGGTAAATCCTCATAAGAGACAGCTTCCACCCATACCCTATCCTCTTGTCTGCTCAATACTCTCTCCTCCTGCCCATTTGTTTCAAAAAGCCGATTGCATACATCCCGCCTACTTGAGCTCGACGACCTCGTAAAAGTCTTTTTGAATTTTTTTGCTGTTGATCGCTTCTTTCCAAGGATCCTTCGTGACGGCTAATGCTTCATCGATTCGCTCGCAAAGCGCCTTGCGCCGATCGGCGTCCTGAATCACTTCGCGAATATGCTCCACGCCCAGACGGGTTACCCACTCGCTGGTGCGCTCCCCGTAATTGCCCGTTTCACGGTAATATTGCAAGTAGGCTTCCGTGTATTCAATGACTTCCGCTTCCGTTTTCACCGTAGTCAGCAGATCGCCCACTCTGACTTTCACACCGCCATTACCCCCGGCATACAGTTCCCAGCCTCCATCGACAGAGACGACACCCAGATCTTTAATACCGGATTCGGCACAGTTTCGCGGGCAGCCGGAGACGGCCATCTTGAACTTCGCCGGGGTATTCAGCCTTTCGAAACGCTTCTCCATGGCGATCCCCATGCCCATCGCATCCCCGGTGCCAAAGCGGCAGTAGTCTTCGCCGACGCATGTTTTAACCGTTCGCAGCGCTTTACCGTAAGCATAGCCGGAAGGCATGTCCAGCTCCTCCCACATTCGGGTCAGATCTTCTTTTTTCACTCCGAGCAAATCAATTCTTTGTCCGCCTGTCAGCTTGACGGTGGGTACGTTGAATTTTTCCGCTACTTCGGCAATTCGCTTCAGCTCTGCGGGATTCGTTACTCCGCCATACATCCGGGGCACAACGGAATAGGTGCCGTCCTTCTGGATGTTGGCGTGCATCCGTTCGTTCACGAATCTCGAGCTGCGGTCATCCTTGTAAGCCTTGGGGTTCACCATCCCCAGGTAGTAGTTTAACGCCGGACGGCACTTGGAGCAGCCTTCCTCCGTTTTCCAGCCCATGACATTCATCACTTCACGCACAAGAGTCAGACCTTTTTCGCGGATCGCCTGTACAATCTCCTCCCGGGAGCGGTCCGTACAACCGCACATTGTTTCTTTAACCGCCGATTTGTCGTAAGAATCTCCAAGCGCGTGGGCAAGCAGGTCGCTTACGAGAGGCTTGCAGCCGCCACAGGAACGGGAAGCCGTTGTGCAGTTTTTGACCTCTTCGACGGAAGTCAACCCTTGTTCATTGATGGCCGAGCATATCGTCCCTTTACTCACCCCGTTGCAGCCGCAGATGATCGTATCGTCGCTCATTTCGGCCACGCCCCCGCCGGCGGACCCTGGATTGGAGGAGGAATCTCTCAGCAGGGCGGTTTTCTCCATCCCGCTGATGTCGGTTCCGCTGCGGATCATTTGCATCAGGCGGGTTCCGTCCGCTGTATCCCCGAACAGCACCGCACCGATAATTTTGTTGTCTTTAATGACGACTTTTTTATAGATACCGGAAAATTCATCGTGCACCCGGATCGTTTTGGCGCCTTCCCCTTCGGTGAACTGACCGCCTGAGAAAACGTCGACACCGGAAACCTTTAGCTTCGTGTAAACGACCGAGCCCTCGTAAGGTGCTGTTTCTACGCCGGCCAAATGCTTAGCGAGCACAGCGCCCTGCTCATAGAGAGGAGCTACCAGGCCATAAGCAACGCCCCTGTGCATGGCGCATTCGCCGACTGCGTAAATGTTCGGAACGCTCGTCTCCAGATAATCGTTGACCAAAATACCCGGATTGACCTCGATACCGGCCTTTCTAGCCAGCTCCACATTAGGTCTGATCCCGACAGCCATGACGACCAAGTCGGCTTTCGCGACGCTGCCGTCCTTGAATTTCAAGCCGGAAACGCGCTTGTCGCCTAAGATTTCCGCCGATTGCTTTTCCAACAGGAAGTTCATGCCTTGCGCCTCAAGCGCTTCTTGCAGCATCTTCGATGCGGTACGGTCGAGCTGGCGCTCCATGACGGTGTCGACGATATGCACGACGTCCACCTGCATGCCGAGGTTGAGAAACCCTCTGGCCGCTTCGAGACCAAGAAGTCCGCCGCCGATGACGACGGCTTTTTTATACGTTTTCGCCGCGTCGATCATCATCTCGCAATCGCGGATCGTGCGGTATGCCATCACGCCTTCCTTGTCCGCGCCGGGCAGAGGCAGCATGAACGGATTGGACCCCGTGGCGATGATCAGCTTGTCATAAGGAACGGTAAGACCCTTGTCGCTTGTTACCGTTTGCGCCTCCGTGTTGATTTCCGTCACGGTCTGGCCCGTATATAGCGTGATTCCGTTGGATGGATACCACTCGAATGGGTGGATCACAATATCGTCCACTTTGGAATCTCCGGCCAGCACATAGGAGAGCAGGATCCGGTTATAGTTCGGATGAGGCTCGCTGCCGAAAATCGTAACCTCATATTTCCCAGGGGCCAGCTTGAGCAAATGCTCAATCGTATTCACCCCAGCCATTCCGTTACCGATCAAAACCAATTTTTGCTTTGTCATAGTCGGATCAACCTCCTGAATAGGATTACTAAAGTCCGTAACATCCTGCAGTTTGATTATCGGATATTCGCTCTATGTCCTAAGCTGAGCCTCCGTACCCAACCCGGTCTTAACACGCCCACCCTCGCCGATCCATGTGCGTTTCCACTGTCCTTGCACAATCGCGATGAGCAGAATGCAGCAAACCGCAATGGAGCTCAGGATCAGGAAGCCCGGAGTGAAGGAGCCGGTCGAAAGCTTTAGATTACCGAGAATCTTCGGCAAGAAGTAACCGCCCAATCCGCCAGCAGCACCCACGATGCCGGTAATAATCCCGATTTCCTCGCGGAAGCGCTGCGGAACAAGCTGGAATACCGAGCCGTTGCCCATCCCGAGGGACATCATCGCAACAAACAGCAGTACCGTTGTTACTCCCAAACTTGGCAGTGTGGATATACCCGCCATCATGACGGCGACGATCGCATAGAGCACCATCAGCATGCGAATGCCCCCGATCCGGTCCGCCAACCAGCCGCCAATCGGACGGAAGAAGCTGCCGGCGATGACGCAGATTGTTGTGAAGTCGGCCGCTTTTACCGCAGACAATCCATATTGCGTGTTGAAAAAGATCGTTAAATATGTCGACATGCCGACGAAACCGCCAAAGGTGACGCTGTAGAGGATGCAAAACAGCCAGGAATCTTTTTGCTTCAGCACGTTGCCGTAGTCGACAAGCTTTTTGGGAGCCGGCTGGTTCGGACTATCCTTGGCCAAAATGATGAAAATAATAAAGGCGATCAAAATCGGGATTATCGCAAAGCCGAAAACCACATGCCAGCTTCCGTAATACTGCGCCAGACGATTCGCGAACAAGGTTGTAAAAATCGTTCCGCTGTTGCCTGCCCCGGCGATTCCCATAGCCAAACCCTGATACTGCGGAGGATACCACCTGCTTGCCAGCGGCAGCGCTGCGGCGAAGCTTGCTCCTGCGATACCGAGCATCAGTGCCACGAAATACAACTCGCGCAACGTATTGGCGAACTGCCAACCCCAGACCAGCGGAATCAGTGTTAAGCCGAGTCCGATAAGAGCGGTTCGTTTGGGTCCTATTCTATCTGTCAGAAAACCTAATACAAGCCGCAGTATGGAACCGCCAAGTATAGGAAGCGCAACGAGATTTGCTTTTTGCGCGGCATTGAGGTCGAAATCCTGAGAGATAATGACAGCTAACGGCCCAAGCAATACCCATACCATGAAGCTGATGTCAAAATAAAGAAAAGCGCTGAATAAAGACCCTTTATGTCCGCTTTGCAAAAAACCTTTCCGATCGACCATAATTACCCTCTCCTTTTTTTCCGGCAAACCGCCGCATCCTGTTCCTCTCCAACTTTCAATAACGAAAAGGCCGACTGACAGACTCGCGTACCCGCGAGTTTGCAAATCGGCCTCATTGCCATACAGCCACATCGTTGTAGCTGAATATTCTTAATAAGAAGAGAACATAAAAAGCCTATCCGGGTATAACATTAGCAGGGATAGGCTTCATTGCCGTTGTGGGTTGACACTTCATTGTGCCACTGAATCATCTAATAATGTTATTATAGTGGATTATTTTATATATGTCAATAAACATAACAAATAAACATAAAATACTGTGATTTTTTTTCTTATCGACAAACTTATTGGCTATATGTTATATTACTTTTTATAAAAATAACATCATTTGTTATGAATTTAGTCAAGTATTGCCACAGTATGAGTCGTTAAATACTTGATGGGGGTATTGAAATGCTGCAATCTTTTGTGCTAGTCGACGAGTTTGAGAATCATCGATTCTCCGAATCGCTTCTTAAGGAGTCCAGGCCTGAAGTCATTTTGAAAAATATGGGCTTTCGTGTCCATATCGCCTTCTCGGATAAAGATCTTCAACTGATTGTAAGAAAAGCGGAAGCCGTCCTGCTGTCTGTTGCTCCGGAGCAAGTGGAGCCTTGGCGCAAACGAATTCTTTCAATCAAAAGCCTACCTATACTATGGTGGTGCGATCAAAGGACGTTTCCGAGCAGCGAATGCCGTATAGATTCAGGTATCGACGCATTGCTAGGTCCGGGGATGAATGCACTGGAAATCCACTGTGCGCTTTTGCTTGGCGTAAACCATTATTTTCAACGTACGGCGTGGCAGCAGGAACGAGAGCAGCTTTTGTCCCGGTTAGAAGAACGAAAATGGATTGACCAGGCGAAAAGAATTCTTTGCGAAATTAAGAACATATCCGAAGCTGAAGCTTATGAATTCTTGCGCAAGCAGGCCATGAACGAAAGAAAGCGTATGGCCGACGTGGCCACCTCCATAGTCAAAGTATATCAACTGCTGCAGGATGAAAATAAAGGAGGCCCTAAACGATGATTTCCTTATTAAAAGAAGTAGGGCGAGGCAAACGCGGAGCACGGGACCTGACTTATGAAGAAGCGCTTCAGGCTGCGGAATTGATTTTGAAGGGTATTGCCACTCCGGCGCAGATTGGGGCCTTTCTCGTTGCGGAACGGATTAAGATGGAATCCCCCGAGGAGCTTCGCGCTTTTATTGATGCGCTTTACAGCCGCTCGGAAACTTACCCGTTTGAAGGCAGTTTCGACTGTGCCGGGCCATACGATGGACGTTCCCGGTCGTTCATGGCGACTCTGCCTACGGCTTTCGTGCTTGCCGCCTGCGAATTGCCGGTCACGCTGCACTCAAGTCCCAGCCTTCCTCCTAAATGGGGAATCACACTGATCGATGTCCTGGAAGCGCTGCACATTAGAACTGAACTATTAACAAGGGAAGCACTGATCAAAGCTGCCCAACAATCAGGTATCCTCTTCGTTCCGACAGAAGCATGGTGCACGCCGCTTGGGGACCTTCGCCCCTTGCGTCGGGAGCTTGGGCTTAGAACCGTGTTTAATACGGCGGAGAAGCTGCTGCGCTTCTCCCATCCATCTTATATGGCCATCGGGGTTTTTCATGGAACCGTATTTGAAAAAATCGCCAATCTCCTGATTGATTTAGGAATCGCCCGAGGCATCGTCGTTCAAGGTATGGAAGGCTCGGAGGATATTTCCGTAGAAAAGCGGACTCGTACCTATGTAATTAAGGACGGGACGAGCGAACTGTTCATCGTTGACCCGGAAATGTTCGAATTAATGGTAGAAATGCCGGAAATGGAATGGAGCGCCCGCCAGCAAGCCGAGGCCGCTATGGCGGTATTGAAGGGGGAAGCGGATCTTCCTTATCTCAATTCCGTTCTGCTTAACAGCGCCATTCGGCTGTGGATCGGCGAGAAGGCCAGCTCCATCGAGGAGGGCATTTATATGGCCAGGCACGCGCTCGACCAAGGCAAAGCCTATGAACGATTCGAAGCTTGGTCGACCGTCCTGAAGAAGCTGCCTGTTTAGTTAGTACTTTACATGTAAACAAGTCCGCCCCAGTCATGGAACGGACTTGTTTTTATTTTACGATAAATTGTTGAGTGAACCTTTTCCCGCAGGCGCCGCCATTGACGATCCCGATACCGACGGGGGTGTACCGCCAATGGGCTGAGTTCCGCATCCTGACGCGCCTTATTGACCACATTCAGCATTTGCTGTTCCTCCATACTTAATCCCGTAACCGGTGGTTTAGGGATTGGAGGCTTAGGGCCTGGAGCAGGCGGTTCGGGAATTTTCCGGCGGCTATCGTCCATGTCGCTGAGCTCCGCTCCTCAGGAGTTTCTCGATGCTGTCAGCGGGAACTGGTTTGCCGAATAAAAAACCTTGTACTTCATCACAACCGCAACCCCGCAAGTATTCGTACTGTTCCATTGTCTCCACACCTTCCGCTATGGCATCCAACCCTAGATTACGGCATAATGAAATGATCGTGTTGGCAATGACCGCATTGGGAATTTGCTGCACAAACATTCGGTCAATTTTCAAAGCATGGACATCGAACTGCATGAGATAATTCAGAGAAGAATAGCCTGTCCCAAAATCGTCAATGGATATATGAATGCCCAAGTTGCGTAATTCCCTGAGCTTAATAATATTCGTTTGCTCCGAGATCATCAGCGCGCTTTCCGTAATTTCAATTTCCAGCCATGAAGGATCCAGCTTAGTCTGTTGGATGACCTCCTGGATGGTTTGAATAAAATCATCCTGCTGAAGTTGTCCGGCCGAACAATTTACCGCCACTCGGATCGGAGGCAATCCGCGCTCTTGCCACTCTTTATTTTTCTTGCACGCTTCCTGCAAAACCCATTTGCCCAGCGGGATGATAAACCCCGTTTCCTCCGCCAAAGGCATAAAATCCAAGGGAGGTATCAAGCCCTTATTCGGATGGTTCCAACGGATCAGTGCCTCTACGCAATGAATCTTGTTTGTGTTCATTTTGTATCTGGGCTGATAATACAAAACGAATTCATTCTCTCGAAGCGCCTTATTAAAATCACTAACCATCATGAAATTTTTAACAATTTTTTCGCTCATCGCGGGTTCATAAAAACAATAACCCTTCTTCCCATTGGATTTAGCCTGATACATCGCGATATCAGCATGCTGGATTAAGGTCTCTGCTTTAACCCCGTGATCAGGATAAAGACTAATGCCGATGCTCGCGCTGATCTGGAAGGAATGACCGGCATAATAAAACGTTTCGTCCAATACGTGCAAAATATGCTTGCAGCATTCCTCGATCGGGTCGATTCCGGAAAGCAATACCGCAAATTCATCCCCGTTCATACGCGCTAACAGCATACCTTCAGGTAAACATTCCTTTATTCTTTTGGAGACCATTTGTAAAACATGATCGCCCATCTCATGGCCAAACGTGTCATTAATCGGCTTAAACCGATCCAGGTCAATAAAAAGGACGCCAGCTTGCGAGTGGTCTTCGCTCGTCTGCAAAGTCTGATCCGAATATTTTATGAAAAATCGACGGTTGGGAAGGTTAGTCAACGAATCATAATGAGCTAAGCGTTCAACTTCTTTTTCAGCCTGATATCTTTCAATAATTGCGCCAAAGAAAAATGCAAAAAATTCGATGATTTCCAATTCATCTCGATCCGGGGAGTAAGAGTCCCTGGAATAAACCGCCAGTGTACCTAGTACCCGATTTGTGGTTGACATAATTGGAAAAGACGAACAAGCCCTTATTTGATAAGCACTTGCAATGTCCCGCCATTCTTCCCATGAAGGCTCAACTAAAATATCCGGTACGATCACTTTTTTTTTAAGGCAGGCTGCCCTACCGCACGACCCCGCTTGGGGAGCGATTTTCAATCCGTCAATAAGACGATTATATTCGTCTGGGAGGCTCGGTGCAGCCCCGATCCGAAGGTATTCACCGGTTTCATCTACAAGTAGTATGGTACACCACTTATCAATGAATTGTTTCTCCACCACTCGAACCATATTATGTAGAATATCGGGCAGAGATTGGCCTTTCGCGATCATTTCCAGAATTTCTTGCTGACCTTGTATCATGAGTGCTCCTTTCCGGTTCTTTGTTGCCACGGAAAAACAAAAAATCCAGCCCGAAAAAGAACTGGATTTATGTAACAGATCCCTTCTTCTTTCGGCAACCCGGCCATCATTGCGATTCCGCTTTAGATCCGTAGCTTTGCGTCCCCGCCTTTCGACGGGTTTGCCATTATCGTCAAGATGTGAGTTGTAATTCACTTTGTCATTGAAAACACCCCTTTTTGGGGTGTTCTGTAATGTCTATTTGGCACATGTTGTAACGACAATTGTCATAAAGCGTTGTTTTCTGTAATGAATTTTGACACAAATGAATTCGCGGGAATTGTCCCTTCGAGAACATATCATAACTATAACAAATTAATATTGTAATTCAAACTTTAACAACTTGTCCGCTTCACAACACTGGTTGATAATAGGTATTAAAGTTGAGTAATGAAAGAGTCGATTTTACTGATATCCATGGTCATATCGATCTGATCTCCAGGTTGCTATTTATTTGCTTTTATTCAAGCCGTTAATGTCCTCTATAATAATCAATTAGCGGCGGATATCTGTCATCGTCTGGCGTCATATGCCTGACTATAAAGTTTTCATCATGTTGGTAATATTCGGACTTCTCTACGTCCTCGGGACGGTAGAATTCTTTATCTACAATTATTAGCTGTCTTCCACGTAACTCAGTAGCATAGAGTTTATAAAGAAATTTATAAAAACCTTCGAATATATCACGATTTTCGCGTTCACTGATGTTCTTCATAGGCGTATCAATCATTAAAAAGTACGGTAATGCGATTTGTCTAAGAGCTGCAAGCCTATGTACCGCCAACGCAAAACAACACTTAAACACTGTCTTTTTCCCACCACTACTTATGTTTGAAAAATTTACGACAAATAACTCATTTTGACCCATCCGAGTAATGTGAGGAATAAAATCCGTTGAATTAATATCTACTAGGTCATCATTTGTTATTCCAGGAAACCCGACCTGGTCTAAGTTGTCAAGAAAGAACTCCTTTAATGTGTTTAGATTGGACATATCTTTTTCTGCTCTTACCCTTGCTTCAGCCAACTCCAATTTAAGTCTGGTTTCAATTCCACCAAGAGCCTCAATCTCTTTATAGAGTTTATCAATTTTTTGTGGCAGCGGTAACAACTTAAACAGTGATTCGATTTGGGCCTCGATAGAACCAATACTCCGCTGATATTCTTTTGAGAATGCCAAATAGGCCGAGTCATAATCCTTTTCTAACTCAGTAATTTTCCTATCAATCATTCCTTTTTCATTAAGGATTATATTTTTGTGGCTAACAAGCTCAGTTCTTTGTGATTCCAATCTGCTTATTGAATCCTTTAGTTCGTTTTGTCGTATTCTTAAATCAATTTGAAACAATTCTGCCTCTGACGCATTTAAACTTCTATCAGTTTCCTGTTTGCACAGTCCGCAATGGCCTTCAGCAGTAACACGCTTTATTTCCTGGCCACAGTCAGGACAATTGCAAAACGTTGCGCCTTGCAATACATTATGTGCAAACAATGACCGTTCAATTTTAAGTGTCGCCAAATTAAACTCATTCTGCAATCGCTTTCTCTTTTTTATTTGATCCTCAACATCAATGGTTGCACGGTTCATCTCTTCCAATGTCTCAGTGAAAAGAAGCGCTTTTGACTTGAAATCATCTAAAATATGCGAAGGTTCCTTTACGACACTACTCTTAATTTTTTCCAATGATTCGAGTTTTCCCTGTAGTTCGATTTGTAATTTAGCTATCTCACTTTTAATAGTTTCAGCATCAGCAATGTTGTTCTCAAGAAGAAAATTTTTTATCTGCGTAACTGCTTCTACCTTTGAAGTTCGTTCTTTTCTTGTTTCGTATAGTTCCCCTTCAAGATGAGCGACGTCTTCTTGATGATACCCAAGCACTAATCTCATTACATCCCTACTCTTATTTCTCTTGTAGTCATGTTCTTCTCTACCCAAGTAATAAAAAGAACTGTCAATTTCGTCTTGATCTAAGTAGCAATACCACATTAGATCCCTAAAACTTAAACGAATTAACTCTGTTTCTGCTTTCAATTTACTTTTTCTAACTTTGGGAGATTGGAGTCCACACAAATAGAAAATCATATCAGATAGGTTATAGACAGATGAATCCGGCAATAGGGGCATTCCATCTTGTTTTGTTGTTATTGGTGCGAGCACACTCCAAGTCTCTTCATTTTCCAAGTCCATCCAAGTTACATTGATCTGATTGGAACCCTTATCTCTGCTGAACGCAACTTGACGTGTATCATTGATTAGAAGATCCAGTTGGGCACCATTAAATTCTTGCTGCAGGGCCGGGGTGTCGACTAAGTCACTTCCCAAACAGTAATCAATTAATCGAAGTATGGTGGATTTACCTGCTCCCATTTTGCCATAAAAATAAGTAACACCACCTGAGAACGGAACTGAAATTATTGCCTTTTTACACCTTAACGTAAGTTTGACTATCCGAATATTCACAATCTTTCCCCCAAATTTGCAAATGTTGTCTCAACCAAGATCTCATTAATTAAAGAATTAATTTTAACTTGAGAGAGCGTGGATAGATGTGTTTTGATTAATTTACTCTGTGATCTCAAATTTTCAAAAATCTCCAAATCCGTTATTTCACTTAATGCGGAGTATGCATGTGTAGTAAGTTCAACCTCTACCTTTCTACCTTTCAAATTCCACGAGATAAGCAAACGAGCTGCCATTACCTTTAGTAATTTCCTAAACTTGATGTTCCACGGACTGTAATGGAAGTATAAGGTTTTAACTTCAATATTATTTTTCTCAGTTTCTGATATTTCTATCATTTTTGATGTTTTTAGAATAGATAAAGCTTTTTGTAACGCAATCGGATACCTTAAAAAGAAGTCAAGCTTAGCTAATTCGGATATCTCAATCGAGAAATTCTGTTTCTTTCCTGTTAGTGCCTGTAAGAGAACTATTAATCTAATAATATGTAAATCATCTTTTTCTTCGATAGAAATTACATATTCAATGAGGGATTTTTTCATTTTTAGTCCAGCCTCCCTCCGGCACCTTACTGAATGCTACTTTACATTCGTTTGTTAATACACCGACTAATCCTTTCAATATCTCGTACGGACTGTTAAACACATCTTCTTTTCTTGTCTTGGAGATATCACTCAACCTGTTTTCTATACTGTGTAGCATATCCGTTCCATATGGCCCATCATCTTTTTTATGTCGGGATTTCGCCTCTATAGCTTGGTTGGTTACGATTTTTCTTATTTGTTGGTATTGGTTCACGACTGATTGCCTATCCTCAACTTTATAACTCTTTTCAATGAAGTATTCCTCTGCTGACGCCCTCAAATCATCCATAACATCAATTGCATCATCATCGATGAAACCACTTGCCATCTTATATCGCATTAATTGACTCGTACTAGAAAATACTATATCGCTCCCAGCTCTATGCTTTAGAAATATCTCACCTGTTTTAGATGAATTTATGAGTTTGGATATTACATCCTTTGTTATCCTTTTGCTATTGATCTCTGCGGCATTAACACTCACAATGCCATTGGCTAATGCAGCATAGTCACCTACAGCATCTTCAATGTATTTTGATGATGCGAGGAAGATTCTATTGCATAAGATTTGATGAATTAATCTAATCTTTGCGATAGTGATATCCCCGCATATAGCCAACCTACCTAAGTGGTCATTAATGACCTTTGAATCAATATCACTTAAACCCGGACCTAACTGTAGTTCAGTCAAACACAATGTATCCAACACTTGGTCTAAAGTAGCGTTAGATTTCTGACACAATAAATGTAGATAAGAGTTGAGAGTCTTTGGGGAATATTGCACGTTCCTTTTTGCTTTGACTTGTGATAACAAATAACATAAACTTTTACCTGTTTGATCATCCCTAAATGGGCAATTTGAAACGATCACAAATTTGCTGAATTTTCCCGGGAATTTTATATCTAGTTTAATAAAGCGAGCTAGACTATTAACTATGGCGTCATCCGTATTTTCAAATGGTCCAAGATCAATTTGCCTTGTTTTCACTTGAATACCCTCAAACATACCGTCTTCTCGGATGGCCAGTATATCTTCATGTTGCTCACAATACAATTCATTGTATGGCAATCTTCCGCTATACATTTGAACAGCTACAAGCGCAGTATACGTATGTTGATACCGAAAACGGAGTTGAACGTCATCACCAGGATCTTCTGGAGAAAGAACTTGACTCGGTAAAGATTCATAATTATTAATTACCTGGTCGTTATTCATTTTTATCCTCCTAAAGGAAAAAACTATGTTAGATTATATTCGATAAAAACCAACATTTTCCTTCCTTAGACACATAAACAGCCAAAAGCAATATGCTATGGCTGTTTCAAAATTTTGGGTATATTAGTCCTAATAATCTATAATGACAAAATGAGAATTATTTGCTGCGGTCTTTTATTTTAGCCTTAATGCTCTCTGAATTAACAATGAAAAACAAAAAAAGGAAAAGATGAGTTAATAATGAAACAAAAACCGCACTTCATAAACCCATATAATGTGCATGAATAAGTTCAAGAATAGCGGGATTATGACTTACTGTTTTCAGTGTAACCCGCAAATGCCTTGCTATGGCGACTCTTGTAATTTTCTGTCCAGTAGCTGCTAAATCAGCGATCGCATATTGTGCCCGTTCCGCAAGTTGTTGCTTAATATATTCTTTATACCGTTCTTTATGCAGCACTCTTTGTTCTTCAATCCATTTTTTAAATTCAGGGAAATAATTATCAACCCATGCCTCGGATTTCCCAATGCTACGATAAAACTTACTCATAAACAGTCCACTGCTATTATATTGATTAGATATATATAACTTTGCCTGCTGGTATAATTCGGTATGGTAACTAATATTCTGCTTATGTTTATACTCTTCAATTAATTCATTGTAGTCATTAACATTAAGCAGACTTGGCGAAACATCTAGGGCTGAGGCAACTGACTGAAATGATATTTTGTTTTCATTCTCTAATAAGTATTCAAGTGTATTCTTCACTTTAGGTAGCATTCGCACCCTGGCTATTCGTCCCTTTGGTTGGATTTTTTTTGAGGAGAGAGCAAAGTACTCCATGACCTTTGAATCACCAAAATAATAGAAATAATCTCGCATTTCCCATCCAAATATTCGCTTGGCTGCAGCGAACCGCGCCCCCTTTTCGTTTTTATCAAGGTGCTTCATTTTTTCTAGTGCACTCGTATCCATTATCTTTGGTAAGTAGTTCTGAATGTGTTGATCAGAGATGAGCCCTCTATTAGCGAAATACCCCAACCATTTCAACACTATTGAATTATGTAATCCCGTTTTCTTTTTTATCATGATAACAGGGTGTCCTTCTTCTAAAAGGCATAAAGCAACTCCATATCCTTTTGAGATATACTGATCGATTTCTTCCCAATCCAGGTTTGTATTTCTCCCGTAAGTTAAGCTGCAACCTTTACAAAAAGCAGGATCAACATATTTCATGTCATTCCAAAGTATTCTATTCTTCCTTCTATGTATAGCAACCATGGAATCATTTCTTAAATAGGATTTGCACCATGGCGCAAGACACACGCCTAAATTTTTTTCCGTTCTCACGCCGTTAACGTAATTTTCAACACTCAGTAAGTATTCCGGTGCAACTACTACATTCGAAAATTCTTCTAAAGTCAAATTGCAAGACCGAATAATCTTTAACGTGCGGGATAAAGTCACTGCATTCTGCAACCTTTTTCCTCTTATCGCACTCATTAATATAGCTATGTCTTGTTCCGTAGCAATTAAGCGATTTTTATTAAATTTCACCGCACGGTCTTGACATATGAACAACAGCGATGAACAATATGTGACTTCGTCACTCTCAAAAATGGGTGTCTCGCCTATATCATTCCCCAGTAAATATCGCCAATCCTCATAAAACCGCAATTGTTCATTAATGTTTGATGGAGGTACTTTATCATTCGGATTTGTCCAAAAAGCTAGATCACTCTCACAGTTGTCACAAAAACGCCTTGTAAGATGCCTCTTATTTATATAAGGTTGAATGTCACCGCAAATATGACAATTACTTTGTAGTGGGACAAAATGAATATCACATATATTTATCTCTTGCACCTGCCAAAATAGACAATGAGTCACCCCTTCCAACAGACAACTTGGGCAAAAGCGGCGATTCCGATTATATACACTTTTTTTAATTGAGTGCGATGGTGAGAATTTCTGATAGAGATCATACGCTTTCTGCATGGTCATTAACCTTAAAATAGTCACTGGTAAATCAACAATTTTTGATGTCTGGTCTAAATCAATAAAAGTATCCGAATACAAGTCGAGTGTGTTAACACTCTGCCAATATGCCTTATTCGGCTTGGAAAGAAGCCTCATTAAGTCCAAAAAGGGGAAGCCGTTTCTATGTGCGACCCGCTCTAGATACCCAGACAATGATTCTTGCTGAACCGGCTTTGGGCGAATACCAAATTTCAACGAAATTCCTCTCTTTCGCAGCTGGCTTTGAGCATCTGTCAGTAGATCCCCTTGCTAAATAGATATGGCATCCCCTCCCATTTAACAAACCAATCGTAGTTGAACCTGACTTGGCGAATCAGTGTGCCATTATTCATCTTTAATCATTTTCTTTAATTCCTCTTCAGATACATCACCGATAATGTTTTGATATGCCTCTTTTAATGTTATCCTCAAACTAAGAGGATTCGTTTCTTCATCAAAATCCGGTGCAAAAATCCCTAACAAGTGGTACGCCTCTTGAATAATCGGTGTCAAATAGCCAACTAATCCATAGCTGCAACGATGAAATAAATGAGCGAGGAATTGGGCCTCCTCGATAATTTGCATTTGCCCAGATTTATCCGAAGATTCATCATTAGATTTGGTTTTATTTTCATCAACTTTTACAAGGGACTCCTTTAATGCTATAAATCCAATTGGCTGAGGCGGCTTTAGTTGCTCCTCAATTGATGCAAGAAGATTATAAAAATCAGGATCACAATTCTTGAATCTTTCTAGTTTAGTTGGAGGATACCTGCGAAAGTGTTGTGAGTCTAACTTGCGTAACTGCTCAAATTCCGGTGTACCAACACAGATAACGGACACTCTACCGTGGTTGGCAATGTGCTTAATAGCACCCATCGCCTCCTCATTGGTAACAAACCTTGTTGTAATGATATGGTCCATTTCATCTAAAATTAGCATTTCGACTTTTTGCGCTTCTAATAAAGTAAAGACTTGGTGCTTAACCTCCCCAATAGTTGGTCGGCCTGAAAGTTGTGGCGCTCCCAGCGCATGGATAATGCTTCTATAAAGTTCCATAATGGTGAATGGGTCAGGCAAATTCACGTAGACCACAGGCCGGATGTCATATTCTGTTCCTTCTTCATCCGTGTGAACGTAGCCAACATTTTGCTCCGCATACCTTTTCATCATCTGTGTCTTACCTACACCTGATAACCCTACAATAAAGCGATGTCTGGGTGAATTGTTTCCTCCCTGAAAGCTGTTATGCCTTCTGATGGAGTCTAACGTTTCCCAAATCTTTTTTACTCTTGGATGTGGGATATGCAAATTAGCAACGCGCTCTGCAAAAGATGAAGTGCCGTTCATAGATTAATCTCTCCTATTAGTTTAGTTGGTCGAACATGTCATTTAAGGAGACTGGGGTCCTTTGCCGGGTGGGTTTTGGCGGCTCAGACACTGAAATTCCCATTTCCAGTCCCATGCGGACAGCTTGTTCACGTGCTTTTCTACGTGTCTTCACTTTGCCTTCCAACCGCTGCTTAAGCAGGGCCTTCGCAAATTTAATGTTCTCTGCGCCAGGCAACTTACTCGCGAGTAATTCCCCCTTCTCCCTAAGAATTTCAAGCACCTTCTTAAAGGTGAATTTGTTCATACCCTCAATTTCGTCGAACAGTGTTTTATCTGCAAGAAGTTCGATATACTCCCCTGTTTCTGGAACTTGCAAATATAACTTAGACACATCATCTGAATCATATTTCACTTTGTATTTATGCTCACGTGGCCTTACTAGTTTGTGGTGAGTTGTGCTCTTGTAAATTACATTATCAAGTCGAACACCGTCTCGCGTATAAGGTTTCATAATAACAGGCAGCAGCTCAAGTCGATAATATGGCTCATCTTCTTTGTCAATCCACTCTGGAAATCCAACCATTCCTACACCGTGGTAATAACGAGTAGCTGGAGTGGGGAACTCAATAGGGAGTCCCTTATGAACCTCATAGTGATAATTCGTTATGTAGAAGGTCAAAATTTCGCGAATGTCTTCCAGCGTAAAGATAGCCTCTTTCTCGGAGTCATAATCACCTTTTTGTCTGACACTTCCTTTACGGGTACCGTGTAGTCTATGGATTAGTTCAGAATTTATAGTTCCAAAATAACGCTCAATCGTGCCACCATACCGTGGTGTTTTAACCGGACGATATTGGACTTGAGACTTCAGAGTTTCATTTATCATTCGTTTAACTGCGGCATTTTTAAATTCCGGACCATTATCCATATAGATGATGTTTGGAATACCATAAACGTCCCATTGATATACAGTGTTGTACTTCTTTTTGGCATCCTTAAAAAACATTCCATGCATAATAGCTCTTCTCACTTTATCCGCTGAAGGTGGCTCAAATGATACTTCCATACACCACACCTTACGGCTGTATACATCGATACCCAAAGTGATGTACGGTCGACCAATCACAAGCCCCGTTCTCTCATCAATGACATCGATATCCAGTTCAGTATGGTCAATCTCTACAATATGTAAGGGATACTTCGCCTCTTGATTTGAAAAGCCGCGTTGTACCTCATCGTATTGTTCATTACCAACCCTACCTTCCCGCATCCTAGTCCGTATTTCAGGATTCATTCGCTTGAGCAACTTATAGATTGTATCGTATATAGGTGGCTCAATTCCTTCGATTAGACACTTAGACTCGATAGAATCAAATATTGCTTTGACCGAGTCCCTCTTTAAATTCAAATACTCCTGTTCAATTACTTGTTTGATAATTGGCAAGCAATTTTCCGGTAGCCGTACACGTATAATATCTAGAATTAAATCTTTTTTCTTAGGATGGCATATTTCTAGTGTACGATAGTCCTTTCGCACATAATTATGTCGTATGGTTTTTGGAGTAAGTGCAACTAAACCCTGATTAGGTAAGGTAAATTCTTCCTTACGATATTCCGCCAACCTTCTTTGGACTGTTCTTTTAGATGTCTTGTAAACGGCTGCCACCCTTTCAATTAAGACATGTTGATTTATTTCTGTGATTGCCTCATTTTTCTTGAAAAAGTGCTTATATGTTTCTTTAAATTCAATATGTGCTTTAACATCACCGGACCTTGCTTTTGTCAGCAGAAGAATCGGCTTTATCATTTCATATCTTGAAGACACGACTGCGCGTTGCTTAGGCTTTAAGGTATCAAGTAATGAGACATGTTTATTTTGTTGCCTTTCCTCAATCACCTTTTTAACAATTGTATCCAATGAATAAAAGCTTGGATCCCGAATGATCTCGAAATAATCAAACTCCTCTTCTTCAGTACGTCCCGTTCTTATCGCAAATACTTTAGGAGGTTCAATAGCTGATACTTGATATTTGATTCCTTCAAGATGAAACCCCATATTTTCTTTCAACTTATTAAGTTTCATTCTCTCCCTCCCCAAGAAAATGTTGTATGTTAATTGTGTTCATGATGTTCCCGATTCTAACTTGCTGATGTTCGTTGATGGGCTCACTGATATTAATTTCAAATTTTCCCCCGGCGATTAAATGATAAATGAGTGGCAGAATTACTCTATAATCAACGTGTGAGGTGAAACTACGGGCTAAATCTACAATTGAACAACCACCTAAGCTTTCCAGTTTATAAAGGACCAGCTCTTCCCATTGAGAATATGTTTTTCTACGTTTTAGAAAACCTACTAGCATGTTAATGTTAGATTGAATTACCTCTGGTAGTTGCTTGGGAAAAATAACCTGGTAATTCCAGTCATGTTTTCGCGCGTAAGATTCGCATCTCTTATTACAGAGTTCAAACGTTTTGGATTCTCCTTCTGGCGACTCTTTTAATTGGTAAAGTTGAGGCAGATATCCCTGTCTATACACAAGAACATCGGGAACATGAAACCAACTCTTCTCCTGTCCTTCCAAGTCAAGATACGGCATCTCTACCTCTATCGGTTGTACATAATAACGGAGCACTTCAATATCCAGTTCCAAAAAATAGTAGAATAATCTTTCATTAAGCGAGTGAAACTCTACATCCCGCTGCATCTTTACGCTTGCAAACGTCCCTATTATGTGAGGGCGCTGCCAACTTATTTTGTTATCTACTCTACGCTTTGGGTAGTATATTTTGTCTTCTTTAGACCATGTTTTATCTCTCCAATTCATGCCTTGCCCCCCTATTCCCCGTGACACTTGGTAGAGGATGAGTTAATTGTCTATTTATATAATCCTTTGGTGCGATCTCAAAAAATGAGATATTTCCATTCAATGAATCCGAACAAAAACTCAATACTGGTCGACCAATTGATTGCCTGTCTCCTGCTTGCACTAATTCGATATCCAGTACATACGAATCAATTGTGAAAGCACACTGCTTTAAGCTTTTGGCATTTGTCTGTGCCATTTGCACCCCTCCAATTTCATAAAATAATGCGTTAGTTTTAAAACTGTATATTTTATATAACCACATTCCCAAGTTATGGTCAATAACAATTTACAAAAATCCGTTAGTTTTATATAATATATGTGTTACTTTCACAAATAGGAGGATCAGACATGGCTTCAACTGGGCAACGAATAAGGGAATTGAGGAAAGAACGTCAATGGACACAATCTGAGTTAGGGAATAAAATTGGGGTTTCGTCGCAAGCCATTTCAAATTGGGAACGCGATTACAGTACCCCGATTCACAGCGACTTAACTAAATTGGCCCACATCTTTTCCACCACAACTGATTATTTGCTCGGTAGGACTGACAATATCTTCAGTGACCAATTAGATATGGCTGATAGAATTGAAATAATGAATATGAATGATAACATTGAGGATTTCTTCTCTATTCCCCGGAAAGAACATGTTTCCTTTGATCTATTAAAACTACTCCAATCATCCTACACGATAACGGTTTTGGATTATCAACTAAGTCACGCAGAAAGAACATTGATTTCCAAACTAGTAGAATTGCAAATTATAACCATGAGAAAGACATCACAAGATTTAATCCATCAAGCAGAAGATCTGACCAACTCAAGATTCATTTGGAACGGACAAAAACTTGAAATGATATAGCTCTCGTTATATTCTTACCTTCGCATTCTTTGCTGGGATTTAATGTTTGATTCTGCAACAAGTCAATATTCTGGCCCATTAGCACTTATATAATTCTACAATCCAAATATCTGTATGTTTATTTTTTATAACCATACCTATATCTTACTCATAAAAAATTTGCATCCAATGTTGATAATGCATTTTGTGAGGCAATCTTTGATATATCTTTGTTCCATTGAATCCTCTGCAAATCAATTCTTTTACATAGTTGGGGGGCTGCTTTTTTTATCGTAGCCCTACACAATTCTAATCTCTCGTAGATCTCTCGTGAATAGATAACACGCTTTGGATGACCCTCAAAGAAATCCTCAATTGTTTTAATAATCCTTAGTTTGAGTTCTTTGGCTTGATTCGTTTGTTGTAATTTCTTATATTTTGCAACTACTTTGGAGCATCCCTTATTCTGAATAGTAGTCGCACTCACTCCTATTTTCATAGCAACTGATGGCAGCGATATACTTTGATTGGACGCTAGCATCAGGATGCATGTTTCATAGATAAGTGACAAGAAGTCTTGGCACTTATTAGAATCTTTCAGTTGACAATAATTTTGTTCACATATTGCTTCAATCGTCTCTTGATGATACCTATGCAAAAGGTAATGATCATCGTTGTTCCAACATACCCAGTGTTGTATATCATAAATAGATTCGCCGTGTTGGACGGCACTTATTACTTTCTGTAGCAACTCTCTGTCTAATTCCTTTATAGTTAAAATTTCTTGATCTAGAAATAAACACCGAGAGTTGAAATATGCCATTACTCTTCGTATTCTATTTCTCTTTAGGCCCATAAGACCTTCTCTTTCAGGCCATGTAAGTGTAGTGATGCTCCTGTTAATAAGAATATGGTACGCCCTAATAAAATAAGTCCTTTCTATTAATTGATAATTTGTGTCGAAGGCGTATTCGCAGCCACAACCTCTGCAAACCATGTAGTCTTTAAGCGGTTTACCACCCTTTTTTGTGTTCTTGGTTGCAGTCTGTATGAGAGAGATATCTTGTAAATAGCTACTACACCACGGTGCCAAGCAGTAGGACTTAAGTACAATTCTAAATGATTGCCTAACTGAATCGCTGAATTTCTCAGGTATATTTATTTTTAGAAACTCCTCAACTTCGACCTGTTCTTTATACAATATTGAAAGTAATGTTTGAATACGAATCGTTCTCTTTTTAGTTGTGCCTCTAGCTGTCTGAAGAAAGTGTAACAAGGATGACTCTTTCATTTTCTGGCGTATTGTTTGTTTTGATAGCTCAATGTTTTGATTGTTAACAATAAAAAGTAAACGTAGAGCTATCTCCCATGATTGAATAGGAGGCTGAGCACCATTTAATAAGTATTGCCAGTTTTTATATAACCAAGCCTGCTCTTGTTCCACTGTGTACAGTTTCTCTGAGGACGTATTAATATCATCTAGCTCCCCCAAATCCCCAACACAATAAGGACAATAACCAACCTCTATTATGTTTTTATACAAAATTACTCTCTTGCAGTGTTGGCATCTAGGTTCTAAGAATCTGCTATGCTTATGACATATTATTATATCCTTTATATTCCAAAATATTACATTATTCTTCCTTTCCTTGTAGCAGTCAGGACAAAATTGTAATGTTTCAAGCAGTATGCCATTTAAGAACATGCAGTTCTCTTCTTTACTCTCACCCCTAAATGTGTTTATAACATTATAAAAACTAGCTTTCATTATAGCTGGCGTAGGGAGCCTAGTTAAAAAACTAAGTTTCTCTATGTCTATCACATTAGTCGGGCAATAATCTAACCGATGAACATCCCCCATATGGAGCCTATATTTGTTTTTTCTAACCATGTTCAATAATTGGAAAAAGCTCATCCCGTTAGTTGCAGCAGTTCGAAGCAAGATACTATGCAATGACTCTGCATTCGTAACCTTCTTTCTGATAGTAAATGACTTGATTATAATCACCTCATTAATTTATTTATTTATTAATTATTATCATTGGCGGGGTTGTTCATGCCTCGCCGCTTCCTTAAAACGTTCCCTTATCATTCGGATGTAACTTTTTGTTTTTTCACGCTCTTCTTCTAAAACCTGGCGCGTGTTTATATGAGAGGGCCAGAATAACAAAGCACCTTTCGGAATTTCATCAGTAGATGTGACTAGTTTAACTTCACCGTTATAAGCAGCATAAACTTTCTGTGACACAGAATCACCTCAGCACAAGTGTTATGTAGATGTCAGTTCATCATGCATATAAATAAAATCACCACTTAAGTCAGACGTGGAAGATTGAACGGACTCTTCAGGAATCAAGAAATGTTTGATCCATACTATCACCTCAAGAAGTATAAACGTAGATAAAACGTAGCCACTATTACAAAGTAGATTTACTAACGTGTTTTACGGCTTTTACTTTGTTGACGAATCTCCATTAGTTTCTGAATGGCTGAAAAGTAATTATTTATTTTCCCATCGACATCTGCATGAAGATTAACCGTTGTGCAAAGTAGCCATTTCTTATTTGTTACATCAAAGCAATGAATTTGGCTAGTATTTACTTTGTTGTATTTGACAATAACCTTCCACCCACCGGTCATCATTGCGACCTCATACCATCGTTCAGACACTGCTTCTGGGCATGAATATATTTGCGAGTTGAAATCAATTCCTTTCGCCGTCACATCTGCAATACCCAATATGTTCAATCGGTTCATCTCCTTTTATGATCACTCTATCAGCAGTATATCCGTAAAGTTATATTTTTATAACTATACGGATATTCTAGTTTTAAAAGCTTTTTAATGCGGTCTTGAGAGCAACAGGGGATCTACCTAATTTCAAAACTGACAATACCGACATACTACTTGAGTGTGAACGGTATCTCGCAATAACTCTACCACAAAGCGAAAAGCTTTCCTGATGTTGATATGCGTTTTCAAAGACATGCTGCTTTACTTTGGATAGTGCAGATTCAGCTAAGTGCTATCTGTAGCAAAAATAAAAAAAACCAAGGAACAGTATCCTTGGTCATTGATGAAGCATTCTTTCGCGCTCTATCAGAAATTTATTGGTTTCCTTTAAACAGTAAATGTTTGTAGATGCCGGTCCGTTGTTAGTGGGAGTTACATTTGCGGCGGGATGGACACCATGTATCGGACACATTTTATCAGCGATCTTGGCAATCGGCGTTACGCAGGCCGGGTCAGGCAATAACAAAGCATCTCACACCCGGTATGCGTGGATGTGTTAAGTCATCAACGCCTCAGTCCAAGAAAATCCATCTAGTATGCCGCATCCTTGATGGATTTTCTGGCTTGTCCTGCCCCGATGACAAGAATATTTACGTTTTAGGATTTCGATGGTTTAACGAATAGCATACAAATCGTAATGAGGGTAAAAGCAATCAGGGCTAAAAACGGTATCGTAATAAAGCCAAACCAATTGATATATTGCGCACTGCAAGGAACACCCTGGGTACAAGGTTTAATCGCAGCAAACCCTGGAATTTTCTGTTCCATGTAGTGGAACAATGAGATCAGACCACCGATAATTGATACCGGCAATACATATTTTTTTATCGATGATTCATTGTAGAATGCAGCAATTCCAAGAATAACACTGAGCGGATACATGCCAATTCGCTGATACCAACACAGTTCACATGGGATAAAACCTCGAACTTCACTAAAATAAAGACTCCCAAGCGTTGCTATTACGGAAACAATCCATGCCATATATAAAAGATAACTGCTTTGCCTGTGGGATTTCTCATTCACTGTGGTCATGGCTATTTGTCTCCTGATTCCTTTTCAATAATGGATTTCAGTGTCCCGTAATCAAAAGGATCGTCTAGCATGATGCCATTAACCATGATCGTCGGAGTTTGCTGAATCTTGTACTTTTCCACCAGTTCCGTATCGAGTTTAATTTGCGGTGAGGTGGTTTTATTCTTGATATCCTCCTGAAGTTTATTGAGGTCAATCTTTTGAGCATACGGTTTCGCCAGTTCAAGGATCTTGTCAGGAGTTACCCATTGAGCATAAACATGACCTTCAACATTGGAGGGGCAATCAACGTGGTCAAGATGATCGTAATGATAACTGACGTGAAGTATTGCGGCAGAAGTAATCCAGCTTGTAAGCCGGTAGCTGCAATAATCAAAGCCACTTCTCCCCTGGAGACCATACCTGATCCAATGGCTAATGAAGAACGCATATTAAACCCGGTCAGTCTTGCCCCAAATGCACCGCCAACTAATTTTGTGATGACGGCACATACGGTCAGCACCATCAAAAACCCAATCTGACTTCCCACACCCTCAAAGGAAACGTTAAGGCCGATGCTTATAAAAAAGACAGGAACAAAAATGGAATACGCGATCGGCTCAATTTTTTGTTCCACATGGTGTTTAAAGGGCGTTTGTGAGATCGCTAGTCCAGCGGCAAAAGCCCCAATAATTCCGGCCATCCCCATGAGTTCCCCGAAATAGGCAAATGCGAAGCAGACCACTAAGGCTGTGGCAATAACGGGCTCGGTCACTCGGATATTCGAAAGCCATTTTAAAACTCTTGGGACAATTAACCACCCGGCTACAAAAACTCCGATAAAGAACAAGAGTTTTTTACCAATCACAAGTCCCAAAGAAACATCGGCCCCTGTTCCAAGGAAGCTAGTCAAGACGGCCAGCAAAATCACAACCAATACATCATCCACAACTGCCGCGCCCAGGATCGTAGTCGCTTCTCGCGAATTCAACTGATTCATTTCTTTTAACACTTGAACAGAAATACTGACGGAGGTGGCGCTGAATAGCACACCAAGGAATAACGCATGTCCTTGAGACATACCAAACAATTCCCCTACCCCATAGCCGCCAACAAAAGGGAGAATAATGCCGCCAACCGCTACAGCGAAAGCAGGCTTCCAGTTTTTTTGCAGCTGGTCCATATCGGTTTCCAGTCCGGCAATAAACATCAGCAATAAAACACCGATTTCAGCAAACTGATGAATGAAACTCCCGTCTTGTATCCAGCCAAGTACCGCAGGACCTAAAATAATGCCGACGAGTAATTTGCCTAGTACCGCAGGTTGTCCGAAACGGACGGATACGTGTCCAGCAATTTTGGTAAAAAGTAAGATTAATACAAGGTACAAAACAAAATCCATTCGTTGAGTCTCTCCTTCATGATTACGTCTAATGGTTCGTATGGGCTTAAGCTGAAGCCATGATAACACATAATTAATGTATTCAAAAAGGTTTTTAGGTCAATAAAAAATATCGTTTTTAAAGGCTTTGTCATGCGTTTTAAGACAGATAAACACCGAAGTATATCCCTAGCCACATGATTAGTATTCCAACTTCTTAAAACGTAAAATATAAAGGTATACGGTGCGCGCACTTTTCTCGGTCTAAGTTAATCGTGTGTTGAACAACATGAGCATTTTATTATGGGCAATTTGTTTCCTTGAAAAACAAGTTTCTATTGCCCCCGGATCTAATGGAACGATCGCAAAATGCTCATTCACTGAAACAGTGTTGGATCTGAACAAAGAAAAGACCCCTACTAAATAAGGGGTCGCATTTCACATTGAATTTAGTTTGCGGTTTCACGCGATCGGCCTCTCCGACTTGGCGCGAGGCCAGGAAACAATCGAAACCGCCGCAGCCGAGGTTCTAGCACGAGTTCCCTCGGTTGTAGTCCGGCAATCGCTGGTGGATGGCCGCCAAGACCAAGATTTGCGGCGAACTGTCCTCAATGACCGCTAGGCGATTCGATACCAATTCTATCTATAAGCCGTTTGCTTTCTTCATTCAACCCTAAGATGGTAACATCCTTATCTAATTGACGATATTTCGCAATTGCTTTTGCGATAGCATTAACTGCAGAATGGTCCCATACATGCGAATGCGAAAAATCAATGATGATTTTATCCGGGTCGTGCATGTAGTCAAACTTATCAACGAAATGTGATGTGGTGGCAAAGAACAGCTGCCCTGACACCGAATATACCTTATAACCGTCCGACTGCATTCGGCTTGTGATACGCAGGTTAGAGATTCTCCAGGCAAAAATAAGTGCACTCAGCAGCACGCCTGCCATAACCCCGTAAGATAGATCATGGGTAAGAACCACGATACTGACAGTGACGATCATGACAAGTGAATCGCCAAATGGGATCTTTTTTAGCTGAATAAGCGATTGCCAGTCAAATGTGCCAATCGAGACCATAATCATGACACCGACAAGTGCGGCCATTGGGATTTCTTTAACGACATCGCCGAGAACAATAATCAGGAAGATCAGAAAAACACCTGAGACAAAGGTGGAAAGTCGTGTACGGCCTCCGGATTTAACGTTTATGACCGATTGGCCAATCATGGCGCAACCGGCCATGCCTCCGAAAAACCCCGTTACAACGTTAGCGATACCTTGTCCCTTCACTTCCCTGTTCTTATCACTGCTTGTGTCTGTCATATCATCAACGATGGTTGCGGTTAATAAGGATTCCAGAAGACCGACTAACGCCAGCGAGATGGAATAGGGCAGAATGATCATCAAATTGTCCAGGGACGGAACAAAATTAGGTAAGTGGAAAATCGGGAAGGAACTCGTGATATTTCCCATATCCCCTACTGTGAACACGTCAATCTTTAGACTGATCGTGATGACCGATACGATAATGATGGCTACCAAAGCAGACGGTACCGCTTTGGTGAATCGTGGGAGTACATAAATAATCAAAAGCGTTAGCGCAACCAAACCGTACATAACCCAACCTTGGCCAACAAAATGCGTCAATTGAGACATGAAAATAAGGATAGCCAAAGCGTTCACGAAACCAGTCATAACGGAATGAGGCACAAAGCTGATAAACCTACCCAGTTTTAAAAAGCCGACAATAACCTGAATGATACCCGTCAATATCGTGGCAGCAAATAAGAATTCCACCCCGTGGTCTCGAACGAGCCCAACCATGAGTAGGGCCATGGCTCCCGTCGCGGCGGAGATCATCGCAGGACGTCCACCAAAAAATGAAATGATGACTGCCATCGAAAACGATGCGTACAAACCAACCATGGGGTCGACCCCAGCTACGATTGAAAAAGCAATCGCTTCAGGAATGAGTGCAAGTGCGACGGTCATTCCGGCTAAGATGTTCGCTTTGGGATTTGAAAACCAAGTTTTTCTCAAGCTGCTTACATTAGTTGCCAATTCGTATGCCTCCTGTAGCAATATTTTTATGACTTTCCACTCTCAGAAAAGTCGGTGTCCGATGGCTCTCCCTTAAGGATTATACAGAGCGCATATTTTTATGAAAAGGTACCTTTAAAGCCATGAAAGCGCAAACAAATTAAAACTTCGTCAATTTTCTTGTGTTTTCTCGTTAAATCTCCGTTTATTGCATTTATAAATAAACCAAGTATAATTGAGTTATATTGACTATAACCATTTCACCCTTTTCATTTACCAAAAGTCAGACTTTTCTTTGACGCTCAGTTTTTAAACCCTCTATAATGAATAAATGAATAATTTGATGTGAGAGGGAGTTTTAATTTTGGAACATGAGATTATGACCATTGAACAAGTAGCGAAATACCTGCAGATCAGTGAAGTGTCCACATACAAATTAGTCAATGCAGGACGGATTCCAGCATTCAAAATTGGCCGTCATTGGCGTATTCGCAAAATCGATCTTGAGGAAGCGCTCGAAAAGGTAAAACGCGGCGAGCGTCTATAAGTCAGTCAGAAAGGATGTCTCTATGTGTAAACCGATGATCACCGAAGTAGAGAATCATTCCCCAATAGTTCGCACCAAACGCAAAAAATCTATTGCCGCTAAACAGGACGTAAAGATCTTTTCATTGGGCGGTCTTAGTGAAATCGGAAAAAATATGTATGTTGTTGAATATGCCCATCAGATTGTCGTTATTGATGCCGGCGTTATGTTCCCCAAGAGCGATATGCCGGGCATCGACTACATCATTCCAAACTTCGAGTATTTGATCCAAAACAGGGATAAAGTAAAGGGTATCTTTCTCACCCATGGTCACGAAGATCACATCGGCGGACTGCCCTATGTGTTAAAGGAACTGAATGTACCCGTTTATGGTGCTCCTTTGACCATTGGCTTGGTTCGTGCCAAACTAGAAGAGCATAAGCTTGATAAGCAGGCTATGCTGCATGTAATAAATGAAGATTCGGTTATCGATCTTGGACCGCTTCGCGTTCATTTTTTTCGTACTACCCACAGCATTCCAGACTCCTTAGGGGTCGTAGTCGAAACACCGCAAGGAACGATTGTGCATACCGGTGATTTTAAGTTTGATATGTCCCCCGTAGATCATCCTGCAGATCTTCACAAGATGGCTGAGTTAGGCCGTAATGGTGTGCTTGCTCTATTGTCAGACAGTACAAACAGTGAAAAACCAGGGTTTTCGCCATCGGAAAAAACGGTAGGTAAGGCCATTTTAGATACCTTCTTGTCCTGCAAAGGACGTATTCTGTTTGCTACCTTTGCTTCCAATGTGCATCGCCTTCAGCAAGTTGTGGAGGCAGCGGATTTACTAAACCGACATCTTGTCGTTTTGGGCAGAAGCATGGAACGCGTCTTCCGAATTGGACAGGAACTCGGAATTATCCGCATCCCAAAAGGACTGCTGATCGATGTCAAAGAGATTCACAAGTATACAGATAACCAACTTGTTATCCTCTGTACAGGGAGTCAGGGCGAGATCAATGCTGCTTTGTCCCGAATAGCTTCAGGTCGCCACGCTCATGTGCACATTCATGATGGGGATACGGTTGTGTTTTCTTCCTCCCCCATACCCGGCAACACACAAAATATTAATCGCACGATCGACTTGTTGTTTCGCGGTGGGGCGCATGTGATCTATGGTTCATTGATCGATATACATACATCGGGTCATGGCTGTCAAGAAGACTTGAAGTTCATGTTGAATTTAATGAAACCAAGATATTTCATTCCGATTCACGGTGAATATCGAATGCTTGTGCAGCATGCGGATTTGGCTGAACGAATCGGTATCTCACGTGATCGTATTTTTATATTGGATTTGGGACAAACCGTAAAGATCTCATCAGACAGGGCAGCAATCGGACCAAAGGTACCAATCGGCCAATGGCTCGTACGCGGTTCACATACTGGTTATATTCATCAGGACCTTCTTGATGAGCGCAATCAAATGTCGAGCCAAGGTATCATTATGGTTGTTGTTGTTTTGAATACGGCCTCAACTATCGTTGCAGGACCCGAACTCATCAGCAGAGGCTTTATTTATGTCAGAGAATCAACTGCTCTGATTCGTGAAGCCACTTCCAAGACGAAAAAGATTCTTGAGAAAATTCTTTCTCGGCAACCACAACCGCCTTTAAATAGATTGGAACATGATTTGAAGCAGGCCCTATCTTCCTATTTCGTGAATAAAGTAAACAGAAATCCAATCATTCTTCCGGTGATCAGCATGAAGAAAGAAATTGGCAGTTATATCTCCTAAGGAGGTTTAAAATCATGTATAAAAGAATCTTAATCGCTGCAGACGGGTCAGCACATTCCCTACGCGCTGCGGATCATGCGTTCAAAATTGCCGCTTGTGATCCAGAAAGCATCGTCGAAATTATTTATGCACTGGATGCTGAACATGTAAAAGCTGACGTGCTGCATCATTGGAATGACCTGGATCGATCCGATGTGCGTAAACAACGGGTCATCGCTGTGGAAGAGAAAGCTGTAAAGGCCGGTGTAAAGTATGAAACCAAGATTTTGCATGGGGAACCTGGGCCTGAAATCGTCAAATATGCGAATGAAAATAAGGTTGATTTAATCGTACTTGGTAGTAGAGGTCTGAATGCCCTTCAGGAACTGGTTCTTGGAAGCGTCAGTCATAAAGTGGCCAAGAGAGCACATTGCCCTGTTATGATTGTGAAATAACATAAACAAGACCCAGTCATTTGATATACTTTTTGGCGTCAACCTTCTTTCTTGGCCCATGGAAAGCAAGCATCAACGGAAACGATCTTGGAAATCAATTTGTTACTGTCGCTGCAGGACAAATTGGGCCAACAAAAGGCGCTGAACATTTTGAAAGAAGTGTTCAAAACCCGGAGTAACGCAAGCGATCGATCTTCCGGAAGTAAAAAACCATTCGGTTTTTCTCGCGTCACTTGCCGGTAGCTTGCCCCCATCCGGCCCCGGCCGGTGAGATCCGGACGCAAAAAGGCGAACCATAGCAAAAGCTCCTGCAGCTGCAGGAGCTTTTTTTCATTCCGTATATTTGACGAAATGCCGTTTGAATCTTTCTTGTAGTTTTTTATCTGTGACAACAAAAGGTAATTCATTGTTGTTGCTGATATCATTCGCATTTAGTGTGTCAGTAATAATAGAATTAAATCTTTGCAACCAGGCTTTTACTCCATCATCTTCAAAATCAATCTGAGAAGAAAAAGCCAAATTACGAATTGCCGATCTTATTCTACTTATCACAATTGTTAGTATTATATATTTGTTTGGAGTATCTTCCTCTCTAATATCGGGAACTGCCATGATAACATACTCTTCTGCTTTGAGGGATGCTGTTCCAATATCATGTAATGCAGATGGCAATGTTGGATGTTTGATTTTACATAGCCATTTATACGCACCGTACAATTGCATCCAGGCTACCTCATATTCTTTTTCAGAAAAATTCTTTTTTGTAATTTCAGCTTCTTCTCTTGCTTGGTCAGCATGAAACTTACATAAGTTCACTACCGACCAAGGAGCATCCCCTGATTCATTATTCATAATTTGCCTTGCTCTCTCGTCATTATTAGAAATTGCTTCAACGATTAAAGCGCTTTCAAAAGCCGCTGCAGCAATGCATCCTGCTTGTGAGGTATACCCAATCTGTAATAAACTCCATATAGCTCTTAAATCAGTAAGGCACCTCTTAAGGAACATTCCCCCAACCTTCATACCATCACTAATTTCTGAAACTTTCTTCTTTAATGTCGCTACCTCTACACCGCACTCATACAAATTTTCTATCGGTTCATCAAATACTTTAAGAACTTCATTTAGGGTTAATGCAGCAGATATCTCCAGCTGATAGCACGCCTTCCAAAGTCCTTTTGATGATTTATGTTCTTCCATTCTATGACTTCCTTTTTTTGATTTCGGACTACTTAAAATAGATAAAGTTCGATTTACACATATTTTCTTAATAAAAGATTACCATAATTCTTATGCACTCGTGTTGATTATTGCATTTCAGCCAGTTTTATTCCGCATAACTGCCTGTTGTAGCGTAACGCTCTGATCCGGCCCCGGCCGGTGCGATCCGGACGATAATAAAGCCGAATAATAACAAAGGCTCCTGCAGCTGCAGGAGCCTTTTCATGGTCATTGGCCGTTTGTGGTATGTGCGATTATGGTTTAACGGCTTTGATCACTGCCGAAGCAATGTAATTTTGCACGTTAGATCCCGGTACCCAATCTTTAATAAATGCCTTCGATTCATCCTTCGGCTCTACCACCACATCCGTAAATCCGCTTTGGGTTAGCATGGCTTTGACTTCATCAACGGAGGAAGCTCCTGAAATACATCCCGAATACATCACATCCAGGTCGTTTTTGATTTCCGCAGGCAGTTCCGCGGTCGTGACAACATCCGAAATGGCCAAACGGCCGCCGGAGCGCAGCACCCGGAACGCTTCGTCGAACACTTGCTGCTTGGCCGGGGAAAGATTGATCACGCAGTTCGAGATAATGACGTCCACCGTTTGATCGGAAATAGGCAAATGTTCAATTTCCCCTAAACGGAATTCGGTGTTCGTAAAGCCGCTTTTGGTGGCATTAGTGCGGGCGCGGCTTACCATTTCCGGCGTCATGTCTACGCCAATCACGCGACCGGCTTCTCCGACTTGACGCGAGGCCAGGAAACAGTCAAAACCACCGCCGCTGCCAAGGTCGAGCACGACTTCGCCCGGTTTGAGTTCGGCAATCGCTTGGGGATTACCGCAGCCAAGACCAAGATTTGCTCCGTCCGGAACAGCGGTTAATTCTTCGCTTGAATAGCCAAGCTTGGCAGAAACATCCGCGTAATCCACCGGCGCATCACAGCAGCCGGAGCTTGCGACGGTTGGCGCACAGCAGGAGCTATCCTCTACCGGCTGCAAAGCAATTTCTTTGTAACGGCTGCGAACATTTTGACGAATTTGATCATTACTTACTTGATTCATGAACAATCACTCCCTAGTTTGATTTTTATATAATCAACAGCAGCCAGTAGCGCAGCAAGCCGTTGGTGTTGCCGTCGTGATTTTCCGCCGCCGAAAGAATCTTCCCGATTGCTTTTGTGAAGCGTCGGACCATTTCCAAACTCCCTAGCGGATCGTTCGATTTCGTCTTTCTTCTGTCTCATGAGCGTTTCCGCAGCGTACCAATTGAGATTCATGGGGGCCACACTCCTTATGTAAAGATAGACTATTTCAGCTTTTCAGATGACGTAACAGCTTTCTGATAACAAATGCTGCGTCCGGCCCCACCCCCCCTTAAGGTCGCAGAAGCAAAGGAACGCTGCCCTTCGAGTCCCACATAATAAAGGCCAGGGAGGGCGCTTTCGCCCGCTTTATGTAATGGCCTTCCTCCTGCATCCAGCGCGCCAATTGCTTGAAGGTAGGGAAGATGCGGCCGGTATCCAGTCGCAAAGATCACCGTATCCACCGGTTCCTTTATCCCGTTTGGCCAAATGACGCCACCCTCATAAAAGGACGTAAACATCGGTTGTTGATCCGGCTTCCCTGCGGCCAGTCGTTCCTTGTATTGTCCCAAATCAATGACCGAAGGTGAACTCGGTGCAGTTTTGCCCAATCGCCAAAAGGGAAAGGTGTCTACCCCCGTCACTTTGACCCAAAAATGAAGATCCAGCCCCCACACTTTTTGCTTCATAAGCTGAACAGGCAGTAGTACAGCTAACGACGTCTTACTTACCTCGGCCAGCTCGACGGAAATCTGAACGGCCGAATTCCCACGCCCGACCACCACCACTCTTTGATTGATAAATGACTCCGGAGTCCGGTATGCGGAGGAATGAAGGATATGGCCTTGGTAAGCCCCCTGTCCCGTTATAGCTGGCGTAAATGGATTGTGAAATGATCCAGTGGCATTAATGATCGTTCGGGACCAAAACGTATCCCCTGCCATCGTGATAATCGTGAACCCCTCCCCGTCCCTTGTTATGGAGTCCACACGCTGATTGGTCATGACCGGCAGCTGAAACGTTCTGCTGTAATCCTGCAAATAGAGAGTGACTTCATCTCTCTGTGGATACCGGTTCGGCTCGCTTGGGAACTTCATGCCCGGTAGCGAGGCGAAGCGTGCTGGAGAAAATAATTTAAGACTGTCGTAATAGCGCGGCCAGGAACCGCCTACTTGGTCGCTTGCTTCTAAAATTAAAAATTTAAGTCCCTGCTTCCGTAGATGATATCCGGAAGCAAGACCCGCCTGCCCCCTCCGATAACAATCGTATCTAATACCTTATTCATACCAATGCCCTCCGATTTATTTGCAATTTACAAGTATTAGAGAAAAGAAATCACCCCAATGGGGTCGTGCAGCATTGGCTGGATTTCGACATCGCTTCATTCAAGAGCTTTATGGAGCGAATGACCGTTTCTTGTTCAAAATCGTTCATATGAGAGAACATTTCAGCTAAATAAGCATTCATTTGCTGGTCAATCGTCGTGGCCACGTATTTACCTTCTATCGTGAGCGAAAGGACATACACCCTGCGGTCGTCCGGATCGGGCGATTTCTTCACTAAATTCATTTTGATTAACGATTGGATTTGTCGGCTAAAGGTCGTAATATCAGTACCTAACGCCTCTGCTATCTGCTGAATTGACGGTTTATGCTGACGATCAATTTCGTAAAGAATATGACTTTGCACCAAAGAAATATCGCAACCACCGGCAGAACAGCAATTTTTATTAAGAAACCCAAAACGGCGTGTCATGATTTGAAATAGTTCACGAGCATTTTCCACTGTGGTTTCACCTCATGTCTTAGTTATACATCAATAATTTGCATATTGCAATTATTATAAGCAAATTTTAAATCTAAAGTAGTTTTGTATGAAACTACCGGACTGCTGAGCTGCGTTAGGCTTCATTTTTGGCAGGATGGTTGGCTATATATGTAGAATTATGTATATGACCGTTAGAACCAACGTGGGGGTGTCCACATGATAACACGTGAAGAAATAATTGAAAAAGGTAAGGAATTTGACATTAATACTTCCAATGTCCAGAGGGATTATGTGTTTGGTTGGTTCCTAGCGGGGATATATCATATTTCCGAATTAAAAGACCACCTCGTATTAAAGGGTGGTAATGCTTTAAGGAAGGCGTATTTTGAGAACACACGGTTCTCGGGTGATCTGGATTTTGCGGTTCAGCATTCTTTAGCGCAAGAGTTAATTCAGCAGGAAATGGATAAAATCTGCGATTTTGTACAAATGAATGCTGGGGTTATTTTTGAAAAAGAAAAGAATAAAGTCTCCGAGAAACAACGTATTGACAAAGACAAAAAAGTTTATGAGGTAAAAATCTTTTTTAAGGACTTCTATGCGGTAACAAGCCAATTGATCATAAGCATCAAAATGGATATCACCCAGTTCGACAAGGTCCATTTACCCATACAGAAGAGATACCTTGTTCATCCCTACTCTGATTTCAGGGATATTCCCATTGAAATTAGTTGTTTAAAGCTGGAAGAGATTCTTGCATCCAAACTAAAATGCCTCCTCCAGAGGAGACATTCTTCGGATTTGTATGATTATGTGTTCTCCTTTGTTTTGAATAACTCCATTGAGTTAAACAGAATGGAGATTATTAAGACATTTTCTAAAATGACCATTTTCGAGGAAAGTAGCATAGGCGTAGCACGGAGCTTGCTAGTAGATTTGCCGTTTCAATTTATTAAGGGATTTTGGGAAAAGCATTTGATTGTACCTCAAAGAGGAAAATTGCATTTTGAAACGGCAACGGAAAAATACAAACAAATCATTGACGAGATGTTTGGTTCTCTCCCCATTGGCAGAGGAGAGTTGGCGTTTTTCCCTTCCCACTTTCGCAACACGATATTGGAAGCTGGTCAAAAAATGATGATGCTCCAAGTCAATTATAATGGAACTGTACGACTGGTTGAGCCTTATTCACTAGTTTATAAAGTGACTAAACAAGGTATCGGTAGTGAATATCTTTATGTGTTCGATACAACATCAAGACCCGATTCCGCACCTTCGGTAAAGAGTTTCATGCATACAAAGATCGATTCTATAGAATTGACTGATATCAAATTTCAACCACGCTTTGAAGTTGAGATTTCCAAGGCTGGTGAGTACCAGGACAATACATATTTTGGTCGATCGAGAACAACCAAGCCGAGGCTCAAACGCACACTTAGCAAACAGATTCTTGTTCGAAATCGGAGCTCAAGAGCAAAGGTAGCGTCTGGTCCTACATTCATCTATAAGTGTTCTTACTGCAATAAGGAATTCCGTAGGAAGGCACACAATGGCAGTTTAAATTCCCACAAAGACAAGTATGGGAATAAGTGTTACGGCAAACGTGGGTTCTTTATTCGAACGGTTTATTAATAACACTTACAGCAGCCACTTAAAATCAACCTCATGAAAACAGAGCCTATAAAAGAAAAACCACTCGGTTGAGTGGTTTCTTGCGTACTTATTTACCGGGATATAGTTTGTTCAGGGATTCTCTCTGTGATGATTTAATATCAATGACGCTGCGAATGCTCTTTGCCTTGGCCTCGGCTTCGTCGAGCGTATCACTTAAGCCCAAAGCAAGTAAGGTGCCAGCGGCTACCGTACCGGTCCTGCCTTTTCCTCCACCACAATGAAAAGCAACTTTCTTGTTTTGCTGGTAAGCTTCGGTGACGGCTTGGATCGCTTGTTCAAAAGCTTTTTCTTGCGGCACAGCAGAGTTGTCCGCTAACGGAATTTGGATCCATTTCGCATTTGCTGCTGGATACGCACATTCCGTCGCTTCTCCGCGCAGATCCACGATCACGTCGATACCTTCATTGATCACCATCGATTCAACGTCAGCAGCCGCGCCCATGAAAATTTTATCCGGAATCAAAGCATGATAGCTTTTTTCAGACGACATGGACTACACTCCTTTTTTAAATGATCCAAATTCAATTGCAACCGGCGCTGATGGTGGAGCACAGCACAAGGATAAATCCTTGGTTTCTCCGGCCGATTCAAATTCAGAATCTTCTTTGGTGTAGAAAATCTCCCAAGCGTTGCCGTCTGGATCATACACCCAAACTTTATCCTGGACCGCATAGCAGCAGGTCGTATTCATTTCGTCTATCAGCAGCAGCCCGCTTTGACACAGCCGCTCACCCATGGCCAGCACTTCTTCGGTGTCATTGACTTGGAATCCCAAGTGATTCAGCACGCCTTTTTGTTCAAAGGGTCGGACATTGAGCGAAAAATGCAGCGCCGGATCTTCCAGTTCAAATTTAGCGTAATTATCTTTAATCTTACTCGGTTCTGTTCCAAAAAAAGCACGATAAAAATCAAGGGACTTGTTAAGATCCGTACAGTTTAAAGCGACGTGCATTCTTTTGATCATCGAATCCACCTCATTTCCCTTCTTTGACGAACTTTTCAATCCGGCTCTTAATCGAATCGCGAACGCTGCGGAACTGATTCATGATTTCTTCTTCCGTTCCGGTTGCTTTTGCCGGGTCATCAAATCCCCAATGCCATTTGGTGACGTTCTTGTTGGAGATCACCGGGCAATGCTCGTCGGCGTGACCGCACAGGGTAATGACATAATCGGCACGATTCAAAATTTCCGGATCGATCACATTGGATGTATTTTTGCTAATATCCACACCAGCTTCGTTCATGACTTGAACCGCACGCGGATTCAGTCCATGTGCTTCAAGCCCTGCACTTTTCACTTCGTATTTGTCGCTGCCAAGAGCGTTCAAAAATCCATCCGCGATTTGGCTTCTGCAAGAATTACCGGTGCACAAAAAGTAAATCAGGGGTTTTTTCTCCATGGTAATAAATCTCCTTTTTTTATATGAATTCGTTAAGCGCCTTGATGCCCTCTTTTGGTTTGTTTGCTTGCCAATATGCTTTTAATGATCATCGCAACAACAACGAATACAACGACAATCGCCACAATACATACCCATACATTCACGTTCCATGTTTGGATGACATAGAGCCATAAGTAAAGACCTATGAGGGTAAACAACAACGTTGGAACGGTTAAAATAATCCCGATTTTAAAGTAATACCCCCAGCTGATTTTCACATTTTTCGTGGACAGCACATGCAGCCAAAGCAGGGTTGCCAGTGAGCCGATCGGAGTAATTTTCGGCCCTAAATCCGAACCGATCACATTGGCATAGATCAGCGCTTCACGAATGAACCCATCGGTTTGAGTGCCTTGGATCGCCAGTGCATCAATCATGACCGTTGGCATGTTGTTCATAATGGACGACAGGATTGCTGCAATAAAGCCCATACCTATCGTCGCCGCGAACAGCCCATTGTCTGCGACCGCTTGAATGACGCTGCCTAACGCGTCGGTAAGACCGGCGTT
>LNAP01000089.1_pt1 | contig 168682 bp, 159 predicted proteins | sample 602601 | NCBI WGS metagenome assembly LNAP01 (sample SAMN02440304, study PRJNA202911) | soil metagenome | biome: Subtropical and temperate rainforests or woodlands; isolation source: soil samples (1 kg each in a 20% v/v slurry with milli Q water) were... ...
GCTATCGCGGTTCCTGATCGGCAATGCGGCCGGGCGGATCGACTTCACCATGAGCATTCAGGAATACGTGCGTGATCCAAGCGAGGGCGGGCGGTAATGGCGACGACGTATCGGACCATGCAGGGCGACATGGTTGATGAGATTTGCTTCCGTCACTATGGCCGCACCGCCGAGCTGGTGGAGATGGTGTTAGAAGCCAATCCCGGTCTGGCTGCGAAGGGTCCGAAGCTTTCGGCCGGACTTACTATCATCCTGCCCGACGCGCCGTCGCCGGCCCGCACCGCTCAAGTCGTCAAGCTGTGGGATTGATGCGATGACGCCGATATATCGCATCACGGCCGGTGGGAAGGATGTTACCTCGGCGCTCTCTACTCGGCTGGTATCAATCGCGGTCACGGATGAGACCGGCGATAAGAGCGACCGGCTCGACATCACGCTAGACGACAAAGTCGATATGAACGGCGGCTATGTTCAATTGCCGACCAAGGGTCTGATTTTATCGGTCGCCCTGGGCTACGCCGAAACCGGCATTGTCGATCTCGGCCGCTATGTCATCGATGAGACCAAGCTCACCGGTCCAGGTCCGCGCAAGATCACGATCAAGGCCAAGTCTGCCGACATGAATTCGGCGATCAAATCGCAGAAGACCCGTACATGGAAGGGTCAGAAGCTTGGCGGCATCGTCAGCAAGATCGCTTCGGAGCATGGTTTAACGGCCCGCGTCTCGCCCGATCTCGGGACAAAGGAAATTGCACAGATTGACCAGACGAATGAAAGCGATCTCCATTTCTTGACCCGCATCGCGGGCGGCTATGGCGCCATGGTCAAATCGGCCGATGGCAATCTGATTGTCGCGTTGCCCGGTGACGGCAAAACGACCAGCGGCAAATCTCTACCGTCACGGTCGATCCGCCTGGAGGATATCACCTCATACGATTGCACATTGCCGGAACGCGGTTCCTATGGATCGGTCAAGGCCCGGTGGCATGATACGGCCAATGGGCAGACACGAACTGTCTCCTACGGCGATGCAAGCGACGGCCCGGAATATGTCCTGAACAAGGACTACGCTGATGAAGCCTCGGCCCTTGAGGCGGCAAAGTCCAAAAAAGGCGTGCAGGATCGCGGCACCGGAGAGTTGCGGCTTGAGTTGCCGGGCGACCCAACATTGGCGGCCGAAATGATCATCAACGTATCCGGCGTCCGGCCGGGCATTGATGGGGCGTGGCGCGTCACGAAGGCTGAACACAAGTTGGAGAACGCTTTGCTGACGACCCTCACTTGCGAGTTGGGGAACGGTCAGAGCAAGGCCAATAAGAAAGGAGGGAACCGCTTCGGCAATTGGGAAGAACGTCCGCAATAGGCGGGGGCTAGGCTGCGCTAACAGCCCGAGCCGCGCGGTGGTCGCCGCGCCCAGTAAACTGGCCCGCACTCCTGCGCAGGAGCGGGCCGAGTCACCACAGATAGGACCATGGAGTCAATCAGGTGCGGCCAATGCCGCAAGTTGCTAGGGCGGGCAGCGATCCAAGCCGGCCGAGTCGAGATCAAATGTCCCCGATGCGGGACCATCAATCATTTGAAGGCCGGGAGCCTCGAAACCAGTGCGGCCAGACCGCCGGAAACAGAGGCCCGACATGGCGCAGAAGCCAATCCGCCAAACCGGTACAATCGCCGATAAGTTCTTCGCTTCTCCCTTTACTGTTCTAAATGCCCGCGATGGCTGGTGGCAGGCCCGGAAAACGGCATGGCGCCGGCTTGGCCTGGATAGTGGCGCCGGCCGGGATGGGCTGTTGCTTTACAGCCCCGGCTCGTTGCCGCCGGCCGCTTATCAGTTGCGCTCGGCGGCCGAAACAAGACTAGGCCGAAAAGTGTCCTGGCCAGAATTGGAGAGGCTTCACCCCGGCGCCATCAACCTGACCGGCACAAGCCTGTTTGATCCCGTGCTATGCGAATTGATGTATCGCTGGTTCAGCCCGGCCGGCGGCACAGTGCTTGACCCATTTGCCGGCGGCGTCGTGCGCGGTGCTGTCGCTGCCAAGCTTGGACGGCGGTATTGGGGCCTCGATCTCAGCGCCCGCCAGATATCAGCCAATAAGGCGCAATGGCGGCGGCTGACCGTTCCCGGCGATGCAGCACCAATCTGGAAGCGTGGCGACGCGGCGAAGCTTGCGCGCCTCTGCCCGGCCGATCTGGCAGCCGACCTCATTCTGACCTGTCCGCCCTATGGCGATCTTGAGCGATACAGCGACGACAGAGCCGACCTTTCGACCATGCGCTATCCGCAGTTCATGGCGGCCTTTGTGCAGATCCTCAAGGCGGCAGCCGACCGGCTGAAGCCTGACCGCTTTGCGGTTGTCGTGGTTGGAGATTTCCGCGACGGCAAGGGCATCTTGCGAGGCTTTCCCAGCGATACCATTGCGGCGGCATCGGCGGCCGGCTTGCGGCTATATAATGACGCGGTGCTTGTCACCCAGGCCGGCAGCCTGCCGATCCGCGTCGGGAAAATCTTCGGCCCAACCCGAAAGCTCGGCCGGTGCCATCAACATGTCTTAATTTTTGTGAAGGGCGATCCCCGCCGGGCTATGGAAGCCTGCGGCCCGGTCGATATTGGCGAGATCGCCGGCCTTACTGATAGCGCCGAGTAAGGGCGTCCCGGCCGGCGGCAATCAGCGCCTCGGGGTCTTTGCCGATCTGGCGATAAAAGCTTGGATTAGTGAAGGCCCCACGGGCGGTCAGGATGGCGCCGCGTTCGTCGCCAAGGCGGGGGAAACTGGCGGCCAGCTTAATCGCATCGCGCCATTGGCCGGCGGCCATGAATTCCCGGAGGATCGATATCTTTGTCGGCTTCATGATGGGTCGGACGTTGGCCGAACCCAGCCCGACCGTCGAGAGACGCCGTCGGGCTATTTTCGTGATTTGCAACGGATGAGCGGGCGGCTTTAGATCTTTGACTTCTAGCTGCGGAGGACAGGGGAATGAACGTTGGCGACGAAGTAATGTACAACCTCGGCACGATGTCGGGCGGCTTGCAGGAGAATCGTAACAAAAAGGCGATAGTCCTTAGAGAAGTCGACACGGGCACACCTGTGCGGCGCGTCGATATTCAATTTGAAGACGGCCGCATTGACCGAGGAATAAGCATCGGCCAGTTGGTGCCTTGGGCACCTCGAGAGTAGCGGATTAGGCGCTGCCGCCTTGGGGTGTACCGCCATTTTGGATTACGCGCACCATTTCGCGAACCCACAGGTCCCATCGGTCCGCACTCGCATTGGCGAAGGATTCGTCGCCAGAGCGTTCAAACTCCTTTTGAAACATGTGCTCTCTCAGGGAGGCGAGATATCTTTCTCGCTCGGGTTCCGGCCGTTCAAGGGCTGACATCGCAAGCTGGGTAACGGCACCCATGACTTGGTCCAACTGTCTAGCTTTGGCGTCCACTGCTTAAAAGCCTGCGTGGCCCTTACTGCCACGTATTAGCTCGTCGTCATGTTGATGACGGCGGGCATCTTCGGCCGGTTTTTCGCCCGGAAAAACTACCGGGACAGTGAACTGTATTCGGCTAACTGTCTCAGTTCCGCTGGTCTTGCTGATGTCGCCACCGAGCTTGAGCGTGAGAACCTGAACTCCCGCTTTGCCCCCCATATCCAGATTTTCTGAGGCTGTAACGGCGATATCAAAACTGACATCTTTGGGTTCATTTCGCTCTCGGGTCGAAACAATGGGAGCAACGTAGGCGTTGCCCCCATTGCCCCCGATGGCCTTTTGCGCATCCGCTACGCCCTGAATGATCTGCGTGAGTGAAAGGGAAATAAACTGCTGTAAGTCCATGTTTCGCCCCGTCTGGGAAGGCCTGCGAGTCGCTACCTATTATAGCATCGATTGGTGTCGCCCTTTTACATCCGCCAGTACGGGGGATATGGTCATGCGGCCTAAATGCCTATTGGGGTAAGCGATGCATCCGGGAGAAGCGGGCCTTATTAGCGGGCTGGCGGGCGCCCTTAGTTGACGGACATCTGTCACGATGCTTTTAAAGGGCGATTAACGCCCGATTTGGGACCCCTTAATGATGGCCAAAGATGCCCCAGTCAGAGGATTTGTCCTGTGCAAAATCCAAAGCGGCGCTCTGCAAAAATCAGCGCGGCGCTACACCGGTTGTTGTTCACCATCGGGGTTCTGGATACCGGCGTGAGGATGGGGCTGTTGACGTTCCTGCCATTCCTCCTGAAAGCCAAGGGCGCATCCATGCCAACCGTCGGCGTTGCTTTGGCGTTGGTCTTTCTCGGCGGCGCGGCCGGCAAATTCGTGTGTGGCTGGCTCGGCGTCCGCATCGGCGTTCTGTTGACCGTTCTGGCGACCGAAGGCGGAACAGCGGCATGCATAGGCGGCGTGCTTGTTCTGCCGCTCCTCCCCCTGCTCGTGCTGCTGCCTGTGTTGGGGCTCATGTTGAACGGCACCTCATCCGTACTTTACGGCACGGTTCCTGAACTGACGCCGCCGGACCGAGCCGAACGTGCCTTCGCCTTGTTCTACACCGGCACAATTGGATCTGGAGCGATCTTCCCCGTCCTATACGGGCTGATCGGTGACTGGTTCGGCGCTTACTGGGCGACCGCAGCAACCGCCATGGTGGCGCTTTCGATCTTTCCGTTGGCATTCGCCCTCGCGCCACATCTCGCAGGGGTTTCTGGCAAGAAATAAAGCCAACCAGACAACACCCGAGAGACATCTGGCATTGCACGCGCATGATTAGGGAACAGTGAACGGGAACGGCTGACCAGCGTGGGTCGTGCCGGCAATCTGCGTAGCGCGATCACTTGTCTGGTTGCTTGGATGATGGGCCGCGATCCGGAGGAGATCGCGGTAAGGCTATCGCCCTCGGGCTCATTTGTACCTTCTTCCTGGTCGGCGCGCTGGCTGGTGGTTGCTATACGAGGCTGGACGCTGATCACGCTCTCGCCCCGCGTGAAGCAATCGTTTCCGTGGGCATCTTATGCACATGACGAGAGCGTGAAAGGCGATTGCGCCTTTTTTCAGAATAGACGGCCCGATCGCGTCGTGATCGGCCACGACATCTGGATCCGGCCGGGGTGATCGTACCGCCCGGTGTCACGGTAGGAAATGGCGCCGTGCTGGCAGCCAGCGCGATCGTCGGCCATGGCGTTGAATCCTACACGATCGTCGGAGGGGTACCGGCGCGACATATCCGCGAGAGATTCAATCGCGATATCGCGGGGCGGCTCTCACGAATCGCCTGGTGGAATTGCTTGATGGTGATGGGCGCTTTAGACATGCAAGAGGAATGAACCATGATTCAGTTTATCGACGCGGGTGTTCTGAAGGTTGCTTACTCGGAATCCGGAGCGCCGGACGGCTGGCCAGTCGTGCTGCTGCATGGCTTTCCGTATGACATCCACGCCTATGACGGTGTCGCGCCCGCCCTTGCCGCAGCGGGAGCACGCGTGATTGTGCCGTATCTGCGCGGCTTCGGCCCGACACGCTTCCTCTCGCCGGATACACCGCGATCCGGGCAGCAGGCCGCGCTCGGTGCCGATCTTCTGGCGCTACTGGACGGGCTTGGGATCGGTTCGGCTTTTCTCGCCGGCTATGATTGGGGAGGGCGGGCCGCCTGCGTCGTCGCGGCGCTCTGGCCCGAGCGAGTGTGTGGCTTGGTCTCCTACAACAGCTACAACATTCAAAATGTCGCCAAGTCCTCAGAACCCAACACTCCAGAGAACGAGTACGGAATTTGGTACCAGTATTATTTTCATAGCGAACGCGGACGCGCCGGGCTAGTCAAGGATCGTCGATCGTTCTGTCGTTTGCTTTGGCGCCTGTGGTCGCCGACATGGCAGTTCGATGACGCTACCTTCGACCAAACCGCCGACGCTTTCGATAATCCAGACTTCATCGATGTCGTCATCCATTCCTATCGACACCGGTTCGCGCTTGTCGCGGGCGATCCGGCGCTTGAGGCGATCGAGCGAAGGCTGGCGGCGCAGCCGAACATCACCGTTCCGACCGTGACGCTGGACGGCGCCGCCGATGGCATTCGGCCGGGCGGCACCGCGGCGCACGCCGTCCATTTTACCGGCCGTCACGAGCATCGCGTCATCGATAACGCCGGGCATAATCTTCCACAAGAGGCTCCCCGTGCTTTTGCCGAAGCGGTCCTGACGGCGCGGACATGGTAAGCGTACTTTCTTCCCAAAAGCGTACCTCCGCCGATCTCGATCAACGTGGGTTGAGCGGGCATCACAGGCGTCAAGCGAGAAACAGCATCGGAGGAGAGTGAATGAGAGGCAGCGCCAAGACCGTTGCGCGTAAACGTCATGGCGGTCCAGGCTCGTGGCGGCAAGTCCACGGTCCATCTCCTGGGACTAGCGAGAGTCGCAATGCGAGCCTGGCCTGCCCCGCACCGGCCATGAGATGAACTTGGTTGGTAGAATGTACCAGCGCTTGCAAGTAGAAGGCGTTCCAACCTCGACCTAGCCTTGGCAATGGTCAAGATGCGAGCTTTGGAATTGCTTGCTCCGCCAATCGCAGGAATCGGGTGTTGCGAGCCCCGCAACCACGCTTCTGGCGACGCCACGCTCCCACTTTCGCTGCTCTAGGTGGCCTCGGGACGCGGCCACATGAGGTTACCGCGTCCCTACGACGCTGACCGGGCCTTAGATCGACTTGACCTCGCCACCATCCATCCGGAGCGTCGAGCCCGTCATCCAACGCGCGCCCGGCGACACCAGGAATGTCATCAGCTCGGCGATTTCCTCCGGCTCGCCATAGCGCGCGATGCCAGCTTCCTGGGGGAATTTCGCGGTCGCTTCTTCCACGGTCATATTGTGAAGCGGCGCCCAATGGGCGAGATAGGAACGGCGGCGGCCGGTCATCACCGGACCGGGCAAGACGCTGTTGACCTGGACGCCATCCGCGATGCCACGATCGGAAAAGGCCTTGGCGAGCGCCACGATCGCGGCGTTGATCGTGCCCACGGCCGCATAGGGCGCTTTCGGAAACAAGGCCGAGTTCCCGGACATCAGCACGACCGCGCCTTTGGCCGCTTTCAACGCCGGCCATGCCGCGATGGTGAGGCGCCGAGCGCCGTGGAGCTTGAGTGCCAGGCCGCCATCCCATTGCTCGTCGGTCATCTCGAAAAGGTCGATCTGCGGTACGGCGCCCGCGATGTTGAGCAAGGCATCGATCCGGCCGAAGGCGGCGAGCGCCTGATCGACGACAGTCTTCGCCGCCGATATCTCAGAAAGATCGATATCGATGACGAGCGGTTCGGCGCCGGCCGTCTTCACCGCCTCCGCCGTTTTCTCAAGGTTGGCGCGGCCGCGTGCGACAAGGACGACCGAGGAAAAATCGCGTCCGAGACGGATGGCGGTGGAGCGGCCGATGCCCTGGCTGGCGCCGGTGACGATCGCTACGGATTTCGACATGTGATGTCTCCTGTTTCCAAAGGTGGAAGTGGTCAGCGGTGGAGGCGGTCAGCCGTGGACGACCACCATCTTGCCGCCGGCCTCGTTGGCTTCCATGACACGATGCGCTTCGCGGATGTCCTCGAAGCCGAACACGCGAGACGGCTTGGCCTTAAGCCGGCCTTCCGCCACCTGCCGCGCGATGTCCTGGAGCGGCACGTCGGACAGCGGGAAGCCGGGCGTGCCGAACACGAAGCTGCCGAAGAAGGTGAGATAGACGCCGCTCGACATCTGCAGGAGCGGGTTGAAGTCCTTGATCGGCGCAAGCCCACCCAGCCAGCCGGCGAGACAGGCGCGGCCGCTGCGGCGCAACATGGCAAGGGAATCGAGGATGGTGCTGCTGCCGACAAGATCGAGCACTGCGTCGATCTGCTTGGCCTCGGCGATGCGCTTGGAGAGGTCCGGCCCCTCAAGCTCGACGCGCGCGACGCCCAATTGTTCCAGCATGGTGAAGCGCTCGCGGCTGCGCGTGGTGGCGATGACCCGTAGACCGGCATTGACGGCCATGTTGACAGCAGCCTGGCCGAAGGAAGAGGTTGCACCGCGGATCACCAATGTCTGGCCTTTGGTGATCTCGAGGTTGCGGAACAGGCAGGTCCAAGCGGTCGCGTAGGTCTCCGGGATCGCGGCCAGCTCCGCCCAGGGCAGATCGGATTCGATCAGTGCCACATTGGAGACGGGCGCACGCGTATATTGCGCGTAACTGCCATTGATGGTGCGTCCGAGACCACCCATCAATGCGGCCACCTTGGCCCCGACCGGGAACTCGCCGCCGGGGCAGGACTTCACCAGCCCGACACATTCGATGCCGCTGACTTCCGCCGCCTCGGCCCATTCGCCCCGGCGCATATGCATCTCGGCGTGGTTGAGGCCGAAAGCCTTGATCTCGATGACGACATGGCCGGCCTTGGGTTCGGGCTCCGGAATCTCCTTGTAGACGAGGCTATCGAGGCCGCCGAACTTTTCCAGGACGATTGCACGCATGATGATTCTCCCGATGTGAGAGGTGGGGTCAGCGGGTGAGGAAGCTGCGAATCTCCGCCGCGATCGCGGCGGCATGCGTTTCCAGCGCGAAGTGGCCGGTATCGAAGAAGCGAATGACGGCATCGGGGATGTCGCGCTTGAACGCCTCCGCACCAGGCGGCAGGAAGAACGGATCGTTCTTGCCCCAGACCGCCAGGAAGGGCGGCTTGTGGGTTCGGAAGTAATTCTGAAAAGCCGGATAAAGCGCGACGTTGCTCTTATAGTCGCCGAACAGGTCGAGCTGGACCTCGTCGGCGCCGGGCCGCGCCAGATAGAAATTGTCGAGCGACAACCCGTCCGGGGAAACTGCCGTCTCGTCGGCGACGCCATGCGTATACTGCCAGCGCGTCGTCTCGGGCTTCAGGAAGGCGCGAAGCGCTTCGCGATTGGCTTTGGACGGCTCTTGCCAATAGGCGCGGATCGGGTTCCAGCCCTCGCTCAACCCCTCTTCGTAGGCATTGCCGTTCTGCGAGATGATGGCGGTGATGCGGTCGGGATGCTTCGCGGCGATCCGGAAGCCTGTCGGCGCGCCATAGTCGAAGACATAGACTGCGAAGCGCTTGAGACCGACCACCTCGGTGAAGCGGTCGATGACATCGGCGATGCGATCGAATGTGTAGGTGAAGCTGGCCCGCGCCGGCATGTCCGACTGGCCGAAGCCCGGCAGGTCGGGTGCCACGATGTGGAAGCGATCGGCCAGCAGGGGGATGAGATCCCGGAACATGTGGGAGGCACTGGGGAAGCCATGGAGCAGCAGCAGTGCCGGGGCGTCGGTGCTGCCGGCCTCGCGGTAGAAGACTTTCACGCCGTCGACATCGGCGGATTGATATTTGATGATGGTCATAGCGTCTCTCCTTTCGAGTTATGTAACTGTATTGATATTATTTTAGTGGTTATTGAATGTGGCGTATGATCTGCCGTCAGCCTTCCAGAGGATTATTTTCAGCGCCTGGGGATGGGTTATGGGCCGGCGCTTATGGCCGAGCGCCAAGTCTTTCCGGTGTCAGGTCCGCCGATGCGGCATGCAGGGCATCGAGAATGACATCCACCACGATGCCGGGCGCGGTCACGATCGGCGTGTGATCGACCGGGTGCGATTGCACCCGCGCCTTCATCCTTGCCGCCATGAAACGCTGCGTCTCAGGCGCGATCATACGATCCTCCTCGGCCAAGAGGAACCAGCTCGGTCGGTCCTTCCAGAGCGGCCGCCCGACCTTGACGCTGATGCAGGGTACGGCGATCGGCCGCTGAACCGCGGCCAGCAGCACTTGCTCCTCGGCGGAGGCATCCTGCGCAAAGGCTTCGGCGAATGCATTGTCGGGGAGCCAGATCTGCCCATGGCTGTCGGGCGCGAGCTTTGGGGCCTTGGCATGCGGCTCGGCGCGATAGAATACGTCGGCGACCGTCTCGCCTTCATCGGGCGCAAGTGCCGCAATATAGACGAGCGACCGGACCTTCTCACTCCGAGCCGCGGCGATGACGGCGCCGGCATAGGCATGGCCCACCAGCACGACCGGGCCGTCCATCCGCTCCAGCGTCCGATCCAGGGCCGCCACGTCGTCAGCCAGGGAAGTCAGCGGCAGCGGAGCCGCCTGCACCTTAACGCCCTTGGCTCTCAGAGGGCCGATCACTTTGCTCCAGCTTGAGCCATCAGCCCAGGCACCGTGTACGAGCACCACGCCCACATCATTGAGAGACATTTCTTCCTCCTTCCTATCTCGCTTCACTCGGAAGCCAGGCTCGCTGGGAAGAAACCTGACTGACATCGATATTGAGGGACATTTTTTGCTCCTTCCTGTCTCGCGTCACCGAAGTCCGGCTCGTCCACGAAGTAACCTGATAGATGTTATTAGAGAGGTTATTGTTAAAGACGTAACTTGTCAAGAGCCATCAGAGGGGTTATTTATGGTGGGAAGATAACGCAGCACCGCACCCAAGGTTCGTTCAGATGGCCCAACGCCGCCCGCCCGCCATATTCCTCGCCGACGCGCTCGGCCTGGATTTTCTGAACTCGATCGCGACGCCGATGGATACGGCGATCGACTGGATCGACGATGGCGACGGTCTCTTGGCATGGCTGGAGCAGGCTCGCCTCGTGCCGGCCGACGTGCTCGAAACGCTGCGGGCGCAGGCGATGCCGGGAGAGTTCGACAGCGTCGCGGTGCAGGCCCGAAGCCTTCGGGAATGGTTCAGAGGGTTCGTTCGGGAACGCAAAGGGCGCTCTCTTTCTCCTCAGGATCTGCGCGAACTGGGGCCGCTGAACCGGCTGCTCGAACGGGATGAAGGCTTCGGCCGCATCGTGGCCCACGACCATGGCGGCGCCAGCGGGCTGGAGCTCCGGATGATGCGCCGGTGGCGGTCGCCAGAATCGCTGCTCCTGCCGATCGGGGAAGCACTGGCGAAATTCGTCTGCGAGGAGGACTTCTCAAACGTGAAAGCCTGCGAGGGACCGGCTTGCACGTTGCTGTTCGCGGACCACACGCGAGGCCATGCCCGCAGATGGTGCAGCATGGCGATCTGCGGCAACCGTGCGAAACAGGCTGCCCATCGACATCGACTCAAGATGCAGGGATAAAGGCTAGTCGGCTGAGCGCTGGAGTCAACGAGGACAGAGGGCTCTGGGCGCGCAATGGCGCCCAGCTAAGCTTTACTAAGCAGCGATCTTGGGAATTTCACCTTCGACCAATCGCAAGAATCGCGTGTTGCGAGCCCCCCAGGCTGTGCCAAAACGTCAGCCATCGGCCGCGGCGCCAGCCAAGCGGGGAGCCGAAGCGAAGCGCCGCCTCGCGTCAGTTCGGGGTAATCACCCTTGTTCCGAATGTGTTCGCCGCGTGGAGGATGTTGAAGGCCAGGATCGACAACGCGGCTTCCGCCTTCACCGCCCTGAGCCCTCTCGTCAGGAACCTTCCGCCGCCCGACATTCGTTTGATCGTGCCGAACGGATGCTCAACCGTGCATCGCCTGATCGTCATCAGACTGGGGTTGGCATGGATTCGAGCCTCCATGCGATCGAGAGCACCTTGATCGACAAGCCGATGGATGGTCCGTTGGGCTCCGGGCGTGCATTTCGGCTTCAGGGCGCAGGTTGTGCACGCCGAGGTACGATAGCGGATCGCTCGATTGCGAGTATGGATTCCGGACGGGCGCAGTGTGTTTCCGGCGGGGCAACGGACCGTGTTGCTGTCTTCATCGTAGAGGAATTGGACTGGTCGAAAATGTTCGGAGTTCATCGCGCCGCGCTTGATCGGCGCAGCAACCTCGATGTTCTCGCGTTCGCAGCGGGCGACTTCCTCGGCGTTTGAATAGCCGCCGTCAGTCAGCACCTGAAGCTGATCTACCTCCAGCACGGCCTTGGCCGCGACCGACATCGGATGAAGAAGATGGCTGTCGTTCGCGTCATTGTAGACGTCGTGGTGGACGATCAGTCCGCTCGCGACGTCGACGACGCTTTGCAGATTGTAGGAGGGAAGCTTCGGCGCATGGGAGTATCCCATCGGCTTGGCCTCCGGTTCGCCGAACACAAGCACCTTCTCGTCTCGTCGTTCGAGTTCCTGCTGTCGCCGGGCGAGCCGATCCTTCCGGCGCTGCAAGGAGGCAATGGCGGTCTTGAAACCTTCTCGGTGCAGCGGTTGATCGTCAAACCCCTGCGCGACGGTCTCGTCGATGATGTCCAGGCGGTCGAGATAATAGGCGATCTCCTTTTCGGTATGCGCAATGTCTCGTGCCAGCCGCTCCGCTCCGGCGATGTTCTTTGGACTGGCGACGGCTCGCATCTTGGTGCCGTCGAGCGCGACCGATCGGCCGCCCACCAAATTCTGTTCGCGACAGAAAAGCACGAACGCGGCGCTGGCCGCGACGATCGCGTCAGGATAGTCGTGCCGGAAAGCGGCAATGGTTCGATAATCCGGGACGAGCTGGCGCATCAGCCACATCGCCTCAAGGTCGCGCTTGCAGGCGCGCTCCAGATACCGCGATGAACGGACCTGATTGAGGTAACCCCAGATATAGAGGCGGAGCATATCTCCGGGATGATAGCCCGGTCGCCCGGTCGAGGCCGCAATTGCGCGTGTAAAGCCAAGGTCGATGAGATCTAGGCTGTCGACGAAAGCATCGACGACACGGACGAGCGTGTCAGAGATAACGTAGTCATCGACACAGGGTGGAAGCAGATTGGCCTGATTTCGCGCTATACCCTCAATGAAACTCATAGACACCTCGGCGACGTAGATCGGGAGAGGTTGATTCTACACTTGTTTGTTCATTGGAAAAGGCTTCATGCTGGGCTTAGAACCTCATGCAAAGATGCAACCATGCCCGCTAGTCTTGGTCGCGAGGGTTTAAGCGCTCTAGGGGATTGACGAGAAGCCGCCATCGACGTGGAGATTAATGCCGGTGATATATCCCGCGAGCGGGCTCGCAAGGAAAGCAACGGCATCCGCGAGTTCGTTCAGTTCTCCAACTCGACCAAGCGGAACGTCGGCGAACAACGGCAGGACACCCCGCTGGATGTCCTCCCAAGGCGCGTCTTTCGCCGCGATACCGCGTGCTGCTGCGGCGGCGCGAAAACCATCTTCGAGCTTGGCGCTTTTGATCGTTCCGGGAGAAATCGCATTGACCGTGACCCCCTCGGCCGCCACTGCTTTCGCCATCGAGGCGGTCATAGCATTCATCGCCGCCTTTGCAGCGGAATAATCTGGCCCCGTCGCCGGAGGCATCGTTGCTGCCCCGCTTGAGATGTTGATCACGCGCCCCCAACGGGCTTGCCGCATTCTGGGGAGAAGCCGTGTGCTGACTCGGACTGCGGCAAGGACGTTACGATCATATGTGGACGCCCATCCGTCGGCCGCCGTCGTCTGCCAGTCATTCTTGGACCCCGACCCACCGGCATTGTTGACCAGAATGTCGATAGTGCCGACGTGCTCTTCCGCCTGAGCGACCAGTCGATCCACCTCTTCTTCCAGTGTAAGGTCGGCCAGAACTGCATAGGCGCGGCCCCCGTTTGCGACGATGGCGTTCACCACGCGTTCGGTCTGCACTCCATCGCGACCATGGACGACGACGTTCGCACCCTCGCGGGCCAGAGCTACTGCGATTGCTTCGCCAATACCCTTACTGCTCCCCGTGACCAGGGCCGTCTTGTCGTTAAGTTGCAGGTCCATCGTTCAACGCCCATTATACACCGCTTATGAGGAGCAAAATCGATCATGACGACGAGTGAGACAAGTACGCACTTTAAAGTTCCTGCCCCGACTGAGCATCGGGATGTCTGTCTCGGGCCTGATGGTGCCGCCGCGCATGTCATCCGCGTGGTTCGAATGATTCAAGGTCGCTGGAAGCTCCCGATCCTCTTTCGTCTCTTTGCCGACCCGACCATGCGGTCCTCACAGTTACTGCGGGATATACCCGGAATTTCACAGAAGATGCTCACGCAACACCTCCGCGAGTTGGAGAAAAACCGCCTCGTCGAGAGGATCGATTTCGAAGAAAAACCGCTTCGAGTTGAATATCAGTTGTCCAAAGAAGGACGGAGATTGATGCCCATGCTTTTCGAGGCGAGACGATTTTCCACAGGTCATCCCGCGTAGCGGACGTCGCCGCGTTCTCTTCCGACCTTCCGAACGTCAGGTCTCAGATGAGCCGAGACGCGTTTGCAAAAGCAAACAATGGGCGGAATCGGTCGCGAACCATTTGCCATAGACCGGATTTAAGATTGCTGCGCCCGCTCGCATGTTTGGTAGGTTTTCGCACAGCCTGCCCCGCAACCAACTCAACAAAAACGCCGCAGCGCCAATCGCTGCGGCGTTTTTTGTTTAGCAAAGAGCCAATAGGCTCCATATCCCACGAGCCCCGGCAGATCGGTGATGATGATGTTTCCGGTCATCGCCGGCGGTCCCTAGGGGCAACATTGGGCCTATGTGATCATATGCTCAATCTCTAAGGACATAAATCCTAGATGAAATCCATCATGAACTCCCGCATTAAGGGAGCGATGGGCGATGGATTTCTCTTCCGATGAGTATGAAGTCTATGATGGTGGCTCAGGGCGAATTCCCACGATCCGTTTCACCACTGCCGCTGTGCCGCGCGGAAATCGCTTCACCGCCTGGCAGCGAATGATCGAAAGCTTGTTCGATGCAGAGCCACGGCCGGCGAGTGGACCGGACACGTTCTCCGCTGCGATGACGTCCTATCATTTCGGCCGCTTCCTGCTGTGTCAAAGCCGGGTCGATGGCGTGAGCTATCGGCGCTCGGAAGAGCGGGTCCACCGGAGCGATCTGGATCATTATCTGATTCATCTTCCGTTACACCGGGCCGTCCGATTTGGTCGTGCCGGTGGCGGCAAGCGCGTGCGCCCGATGGAAGGCGGCGTACTAGACCTATCGCGGGCGGCCGATTTCCACGCGGCCGCCGGCGAGGCCATTACCCTGCTGGTGCCGCGCGGTGCGCTTGCACCGCTGCTGAAAAGTCCCGGCCATCAGCATGGCCGGGTATTATCACGGGAAACACCGGTGGGTGCATTCCTGGCCCGGCATCTTATGGCGCTGGCCGTCGCCGCCCCGCGGCTGGGAAGGGTCGAGGCCTCGACCGTCTCCGCCCCTATCCTGGCGCTGGTGGCCGCTTGTCTGGATCTCGGAGCGGAGGGTGATGCGCTTTCTCCTGTGTTGGGCCGGCATGACCTCGTCCGTCGCGTCCGCGCTCATATCGAGCAGAACCTGCATCGGGAGGAACTGACACCGGCCTCTCTCGCCAAAGATCTCGGTGTTTCCCGCAGCCAGCTCTATCGGCAGTTCGAGGGGGCCGGCGGCGTTTGGCATTATATCCGTCAGCGCCGTTTGCACCGGTGCCTTCTCATCCTGTGTAACCCAAGCCATGGCAATCGGCGGATCGCCGATGTTGCCTACGACCATGGCTTCGCAGACGAAGCACATTTCAGCCGCCTCTTTCGCCAGGCTTTCGGCCTGTCGCCGCGCGCCGCCCGCACGGCTGCGCGACATGGAGACCGCTCCGTACTGGCAGCTTTGACGCCGACCTCGGGCGAGGCATCTCCCTTCGCCCATTGGGTCAGGGACTTGGCCGTCTGACGGTTTCCGGCAGCTCCGCTTTCCTCAATCGCTGGTGGGACGGGCGTCCAAGTTTTTGGGACGTTCATCCCAGGACATAATGCCGCATACCGGGCAATAATCCTAACAACAACAGCAACCCGGACGTGCCGAGGCGCAGTGGTCATTGCGGGACCCTGCGATCCGAGGTTCGGCGACCGATGATCGAACAAGGAGCGTTTGTCGTGGCGAACCTATCCCTCAATCACCTGATCCAGAGCATCGCCGGGGCCGTCGCCGAAGCGCAGGACAAGATCCAGCGCTTCCAGATATCCACGGTACGGCAGTATTTCGACAAGGACAATCGTCCCGTCAGCGTCGATGTGCGGTTGCCGTCTCTGTCTCAAGGCGCGACCGAGGGAGATGAACGGCTGGTACGTGTCCCGCTGCTGGCGCTCGTCGGTTCCAGGCTGCTCGGCGTCAAGGACATGGAAATCAGCTTCGAGGTCGGCCTGAACGGCCACGAGGAGCCCGGCCCAGATGCCCAGCCGGACCAGCCCGCCGCCGACCAGGATGGAAAGGCGGCGTGGCCGACGGAATCGCACAAGCCTTTGAGCGTCGATCTCGGCGCTCGGCGCAACGGTGATGCCGGGGCTTTGGCCCGGGTCACCCTCCGGGTCGAGACACAGCCACCATCCGATGGAATGGCGCGGCTGATTCAGCACCTCGACAAACTGATCTAACATCCACAAGGAGACGCTTCATGCCTAATTTCTCGATGGGTGACCAATTCCGCGGCCTGCCCATGGGCGACCTGATCGGCGGCCCGCTGACGGCGGCCTGCGACGCTCAGGTGCGGCTGGCGAATGCCACCGCCGATTTCATCAAGGTGATCGGTTTCCTGCCGCCCGCCACCAGCGGTACCACCCCCGCAGATCCCAATGCAGTGGGCGACGTCCGAAAGGTGACCTTCCGTTTCGACCGGGCCGCCCAGGGCAGTGCCGCCGACGCGTCCACAGGCGTGGTGCCGATGGAGACGGTGGAGTTGGATGTCCCACTTCTGGCGGTGGTCAAGGTGCCGAACCTGTCCATCAACAAGGTCGACATCACCTTCGACATGGAAGTGAGAAACACCGAACAATCGCGGGAAGCGACCGATGCCACTGCCTCGCTGGAGGCCGAGGCCAAGGTCGGCTGGGGACCGTTCAGCGCTACGGTCAAAATCTCGGGCTCCGTCTCCTCGCATAAGGAGAACACCCGCTCAACCGACCAGTCGGCGAAATATCACGTTGAGGTCCATGCAGTGGATGACGGCATGCCCGAAGGTCTGGCCCGCGTGCTTGACATCATCGCGCAGTCCGTCGGTCCCAAGACCATCACCCAGCAAGGATCGGGTACGACGCCGGTGGTCCACTGACTTAGTCGCCACTGACCAGATCACCCGCTAGTCGGTTTTTACGGTCAGGCTTTTCCGGGAAGGTGGCTCACCATGTTCGATGTGACGGACATAGGATTTGTAAAGCGCATCGTGGTCGGCAGCACCGACCCGGAAAAGCTGGCTTCCGACGAGGCAGTCCAGGCGGAAGCGGATCTGCTGAACCGCTGCCTGACGGAGACGCCGCGCGGACGGATCATCGGCATCGAGAAGAATTTCACCCTGCTGAATATCGGCGAACACCAGGTGGTGCTGCAGGCGCTGGTCTATCATGTCAGCTTCGCCCGCAAGCCGTACTGGCTGGTCGATGGCGGGGGGCAAGGATGATCCGCCGCCTGGAAGAATTCGTCGGTTCGCTCGGCATGGAATTGCATATGGCGCAGGAAGCGTCCAGGCAGGCCTGGCCCGACACCCGCATCGCCATGATGAATATCGATCTCTCTGCCACGGTAGAGCGGATTGCCGGCGGTAAAGCGCTCGCCTTGCGGATCGGCCGGGCACGATTCCGCAAAGCATCTTCCCATCAGCTCACGGTCGAACTGTCCGACGAGATCGTCGTGCGTATCGACGGCAAGCTGCTCGGACGATACGGAGGCATCGGTCATGGCGAGGAAACCTGATCCATCGTTGTTGCTGATCCTGTCGGAAAAGGAGGCTCAAGTTTTGCGCCATATCATCGACATACCACCCGAGACCGCCAGCCGCCCCTTATGGGTGAAGGGGCTGCTCCTCATGCTGGTCGCGGTCCTGCTGATCGCAGGCCTGTCGCTCGGCCTGCTCCGACCTGACCTCGCCGCCACCATTGCGAAATGGGTGGCTCTGCTGCGCGCCCTCTGACCGTCGAACCCGCAAGGGAAGAAGACGATTCAAGAAAGGACACGACCATGACACGCATCGTATTTCCCCTGATGATCGCCGCCTTGATCGGCTCGGCTACCCCAGCGATCGCCGATGAGTCGTACCGGGGCGGCCTCGATGCCGAGGGCCGCTTGATTTCCGTCACGCTGACCTTGCAACCCGCCAAATATCCAGGCGACCCCGCGGGACAAATTCGTTTCGGAGAGCCCTGGGCTTGCGACTTTCAGCTGGAGTTGTCCGGGACGCGCGGGCAGACGAGCATTTACTCCTTCAAGGGCGCCGGCGCGGGTGCCTGTACATCCTTGACCATGGGCTATCTGCAGAGCCGACCAGATGACGGTGGCCTCCAGGTCGAACTCTTCGACAAGAAGAATACCAGCCGACAAAAGGCCTGGCTTCGTCTCGTGACCGACTAGGCCGGCCCTCGGCGGCGCCGGACGGCCCCGGTCCGGTTCCGCCGAGCCTCTTCGCCTTCATCAGCATACCCAAACACTAGGCGCGGCCTGCCCGGCGCTAACGGGGAAGCCTTGCCTGTGACAATGGAGGGCATCATGTGCATCACCAACACGGTCGGTATCGGCGGCATCAATGCCGCCACGGATATCCGCTGCGTTCAACTCCTGCTGAATATGAATCACGACCGCTGCGGGCTTACCGCCGATCTTGCCGTCGATGGCCTGTGGGGACCGGGCAGCCATGCGGCGCTGGCGACGTTCCGTCGCGGCACCGGCGTCAATCCCGACGCGCTCCTGGTGCCGGGGGATGCAACGCTGGAGGCGCTTCGCCGCGGCCTGCCGAGCGGGCTGATCCAGGGCAAACTGTGGACCATCATGATCGATGCCGATGCCGCCCGCATCGACCGGTTCTTTCAGCCGATCCTCGCCACGCTGACCCGCCGTACCATCAACACGCCGCTGCGCATGGCGCATTTCCTGGCCCAGCTGGGCCATGAAAGCGGCTGCCTGCGCTACACGAAGGAACTCGCCGATGGCAGCGCCTATGAAGGCAGGGCGGATCTCGGCAATGTGCAGCCGGGCGACGGTCCCCGTTTCAAAGGCCGGGGACTGATCCAGCTTACAGGCAGACTCAACTATCGCGCCTACGGCAAGGCCTGCGGCCGCGATTTCGAAGGCGACGACGATCCCAACCTGGTGAGCAACGACCGCAACCTGGCGGTCGATGTCGCGGGCTGGTTCTGGGCCGACCGCAATCTGAATGACTGGGCGGATCGGGACGATCTGCGCGAAATCACCCGGCGCATCAACGGCGGCTTCAATGGACTGACACAACGCGCGCAGTTCCTGGCGCGCGCCAAATGGCTGCTGCCCGCATGACCGCGTCGCTGGCGAGCCTCGCATTTCCGGCTTCACCAAACCAACGCCAAGCCGGTCAACCACTCCGGCCGAAACACCGGAGCGGAGGGCGGCGTACCGCTCTCCTGCCAACCTGGTTTACGAACTTTGAGGAGGAACCAAGATGAGAAATCGCATTGCTTTTCTCTCGGTCCATGTCGGGAGCTTCTGCTGTGCAGCGCTGGCCGGAACGGTCCTGCTGCTCGGCCTGACATTCTCGCATACCGCTTCCGCGCAGGTGGCCTGCCCGCAGGCGAATTCGGGCGGCGCGCCTGTCGTGCATAACCAGCATATCTTCTGTGGCGAGATCAATAACGGCGGGCGAGCGGTGGGTTTCCACAGCCGTCCCGGCGGGATTAATCCAGCCACCGTCACCAATACCGGTGCGCCCGTGCCACGCGCACCGACCGGCGTCTACAACCTGCAGAACTTCAACATCACACAAGGCGGCGTTACCCGGCAAAAGACCCTCTCCACCATGTTCCCCGATGCGTGCAGCCAGGCCAATGTGATTGCCGCCATCCAGAACGCGGTGCTGCATGCGACGCAGGGCGGCGCCCCTGGTGGCGGGTTCCGGGGGCCGTCAGGAGCCTCCTGCCAGGCCGGTACGCCTCTGGCATCTTTCGATATTACCGGCTTCCTTGATGGCGCCGGCGAGGTAATCACCGCCTGGCCATATTGATTTTCAGGTTAAGGGTTGGACTTCTATCCAACCCTTAACCACATAACGCAAAGGACGAAGGAGCCGCCCCATGTCGCTGCCGCCCGCTTCCATGGATGATGAGAATCCCGGCCTCAGGCAATTCCTTGCCGAGGAGGTGCGGACGGGTGCATATGCCGATCTTCTGCAGGAACGAGCAGAAGCGGCGGAGCGAGGCGCGGCGCAACCGGCCGCCAGCGGCAATGCCTATTATCTGACATTCGGGGTCGAAGAAGTCGTTATCGAGCACCATTACCTGGAAAACTGGCCTGCGGTGCGTCTTTCCTATCCCCGCTTCCTCGCCGCCTTGCGCGCCTGGCGCAAGCATCTGCCGTAACTTTCAGCCCGCTGCTTTGCGAGGCTGATTGATTGCTCGGACCAAGCCCCGCATGGCGAGGTGCAGCGTTAATTGCGAGTCCGATAAAGCCGTTCACCTTCGAACTACGTTACCGACGTGGAATTATGGAGGTGCAAATGCGGTATAATTGAGCCACAGTTTCAACCTATCTCTTGTTCGCAGGACGGCGCCCAACGATCTGATGGCCGTAAGTGGGAAACCCCACCTGGATACCATGCTTGCAAGCCGTTGGTTCGTCTCTTGCCGGTGGAGGCGATGTATTGGCCCGATGTCGCTTTGGGCGTCTTTAGGGGGCGGCATGACCAATCACGCAGGTTTGGTGACGCGACGGGATCTTCTGACGATCGGGGGGGTACGGTCCTTGTCGCAAGCAGGTGGCCGTTCGGGTCGCAGCCGGCGGTCGCGGATGACTCGGGGATTCGCAGCATGAGTAAGATCGACCCATGGAGCAGTGAAAATCCGTTTCTGAGCGGTGTCTTCGTGCCGGTCTTCGATGAGCGAGACGACGCGGATCTGACAGTTCAGGGCGACATACCCCGGGCGCTTCGGGGCGTTTTCATGCGGAACGGCCCGAACCCGCAATTCAAGCCCGACGATCATTATGCCTATCCGTTCGACGGGACGGGGATGATCCACGCCCTCTATCTTGAGAACGGACGGGCGCGCTATCGGAACCGCTGGGTATTGACGAAGGAAGTGCGCGCGGAACGGTCTGCCGGCCATCGCATCTACAATTCAACTTTCAGCCCGCCGCCGCATGCCAATCTCGCCAACACCAATATCGTCTATCATGCGGGGCGTTACCTCGCCCTCTACGAAGCGGGCGTCCCCTATGAAGTCGACCGCGATATCAATACCGTGGGATCGTTCAATTACAATGGCAGGCTGCCGAGCGTGATGTCGGCCCATCCGAAGCTCGATCCGGTGACCGGCGAGCTTTTGTCGATCGCGTATCATGCAGATACGGGCGCCCTGGCTTATCTGCGCGCGGACAAGACGGGGCAACTCGACCGCACCGTGCCGTTCCAGGCGCCGTGGCCGGCGATGGTGCATGACATCGCCATCACCGAGCGGCACGTCATCGCCTTCATCTGTCCCCTGGTCTTCAATCTGTCGCAGCCAGGCCCACCGGCCATGTGGCAGCCGGAAAAAGGGACGATGGTCGCGGTAGTGCCACGTGAGGCGCAGATGGCGGCGGATGTCAGTTGGATCAAGGGCGCGCCGTTCTTCCAGTTCCACACCATGAACGCCTTTGCCGACGGCAATCGCATCGAGGTGACGGTGCCCTGGTATGATTCCTTCTCGCTGACGAGCCGCAGCACGAGGCTGGAACTGCATCGCCTGGTGATCGACACTGATACGGGCGCGATCGACGATCAAATCATCGATGACCGGGCCTGCGAGTTCTCCCGCATCAACGATGCCTATCTCGGCCGTCGCGCCCGCTACGGCTATGTCGGGTTACGCGATCCCCGGCCCGGCGAGGCGACGCAACCGGGCGCATTCGAAGCGATTGCCCGCTACGACTTGGCGACGGGGGAAAAGGTCGTGCACCAATTTCCGGCGGGGGTGACGGTCTGCGAGCCCGTCTTCGTGGCGGATCCTGGCGGCACAGGGGAAGAGGACGGATTCATCTTCACCTTCGCCCATGATGCAACCAGCACCGAAGGGCACTTCGTCATCCTTGATGCGCGCCATCTCGCGGGCGAGCCGCTCGCGGTGGTACATCTGCCGCGGCGGGTGCCGGCCGGCCTCCATGGTTCCTGGATACCGGCGGCGTAACTTTTGCGCCGGTACTGCCCTCGCTCGGCGCAGTCACTCCATTACGGCGGTATGGTCCATGGCGGGGGCGGCGGCAGGTTTGCGAAGCAGCAACACCAGTGGAATGCAAGCCAGCGACATGATCATCAGAAGTTTGAAGTCGTCGAGATAGGCGATGACGGTTGCCTGCGTCGTAATCATGCTGTCGAGCGCCGCGCGGCCGGCGGCGGAAAGCGGATTCATGCTCTGCATCGCGGCCGGCGTCTGCATGGCGTGATTGAAGGGGGTGACATAAGCGGAAATAACAGCGTGGTTGGTTTGGACATTCTCGGTGATCAGCGATGTCACGACGGAGATACCGGCGCTCGAGCCGATATTGCGCGAGAGGTTGAAAAGGCCGGCAGCCTCGCCGCGATTCTGTGCCGGCAGTGTCGCGAAGGCGATCGTCGTCAGCGGCACGAACAGAAATCCCAGGCCCGCCCCTTGGACAAAGCCGACCGAGACGATCGTCCATTGCGAGACATCGGGCGTCCAACTTGTCATATCGTACATGGCCCAGGCGGTAAGCCCCAGGCCGAGCGCAAGCAAATAGCGCGTATCCACCCTGCCGATGAGGCGGCCGACGATGAACATGCATAGCATGGTGCCCATGCCGCGTGGCCCCATGACGATCCCGGCCGTCGTGACGGGATACCCCATCAAGGTCTGCAGATAGGGCGTCATGAGCGCGAGCGACGCCAGATAAGTTACGCCGACGATGAAAATGAAAAACATGCTGACCGCGAAATTCCGGTCGAGGAACAGCCGCGGATTCACGAAGGAGCGCTCCGCCGTGAAGGTATGGGCAAGGAAGATGTAGAAGGCGGCGGCGCAGATGATCGCCTCGATGATGATCTCGCCGGAGGAGAGCCAATCCAGCTGTTCTCCGCGGTCGAGAAAGAGCTGCAGGGCCGCGATCGTGAGACTGAGTGAACCGAAGCCGAGCCAGTCGAGCTTCGCCATCGCATCGCGGGCCGTCTCGGTGACGAACACCATGATGCCAGCGAAAGCGAGAAGGCCGATCGGCAGGTTGATGTAAAAAACCCAGCGCCAGCTGATATTATCGGTCAGCCAGCCGCCGATCACCGGTCCGAGGACGGGCCCCACCATGACGGAGACGCCGAACAGGGCCATGGCCGAACCGCGTTCCTCAACCGAATAGATATCGAGGAGAAAGCCTTGCGAGAGCGGTACCAGTGCGGCACCGAACAGGCCCTGCATCAGGCGGAAGGCCACGATTTCCACCAGCGACTGCGAGAGGCCGCATAAGATGGACGCGACGACGAAACCGCCAATCGCCGTGAGCAGCACGCGCTTGCGGCCGAATTTGTTCGCCAGAAAGCCGGAGGGCGGCGTCATGATCGCGGCGGCGACAATGTAGGAGGTGAGGACCCAATTGATCTGGTCCGAGCTTGCGGAGACGCTGCCCTGAATATAGGGCAATGCGACATTGGCGATCGTCGTATCGAGCGCCTGCATGATCACCGCGAGGATCACGCAGGCGGTGATCGCTCCGCGATTCGCCACCACCGTTGTCACGGTCGCGGCGGGTGCAGTCTCAGCCATGCGTATCGTCCGACCGGCCGAAGAGATTGGTGATCAGGGTCGGCAGGCCCCGGGCATGGCCGGTATCGACATCGACGGTCACGCTCATGCCGACACGCAGCTGCGGTTTGCCGGAGAGATCGCCGAGATGGATGATCATCGGGATACGCTGGACGACTTTTACCCAGTTGCCGGTCGTGTTCTGGGCGGGAAGCATGGAAAAGCTGGAACCGGAGGCCGGGCTGACGCTGCCCACCGTGCCTTTCCACTCGACACCGGGATAGGTGTCGACGGTGACGGTGACCTGCTGGCCGGGCAGGACATGGGTCAGCTCGGTTTCCTTCGGGCTCGCCTCCACCCAGATATTGGTCGTGGAAACGAGGTTGAAGGCTTGCTGGGCGGCTTTCAGGTAGGAACCGACCTGGAGGGCGGGCACATTCGTCACGATGCCGTCGAACGGTGCCGTCACGACGGTATCGTTCAACTCGCGCTGGGCATCGTCGACGCTGGATTGCGCCTGCAGATAAAACGGATTCTCCTCGACCGGCTGGTTCGGATCATTGCCCAGCTGCGCCAAAGCCGCCGCGGCCTCGGCCTTTGCGACGCTGACCTTCTGCTGGGCGCTGATGAGATCTTGCTGCGCCTTGTCGAAGGCGACCTTGGAGGCCGCCGCGCTGGTGGAGAGATCCTGCTGGCGCTTAAATTGAGTCTGGAAATAGGGAATGTCGGCTTCCGCCTGCGCGATCTGTGCGAGCGCCTGGGTATAGCTGGCCTTCAGCGTCAGGATCTGATTTCTGACCGTGCCGAGCTGGGCCTGGGCGCCGGCCAGAGCGATGCGGAAGGCATTTTGCCGGAGGCGGAAAAGAACCTGTCCTTTTTTGACGATTTCGTTGTCATGCACCTCGATCGAGGCCACGGTGCCCGAGACGTCGGTCGAAATGCCGACCGTGTCGGCCTGCACATAGGCATTGTCCGTCGACATGATCTGGCCGCCGGTGACGTAGCTATAGCCGCCGGCAATGAGCGCCACGGGCAACAGGGCAAACAAGATGCGACGGACAAGATGGCGCTTCGGCTTCGCTCTGAGAGGCTTGGTGCCGATGGTGACCGGCGCTTCAGGGGATGCCTGCCGGGCCTCGCGCACTGCATCGAGGCGCGTCGGCTCGTTCACGGCGGGCCCAGTCGAGCCGGCCTGGGATTTACTGTCAGCCATGATTTGCTTCCTTGTCGTCGACCGGCTGAGTGCAGGCCTCGACCAGATTGGCTTTCATTAATGTCAATGCCTCAAGGAGCAGGTCGCGCTGCGCCTTGGAAAGGCCCGAAAGCGCTTCGGCGCGGGTCGCGGCACCGATCTCCTGCATTGCAGCAATCAGCGGACGTGCTTCATCGCGCAGGAAAAGCAGCCAGATGCGTCGGTCGGTCGGATGCTGACGTCGCTCGATCAGGCCGCGCTCCTCCAGCTTGTCGAGGATTCGGACCAGGGTGATCGGCTCGATTTCCAGGATTTCCGCGAGCCCGCCCTGATGAATGCCTTCATTGACGTTGAGATAGACCAGGGTCTGCCATTGCGATCGTGTCAGTCCCAGGCCTCTCGCACGCTGCTCGAAGCGCTTGCGAAGCAGGCGGGCGACATCATGCAGAATAAAGCCGAGGGTCGGCGTGTTGCTGGTTAAAGGAGACTTGCTTGTCATAAGCATACTTATAACATATCATGACACATAAAGCATGCTATATTATTAGGTAAATGAATGCCTAAGGGTGATGCCGCCGGAGATATCCCGTCAGGGCGCGGTACCTCTGCCGCGGCGCGTGGAAGGATTGCTTTGCGACGCTTCTTGGCCTTGCTGGCCCTCGGCCTGACTGCTCTCGCGGCAGCCCCTCATACCGCCAGCGCCGCCGCCTCTCCGGCGAGCTGCGCGGGTGTGGTCATGTTCGGCGGTGCACAATTGATGTGCAGTCAGGTCGATCAACGGGCGCTTGCCCAGCTTTGCACTTTCAGTTGGGCATTGATGACGACTGGTGGGGCGACAAAGGTCGTCGACGGATCCTTCCTGCTGCCGCCGCATACATCCAATATGCAGATCTATCAGGGTACCGGCTTCGACAACCAGCTTTCGGAGCCCATCGTCATGTGCCGGGGGAAAACGTCCCAGGACTAGCTTTCGGCCTGTGCCCTTTCGGCCTGTGTCATTGCGTCGGCGCATCGCCGATAGGATTGCGCGATGTCGATGATCGCGCACTGCGGAGTCAACTGACGATAGGTTGCCGCGAAAATTCGCTCGTCACTCAGTCGACCGTTGTGGCCGGGCCAGATTGCAACTGTAACCTTTTAAGAAGGGCGTCGCCTTGACGGGTCGTGTTGCGATGCAATACGGTCCCGCCAATTGCGCATGCCACACCGATAAAAGTTTATCAGATGCCCATAGCAAAGATCGACGGACAATCTCTTCATTATGTCGACAAAGGCCAAGGCTTTCCGGTTCTCCTAGGTCACAGCTATCTCTGGCATTCGACGATGTGGCAGCCGCAGATAAACGACTTGTCGCAACGTTATCGCGTCATCGTGCCGGATCTATGGGGGCATGGTCAGTCCGGCCCGCTGCCAGGGCAAACCAGCAGCCTTGCCGATCTGTCGCGCCAGGCATTGTCGCTGCTCGATAAACTTGGCATTCAGCAATGTGCCCTGGTGGGCCTGTCGGTTGGCGGCATGTGGGGCACGGAGCTAGCCTTGCAGGCGCCAGGCCGGATCAGATGTCTGGTGCTGATGGATACCTATCTGGGGCCGGAGCCGGCGCCGAGTCAGGCCCAGTATCTCGCCATGTTCGATCAGATCCAGCAGATGGGGGTGGTGCCGCCGCCGCTGCTCGACATGATCGTGCCGCTCTTCTTCAATCCGGCCGGTGATGCCGCGTCGCCGATTCGCGCGGCCTTTCGTCAGGAACTGGCGGCGTTGTCGCCGGAGCGTCTGCGCGACAGCATTCTTCCCTTGGGACGTATCATTTTCAGGCGCGATGACCTTCGGCCGCGCCTTGCCGAACTGGATCGCGCGCGTACCTTGCTCCTCACCGGCGATAGAGATATTCCGCGCCCGCCGAGCGAAACACAGGAGATGGCCGATATCATCGGCTGCGAGACCGTGCTCGTACCTGATGCGGGCCATATCTCAAACCTGGAAAATCCCGCTTTCGTAACGGAGACGCTGCTCGCCTTTCTCGGCAAGCATTGCTGAACGCCGCAGCCCTCTAGTGCATCCAAGATAAGCCCCGTCGCGCTGCGGCCGGGGTGACACGCGCCCATCCCTCCACAATACATTTGGCAATAATGTGGTCAAAATGCAAAAATGCGTCAGCGATGGCTGACCGCGTTAGGGGAGGGTATGACGCCGGCTTATCTGATCGGTCTGGATTTCGGCACGGAATCGGCCCGCGGCGTCTTGATTGATGTCGCCACCGGCAGAACTGAAGCCAGCCACATATGTGCCTATCGCCATGGCGCGATGACGATCAGCCTGCCGAATGGGCGCAACCTGCCGCAGGATTGGGCGCTGCAGCATGCGCCGGATTATCTGGAAGCCGCCGAAAATCTTCTGAGACATCTCGGTCGTGGTCGGAACATTGCTTCGATCGGCCTCGACTTCACGGCGAGTTCGCCGTTGCCGGCCCGGTCCGACGGCGTGCCGTTATCGCTGCTTCACCCCGATGCACCGCATGCCTATGTGAAGCTCTGGAAGCATCATGCGGCGCAACCCTGGGCGGACCGTATCAATGCCGCCGATCATGCCTTCCTGCGGCGCTACGGCAATAAGACATCCTGCGAATGGGTGCTCGCCAAAGCCGGCCAGCTGGCTGATGAAGCGCCGGAACTCTGGGCGCAAACCGATCGCTTCATCGAAGCCGGCGATTGGGTCGTCTGGCAACTGACCGGCAATGAGGTGCGCAGCAAATGCCAGGCCGGCTACAAGGTGCATTATCAGGAGCCGGAAAATGGCGCCCATGTCAGCGGCTATCCTCGCGGCATCATTCCCGGCTTGGTCGAGAAATTGGCGGCACCGGTTGCCATCGGTCAGCAAGCCGGCCGGCTGACGGCGGATTGGCGCCGACGGACCGGCATCGCCGGGGAAGCCATCGTTGCCGTTGCCGTGATTGATGCACATGCAGTGCTGCCCGCGGTCGGTGCGACTGAATCCGGTACCGTTGTCGGCGCGCTCGGCACATCGGCCTGCTATATGTTGCTCGACCGCCAATTCAACTACATCGCCGGCATCGAAGGCGCCGTGCTTGACGGGTCGATACCCGGGCTTTGGTGTTATGAGGCCGGCCAGGCCGCCTTCGGCGATGTGCTGGCCTGGTTCATCCGGGCTTTTCCGCATGGTGTCGACGAAGCCGCAAGCTTTGCCTATTACGACCGCGCGGCGGCGACGCTGCCGGCCACAGGTGAGCGGCCGGTTGCCCTCGATTGGTGGAACGGCTGCAGGACGCCGATCGGCGATCCGGCGCTCAGCGGCCTGCTGATCGGCATGACTCTCCGCACAACGGCTGTCGATATCTACCGGTCGCTCATGGAATCGCTTTGCTTCGGTGCCCGGCAGATTATCGAATGCTTCAATGCCGGCGGCGCCTCGGTCAAACGCGTCATTCTCACCAGCGGTGTCGCCGAGCGCAACGCGCTGCTCATGCAGATGATGGCCGATATCCTGGGGCGGCCGGTCGAAGTTCCCTCCATCGTTCATGCGAGCGCGACAGGTGCCGCGATCCATGGCGCCGTTGCCGCGGGCATCGTCGGCGATTTTCGGTCTGGCGCGCGCCTCTTCGGCGCAAAAGAGGCAAAGATCTATTCTCCCGATACCGTTGCCGGTCCCTATTATTTTAACCGTTATCGGCAATATCTGGCGCTGGTTCGTGACCGACAGGTGATCGACACCATGCACGCGCTGTCGCATGCGAAGGCTGATATAACAGAAGACCAAATTGCACCGGCGCGGCGATTGCAGGCGATGTAAAGCCGATGGGTGAGCTTAACTCGAACAAAGAAAAGGCCAATGGCTGGACAACCGCGTAAATCAGATCTCGCTGCCAAGGTGGCCTGGCTTTATTTCGTCGGCAATCACACGCAGCAAGAGATCGCCGAATCGCTGCAGGTTTCGCGCCCCACCGTGCAGCGGCTGATCGCCAGTGCGACGGAAAGCGGTTTCGTCCAGGTGAGGATCAGCCGGCCGACCCATGACTGCATGGAATTGGCGGAGAAACTCAGCAAACGCTTCAATCTGAAACTGTGCGAGGTCGCACCGTCCGAGGCGGATGGCGATGCCCGCTCCTTACGCTCCATCGCCGTGATCGGTGCCGCCGTGATGGAACGCTATCTGGCTAATCCGAACCTTGAAGTCCTGGCACTGGGGTCTGGGCGAACGATCAAGGCAGTCGTCGATGAAGTCGCAGAAACAGCGTTGCCGGCTTTGCAGATCTTGTCTCTGGCGGGGGCGATCGCGCTCGATGGTTCCTTCAATCGCTATGATTGCGGGCTGCGCATGGCGGATAAGACCGGCGGCAAGCACTATCTGCTGCCGATGCCCGTCATGGCGCCGACAGTCGCGGATCGCGATGCCTGGAACGCGCATCGGCTGCATGGTGTGCTGGACCATCTGTATCATCAGGCCGAAGCGGCGTTCATCGGCGTGGGCACTATTGGGCCCGGCAGCCCGCTTTTGGAAGACGGATTCATCACGGATGACGAGGTTCTGGATCTCATCCGGCTGGGTGCGGTCGGCGAAATGCTCGGCTGGCCGCTGGACCGCCAAGGCCGTGTGGTGACCTCGCCTTTGGCCGACCGGGTGACCAGTATGCGGCTGCCGAAGCTCGCGTCGCGCCCGGTGATTGCCTTCGCGGCCGGTCGTCGCAAGGTGCAGGCGATCCGGGCGGCATTGCTCGGCGGCTGGCTGTCCGGCCTGGTCACAGATGATGATACCGCCAAGCTCATCCTGGCCGACGACTAAGTTTCCTCCACCATAGCGTTGTTGCCGATATGCCTCGCAGTGCAGCGAAGGAGTCGCATTTTGACTCCTCGAACTGCTTGACACTGCCTTCGACACATGTGAACATTTGATCTGACGATGATCAAATGAAAAATAAGCCGTAATCATCAAATAAAGACGGGGAGGACATCACGATGTCTGTCATTCGCTACGCTTGCCTCGCCAGCGCTCTTCTCCTGCTCGGCACAGTGACTGCGCGCGCTGAGACGTCATTGACGATCGCGACGGTGAATAACGGCGACATGATCGTCATGCAGAAGCTGTCTTCCGCCTTTGAACAGGCGCATCCCGATATCAAGCTGAAATGGGTGGTGCTGGAAGAAAACGTGCTGCGGCAGCGCGCGACCACGGATATCGCCACCAAGGGTGGGCAGTTCGACATCCTGACCATCGGTACCTATGAGGTGCCGATCTGGGCCAAGCAAGGTTGGCTGGAATCCTTTGATGACGCACCGGCCGATTATGACGTGAAGGATATTCTGGAGCCGGTCCGCCAGGGCCTCTCCTATAACGGCAAGCTCTATGCTCTGCCGTTCTATGCCGAAAGCTCGATGCTCTATTATCGGACCGATCTCTTCAAAGAGCACGGCCTCACCATGCCGGAGAAGCCGACCTATACGCAGATCAAGGAATTTGCCGACAAGATTACCGACAAGTCCAAAGAGATCTACGGCATCTGTCTGCGCGGCAAGCCCGGCTGGGGCGAGAACATGGCGTATCTCAGCACGCTGGTGAACACGTTCGGCGGTCAATGGTTCGACGACAAGTGGAATACCAAGATCAATACGCCGGAATGGCATAAGGCAGTGAGCTTCTACGTCGATCTGATGAAGAATGACGGCCCGCCGGGCGCCAGTTCCAACGGCTTCAATGAAAATCTGGCGCTCTTCGCCAATGGTCATTGCGGCATGTGGATCGATGCGACCGTTGCCGCCGGCATGCTCTATGATACGAAGAAGTCGAAAGTTGCGGACAAACTGGGCTTTGCCCAGGCACCGGTCGATGTCTGGCCGAAGGGGTCGAACTGGCTATGGAGCTGGACGCTCGGCATCCCGTCCAGTTCGAAGAACGTTGCCGCCGCCAAGCAGTTCGTCGAATGGGCGACCTCTAAGCAATATATTGAGATGGTCGGCAAAACCGAAGGCTGGGTTGCATTGCCGCCGGGCACCCGTGCATCCACCTATGCCAATCCGGAATATCAAAAGGCAGCGCCTTTCGCCGATTTCGTCCTCAACGCGATCAACAGCGCCGATCCAATCAATACGACGAAAAATCCGAAGTCCTATGTCGGCGTGCAATTCGTCGGTATTCCCGAATTCCAGGCAATCGGCACCCAGGTCGGTCAGACGATGGCGGCAGTCTTGACCGGCCAGATGCCGGTGGAGCAAGCGTTGAAAACCGCCCAGGCCGCGACCGAACGCGTCATGCGCCAGGCCGGTTACGTGAAATAACGGGCGGCAAGAGCGGCGGAATCGTTCTGTCGCTCCTGCCGTGCCTCTTCCAATCAGCATCCATGCGGAGGGCCCGCCATGGCTATAGCTCAGCCCGATATCGCCGACATACCGGCCCATCGCACCGGCGGCGGACGCGAGGTGCGGACGCTACCGCTGATCTCACCCGCCGTCATCCTGCTCTTCCTCTGGATGATCGTGCCGCTGGCAATGACGCTCTATTTCTCATTCCAGCGCTATAACCTGCTCGATCCGACCATGACCGGCTTCGCCGGCATCGACAATTACTACTATCTGCTGACCGATCCGGAATTGTGGACGGCATTGATCAATACGCTGATCTTGCTGGCCTCGGTTCTCGCAATCACGGTCGGCCTCGGCACGGTACTTGCCGTTCTCTTCGATCAGCCGTTTTTCGGTCGCGGCATCGCCCGGCTGCTCGTGATCTCGCCTTTCTTCGTGATGCCGACTGTTTCCGCGTTGCTGTGGAAAAACCTGATGCTGCACCCGCTTTACGGCGTCGTCAGCGCCGTCTTGCGCGGCTTGGGCATGAAACCGGTCGACTGGTTCGCCGATGCGCCGATGCTGTCGGTGGTGCTGATCGTCTCCTGGGAATGGCTGCCTTTCGCCTTGCTGATCCTGCTGACCGCGATCCAGTCGATGAATCACGAGCAGCGCGAAGCCGCCCGCATGGACGGGGCGCGGGCGATCTCCATGTTCCTCTTCATCACTTTGCCGCATCTTCGGCGCGCCATCGGCGTCATCATCATGATGGAAACGATTTTCCTGCTATCGGTCTTCGCCGAAATCTTCGTCACCACATCGGGTGGTCCCGGGAATGCGACGACCAATCTCGCTTTCCTCATCTATATCCGCGCCTTGCTGCAATTCGATATCGGCGGCGCCTCGGCCGGTGGCGTGATCGCCATCGTGCTGGCCAATATCGTCGCCTTCTTCCTCGTGCGCAGCATTGCGCGCAACCTGGAGGTCTGAGCCATGAAACAGCGCCAGCGTGACAAGCTCATCGTCACCGTGATCGCCTGGATCATCGCGATCGTCATGTTCTTTCCCATCTTCTGGCTCGTCGTCACCGGTTTCAAGACCGAGGTCGAAGCGGTTGCCACGCCGACGCTGATCTTCAAGCCGACATTGGACAGCTATGCCGAGGTACAGCAACGCGCCAATTACATCGCCTTCGCCTGGAACAGCGTGGTGATTTCGGTGGGTGCCACGATATGCGCCCTTCTGCTGGCAATTCCCGCTGCTTATGCGATGGCGTTTTTCCCCACTAAACGCACCCGCGGCACGCTGCTCTGGATGCTCTCGACCAAGATGCTGCCACCGGTCGGCGTGCTGGTACCGATCTATCTGTTGATGCGCGATGCCGGCCTGCTCGATAGCCGTCTGGCGCTGGTCATCATCTATACCTTGATGAACCTGCCGATCGCCGTCTGGCTGCTCTTCACCTTCTTCAAGGAAGTGCCGCATGACATCCTGGAAGCGGGACGCATGGACGGCGCCAAGCCGCGCACCGAGATCTGGTTCCTGCTCTTGCCGCTTGCCTTGCCGGGCATCGCCTCGACGGCTTTGCTGTCGGTCATCCTGTGCTGGAACGAGGCCTTCTGGAGCCTGAACCTGACCTCAGCCAATGCGGCGCCGCTCACCACGTTCATCGCCTCCTTCTCCAGTCCGGAGGGCCTCTTCTTTGCCAAACTCTCCGCCGCTTCGACCATCGCGATCGCCCCGATCATGGTCTTCGGCTGGCTCAGCCAGCGGCAACTGGTCCAGGGACTGACTTTCGGCGCCGTCAAATAAGCGAGGTATCGGTATGGCCACACTTTCCCTACGCGACATCCGCAAGACCTATGGCACCTTTGAGGCGATCAAGGGAGTCGATCTCGAGATCGAGGATCGCGACTTCACGGTCTTCGTCGGCCCGTCCGGCTGCGGCAAGACGACCTTGCTGCGCATGATCGCCGGACTGGAAGAGATCACTTCCGGCGAGCTGCTGATCGATGGCAAGAAGATGAACGATGTCGGTCCCGCCGATCGCGGCCTGGCGATGGTGTTCCAGAGCTATGCGCTTTATCCCCATATGACGGTTGCGCAGAACATGGCCTTCGCCCTGCGGCTCGCCGGCGTCTCCCGGGCTGAGCGGGATCGCAAGGTGCGCGAGGCCGCCGCGATCCTGCAGCTTGAACAGTTGCTGGAGCGGCGGCCGCGCGAATTATCCGGCGGGCAGCGCCAGCGTGTCGCCATCGGCCGCTCCATCGTGCGCAACCCCAAGGTTTTTTTGTTCGATGAGCCGCTTTCCAATCTCGATGCGGCCTTGCGCGTGCAGATGCGGATCGAGATTGCCAAGCTGCATGAGCGCCTCAATGCGACGATGATCTATGTGACCCATGACCAGGTCGAGGCGATGACCATGGCCGACAAGATCGTGGTCCTGAACGGCGGCAAGATCGAGCAGGCCGGCTCGCCGCTGACGCTTTATCATCAACCGGCAAATCTCTTTGTCGCAGGGTTCATCGGCGCGCCGCGCATGAATCTGCTGCCCGCCCGGATCACCGCCATCAATGCAGGCGGCGTCACCGTTGAATTGGCCGGTGGCGTCAGCGCGACGGTGCCGGTAAAGCCAAGCGTTTCCGGTGTCGGCAGCGAGGTCACCTTCGGAGTTCGCCCGGAAAATCTCCGCTTGGTTTCGGACGGCCCTCTCTTGGGCCGGGCAGCGGTTGCCGAGCGGCTGGGAGCCCTGACGTTTTTCTATATCGAAACGGGCCAGACTCAGCCGCTGATCATCCAGACCGACGGGCAGGATCCGACCGCCGTTCATCAATCCGTCCGTATCGGCTTCGATGAAGCGGCCTGCCATCTCTTCGCCGCCGATGGATCGGCATTCCCCCGGTTGGCAGGGCCACCGCAGTCGCGGATGCCGGTATCTGGTCCCGTCGCGACGGCGGTTTACGCGGGCGGCGCCCGCATTCTCAGATCATCTTGATGACATTTACGACGAAGGACTGACTGCCATGTATCTCGAGAAATTGAAACTGGATGGCCGGGTCGCCGTGGTGACCGGCGGCGGGCGCAATATCGGCCTGGCCTGCGGCCTGGCACTGGCAGAGGCCGGCGCGACCGTTGTTGTCACCGATCTCGACCAATCACTGGTCGATGCCGGCGTGAATGCCATCAAGGCGGCGGGATTCAAGGCCGATGGCCTGGTGATCGATGTCACGGATACCAAGAGCGTGAATGCCGTCGCTGCCGACGTCATCAAGCGGCATAAGCAGGTCGATATTCTGGTCTGCAATGCCGGCATCGCCCGCAGCGACACACCGGCAGAGGCGGTCGAAGACGAGCACTGGCTGAATGTCATCGATATCAATCTCAACGGTGTCTTCTGGTGCTGCCGGGTCTTCGGCAAGCACATGCTGGAACGGGGCAGCGGTTCCATCGTCAATATCGGCTCGATGTCCGGCTTTATCGTCAACAAGCCGCAGCCGCAAAGCTATTACAATGCGTCCAAGGCCGCAGTCCATCACCTGACCAAATCCTTGGCGGCGGAATGGGGCGAGCGCGGCGTTCGCGTCAATGCCGTGGCGCCGACCTATATCGAGACGTCGCTGACGAAATTCGGCATGGAGGATCAGCGCCTCTATCCGGTCTGGCTGGAAAACACGCCGATGCGCCGGGTCGGTCAACCGGACGAGATCGCCTCCGTGGTGCATTTCCTCGCTTCGGATGCGGCCAGCCTGATGACCGGTTCCATCGTGCTGGCGGATGGCGGCTATACCTGCTGGTAAAGGGATGTGAGCCATGGTGGATCTCGCGTCACGTCGTCGCCTCGGTATGTCGGATGTCGACGTTGCACCGCTCGGCTTTGGCGGAAACGTCCTTGGCAATCTCTACGGTGCCGTCGATGAGGCCCAAGCTCTGGATACGGTGGCCGCGGCTTACGAGGCCGGCATGCGTCATTTCGATACGGCGCCGCTCTATGGGCACGGCCTCAGCGAGCACCGCCTCGGCCATGTGCTGCGGCGCTATCCGCGCGACGATTTCGTGCTCTCGACAAAGGTCGGTCGGCTCCTGAAGCCGCATGGCAAAGTGCCGCCGCCACGCCTGGATCCCAGTCAAGGCGGCATCTTCGCCGATGAATTGCCATTCCAGCCAGTCTTTGATTATTCCTATGCCGGCACGATCCGGTCAATCGAAGACAGCCTGCAGCGCCTGGGTACCAATCGCATCGATGTCGCCCTGATTCACGATGCTGATGAATGGACGCATAAGGAGCTGTACGGAAAGAGGCTGAAGGAAGTCGAACGCGAGACCCTGCCGGCACTCGAGGAATTGAAAGCGCAAGGCGTCATCAGGGCGATCGGCGCCGGCGTCAATCAGGCCGAGGCCTGCGAGCGCCTCATGGATATCGGCCGTTTCGACTGCTTTCTTCTGGCGGGCCGCTATACGCTGCTGGAACAAGGCGGACTCGACAGCTTTCTGCCGCGTTGTGTCGCGGAAAACGTCTCGATTATTCTAGGAGCACCTTATAACTCCGGCATTCTCGCAACCGGCGCGACGTCTGACGCGCGCTACAACTACCTGCCGGCACCACCGGAAATCAAGGCGCGCGTCGCGAAGATCGAGCGTCTCTGCCAAGGCCACGGCGTTTCTCTCGCTGCTGCCGCGCTGCAATTTCCGCTGGCGCATTCCGCTGTCGTCACGATCATTCCCGGCGCAAGGTCGAGAATTGAGGCGGAGCGTAACGTCGCCTTGATATCTGCACCGATCCCGGCAGCATTATGGCGCGAGTTGAAGGCCGAGGGCTTGTTGCGCGCTGATGCGCCTGTGCCGGAATAAGTGGATGCCGTCTTAGGTTCGGCCCAATCGGAAACGCTTGACGAGCTTGAACGGTGCGCCCGGCGTGACTTCTTCGAAAAGGGCGATATCGGTCAGCTGAAACGCCTGGCCAAGGGCAGGCTCCAACAGAGCCGCGAGTTGCGGTGCCAGTCCTTCGCGCTCGGTATCGTCCAATGGACCGGTCAAGGTCACATGGAATCGGAAACGATCCAGGACATAGGGATAGCCCCAGCGTTGCAGATGCGCGGTTTCTATCGGATCCAGACCGGTAGAAGCACGGCGGGCCAGTTCGGCCGGCAGCAGCGGGCGGCGGAAGCGATCGAAATCCGTGACACAGCGTGCTGCCAACGTGTCGAGCGCCGAACAGGGGGCTGACGGTGTTGCCGCCAGGAAGCGCCCGAGGCGGGAGAGGCGAAGTGCGGGCATCTGCACCGGTGCCATGCTCGATGCGAAGGAGGTCAGCTCTCTGTCGAGATCGTCCAGGCTTGTTCCCTCCGCGAGCGCAAAGGGCGGCTTCAGCGTCGCATGCAAGCCGTATCGCCGCGGCTCCGCGGTAAGGGCTTCCAACTGAAACGACTCGAAGCCGCTCATCTGCTGTCGGTGCTTCACCGTGCGGCCTTCCGTGTCGCGGCCCAGCCAGTCGCGCCCGATCGCGGCCAGAGCCGATTCCGTGGCCGGGGCCCAGTACAGCGCATAACGCGAGGTGATCGGAGCCTGGGGGAGGTGCGTAGCTGTCATGAGATCTTCACTTATTTGACCGGGAGGAGTCCTGAACGATCTCTATTGTCTAGACGAATTCGGGGGGCCGAGCATCTCAAATAAAGGAGCGGGCGACCATGTCTTCGATCCAGGTTTCTGGACTGAGCAAAACCTTTGCCAATGGACACCGAGCCTTGCAATCGGTTTCCATGACGATAGAACCGGGCGAGATGATCGGCTTGATCGGGGCTTCGGGCTCCGGCAAATCGACATTGTTGCGCCACATTGCGGGCTTGGCCTCCGGCGATAGCGGCGCGGGAGCGGTCGTTGTGAACGGGCGACTCTTGCAGCGCAATGGCCGATTGGCCGCGGATGTCCGGCGGCAGCGCGGCGCGATCGGTTTCGTCTTTCAGCAATTCAATCTGGTCGACCGGTTGCCGGTCATCACCAATGTCTGCACCGGGCGGCTAGCACAGATTCCGCTGTGGCGCAGCATGCTGGGCTGGTTTACCCGCCAGGAACACGCAGATGCGTTGCACGCTTTGGCACGCGTCGGAATCAAGAATCAAGCCTATCAGCGGGCTTCGACGCTGTCCGGCGGTCAACAGCAGCGTGCCGCCATTGCGCGGGTCCTGATGCAGGGTGCCAAGGCCTTGCTCGCCGACGAGCCCATCGCATCGCTTGACCCGGAATCGGCGCGCCGCATCATGGAACTGCTGCGCGATGTCAATGAAAGCGACGGAATCACGGTCGTCGTCTCGCTACATCAGGTCGACATAGCGACGGCTTATTGCCCGCGCATTATCGGGCTGAAGGATGGAAGCGTGGTCTTCGACGGGCCGAGCGATGCGGTGACGCCATCTCTCCTGGCGGATATCTATGGTGCCGATCTCGACGTCATGCCCGCGACCGTTCGGCCCCGGCAAACGGAGCGGCCGTTGGCAATCGGCATGGCGATGGCCGGTTCATAAAAGCCGTCAAACGTCCACTTCCACATCCAAAGACCATTCCTAGAAGGAGGTATCTATATGCTTCGCCGCCTGGTGCTAGCCGTATTGGCCGCACTGACGCTCAGCGTTGGTGCAGCGCAAGCCGACCCGCCCACCGAAATCGGTTTCGGGATCATTTCGACTGATTCGTCCGCGGCCTTGAAAAAGGCTTGGTCGCCGCTCCTGACCGATATGGGGAAAGCAATCGGCGTGAAGGTCAACGGCTTCTACGCGGCCGATTATGCCGGCATCATCGAAGCGATGCGTTTCAACAAGGTGCAGGTGGCCTGGTACGGCAATGCAGCTGCGGTCCAGGCGGTTGATCGCTCAAGCGGCGAGGTTTTCGCGCAGCACACCTATGCCGATGGCTCCAGGGGCTATTATTCGCTCCTGATCACCAACGTGAACTCGCCGTTGAAGTCGATCGGCGATGTCATCAAAGAGCCGGGGAAGCTGACCTTCGGCAATGGTGATCCGAATTCGACCTCGGGCTTCCTGATGCCGGGTTACTACGCCTGGGCGAAGAACAATATCGACATCCGCAAGCATTTCACCCGCATCGTCAATGCCAATCACCAGACCAATCTATTGGCAGTGGCAAATCGAGAAGTCGATCTGGCAACCAACAACACCGAGGATCTGGCGAGGCTCCAGAAGGCGCATCCCGACAAGGCGGCGCTCATCCGTGAGATCTGGCGCTCGCCGATCATCCCGTCGGATCCCATCGTGTGGCGCAAGGATCTCGATGACGGGTTGAAGCAGAAGATCAAGACCTTCCTGTTGAGCTACGGCCAGCCCGGCCCGGACCAGGCCCGTCAAAAAGAAGTCCTGGAGGGATTGGGCGGATGGGGTGGCTTTATTGCCTCGACCGATGCCCAGCTTTTGCCCATCCGCCAGGTCATGCTCTACAAGGACAGGCTGCAGACCGATCAGGATGCCGGCCTCTCCGCCGATATGAAGAAGCAGAAGCTGGCGGATATCGACGCCAAACTCGCCGACCTCTCTAAGCAAGCCGACTTGGCCAAGGCGCAGTGAACAGGGGCCCAGTGAGCAGTTCCGAAAAACTGGCTGGTGCAGGGACGTTCCGCCCCGGAGCACCGCAATCAGTAACGTCGTCCGAGCCGCGTGCTCGGGCGACGCCTGATCCCCGCGCTGCGTCGGCGCCGCGCGGCAAACAGATGAAGCTGCTTGCCCTTGGCCTCGTCGTTGCCATGCTCGCCGCTTCATGGCAAGGAGCCGAAATACGGCCGCTCGATTTGTTGCGCGACAGCGGCAATATGACGACGTTTCTCCGGGATTTCTTTCCGCCGGATTTTCACGACTGGCAGTATTACTTGCAGGAAATGCTGGTCACGGTGGAGATCGCTGTCTGGGGCACCGCTTTGGCCATCGTCTGTGCCGTGCCGCTCGGTCTGCTCTGCGCCGGAAATATTGCCCCCTGGTGGATCCACCAGCCGGTGCGGCGATTGATGGATATCTTCCGTTCCATCAATGAGATGGTTTTCGCCATGCTGTTCGTTGTCGCGGTCGGATTGGGGCCGTTTGCCGGCGTTCTGGCGCTTTGGGTGCATACGACCGGCGTATTGGCGAAATTATTTGCCGAGGCCGTCGAAGCGATCGATCCCCGGCCCGTCGAAGGCATTCGTTCGACCGGCGCTCATCAGCTGGAGGAAATCGTCTATGGCGTGATCCCGCAGGTGATGCCGATCTGGATTTCTTACTCGCTGTATCGATTCGAATCGAATGTCCGCTCGGCGTCGGTCCTGGGACTGGTGGGGGCTGGCGGCATCGGCCAGGTGATCTGGGAAATCGTTCGCGGTTTCCAGTTCGATCAGACCTGCGCGATCATGATCATCATCATTGTTTCCGTCACGATCATCGACGTGCTGTCGCAGTGGCTCCGGCGCGCCTTCATCTGATGGTGCGCTGGACCAGCGAGAATAGCCGTGTCGATCAGAGCCCGTTTTCCGACTGGTCGGATTGGACGATCATCTGGACACGGTCACCGGCAAAGATGGCGAGGGTGTGATGCGTGGGGTGTCCCTTGAGGTCGACATTGACGGCCTCCGATTGCAGAACGGGGCGCGCGATATTCTGGTTGAGGTAACCTGCTTCCCTTTCGTTGGGCAAACGGGCCAGCAAGCGGGTGATTTTGCGCGTGTAGTCGGCAACACCGAGTTCGCGCAGCGCTTCGGTGACGGAGCCGAGCCGTCGATAGGCCTCGTCCATGCCGGCAAAGCGCGGCAGCGGAAATTCATGCGTGGCGAAGATCATCGGAATCTCATCGGCGACACTCAGCGTCTCGATCCGCACGACGGCGGCACCTTCGGGCAAGCCGAGATCGGCCGCGACGCTGCCGGAAACGGTTCCCGTTCCCGCCGACAGCAGGCGATGACCGGGTTCGCGTCCCTGCGAGGAAAGATTGGCACTGAAACGTGTGCGGCGGCCGAGCACGTAATCGATCGTCGTTTCGTTGACGAAGGTGCCGCGCCCCTGCTCGATCCGCAGGATACCCTGTTCGGCCAAGGTCGCCATCGCGCGGCGGACGGTATGGCGATTGACCGCGAATCGCTCGGCAAGTTCCAGCTCGGTTGCCAATCGCTCCCCCGGCTTCAACTTGCCGGTCTTCAAATCGGTACTGAGACTTTCGGCAATTTGCCGCCACAACGTCACACCGCGGCCCCGGGCAATACCATCATTCATCATGCATCTTTCATCGATTCTTCAAATCAGCTGTGCGCAGCCTCCTATTCCGTGCGGTGAGGGTCAATAGTCGTTGACATATCTAGACGTCTAGATGAATATGAAAACCATCATGAGAGCCTTCCTGGAAGAAGCCGACCGCGCCCATTGGATGTCCACCCTCAGCAGGTGCGACCCGTCGCGTCTGGAAGCGGCCTGGGCTGGCCTGCATCAGCAGCCAGGGCATTCCTGGTTGCGCCCGCCGGAGATTGGTTTGGTGATGTTGCGCGGCCGCGCCGGCGGCACCGGCCAGCCATTCAATCTGGGTGAGATGACGATGACGCGCGCTGTCGTCCTGATCGAAGAGGGCGGCCCGATCACCGGTTTTGGTTATGTCGCCGGTCGCGCGCCGCGTCATGCGGAGCTTGCGGCCTTATTCGACGCCCTGCTGCAGGATGAGAGCCGGCGGACCGGCTTGCTGTCGGAACTCATCTCGCCGCTCGCGGCCGAGGCCCGGCGGGCCAAGGAAAGCCGAGCCAAGGATGTTGCGGCGACGCGCGTCGATTTCACGACCATGGTGCGTGGCAATGATTGAGCGAATCGCGTCGAAGCAAAACATGTCGAAACCGGATGTAACCTCGGCCGGTCTGGCATCGCCGGTCAGCGACGCCCAGCAGATTTTCCGGGGCGTCCTGACGGCACTCAGCGAGCCAGGGCGCGTCTTGCGGCTTCCCGGCCTGCCGGAATCGGGCTTGCCGCTCAATCCAGCCAGCCTTGGTGTCCTGCTCACCTTGGCTGATGGTGACACGCCGGTCTGGCTCGATGATCGGGCGACAGCGGCGGCGTCCTATCTGCGCTTCCATACCGGTGCGCCGGTCGTGGAAGATAAATCTGCCGCACGCTTTGCCTTGATAGCCGATGCGCAACGCTGTCCCGCGCTGGATGATTTTGCTGCCGGCAGCGAGGATTATCCTGACCGATCAGCGACATTGATCCTCGAAGTCGCACGGCTCATGGAAGCGGGACCGATCACCTTACGCGGCCCCGGAATTCCCGATCGACGCAACTTGACGATCGAGGGCTTGCCGGCTGGTTTCCTTGCTGCCTGGTCGGCCAATCGTGCGTTGTTCCCGCGCGGTGTCGACGTGATCTTGACCTGTGGCGCCGAGATTGTCGGCCTGCCGCGCCGTGTGATGCTGGAGGGGCCATGTATGTAGCTGTCAAGGGTGGTGAAGCCGCTATCGAGGCCGCACATCGATTGCTTGACAGCGATCGCCGCGGCGATCCGGCGGTACCGGAACTGACGGTCGAGCAGATCGAGACTCAATTGCGGCTCGGCGTCGATCGCGTGATGGCCGAAGGTGCGCTCTATGATCCTGGCCTCGCTGCCTTGGCGATCAAGCAGGCGGCCGGCGACCTCATCGAAGCGATCTTCCTGCTGCGCGCCTATCGCACCACCTTGCCGCGTTTGGCCGTCAGCGAGCCGGTCGAGACGGCAAAAATGCGGGCCGATCGACGCATTTCCGCGATTTTCAAGGATGTGCCGGGCGGCCAGTTCCTCGGCCCGACCTTCGACTATACGCATCGTTTGCTGGATTTCGATCTCGCCGGCGGTGCGGCCGCCAGGCTTGACTCCGTGGCCGATGCAGCCGATCAGGAAGAAGGACGGCCGAACGATACAACCGTCGCCCTGACGCCGCCGGTGACGGCTCTGCTCGAGCAGGACGGGCTGGTCGCGCGGGAGGGAGTCGTTCCTGATGCGGAAATCGGCGATATCACACGCGACCCGCCGACCTATCCGGCCGCGCGCGATGTGCGCCTGCAGACCCTGGCGCGCGGGGATGAGGGCTTCTTGCTGAGCCTTGCCTATTCGACCCAGCGCGGCTATGGCCGGAACCATCCCTTTGCCGGCGAAATCCGCAGCGGCCACGTTTCGGTCGAGATCGTCCCGCCGGAGCTCGGCTTCGCCATCGAGATCGGCGAGATCGAGTTGACCGAATGCCAGATGATCAACCAGTTCAAGGGCTCGGCGACCCAGCCGCCGCAATTCACGCGGGGTTATGGCCTCGCCTTCGGCCGCGGTGAGCGCAAAGCCATCGCCATGGCGCTGGTCGATCGCTCGCTACGCGCGGCCGAATACGAAGAAGAAGTGACGGCGCCGGCGCAGGACGAGGAATTCGTGCTGAGTCATGCCGACAATGTGGAAGCCTCGGGCTTCGTTCAGCATCTGAAATTGCCGCATTACGTCGATTTCCAGGCCGAGCTCGACGTCATCCGCCGGTTGCGGGGTGAAGAGAAGCGGCAGGAGGCGGCAGAATGAATGCGTCCGGCTATAACTTCGCCTATCTCGATGAGCAGACAAAGAGGATGATCCGCCGGTCGATTCTGAAGGCGGTGGCCATACCCGGCTATCAGGTTCCCTTCGCGGGCCGGGAAATGCCCTTGCCCTATGGCTGGGGAACCGGCGGTATTCAGGTCACGGCGTCGATCATCGGATCGGACGATACGCTGAAGGTCATCGACCAGGGCGCCGACGACACCACCAATGCCGTCAGCATCCGGAAGTTCTTCGCCCGCACCACCGGTGTGCGGACGACCACCCGGACGGCCGATGCCAGCATTATCCAGACCCGTCATCGCATTCCCGAAACGCCGCTCCAGGCCGGCCAGATCATGGTCTTTCAGGTGCCCATTCCTGAGCCGCTCCGATGGCTGGAACCGCGCGAGACGGAAACCCGGCGGATGCATGCGCTGGCGGATTATGGGCCCATGCATCTCAAGCTCTACGAGGATATCGCTCATTTCGGGCGGATCACCACCGCTTATGACTATCCGGCGGTGGTCGATGGCCGCTATCTGATGTCGCCATCGCCGATCCCGCGGCTGGACAACCCCAAGCTCGACCGATCGCCGGCTTTGCAGCTTTTCGGCGCCGGCCGGGAGAAACGGATCTATGCCGTTCCGCCTTATACCTCGGTGAAGAGCCTGGATTTCGACGATCACCCCTTCACCGTTGAACATTGGTCCACGCGCTGTGCCCGCTGCGGGGCGGATAACAGCTATCTCGACGAGATCGTCATCGATGATCGCGGCGGCCGGCGCTTTGTCTGCTCCGATACGGATTACTGTGACGGCCGGTTGGACGCGAAGGATGGCGGAAGATGAATGCCCCCGTCGAACTGCCGCTCTTGAGCGTGCAGGGACTCCATAAGCGCTTCGGTAATCGCACCGCCTGCCGGGATATCGATTTCGATCTATGGCCGGGCGAGGTCTTGGGCATCGTCGGGGAATCGGGTTCCGGCAAGACGACCCTGCTGGGCTGCATCGCCGGCCATGTGGAACCGAGCGAAGGCGAGATTCGCTATGCGGCCCGCGATGGCAGTCTGATCGATCTCGCCGTTTTGGCGGAAGCGGATCGCCGCCGCAAACTCGGCAACGATATGGGTTTCGTGCATCAGAATCCGCGCGACGGGCTGCGGCTCGGCATGAGCGCCGGCGCCAATATCGGCGAACCCTTGATGGCTGCCGGTCTTCGTCACTATGGCGATATCCGCCGCATCGCCGCCGAATGGCTGGAGCGGGTCGAGATCGATCCGGGTCGGATCGATGAGAATCCGCGCCGTTTTTCCGGCGGCATGCAGCAGCGGCTGCAGATCGCGCGCAATCTGGTGACGAGCCCGCGGCTGGTCCTGATGGATGAACCGACCGGCGGGCTGGATGTTTCGGTTCAGGCTAGGTTGCTTGATCTCATTCGCCAGTTGGTCGCCGATCTCGGTTTGGCCGTCATCCTGGTCACCCATGATCTCGGCGTCGCCCGGCTGCTGGCACATCGGCTGATGGTGATGCAGGATGGCAATGTCGTCGAATCCGGTTTGACCGACCAGGTGCTCGACGATCCGCATGAAGCCTATACGCAACTCCTCGTCTCTTCGGTGCTGCAACTATGACTGCTACCACATCGCCGATATCGCCGGCCCAGGCGGTGCTTGAGACCCGTGGCCTGGCCAAGGGCTTCACGCTGCATGCTCAGAACGGGCTCCGCCTCGCCGTTCTGGATGGCGTCGATTTCGCCGTGGCGCCCCATGAATGCGTGGTTCTGGATGGCGCTTCCGGCGCCGGCAAGAGCACGCTGATGCGCACGCTCTACGGCAATTATCGCACCGATGCCGGCAGGATCCTGATTCGTCATGGCGCCGGAATGATAGATCTCGCCGCCGCGCCGCCGCGCCTCGTGCTTGAACTGCGCCGCCGCACCTTGGGTTATATCAGCCAGTTCCTGCGTGTCATCCCGCGCGTGCCGACGATCGATATTGTTGCCGAGCCGCTGCGGGTGCTGGGTGTGCCGGAAGATGCCGCCCGCGCCCGCGCCGCCGCGTTGCTGGACCGGTTGGCGATGCCGCGGCAGCTCTGGTCTTTGCCGCCGACCACCTTTTCGGGTGGCGAGCAGCAGCGGGTCAATATCGCCCGGGGCCTGGTTGCGTCCCATCCCATTCTGCTGGTCGATGAACCGACGGCCTCGCTCGACGGCGAGAACAGGACGCGAGTCGTCTCCCTGCTGCGGGAAGCCTGCGACGCCGGTGCGGCCATCATCGCCATTTGCCATGACGCGGTGGCCCGCCGCGCCTTGGCGACCCGTTTCTTCAGCCTATCCGACCGAGAGAATGTCGCATGACCACCGAGACCATCCTGACCCATGCCAGAATTGTCACCGCCGATGAGGTCATCGACGGCACCTTGCTCTTGCGCGACGGGATGATCCATGCGCTGGAACCCGGCCGCAGCGCCGTGCCGGGCGGAATCGATTGCGGCGGGGATTACCTCATTCCCGGTATGATCGAGTTGCACACGGATAATCTCGACAAGCATATCGCGCCGCGACCCAAGGTGCATTGGCCGGCGGAATCCGCCGTCATCGCCCATGATGCGCAGATCGCCACATCGGGTATCACCACCGTCTTCGATTCGATTGCCATCGGCGACATTCATCATGCCAGCGACCGCCTGAAGACGCTCGGGGCAATGGCCGAAGGTTTGGCAAGCTGTCATCAACATAATATGTTGCGGGCGGAGCATTTCCTGCACCTTCGCTGCGAGATTTCGCATGGCGATCTGCTGCCGCATCTGACGGAGCTGGCCGAGCATCCCAGGCTGCGGCTGATTTCGGTGATGGATCATACGCCGGGACAGCGGCAATTCGCCGATCCGGCGCAATATGCTTCCTATTACAAAAACAAATATCAGCTGAGCGATGGCCAGCTCGAGGACTTCATCCGGCGTTGCAGAAACGACCGGGAACAATATGGCGACGCGAACCGGGCGGCGGTGATCGACCTGGCCCGCACGCGCGGCTTCAAATTGGCGAGCCATGACGATGCGACGGTGCAACATGCCGATGAGGCCGCCGAAGCAGGTGCCGTAGTGGCGGAATTCCCCACCACGACAGCGGCAGCGGCGGCCCTGCGCGAACACGGCATTCAAATTCTCAGCGGCGCCCCGAACGTGGTGCGCGGCGGTTCCCATTCGGGGAATGTCTCCGCGCAATCGCTGGCGCGGGATGGATTGGTCGATATTCTCTCCTCCGATTATGTGCCGGCCAGTTTGCTCCTCGCTGTCTTCCGCCTGGTGCGCGAGCTTGACTACAGTCTTCCGGCTGCGGTTGAGCTGGTTGCCGGCAATCCGGCCGAGGCGATGGGCCTGTCCGATCGCGGCCACATCGCCGTGGGTCTGCGGGCTGACATCGTCCGCGTGGCGGAGCGCAGGGATATGCCGCTGGTCCGTGCCGTCTGGCGCGAAGGTCAGCGGGTCGCTTGACGGTCACGAAAACGGACAGGCTAAGTTATCATGCAGGTCATAGATCAGGGCGAGCCGGAACATCCTTGGGCCGATGGCCGCAGCATGACCGAGAAGCCCATGCTGCATCCGACGGCGCTGGTCAAGGGAAGCCGGCTCGGCGCCTGGACGGTGATCGGCCCGCGTTGCCAGCTGCTGGAAGTCGATTTCGCCGACTGGTCATATACGGTCCATGATGTCGAAATCTTCAATGCGCGGATCGGCAAGTTCTGCAACCTCGCATCCGGCGTGAGGTTGAACCCCACCAATCATCCGACCCAGCGAGCGAGCCAGCATCATTTCACCTATCGCAGCCGGTCGCATCATCTCGCCGAGGAAGACGATCCCGAGATCTTTGCCTGGCGCCGATCCCATGTGGTGACGGTCGGCCCGGATGTCTGGATCGGCCATAATGCCATCGTCCTGCCGGGGCGATCGATCGGCACGGGTGCTGCAATCGGGGCCGGCAGCGTCGTGACGAAGGATGTTCCCGATTACATGATCGTCGCCGGCAATCCGGCCCGGCCGATCCGCCGCCGGGTGGATGAATCGACGGAGGCGTTGCTGAAGCAAATCGCCTGGTGGGATTGGAGCCCAAACCGCTTGAAGGCAACGCTGAGCGATTTCCGAGGGCTCGATGCCACCGGTTTCGCGGCAAAATACAGCCGCCCTGACGTTATCGCCTCGCTGCCGCTATGAAGTATGGTCGTCTCATCTATGTCATGGGGCCGTCGGGCGCGGGGAAAGACAGTGTCATGGCTTTCGCCCGCGCGGCCAGTGATCCCGCGCGCGTCACTTTTGCGCATCGCTACATCACGCGGCCGCCGAGCGGCGATGCCGAGAATCACATCGCCCTCACCGAGGCAGAGTTCGCGGCCCGGCAACGCGCCGGCTGGTTCGCCCTGAGCTGGCAAAGTCATGGCCTATGTTACGGCATCGGCCGAGAGATCGATCTGTGGCTGGCGAGCGGGGTCAGCGTCGTGGTCAATGGGTCGCGCGCTTATTTCGCCGAGGCCGTGAGAGGTTATCCGGATCTGCTGCCCGTTATGGTGATGGCGGCACCGGAGGTCCGACGCGCGAGATTGCTCAAGCGCAACCGGGAATCCGCCTCGCAAATGATCGAACGTCTCGACCGTCGGATCGAAACGCTGCCGGACCATCCCGGCTTGGCAACAATCGACAATAGCGGCGAGCTGAGCCTGGCCGGGACAAGGCTGCTCGATCTACTGCATGCACGCCCTCCGGAAGAAATCGAGCAGGCGGCGTCAGGTCGCAACCGTTAAGTGGTTGATTTATTTGCCTCATCGGCCCGGCAGCTATTTAAACAGCTATTGATTTTTCAAGCTAAATCAAATAATTAGTCGGCATTCGCCGTTGACGGTTCACGGGAAACGTTCTTTCCCGGACCGCGCCGCTGCATAGGCAAGCGGCGACATACAGTCCTCGGCCCTTCTTGCGATGCCAAGGCGTTTTGCCGCTCGCCGTTTCTGCTGGTCTGAACATGGATATCTCGAAGCCGCTCTTTTCGTATCGCAAGCACTGGGCGCACCGTTTCGGCGCGGCCCCGTTCCTGCCGATGTCACGGGCGGAAATGGAGACGCTCGGCTGGGATTCCTGCGACGTGGTGCTGGTGACCGGCGATGCCTATGTCGACCATCCGAGCTTTGGCATGGCCATCATCGGCCGGCTGCTGGAGGCGCAAGGTTTCCGCGTCGGCATCATCGCCCAGCCCGACTGGCAGAGCGCCGAGCCGTTCAGGGCGCTGGGTCGACCGAATCTCTATTTCGGCGTCACCGGCGGCAATATGGATTCCATGGTCAACCGCTACACCGCCGACCGGCGCTTGCGGCACAATGACAGCTACACGCCGAAAGGCGAGGGCGGCAAGCGGCCGGATCGCTCCGTCATCGTCTATGCCCAACGCTGCCGCGAAGCTTTTCGTGATGTCCCCATCGTGCTGGGCGGGATCGAAAGCTCGCTGCGCCGAATCGCCCATTACGACTACTGGTCGGATAAGGTGCGACGCTCGGTCCTGGCCGATGCCAAGGCCGATATCCTGCTCTATGGCAATGCCGAGCGGGCGGTGGTCGAGGTCACGCATCGTTTGGCCAAGGGAGATGCGCCTGCCGATCTCGACGATATTCGCGGCGTCACCTTGATCAAGGACCGGGTGCCGGAAGAGTGGACCGAGGCAGCGGCCGATGATCTCGACGATGCCGCCGAAGGCGCGCGGCTGCTGCAGGGAAAGACCGTCATCCGCCTGCCTTCTTACGAGCAGGTGGCGGCGGATTCCGAAGCCTATGCCCGCGCGTCGCGCGTCCTGCACCGGGAGAGCAATCCCGGCAATGCCCGTGCCTTGGTGCAGCGTCACGGCGACCGGGAAATCTGGTTGACGCCGCCGCCCATCCCGCTGGAAACGCCGGAGATGGATGCGGTCTATGAGCTCCCCTATGCCCGCGCGCCGCATCCGGCCTATGGCGATGCCGGCATTCCAGCCTGGGACATGATCCGCTTTTCGGTCACCATCATGCGCGGTTGTTTCGGCGGCTGCTCCTTCTGCTCGATCACGGAGCATGAGGGCCGCATTATCCAAAGCCGCTCGGAGGATTCCATCCTCAAGGAAATCGAAATCGTCCGCGACAAGACGCCGGGCTTCACCGGCGTCATTTCCGATATCGGCGGACCGACCGCGAATATGTACCGCATGGCCTGCAAGGATAAGCGCACGGAATCGCTGTGCCGCCGTCCGTCTTGCGTCTATCCGGAGATCTGTCCCAATCTGAACACCAGCCATGAGTCGCTGATCCAGCTTTACCGCAAGTCCCGCAACCTGCCGGGCATCAAGAAGGTGATGGTGGCATCGGGCGTGCGCTACGATCTGGCGGTGGAGAGTCCGGAATATATCCGCGAGTTGGTGGAGCATCATGTCGGCGGCTATCTGAAGATCGCGCCGGAGCATACCGAGGACGGCCCGCTGTCGAAGATGATGAAGCCCGGTATCGGCTCCTATGATCGCTTCAAGGCGCTCTTCGACAAGGCGGCGAAGGACGCGAAGAAGGAATACTACCTCATTCCCTATTTCATCGCCGCCCATCCGGGAACCACGGATGAGGATATGATGAATCTGGCACTCTGGCTGAAGCGCAATCGCTATCGCGCCGATCAGGTGCAGACTTTCCTGCCCTCGCCGATGGCACTGGCGACAGCGATGTATCATTCCGGCGTCAATCCCCTGCGCCCGATCCGGCGCGGCGCGTCACAACCGGTCGAGGTGATCAAGGGCCTGCGGCAGCGCCGCCTGCATAAAGCGTTCCTGCGCTATCATGACCCGGAGAACTGGCCGGTCCTGCGCGAGGCGTTGAAAAGCATGGGGCGGGCCGATCTGATCGGACCCGGCAAGCATCAGCTGATTCCGGCGGTGCAGCCGGCCGGCACGGGCGGCAAGGGGACCAGCGGTGGCCGGGCACAGGGGCGTGTGCATAAACCCCATGCCTTCACGACGACCGGCCTCAGGCGGCGCTGACCCGGTTCATCCACCGATTTCTTTTAGCTTATGCATCGCATCGATGACGGTCGCATCGCGGCTCAGTGCCAGATATTGCCGGTATCTTTCGCCATGAAAGCGGGCTGACGTCCCGTCGGGCCGATAGCGCTTGATCTCCCGGGCGCCGAATCGTTGGGCGCCAGCCGTGAAATCCGCCACGATTCCGGCAGCCACGGCGCCATGGATGGCGGCGCCGATTGCCGTGGCATTGGCAATCGTCGCCACCTCGACCTCGCGCCCCAGCACATCCGCCATCATCTGCATCAGGAACGGATTGCGCTCCGCGATCCCGCTGGTGAGAATGATCCGGTCGATCACCGCGCCGCCGGTCGTGAAGGTCTCGGCGATCTGCCTTGCGCCGAAGCAAAGTGATTCCATCAGGCTGTGATAGAGATCGACGGCGGTGCTGCGTAGGGTCAGCCCGGCGAAAAGGCCGCTGACGGCCATATCGCCCAGCGGCACGCGGCAGCCATTCCACCAATCCAGCGCGATCGGCCGGCTCTCTGTCTTGGGCAGGTTTGCAGCCGCCGCATTGTAATAGGCGAAGCTTTCGCGTTCATCCTCACCATGCGGGAAAGTACGGATATACCAGGCGAGGACATCACCGAAAGCCGCCTGACCCGCTTCGTAGCACCACAGGCCGGAGACGGCTCCATCGCGGACGGCGCCGTCGATGCCGGGAAAATCGTTGAACGTCTTGTCGAGCAGCAGGTAGCAGGCTGATGTGCCGAGCGTGCCGACCAGCGCGCCGGGTTCCGTCGCCCCGACGGCCGGCATGACGGCATGGGCGTCGATGACGGCAACGGCAATGATGGCCTTTCCCGCAATACCCGTGCGCTGCCGCCAGGCTTCCGTCAGCGCACCGGCCGGCTGCCCGATCGCTACCGGTTTGGCCAGCTTCTCCAACAAGCCAGGAACGGCATCGCCCGGATAGCCGCCCGGTTCCTGATAATGTGCCTTGTAACCTGCCTGGCATTTGCTGCGAACCTCGCGGCCGGTCAGCTGCCAGACCACCCAGTCGCCGGCTTCGATGAAGCGCTCCGTGCGTTGCCATAAAGCGGGCGCCTCATCGGCCATCTGGCCGGCCTTGGCGAGCACCCATTCGCTGGATGTTTTTCCGCCGTAATAGCGCAGGAAGGCCGGCTTGGCCGCGTTGATGCGATCGGCCCAGGGTTGCGCCGCGTGATGCTTCCACAATTTCACATAAGCATGCGGCTCGTCGGGATACAGGCTGGAGAGCGGCGTCCCGTCGGCGAGCGCCGGCAGCGGCGTGCTCGCCGTGAAGTCGAGAGCGATCGCAGCGATATCGCGGCCCCGCCCCAATGCCGAGAGAATGACTTCCGCAGCTTCGAGATAGTCCGGTGCATTTTGCAGCGCCCAGTCGCGGGGCAAGGATTGGCCGCCGGGCAACGCCATCGTCATGACGCCGTGCTTGTAAGAATGGGTGTGGCTGGCTTCAGCCAGGCCGGTTTCGATATTCACCAGAACGCCGCGCGCCGATTCGGTCCCGAAATCCAGGCCGATCACATATCCCGTTGCCATGACTTTCCTCTCGATATCCGGCGGCAGAATATGACCTGTCCGTCACGGATACAACAGCACCTGGCGCCCTTCAAAACCTGTAGGTGAAGAGATTCCGGCGTTCATAGACGTCCGCGGCCTCTTCGATGAAAGCAGCGATACGACCGGCATCATAGTCGCGCCGCAGCCGCTCGGCGGCGGCCAGAAGTTCGGCCTTGCTCTTGGCGCGGCCCGGCCGCAGCAGATCGTAAACCTGCAGCAGGAGCTCCTGCGGTATGTTGACCAAATCAGCCGCACGCCGGAAATTCTCTGCCAGTTTCTGTCGACCCGCGGCCTCGGCAATTTCCGCTTGCATCAACAGGGCCGCGGGGGTGATGCGCAGGTCGTGCATATCGATCTCGCCTGCCTCGACCGCCTCCAGCGTCAGATCGGCAAGGCCTGTCCCCTTAGTTGTCGTGACGAGATCCGGCCGCTTTTCCGCCAGGGGATAATCAGCCACTGTCAGGCCGACGTGGTGCGGCGCTTGCGGCTTTGTGCTCATGCCCGGGTCTCCAGAAAATCCACGGTGACTTCCGCGGGCTCTGCACTGTCTTCGGTCAAGGAGGTCTCGATGGCATAGATCAGCGCGACCTGGGCGTGGTAGCGGGCGCCAAGAGCCTCGCCTTCGGTCGGCACGACGACCGGCTCCGGTATTTCGCCCATGGCATATGCCGCGGCGTTCTCGCCCAGGCGCCGGTAATGGTCGAGCTTGGTGACAGGTGCGTTGGAAAAGAGCTCCAGATTGTGATGCGGCAGGCGGTCTGTCTGATGAATGACGGCGGTACCCTTCGCCTGGATGCCGATCCCGATACCGGAGCCGGCCAATCGCGCCGCACTCAATCCCAGAAAGGACGTGTCCGCCGTATGGCGCATCCGCACGATGCGGGGCTCGCCGCCTTTCGCGCGGATGCCCTCGGTCAGGGCGCGTAGCACGGAAGAGAGCGGATGGCCCGCCAGCGTGCGATATAGTTTCAGGCCAAAAGCCGGGCTCAGTCCGATGACGATCTCGGTCCTGGCATCTCCATGCTGGGCCGGGCCCAGGTCGCGGTAGCGGATGCGGACGGCTTCGCCTTTGGCAAAGGTGGCCTCGGTTCGTAGCACCTCTTCTCGATCGAGGACATCGCGGATCGCCGCCAGCTCCTGGCGCCTTTTCTCCGTCAGCCGATAGCCGGTGCCGGGGCCGGCATAATCATTCGGATCATTGACGGCACTCAGAATCCGGCCGTCGCGGATCACGGCAGAGGTCTGCAGATAGTCGCCCGAGATGCGCAGCCGCATCATGTTCAGCAGATGGCCGGCTTCCTCCCGATAGCCGCGGCGGGTGAGCGCGCGGATGACATCGAGCATCGTGATGCGGCGTTCCTTGATCGCCTCGCTGATGAAAGTGACATCGCGCGGCAGATAGCTCTCGGTCTCATGCGAGCCGGAAGCGATGACGACACTGGCCTTCATGGCCTCGGTCGGCTGTGCCAGATCAAGCTCGTCGAGAACGGCGCTCAGCGCCTCCACGGCGCGGCGGCGCAGTTCCAAGGCAGTGGCTTCATTGATCGAAGTAAGGCCACCATCGGCTTCGAAGTCCCGTTGCAGAACGAGAAAATCTTCCATTTCCTCGCCGTTGAAAGACGAGGGATTGAAGGAGTTGTCATATTTCAGGATCGAGCCGAAGCCGGAGCAGATGAGATCCGAGCCGGCGATCAGGATCGGCAGGATCTTGGCACCGACGCGAATTTCCGATTCCGAGTGGCGGGCATCATTGCCGGTTGCACATTCGAGGTCGAGCCACACCGCGATCAGGTTTTCCGCCATCAATTCGCGTACGCCGCCGGGCATGGTCGATGCCAAAGGCGCACCGTCGATACCGCCATTCTGCGTACCCTGCACGCCCATGGCGCGTTGCAGGCACAAGCATCGCGCTTCGAGATACAGCAGCGACTTCGCTTCGTGGAAACCCATCAGCAATTCCGACGCGGCGCCGGATGTGCAGCGCATTTTGATGCCGCGCGAGGCATAGGCGGCGGCGAGAAAGGCTTTCGACCAGGGCGTGTCGTCGCCATCCGTGAACGCCCGTTCCGTGCCATAGACCGAAACCGTCTCGGCATAGGAGGTGAAGCCTGCCATGCCGATCTGCAATTCTTCCGCTTCCTCGCTGGCGCATTGGAACAATGTCCCCCAGCGGCCCACGGCCGCCCCGATGGCACCGGCCAGGGCATTGGACCAGGCATTGCGGGCGACCCGCATGGTGGTTTCGATCTCATCGAAACCAAAGGCGACGGCGATCGCGGCATCGGCCGCCAATTGCAGCGGGTCGTCCTTGGCATTCGTCACATGAGCCTGATTGCCGGGCGTTTTCCTGGCCCGCATCTTGGAAAAGGCATAGGCGATTTCGATTGAGGATAACTGCGCCACGACTTCGGCAAGCTTGGCCGGCGTCAGGCCATGAGCCAGGCGGGTGAGTTCCGTGCGCGGCACATTGAAATCCACCAGCATGCGGGCGATCTCAGTGGAGGGCATCGCCATGGCGATCGGTGCGATATCAAGATCGAGATGATGTTCGGCGATGAAGGAATCGATCATGTCGAAGTCGGTGGCCGCGACATGGTCCATCTGGGCGATGCGCCCATTTTGAATAACAAGGTTGGGCGCCGGATCCCGAGCGCCTTTGAACGCCGAGAAGCCGTTTTGCGGATCCTCCACCGCGAATTTGTCGAGCCTGAGAGGGCGGTCGTCCCAATCGGCAAAGCGCCGCCAACGATTGGCATTTTGGCGTGTCGGCTCGCTCATTGCCGGCCCTCATATCGATAATATTTCGTCCCGGCCCTATTTAACACTGCTGCCTATGGGATTGCGACCGATACGATCACGAAACTCGGCCAAGAAACTCGGCGTCGTGAGCAAAAGTGGCTTTATTTTAGGGTGTTAGATGGGGGAAGCCCATTCTCCAGCGGGCGCCGCCCAATGTTCCGGACCGGCCGACTGACCTGATCCGTCCGATTTGCGGCAAGATCATCTATCTAAATGATGACGGCAGCCCTATCTGCCCGTAACCTTACAAATTCAGCTCTCGTGTCAGCATTGCATATCAGATCGCGCGGCTATTGCGGCGATGGCATATCCTTTGGCAATGAAACTGCCGGTCTTGGGGGGCAACACAATGGCTTCAAAACTTGGTCGATTTGGGATCGTGGGGAGCCTGTCAGGCATCCTGCTGGCAGGCTGTACAAACGACACCGCCTCTACGACGGCATTGCAATCGCCCGTGATTGCCGCCCGTGAAGAGCTGCAGGCCAATATTCATCAATGTACGGCAACCTATGGTTACAATCCGGACAAAGTGAGCGGGGTTGCCGAGCATTCCTTGGCGCCGAATGAACTGCAATGGCGGCAATGCGCCTATGATGCGGTACGCACCTATACGCGTGCCAATCCGACATTGATGTCGAATTACGATCAGCTTGTCGCGGAAGACATCTCGATGACGACGGCGATTCAGCAAGGCACCATGACAAGGAGCCAGCGCCGCGCCCGGATCGAGGAATTGTTGACTCAGATCCGGGATGCGGAGAATCAGCAGATCCAGGCGGATGCCGCCATGCAGGAGCAGCAGAATCAGCAGGTCCGGAATGTCGTTGAGGATATGCGCGGTTTCGCGCGATAAGGCTGGCTGGTTGATCCGGAGAAAAGCTCGGCAGGTGATGCCGATAACGTCAAGCGGCGGGGCTTCTCAAGCCGTCGAGAGGCCCCGCCTTCAATTGTCTCAGGGCTTTTTCTCCATCTCTACCGCCTGCACGCCACCCAGCAATCCGCCATGCATGGTGGAATCCTTATTGCCCCAGGTGATGGTGTTCTTATCGACCGACACCTGATAGCAGTTCTGCTTGCCGGCCATCAGGCTGGACCAGGTGATGCAGACGTCACCGGATCGATCGATCGTCCAGGTCCCGTGGTCTTCCTTGCCGGTTCTATCCTGATACGTGACCTGCCCACCGGGCAGGAAAAAGATGTGGTAGCGGACTCCCTCTTCATTCTTTGCCGTTAAAGTATTGTTCCCCATAACGGTGATGAAATTATCCCCGCGGAGTCTCTCGGCACTGGCGACGGATGGTATGACCAACGCTGCCAAACCAAGCATTGCCAAAACTGTTTTCATCAAGGCTTCCCCCTCTCAGTGCACCCGGCCTCGCCGGACCGGCGATGCAATATCCACTTGAACGGGTATGAAAGCATGCAGGGCGTGATTCCTCTACTGTTAATGTTGTAGCTGGCCTGCGTTTCCTCCCAATAAGAGGAGGCTACTCTCGGTCTGGATAATACATATCGTCTCACCGTCCCACCGGACAGCACATGCACTTCTGAATTTCAATACCATCTTAAATTGTAATATATATGATATATACATCCGTTTAATGTTCATAACTATTTATATACTGAAATGTTCCTGACGCGACATTCTAGTGCATTCCCGTATAATTGATTTAGTTTTTCATTTAATAATCTCTATAGGTGTATAAGCACAATTTTCCCGATAAAACGCGCCAAGAAGCGCATATATATACATTTAGATGTGATTTTTATTCGACTTTGAGATTTATCTTAATTTCAAGATCCTTGAATAATCGCGACATCACGAAATCAGCCGGGGATTCCTCCTGGCCTCGTGTCCCCAACCGACCAGACAGCCGTCTGGTGCCAACCGTCGCGTCTCAGGGAGATCAAACAATGGCAACCCAAAGCACCCAGGCCCAGCCAGCTGCCGGTCCGACTGTTCAGAATGCTGCAGGCTCCGTGCAATTGGCGCAGGCTGCGGCTGCGACAGGCAATGCGGCCGCCGCGCCGGACACCGAGATCAAGGTTGCGATTCCGGTCGGCCAGACGATTGCCCGCGTTCCCGTTACGCCGGGCGAAGTGATCGACCTGCCCTTTGACGGTGATTTTCAGGCGAAGCTGGGTGACCAGGGTAATCTGGCGATCAAGCTGGGCGACCGCATCGTCATCCTGGAAAACTATGCCTCAGCTAACCAGTCCAGCGGCGTGACGATCAACGACGACAAGGGTCCTCCCATCGACGTGGCTTCGGTCATTGCTGCGACCGATCCCAATCTGGATATCCAGACCGCTGCCGGTCCCGCGGCTGGTCCGGCCGCCGGCGCCGGTTCCGGTCTCTTCGAATCCTTCCGTCCCGGTGCCGGCATCGGCGCCCTTGGCGAGCTGGGCGTGATTGGCCAAACCGAACTGCAATATGGGCTGATCTCTGCCGATGCCAACATCACTTTGCGGGCGCTTCCCGGCGTGACGCTCGATATTCCCGGCCTCGGCGCACCCGGCACCCAGGTCGATGAGGCCGGCCTGCCGACCGGATCGGCGCATGACGGTTCGAACAGCACCACCGGTGTCATCACCATCACGGCGCCGGATGGCGTCAGCACGGTCGTCATCGATGGAACGACGATCAGCCTGAACGATCTCAACGGCCTCGGCAACGCCCCGAAGACGATCACCACAGCTGACGGTACGCTCACCCTCACCAGCTGGGACGGCTCGCATCTCGGCTATACCTATACGCTTGACACACCCACGCAAGGCGACAACACCTCGGATCCCATCTCCATCGTCGTCACCGACACTGACGGCAACCAGGCCAGCGGGACGCTCGACGTTCATATCGTCGACGACGTGCCGACGGCCCATAACGACGACCAGACCCTCGGCAAGGCGGATTACGAGACGCATACCGGCAATGTCATCACCGGTGCCGGCGAAGACAACCCGGCCGCCGATGCCGATGTGAAAGGCGCCGACGGTGCCACCGTCACCAGCGTCAAGGCCGAAGGCGGCGACAGCAGCGTCGTCAACAGCGATGGCAGTACCACCATCCATGGCCAATACGGCACGCTGACCATCAATGCCGACGGCTCCTATACCTATACCCGGGATCACGGCACGCCGGGCGGTGTCGACGACACGTTCAACTACACGCTCACCGATGGCGACGGCGACCAGTCCAGCGCCAATCTGACGATCCATATCCCGGACGCCACGCCGACGGTGGATGTGCCAGGTGTCGGTGACGATGACACGACGGTCTATGAAGCGGGTCTTCCGGCTGGCTCGCATACTGGCGGCGGCGCCACGACGAGCGGGGCGATCAGCTTCACCCCGGGCGACGGTCCGGCGGTGGTGACGATCGGCGGCGTGCAGGTGACCGGTGAGGTGGGGCAGCAGATTCAGGGCCAATACGGCGTCCTGACCATCACCGGCTACAACCCGACGACCGGCGAGATCGACTACAAATATACACTGAGCGGCACCACCCACAATCAAGACGGCCAGAATAACTCCGATAACTTCCCCGTCACCGTGACCGATCAGGATAACGAGACGGCTTCGGGCTCACTCGACATCTCGATCGTCGACGACAAGCCGATAGCCCATGATGACGGCCAGAGCCTCGGCAAGGCGGATTACAGCCAGCATAGCGGCAATGTCATCACCGGTGCTGGCGACACCCATCCCTCAACCGGCGCCGATGTGAAGGGCGCCGATTCCGCCGGCGAAAAGATCACCGCCATCACCAGCGACAATCAGGGGACCAGCCAGCCGGTCGGCGACCAGGCGACGGTGATCCAGGGCCAGTATGGCGTGTTGACCATCAATGCCGACGGTTCCTATACCTATACCCGTGACAAGGGGACGCCCGGCGGTGTCCAGGACGTCTTCCACTACACCTTGACCGATGGCGACGGCAGCAGCTCGAGCGCCGCGCTGACCATTACCATTCCCGATGCCAAGCCGACCCTGACTGTGCCCTGCGCTGGCGGCAGCGATACGACGGTTTATGAAGCGGGCCTGCCGAGTGGGTCGCATCCCGGCAATTCGGACACCACCAGCGGTGCCATCCACTACACCCCGGGCGATGGCCCCGCGACAGTGAAGATCGACGGCGTCGCGGTGACCGGCATCGGCCAGACCATCGAGGGTGAGCACGGCTTCCTGACCATCACCGGCTACAACTCGGCGACTGGCGAGATCGATTACAAATACACGCTGACTGAGAATACCAAAAACGATCACGGCAAGGATACGTCGGACAACTTCACCGTCACGGTGACCGACAAGGACGGCGATCCCGCTTCGGCCTCGCTCAACATCTCGATCGTTGACGATAAGCCCGTGGCCCATGACGACAGCCTGACCCTCGGCCAGGGCGATTACCACGCCGAGAGCGGCAATGTCATCACCGCCGCTCATGAGGATAAGAGTTCGGGCGCCGATACCAAGGGGGCCGATGGCGCCAGCGTCAGCAGCATCTCCAGCGTCACCAACAATCACGGCCAGCATTCCAGCGACAGCACGTTCTATAATGGCGTGCTTGAGGTGGACGGCAAGTATGGCACGCTGACCATCCAGGCCGACGGCACCTATACCTATACGCGCAATCCGGGGACGCCGGGTGGTGTGGACGATGTGTTCCACTACACCTTGACCGATGGCGATGGCAGCACCTCGAGCGCCGATCTGACGATCCATATCCCCGATGCCAAACCGACCCTGACGGTGCCGTGTGAAGGCAACAACGGCACGACGGTCTACGAAGCGGGCCTGCCGAATGGCTCGCATGCCGGGGGTTCGGCGACGACCAGTGGTGAGATCCATTACACGCCCGGTGACGGTCCGGCGGTGGTGACGATTGGCGGCACCCAGATCACCTCTGTGGGGCAGCAGATCACCGGCCAATACGGCATCCTGACCATCACCGGCATCAACACGAAGACGGGTGAGATCGATTACAGCTACCAGCTCAATCACAACAGCTCGGGCGACAACACCCATGACGATTTCAATATCGTGGTCACGGACAAGGATGGGGATCACGCCAATTCGACCCTGACCATCGGCATCGTCGATGATACGCCCAAGGCCCATGACGATAGCTTGACAATTGCCAAGTCGGACTTCAATGGCCATAGCGGCAATGTCATCACCGCGACCAATGAAGATAGCGCCTCGGGCGCCGACACGAAGGGTGCTGATGGCGCCAAGGTCACGTCGATCACCGATGGCAACGGCCAGAGCCACACGGTGGGTGCCAATGGCGTGACGACCATCCAGGGCGATTACGGCGTCCTCCAGATCGCTGCCGACGGCACCTACACCTATACCCGCAATCCGGGGACTCCCGGCGGCGTCAATGACGTCTTCCACTACACGCTGACCGATGGCGACGGCGACAAGTCGACGGCGAACTTGACGATCCATATCGGCGATGCCACGCCGAGCGTCCATGTGCCGGTTGGCGCTGATGCAGGGACGTCGGTCAATGAAGCGGGCCTGGCGCAATATGGCTCGCATCACGATGATGGATCAGCGACCACGCATGGGACGATCACCTACACACCGGGCGATGGCCCGGCTACGGTGACGATCGACGGTCAGGCCGTGGACCTTTCGGGTCATGCGGGGCAGACATTTACCGGCGATTACGGCACGCTGACCATTACGGGCGTCAATTCCTCGACCGGTGAGATCGATTACAGCTACACGCTGACCCATAACAGTTCGGGCGACAACACGTCGGACCATTTCGACATCGTCGTAACCGACAAGGATGGCGAGACAGCACCGGCAACCCTCACCATCGGCATCGTCGATGATCAGCCCATCGCACCATCCGGCGCGGCGGAAGTCTATGAAGACGGTCTCGCTTCGGGACATGACGGCTCACCCGGCATCCCCAATGCGCCTACCGGCGATATCGGTACGGCCACGACAGCCCATATCACCTTGTCCGGCCTCACCTTCGGCGCGGACAGGAACGGGACGGTTTCCTTCGACGTCAATGCACAGCCGCAGGGCCTGACATCGGACGGGCACAACATTCAATATCGTACCGAAAACATCAACGGCCAACCGACGCTGGTCGGCTATATCGAATATTTCTCGCAGGACAATAACAGCAAGACCGATGTCGACATCTTCACGCTGACGATCGATCCGGCCAACCACACGGCCGATTTCAATCTGCTGCAGCCGATCGATCACCCGGATACGACGAAGGAAGACAATCTCGATCTGGGTCTGAAATACAATGTCACCGATGGCGACGGTGATACCGCCACCGGAACGATCACCGTCACGGTGAATGACGACAGCCCGACCGCAGGCACCGTCACCAGCCCGACGGTGGTCGAGCCGGCCCAAGGTGATAATGGTCACAGCACCAGCTATGAAGTTGATTCGACCAACTACCTCAACAATCCTAATATTACCATCACGGCCGGTTTCATCGGGGACCATGCCAGCGATACATCGGCAATCATCAACACGAATCCTGCGAAGGACGGCACAACCGGCCTCGGCGTATCCTCGGATGTCGCCAACGGACAGGACCGCTATGACGAGATCAACTATCTCGGCAACGGCGCCCATGAGACCGATTCCGAATATATGAGTGTCAAATTGACGGGGGACAAGGAAGCCACGTCGGCTACCGTCAATCTCTCCGAGCTGTATGCCGGTGAAAACGGTGTCGGCAACGAGACCGGCGCCTATATGCTCTATAAGGACGGCGTGCCGGTCTCCGGTTGGATCGCTTTCACGGCCGACGACACGAATGGCAAGCTGGAACTGGACATTACCGGTCCGGCCGGCGGGTTCGATGAGATCCGCTTCATCGCCACGCAGGGCACGGCCAATCCCAATGGCAATAACGGCTCCGACAGCAGCGATTACAGCGTCCATGACGTCACCTTCAACGTGCCCGACAAGGCACCGACGGCAACCATCGTCAGTGGCAGCTTGCCGGCCGCCTTCGGTGCCGATGGTCCCGGTTCCGTTGCCTTGACCGATGGTCCGACCGGGCTCAAGTATAATGGTGTCGCGATCGTCAATACGCTGGAGAACGGCATCATGGTCGGCATGGCCGGCGATGTCGTTGTCTATACCCTGACCTTGATCCCTGGCGACAACAATTCCTACAGCTACCAGTTCGACTTGGTCCATCCGATCGATGGCAAGCAGGACAATGCGTCACTGCCCTTCCACTACACCGTCACGGACAATGATGGTGACCATGCCCAGGGTACGATCAATATTGTGGTGTCCGATGCGCCCAGCACGGCCTCTGCGACGATCCTGACCAACAGTCTGGATGGGCCGATCACCGTCAGCGATGCGGCCTTGCTGCATTACGACGGCAACGGAAACTCGCATATCACCGGTACCTCGATTAAAGGAACGGATACCGGCTCGGCGAGCCATAGCGGCACCAATACGACCTATACCTTCGCCGGCGGTGCGAGCGACTTCACCAGTTCGAGCGGCAAAATGAGCGAGGGGAACGGTAAGGATTGGGGAGATTCAACGAGCAATCCAACCACCCTCGACCGCAGCAGTTTCAAGCTGAATGGGATAGACACTGGCACGTTGCTGTTGAGCGGTGCCATTAGCAACTCAAGTGACCAGGATGTATTCAAGCTGCATCTGGAGGCAAATGAAACCATCAACGGTGTCCTGGCCGGCATGAGCGGCGGCAGCTTCGAGATTGTCGATGGCAGCGGCCATGTCGTCTATGACAGCACGAAGCATTCGAATTCGGATACATTCAACGTGCCGTCCGACGGCGACTATTATATCGTCGTCGACGGACCATCGAATCAACACGGATCTGACAGTTATCAGCTGACGCTCAATGTCCACTCTTCGAACCCCACCGACGGTTCTTTCCACTATCAGGGTGACGGTGGCGAATCGTCTGTGACGGTGAACGGCCAGAGCGGCGGTACGGATCCCGGCAATGATCAGAGCCGTGTGATTGGCGCCGATGCCAATGAAATCCTGGTCGGTGATGCAACCCACCACAATTATCTGAATGGTGGCGGCGGCGATGACTGGATCATGTATCACTCGGGCGATCAGGTCGACGGCGGCAGCAACAGTCATAGCGGCAGCAACGGTGATCTCAGCGGTAGTTTTCTGGGCGATGTTCTCGATATCTCCGAACTGAGCGGCACCGTGGACCTCCACAGCGCCATCAATAGCAGCGGGAGCAACCAGATCACCAATATCGAAACAGTCAGCATGACCGGTGGCGGTAGCCAATCGATCAGCCTGAACATCAGCGACGTGCTCAATATCGGGACCGGCACCTTCACGCCGACCGGCATGCAATCTCACGACGCGGTGAAGATCGAGGGCGATGCCAGCGATAAACTGACCTTGAATAACGGTACCGGGAACGATCACGGCGAGTGGGTTAATATCACCAATCAGATCAGCAACGCGCCCGCCGGCCATCAAGTCTATGCCTATGACTCGAATGGCGGCTCGTTCCATGCAAATGATGCAAGCGGCTACGTCATTGTCGACAACGATGTAAAAGTGACGGTGCATGATTCGCACGGCAATACGATTGGCTAAGCACCGTTCTGGTGCGAAGCATCTGCGGTAAATCAAACCCCGCCTCTCTCCGAGGCGGGGTTTTTCTTTGCAGGCTTCCGTCGTCCTGGTGCTATCATGGAGCTACGAGCAGCATGGAGCGGTCAGATGAGCGGGTCACACAATCCTCCCCATGATCACAACCACGACGCCGAGGCGAAATGGAAGCATGACGGCGTGCGGGTCATTCCGGGCAACGCGCTCGATGGCAATACGGCGCAGACGCCGGGTATGGATCGCAAGGCGGCCATTAATCACGCTAGGGTCGGTGCGCAGAAGCTTTGGGCCGGGACAGTGACCATTCACGCCAATGCCAAGACCGGCGCACATCATCACGGTGCCTTGGAAAGCGTCATCTATGTGGTGCGGGGAAAGGCGCGAATGCGCTGGGGCGAGCATCTGGAATTCACCGCCGAGGCAGGGCCGGGCGATTTCATTTTCATCCCGCCTTATGTGCCGCATCAGGAAATCAATGCCAGCCGGGACGAGATCCTGGAATGCGTGCTGGTGCGCAGCGACGGCGAAGCCGTGGTGGTCAATCTGGACATCGAGCCGGTGGAAAAACCGGAGCAGGTCCTCTGGGTCGACCCCATCCATAAGGCATAAGCCTATCGAGGGATCTCGGACGGTCCCGCGGCCTTGTTGGCCGAGAAACCGTCCGGGGTGTGGTCGATACGTCCGACCGTCAGGCGGCGGAACTGACGAACTTATCCTGCAGATAGGCCTCGATCCCCTCGCTGCCGCCCTCGCGGCCATAGCCGCTTTCCTTGACGCCGCCAAAGGGTGTTTCGATCGGTCCGAGGCCGACCTGATTGATCGAGACCATGCCGGCTTCCAGCGAGCGACCTGCCAATTCGATGCGTGCTGCCGAGCGAGTATAGGCATAGGCGGCCAGGCCATAGGGGCTGTCATTGGCCCGTGAGATCGCTTCCTCATCCTCCTGGAAGGGCAGCAACAAGGCCACCGGCCCGAACGGCTCTTCATGCAGGATGCGGCTCTGCGCCGGGACATCAGCCAGCACGGTCGGGGCATAGAAGTAGCCCTGATTGCCGACGCGGTGGCCGCCGGCCACCAGCTTGGCGCCATCCGCCACGGCTTCATTCACCATCGCATCGATGGTTTCGACCCGGCGGCGATTGGCCAGGGGACCCATCTGTGTCTGGGCATCCAATCCGTCGCCGACCTTGATCGCCTTCGCCGCCGTCGCAAAGGCTTCGGTGAAGGGCGCATAGACGGACTGATGCACATAGAAGCGCGTCGGCGAGATGCAGACCTGGCCGGCATTGCGGTATTTGAACGCCGTCATCTGCTTGGTGGCCGCCGTCAGATCGGCATCTTCGAAGACGATGACGGGCGAGTGGCCGCCCAATTCCATCGTCGCCGGTTTCATATATTTCGCGGCCAACTGCGCCAGATGCTTGCCGACCGGCACCGAGCCGGTGAAGGAGACTTTGCGGATAATGGGGGAGGGGATCAGGTGCTCGGAAATCTCCGCTGGGCGGCCGAAGACCACATTGAGGGCGCCGGCTGGCAGGCCCGCATCCAACAGCGCCTGCGCCAGACCGATGGTCGGCGATGGTGTTTCCTCCGGCCCCTTAATGATGATCGAGCAGCCGGCCGCCAGGGCCGCGCCGATCTTGCGGGCGGCTTGCGATCCGGGGAAATTCCAGGGCGAGAAGGCGGCGACCGGGCCGATGGGCTCGGGCAGGACGGATTGTGTCACATGCGCCTGACGGGCCGGAATCAGCCGGCCATAGACACGGCGCGCTTCTTCCGCATACCACTCGAAAATCTCGGCGCAGCTATTGAGTTCGATTTTCGCTTCGACAAGCGGCTTGCCCTGCTCACGCGTCAGCCATTCAGCCAGCGTATCGAGCCGCTCGCGCACCAGCGCGGCCGCGGCGCGCAACACTTTCGAACGCTCCAGGGCGGGCACCTTCCGCCATTGCTGAAAGCCGCTCTTCGCCGCCGCCAGGGCGTCGTCGAGATCGGCGGTCGTCGCCACGGCAAGGCGGCCGATTTGTGCCTCGGTGGCCGGATTGAGAACAGGTAGCCATTCACTGCCGGCGCCATCACGCCAGGCGCCGTTGATCAGCAATTGGAGGTCACGATTGGCACGGGACATGATGTCTTCCTTGATGCTGGATGGATCGGTGAAACCCGGTCGATAAGTCCGGGCGCGGGTCCTTCCCGAGATGATGGAAGTGCCGGAGGAGATAAGCCGTCTGCGGGAAATTTAGCAAGGTAGTGAATCGGAAGGCAGCATCGCGCATCACTCATAACTGCCTGATTTTTTGCGCGGTCGAGTTTAGTTGGGCGTGGGGTTCTTTAGCGGTTGCATCGGGATGACTGGATGTCCACCGTCAGCTAGTTGACTTGGTGGACCGTCCCATTCGTGCCGGCAAAACCGGGCGAGTCCCACAGCTCGTTAATGAGGCTTGTGAGTATACAGGATATTAAATCCTAAAATACCACTCTAATGGCGACAAATCTGATATGATCTTTATGCTTCAAGGGGAGAATCGAGCGAATTGCTCAGCGAATCGCTCAGGGGTCTCGCTCCAAGAAGCCGCAAAGACAGCTTGCAGCGGATGGGGACATCACGATCATGCAGCGCCGAGAGTTGCCGCCGAATCCCGTCTCAGATATCCGGGTCGAGGAAGTTTCAGCCGGTACGAGTTTCAAAAGCGCTCGCGTGCGCACTTTATATGAGTGGTGGCTTGCCGAAGTCGACCGGCAGGGACGTCTGCCCAACTGGCAGGATTTCGACATCATCGAGCACCGGGCGCTGGCACCCTATCTCTTTATCGTCGAGACACCGATCACGGGCGATTATCGCTTTCGCTTGCTCGGTGAGAGCGTCATCGAGATGATCGGCCGCAATAACGTGGGTGAACTTGTTTATTCAAGGCCGGATAACGATTACGGCCACGCCCTCTACGATTATTACAAAGATATCGTCAATCGCCGGGTTTGCCTGAGATGTCGGGGCATGCTGGATGTCGACGGCCTCGAACCTAGGCGCTTCGAATCGATCGACTGCCCCGTCATCGACGGTGAGGGACAAGTCACGCGGATCATCGGCGTCATGGATTATGTTTCGGATTGACCGGTGGCATGAAGTCACCGGTACGATAGGATCTCTTGCAAAACCAGCCTTTCTCTTCCAGCGGAGAGAGAAAGGCTGTTCGCAACGGTACCGGTTATTTACTTCTTGGATGTACTTTTCGCGGGAGTCGGCGACAGATGGGATTCGATCAGCCAGATCTGCTGATCGATGCCGCGCGAAATGCTGGTGAACAGGTCCGCCGTATCGGCATCGCCAAAGCCGTCTGCATCGTCGATGGCCTTGCGAACAGACTTACCGAATTCGGCAAGCGCCGTCGTTATGGCGTCGATATGGGCATGGCTGTCGGCAATGCCCAGCGGATAGGGCTTCAGAAAAGACTTCTTGGCGGCTGTCTGCACGGTCCCTTCAGCGGTTCCGCCCAGCGCGCCGGTGCGTTCCGCGATCTCGTCGTAAAAGCCGATAAGCTCTGTCGCCACGCGATCGAACAGCTCGTGAATCGCAATGAAATTGTCGCCACGGACATTCCAATGCGCCTGCTTCGTCTGGGCCTGCAGATCGATTGCGGCTGCCAGATGTTCATTCAACAGGGCGATTGATTTCGCCCGGATATTTTCCGATAGGGTATTTTTGGTACGCTGCATGGCCTGAATCTCCGTTCTTTTTTTCAGCTCGGCGGTGGCGATACGGGGCGGGTATTCTTTCCCGGTGCTTGGCCGAGGTCAATCCTCAGTTGCGATATACCGGCCAGGACCACCGCCATTTCTAGCATATGGTCCGGATGCGGCGTCCGTTAAAGATCCAGCTTCAGGCGCGGCGTGAGCGATCTTGAACAACAGACCGTGATGCAATTTCCGGAATCTCGTTCCTCATCGGTCAAGATTTGATCGCGATGGTCCGGCTGGCCCTCCAGCACCGTGACGATGCAGGTGCCGCAGATGCCTTCCTCGCAGGCGCTGGGAATGGCAATCCCGTGATCCCGGAGGACGGTGAGAATGCTTTCATCGGCGGGGATCGACAGGACCTTGCCGGAACTGGCCAACTCGACTTCGAAACCCTGGTCTGGGCCGGACCCGACGGGCCGCAACTCCGGTGACGCCGTGAAGGCTTCGAAATGCACCCGGTCGCTCGGCCAATGCGCGGCAGCAGTCTTGACCGCCGCCATCAGTCCGCCAGGACCGCAGCAATAGAGCCGGCCGCTGGCAGGTATGTCGCGCAGCACCGCCGCCACATCCAACCCGTTCTTCGGATCGCCGCCGTCATGGACGAAATGTACCTTGTCGGCAAAATCCGATCCCGCCAGCAAGTCGCGATAGGCGGTCGTATCGGCCGACCGGGTACAATAATACAGCCGATATTTGAGTCCGGCTTTATTCAGGGTCTTGGCCATCGAGAGCAACGGCGTGACGCCGATGCCGCCGGCGATCAGCACATAGGTCTCGGAATCCAGCTTGAGCTGGAAATTATTGCGCGGTGCATCGATCGTCAGCACATCGCCGACCTTGACGCTGTCATGCATGAAGTTCGACCCGCCGCGGCTATCCGAAGCCTTCAGGACGCCCAGTTCGTATCGACCTGACTCGCTTGCGTCATTGCACATCGAATAATGCCGGATCGTCCCGTTGGGTAAATGGACGCCGATATGCGATCCCGCCGTGAAAGGTGGCAAGGCATTGTCCTTTACCCCCACCAAGTCGAATCCCTTAATGCCGCCGGCTTCCTGCCAGATACGGGCGACGCGAACCTGCAAAGTATCCATCACATAAGCCGTTTTAAAGTCTATCCGGGTCGTTCCCGGTCCAGGTTTCGATATAGGGCTTTGCGGCACATCCGTCGATGCGAAAGAGCGACCAGGATAGACGCAGGACCGACAAGTTTGCATAATCCGTCCCAAGCCATGTCGTGACTTGGAAAGGGATGGTCGCTTATGACCCCAGAATTCAAAATAGAGCCGGTGACGCCAAATCTCGGTGCCGATATCCGGGGAGTGGACCTGCGCAGCGCCGATACAGGCACGATCGACCGCATCCAGCAGGCCTTTGCCGACCACGGGGTTCTGTTTATTCGGGACCAGGATCTCACGCCGGACGAGTTGCTGGAGGTGACGCGGCGGTTCGGGACGGTGCTGCGGGTGCCCTATGTCAACGGCATGGAAAGCCACCCCGACATCATTGCCGTGCTGAAGGAAGCCGATGAACGCCGGATTTCGACCTTCGGTGGGACCTGGCATTCCGATTTCTCCTTTCTGGCGGAACCGCCCGCGGCGACCCTGCTCTATGCCATCGAATTGCCGGCAGTGGGCGGCGACACGATCTGGTCCAGCCAGTATCTCGCTTACGAAACCCTGTCTTCCGGGTTACAGCGCCTGCTGGACCCGCTCCGCGCCGTCCATACCGGCTGGCCGCATGGCACGATGGGGCCGGCGGCGGATGTCCCTGTCAGCCGCTCGATCAAGATGGTCAGGAACGATCCATCGGCCGATCGCGAGACGTTGCACCCCGTCGTCCGGGTGCATCCCGTCACCGGCAGGAAGGCGCTTTTCATCAATCCGGTCTACACCCAGCATTTCGAGGGCATGACGGTCGCCGAATCGAAGCCGCTGCTCGACTTCCTGCACCAGCATTGTGTGCGATCGGAATTCACCTGCCGGCTGCGCTGGACCCCGCGCACCCTGGTCATGTGGGATAATCGCTGCACCTTGCATCTGGCAGTCAACGACTATGACGGCGAAAGGCGGCTGCTCTATCGGACCACCGTGCGGGGCGAGGTGCCGATCGGCGTGCAACAGGCGGAAACCGGCGCGCCGGCCAAGCGCTGCGCGTAGCAAGCGTCGCGCCCTGGGGCGCGATCCCGATCAGGTCGTCGATGTTGCCGGTCGCAGGCGTGGGCGCTTGCGGGTGGTCCAGAAGCGATCGGCCGTCAGTTTCAGCGTGGTTGCACCCAGGCCGGCCAGCAAGACCCACCAGCACGGCCGGATATGATGGGCAAAGTTGAGATTGGCCAGCAGGATGCGCTGGCCGCCCAGCCCGGTGGCGAATTGATACCAGGCCGCCTCGCCAAAGGCGGTCAGGAGGCCTGCGCCGATCGCCAGCAACAGCAACTGCAGGGCCGTCAGGTTCTTGCGGCCATTTGCCGAATAGATGATGCGGTAGCCCATCAGCCAGAGGAAGAATCCGCTCATCAGGACCGGTTCCGTGACATTTACTTTGGACTGCAGGAAGAAATGCGTCAGGGCCAGGATGGTGATGGGATAGGTCAGGTAATGCAGCCGCTGCCAGGCCTTGCCGCCCATGCGTTTCAACATGCTGTCGGTTGAGGTCACCGCCAGTGCCGTCAAGCCGAGCAAGGCGACGAAGCCGATGGTCAGATAGATCCGCAGGGCAATCTCGCTGGCGACGAAGAGCAGGCGGTAATGCTGCTGGGCGATATAGAGGCTCAGATGAATGACGACATAGGTGAAAGCTGCCACGCCGACCATGCGCCGCACCAGAATGAGCTTCGGCCATTGGCCGGTCCGTCGGAACGGCGTGATGGCCAGCGTCAGCAGCAGAAGCCGGACGGCCCAAAGCCCGATCTGATGCAAGGCCTCGGTGATCGGCATGGCGCCCAAGGCAAGATCGCCGCCGCCGGCCTGCGGCAACCCGACTGACGGCAAGCCGGCCACACCCGACGCCGCGCCGCCGCCGGTACCGAAAAAGCCAAACGACCAGGCCGCCGCGATCCAGAGGCCGGGCAGGAACATGCCCAGGAAGACGAGGCCCTTCAGCCAGGAAAATTGCCGGTTGCGATCATACCAGGGAAGCACGCCAGACTCCGATCATTTGGTCAGACAGGTATTCGGGATGACGGCGTTATAGCTTTGCGTCATCCCTAATCTGCATATTCGGCCCGGGGGCTTCAATGGTTACGGGATCGCCTAGGGTTACGGAATAGTCTGGGTCGCTGTGACGCGTCAGCGGATTATCACATGTCTGATTGCCCAGTCATCTCAATGTGATTTATTTCGCCTGCAATTGCACGGTCCAATTCCCCAGGCTGACCAAGAGCTTACCGATCAACTCCCGGGTCTTCGCGTCATGCAGTTTGCCGCTCTCGTCGAATTTGCTCTGGGCAGAGCCGATCATGACTTCCGGCCGGTTGATCGGATGCATGTCGAGAAAAACACAGATTTGCCGCAGGTGATATTGCGCCCTGGCGGTCCCGAGCATACCCCCGCTGGCGCCCATGATCGCAACCGGCTTTCCGGCGCAGGGCTGATTGGGTAGCCGTGAAACCCAGTCAATGGCATTCTTCAATACACCGGGTACCGAATAATTGTATTCCGGTGTCACGAAGAGCAGCGCATCCGCGGCATGAATCCGTTCTCCCAATTGCTCGACCGCCGATGGGAAACCTTGCTCACGTATATCGTCGTTATAGAGCGGTATATCGCCGATTTCCGTCGTGCTGATCCGCATATTCGCCGGGGTAAGCTCGATTGCTGCCTGCAGGGCCAGCCTGTTATACGATTTCCGCCGCAGGCTGCCGCAGAATGCTAAAATCTCGATCACACCGTCACGCATGGCAAATATCTCCGGATTGGCTGCCTGACTGAAATAATGGTTTCCTATTTCTTTTTCTCATCGTCGTGAATGACGATCGTCGCCGTCTGTCCGGCGACCAGCTTGACTCCGTCCGGGACATGATCGATCTCGATACGAACCGGAATGCGCTGCGCCAGCCGCACCCAGTTGAAGGTCGGGTTGACATTGGCGAGCAGGTTCGGGCTGGCACCCTGTTCGCGGTCCACGATGCCGCTGGCAATGCCCGATACATGGCCCCCCAATTCCGGCTTGATCCCCATCAGGCGGATCGACGCGGTGTCATCGACGTGAATACGTGGCAGCTTGGTCTCTTCGAAATAGCCGTTGATGTAAAACGAGCTGCTGTCCACCAGGGCGAACACCGACATCCCTGCCGTCACGTAATCGCCGCGGCGCAAGCCGAAATTCGTGATGAAGCCATCGGCCGGTGCGTGAACCTCGGTCCTCACCAGATTCAGTTTGGCGATATCGAGCGCTGCCTGTGCTTGACGGACATTGGCCTCGGCGACATTGGCCGCAGATTGGTATTGCTCCTGCTGGGCGATGGAAATGGAAATCGTGTTCAGCTTCGAGACCCGGATGTAGTCCCGCTGCGCCTGCGCCAAGGTCGCTTGCCGGCTTTCCAATGTCCCTTGCGCTTCATTCACCGCCAATTGATAACGGTCGCGGTCGATGACAAATAAAATGTCGCCCTTGTTAACGACCTGATTGTCGAAAGTGCGGACATCGGTGACCAAACCCGAAACATCCGGTGCGATCTGGATGATATCGGCGCGGACCCGGGCATCGCGTGTCCAGGGAGCGTTCATGTAATAATCCCAGAGATACCAGCCGCAAACGGCGGTCAGCGCTAGGACAGTCAGCGTTGCTGCAAGACGTGCAAGCAGGTTGAAAAAGCTCATGCGTTTACCTTTGCGACATCATGAAGGTAATGCCGCTGAACACGATAACGAAGGTGCAGGCATTGAAGAGGTTGCGGTGCCAGATCCATCGATAAATTCCGGCCCGTTCCAATAGGCGCGTCAGAACGGTATTTATGGCAAGGGCGATCAGTGCCCAAGCGAGAAATGGTGTGATGAAGACGCCGGCGATATCGATTTCCTTCATGACGCCGTCACCATATCGTCGGACGCGGTGAGCGTGCCGATTTCCCGATTGACGAAAAAAGCCGCATGGGCCTGCAGTTGGAAACTGATGCCGCCGAGGGCCATGATGGCCTGCATCGACTTCTCGGTCGGCTGGGTAGCGGCAAGCTCGGCGATCGCCCGCTCCAGGAGATTGCCGGCCAGCGTTACCTGCTCGGGCGATGCACGACGCCGGCAAAGCCGCGCCAATTGGGTCCGGACATGAGCGATCGAGTATCTGATATCCGTCGGCAGGTCGCGCTGCACCTCATCGAGGAGAAACAGGTTAAGTCCGATGCGCAAAGCGGCAAACATGCCGCGGAACAAAGCATTCTGCGGCCCGTCGACCGATTTCAGTCCCAGAAGATTATTCAGCCTGTCGAACATCTGGCTCTCGAATGTATCATGATCTGGACCTCGATCCTGCAGTGCCACCCGCACGAGATCGTGCCGGGTGGCGACGATCAGCCGTTGCGTTGCCCAGCTGCCGCCGAAAGACCGAAACAGCTGCAAGAGGAGCGTGGCGCCGCCGACACCGCCGATCAGTGCTATACTCGAATTCAGCAAGTCCGCGAGGTCGAGCGTGTAATTATTCCGAATGTCGAGCGACGTCGTGAAGCCAAGAATGATCGGCAGGCCCAAGGCAGCACCAGTGGGCTGCGCCAGAATCAGCCCAAAGGGAATATAGAAAAGAGCCAAGGTCAGGAGGAGAATGGGCACGCCATGCACGGCAGGCAGGAAAAAAAGTGCATAAATAATTGCCCCTACCACGCCGATGATCGTGCCGTTCAGGAATTTCGTAGCTGCCCGGGCGGGATCGTCCGCGCCGGCGAAAAACGCACAGACCACCCCGGCTTCGACAACCATCCCGGCGCCGGCAGGCCAGGCCGAGAGGACCCAGAACGTATTGCACAGCAAGATAGCGAGGGCGGCGCCGAGGCCGCCCCATACTGCCATGAAGTGATCCTTGGACAAGGCGAGTCCGGCAACGGACCGGGACGTCCGACGCCCCGCTGCGACATCCTGGAGTAGTTTCCGGCATTCATCCCGGATGCGAAGTGTATCGCGCAACCGCGCGATCAATGTACCGAACAGCAGGACGTCCCGGTCCTGGACAATGGCTGACGGAGGCGGCTGGGCCCGATCGAGCGCCGCCAGAATTGCCGCGCGATCTTGATCGGTCTGAGCGGTGTTCTCCCGCCCGGCCGAGATGTAATCGGCGATCTTGGTGAGCAAGGATAGATGACGGGTTAGAAGATCGGAATGACGCTCCCGTAACATCGCCAGCCGATCTTCGATCGCCGAGACCACAGACATCAGGCTGAGCATGCGATGCTGCAGTTCCAGCATCGATCCATAGGCATTGCGCAAGGTCGGCGTATCGAAGATGGCATGTTCCCGCAGGGCGTTTACGGCAAGCGACTCACTGAGCAGCCGCCGTTGATCCGCTTGCGCCGTTTCGCTGCGATTTTGCTCACGCAGCACATTGGCGATGATTTTTGTCGCATCGGCCATCCAGAGGTCCAGGCGACGATACAGCTCGGCGCCGGCACTCTGCGGCCAGATCACCTGGTTGACGATCAGGGCACAGACGATGCCGAGAATGATTTCCTCACATCGGGACACCGCAATGTCAAAAATCTGCCCCGGCATCTCGACACTGGGAAAGCAGATGATCGACGCCGTATAACCGGCCAGCACGAAGGCATAGCTTCGGGCACTGCGGTCGAGCAGGGCGAAATAGACACAGAGGCCCAGCCAAGAGGCGAGGACCAGGACCAGGATTTCCGGTGCCGATGACAGATTGCCGAGGGTTGCCACGGCGAAAACGCCGCCGGCCAGGGTCCCGATGACACGGTACAGTGCCTTCGACTGCACCATGCCGGCATAGGGTTGCGCAACGATATAGGCCGTCAGAACCGCCCAGGCGGGTTTTTCGAAATCAATGGCGAAGGCGGCCAGGGCGGCCAGCATGGCGCCGGCAAAGGCTTTCAGGGAAAGCGCGCCCTCTCTGATGCCGAGTTGCATGTTTCCTAGATCGCTCTGACCTGTCCCAAGATGGAAATCAGGGTCAAGCTATCACGCGCATGACGGGCTGTCGCTTCACCAAAGGTTTAGCCGGCTCGGAATTGTCGCAGCAGGTCAGTGAAACGCATATGCGTCCATGCGCAGAATGCCGTAAGTGGTGCTGCGATGAAGCTGTTCGGTCCGGGAAGTGGCACCGGCGGCACCCAGCGCGACGAATAACGGCAACAGATGCTCTTCGCTCGGATGGTTGCGGACGGCATGCGGGGCCTGGCGCCGATAGGCCAGGAGATCGCAGGTTCGTCCTTCCAGCAAGGCAATCTCCATCCAGTCCGCGAAGTCGGAGACGTCAGCCGGCGGGGGCGCATCCAACCGATTGCCCCGAAAACGCGAGAGATCATGGGTCAGACTGCCCGAACCCAGGATCAGGACGCCGTGATCGCGCAAGGGGGCAAGGGCGCGGCCGAGCTGCAGATGATGGGCTGGTCCCAATTGCGGCTGCAGCGAGATCTGAACAACCGGAATATCTGCCTCGGGATACATCAGCAGCAGGGGTACCCAGGCGCCATGATCCAGACCGCGCATCCGATCCGTCTGACTGGCGAGCCCGGCGCCACATAACAGATCCGCGGCGGTTTCCGCCAGCTTGGCAGAGCCCGGCGCTGGATAGGTCAGATGATAAAGCTCTCGGGGAAAGCCGTAGAAATCGTGAATGGTCTGGTTGCGGGCGACCGCATTGACGACCGGTGTGTTCGTCTCCCAATGGGCGGATGCCACCAGGATGGCGGACGGTTTCCCCAGCTGGTCGCCGAGGCCGGCGAGAAATCGGCGGGCGGGGGCATCGGTCAGCGACAGGTTCGGCGCGCCGTGACCAAGAAAGATGCTGGGCAACATCTCACGCACTCCAAGGGGCGGATGCGGCGATTGATGGCCCCTGCCCGCCGATGGATCAGATAGCCGCTGATCCATCGGCGACAGGCATCTGCGGAGGTTAAATGGCTGGCGCTACCTGCCGTGACGTGGGACGTAGCGCATAGGCGCCTTCACCGAGCAACGCCTGCACCAGTAAAGCGACCGCCCACAATCCGGGATATTCCCAGCCCCCATTAGGATTCGTGAACATGAAGCCGGCGTGAATATGAACGGTGAAAATGGCGCCCAGCAGGATGACGCAGGTCGCCAATGCCGCCCATCGGACATAGATGCCGAGAATCAAGGCGAGGCCGCCGACCAGTTCTACGAGAATGGTGAGGTAAGCCAGGAAAGCCGGCAGGCCGATGCTTTCAAAAAATTGCGCCGTGCCGGCGGGTGTGAAGATGAAGATCTTGATGCAGGCATGGGTCAAAAAGAGTGCGCCCAGGACGACGCGCAATAGCAGCGCTCCATAAGGGGCGGTACGTTGATCGAGCATGATTTAACCCTTCTCTAAACAAGATCCGCGACATGCGGCTTCCCCGGCCCAGCGCCGTTTCATCATGATCGCCCTTCCACAAACGCATTGATATGACGAATTTCCGTGATTCATTATGCGAAAACGCATAACGTAGATGGCATGCTCGATTGGGATGACCTACGACATTTTCTCGCGATTGCCCGCCATGGCACGCTTTCCGCGGCGGCGGGCGCCCTTGGCGTGCGGCAGTCGACCGTGGGCCGGCGTCTGGAGGCGTTCGAGATGCGGGTCGGGGCCAAGCTTCTGCAGAAGACGCCACGCGGCTATATGTTGACGGCGGCCGGCGAAGCCATTCTGGGCAATGTCGAACGGATCGAAAATGAGGCTTTGGCCATCGAACGCGTCATTACCGGCAAGGATATCCGCCTTGAAGGGACGGTCCGTATCACCACGGTGGAAACTCTGGCGGTGGAGATTCTGAGCCCGATCTTCCAGGCGTTTCAGGAGAAGTATCCTGGCATTGCCTTGGAACTGATTGCCGATACGCGCAGCCTCAGTTTGACCAAGCGCGAGGCAGATGTCGCTTTGCGACTTGCCAGGCTGACGCAGCATGACCTGGCTGTCCGCAAGGTCGGCGATTTTTCCGTGGCACTCTATGCCGCGCAGGCCTATCTGGATCGATATGGCCTGCCGGATTTAAGTCAGGGTGCACCGGGTCATCGCCGCATCATGGTGTATGACGATCTTGGTTCCACGCCCGACATGCAATGGTTCGAAGCGCTGACGTCACAGGCGCAGGTGGTCCTACGTAGCAACAGCCGCTTTGCCCATGCGGCGGCGGCTCGGGACGGCATGGGGCTTGCCTCTCTTGCTCGCTATCTTGGCGATAGCCGCGGGCTCGTACGATTGGAAACGCCGATACCGGCGCCGCGCCGCGAAATCTGGATGGCGGTTCATCAGGATATCCGCCACACCCCCCGCATCCGCGCGCTCTCGGAATTTCTGACGGCGGCTTTGAAGCAGCGTGCCGGCCTGCTCAATCCGCCTTAGGTGGTTTGCGGCCGGGCCGGCTCCGTCAGGCGCAACCGGTAACCGACGCCGGGTTCCGTTTGCAGATAGACCGGCTGCTGCGGGTCAACCTCCAGCTTCTGGCGCAATTGCCGGACATAGACGCGCAGATATTCGACATCATTGCGATGCGCTTCGCCCCAGACGGCGGTCAGCAATTGCTGATGCGTGATCACCTTCCCGGCATGTTCGGCGAGGAAACGCAGGAGATCGTATTCCCGGCGGGACAGCCGCACGTCCTCGCCGCGAATCCTGACGCTGCGCTGCATGAAATCGATCGTCAGATCGCCGCTCTGGAAAATCGGACCATGGCCCTGCTGCTGCAACCGATGCCGCAATGCCGTGCGCACCCGGGCCAGCAATTCCTCGACACTGAAGGGCTTTGTGACATAGTCGTCGGCACCATTATCCAGCGCCGCCACCTTGCCGCTCTCGTCATTGCGAACGGAAAGGACGATGATCGGCAACGACGATCCGGCACGGATCTCGCGGATCACCTCCAGGCCGTCCATATCCGGCAATCCCAGATCAAGGATGAGGAGATCCGGCTTGATCTGCCGGATAGCCGTCAGAGCGCCCTGCCCAGTCTCCTCTTGCTCGACGGCAAAGCCGGCCGCCAGGAGGGAGCTGCGCAGGAAGCGCCGGATTGCCGGCTCGTCATCGACGATCAGTATGCGTGTCTCGTTGGTCATCGGTCAGTTTATCGATCTCGCTACGTGAAACAGTCAAATTGCCTGGAAATTGAATGGTGAAGCAAGCACCAGATCGGTCGGGCCGGTTGGTGGCGGAAATCCGGCCGCCCATCGCGTCGACGAAGCCGCGACAGATGGCAAGGCCGAGCCCGGTTCCGGCACGTCGCCGGTCGCCGCCATGCACCCGGAAGAACTTGTCGAAGATGTGCTCCAGATCGGCTTCGGGAATGCCGGGACCTTCGTCCAGGACGTCGATGCGCAGATCGCCGCCGCTCAGCCGGCCCCGCACCGTGATTGTGGTGCCGTGGGGCGCATATTTGGCGGCATTATCCAGCAGGTTGAACAGCACCTGGCCGAACAGAACATAGTCAAGCCGCAGCAGCGGCAGGTCGGCCGCGATGTCCAGGATCAGCCGGTGATGCGTCAACAGGCGTGTCGCAGGCTTGGTTGCCGCAAAGATGGCGTCTTCGAGATCGATCGGCTCTTGCCGCGGCGCCAATGCGCCGGATTCCAGCCGGGTCATGTCGAGGATGTTGCCGACGAAACGATTGAGCCGCTCCGCCTCTTCTTGAATGGTCAGCAGTAATTCGTCCCGGGTCGCGGTGTCGAAACTGGCGCCGAACGACCGCAGGCTGCTGACCGAACCGATGATCGACGAGAGGGGCGTCCGCAGATCATGTGAGATGGAAGTGAGCAGCGCCGAGCGCAGGCGCTCCGTTTCGGCCACGACCCGCGCCTGATCGACATCGCCGGCCAGATTGATGCGCTCGATGGCGATCGCCGCCTGGTCGCAAAGCGCGTTGAGCAGCCGCCGATCATCCGGCGTCAAGAGTGGTCCCGCCTGTTCCCGGTCGAAGCCGATGACGCCGACCGGGCCGCGCTCGGTGCCCAGCGGCAGGAACAGACGCTTGGCACCGGGCAGGGTTTCCGCATCGCGCCCGGCCGGCTTGCCCTGGGTCCAGGCCCAGGTGGCAGCGGCGAGGTCTGCCTCGTTCAATTCATCTTCCGGCGGATAGCCGGCGCGGACCTGCAGAACACCTTCATGCGGCAGCAGCAGGATCACGTGCAGCTTCAGCATCGAGGCGATCTGATGCGCCGTCGCCCAGAGCAGATCGTCCATATCGCCGATCGCGGCGATCTTGCGGCTGAAGCCATAAAGTGCCGCCGCCGAGGCAGCCCGCTGGCGCGAGGCGCGGGCCTCGCGGCGGACGCGCGCGGCCAATTGGCTGGTCAGCACCGCAACGATCAGAAAGAAGACCAGCGCCACGACATTCGAGGGGTCAGCGACGGTGAGTGTGTAGAGTGGTTGCAGGAAGAAGAAATTATAGGCCAGCGTGCTGAGCAGAGAGGCGTAGAGCGACGGCCACAAACCGTAACGGATGGCGCTGAACAGCACCGCCGCCAGGAATACCATCGAGATGTTCGGCAGGCTGATGTATTGATTGAGCGGAAAGCCGACGGCGAGAGCCAGCGCCACCATGACCGTGCTGGCGAGATAGGGGCCAAGGCTGCGGGGCCGTGCTTGTGTTGTCGTGGCGGTCGGTTCCGTCTCGGCCGCTTCTTCACCGCTGACGACATGCACGCCGATATTGCCGGAATGCCGCATGAGATCGTGGACTACGGAACCGTGCAGCATCTCGAACCAGCGGGAACGCTGCGACTTGCCGATGATGATATGGGTGATATTCTGGTCACGCGCATAATCGATCAGATCGGTTGCGATATGCCGGCCGGGAATAGTCACCGCACCGCCGCCCAGATGCTCGGCAAGACGCAGGGCACTGGCGATCCGGTCGCGTTCACGTTCGGTCAGTGATTGATGCCGCGTCGTCTCGATATAGACCGCTTCCCACTTCGCCTGCAGGCGGTCGGCAACGCGCCTGGCATAGCGCACCAGGCTGAGGGAGGACGGATGTTCATTGATGCAGACCAGCACCCGCTCGCCCGCCGCCCAGGGGCCGCGGATGGCATGGGCCTGCATATAGGAGAGCATCTGCTCATCGACGCGCTGCGCCGTGCGCCGCAGTGCCATCTCGCGTAGAGCCGTCAGATTGCCTTCCGAGAAATAGTGCTCCAAAGCACGGTCGGCGACATTGCGGGTGTAGATCTTGCCAGCCTGCAGGCGTTCTATCAGGTCCTTCGGCGTGAGATCGATGACCTCTATCTCATCGGCCTGATCGATCACATGATCGGGCAGGGTTTCGCGGACGCGGACGCGGGTGATCTGCGCGACGACATCGTTCAGGCTTTCGAGGTGCTGGATATTGAGCGTGGAATAGACGTCGATTCCCGCAGCGAGAATTTCGTCGACATCCTGGTATCTTTTGGCGTGCCGGCTGCCCGGGACGTTGGTATGCGCCAGCTCGTCGACCAGGACCAGTTTCGGCTTGCGGGCGAGGATCGCATCGAGATCCATCTCGCTGAGAGTGCGTTCGCGATACTCGACTTCCTTGCGCGGCAGGATTTCCAGGCCCTCCAGCAGCGCCTTGGTCTCCGCTCGGCCATGGGTTTCCACCAGACCGACGACGACATCGATGCCTTCGCGCTGCCTGGCCTTGCCGGCGAGCAGCATTTCGTAGGTCTTACCGACGCCAGGGGCGGCACCAAGAAAGATCTTGAGCCGCCCCTGATGTCGTTCTGCCGAGGTTGCGAGAAGCGCGTCTGGAGAGGGTCGCCGATTGGCGTCGGGTTCAGACGTGCCTGTCATCCGGGGCGGCTTCCAAGTTACTGTTTCTGCATGGCGTCAAGAGCCAGGTTGAGAGATAGCACGTTGACATGCGCCTCGCCAAGAATACCCAGCTGGCGGCCCTGCGTCTGGCCCTCCACCAGCGCTTGAACGTCTTCGGGCTTCAAGCCGCGCGCCTTGGCGACCCGGGCAACCTGATATTGCGCCGCTTCCGGCGTGATATCGGGATCAAGGCCGCTACCCGAGGTGGTGACCAGATCGACCGGCACCGGCTGATCGCTGGTCTTCTGCAGGTCCTTCACGCTGGCCGTCACACGGTCGACCAGTGCCTTCGATGTCGGCCCCAGATTGGAGCCGCTCGAGGCCGAGGCGTCATAGCCCTGGCCGGCCGCCGACGGTCGGCCATGGAAATATTTATCGCTGGCAAAGGTCTGGCCGATCAGGCTGGAGCCGATCACTTTGCCATTCTTTTCGATCAGGCTGCCATTGGCCTGATCGGAGAACGCCACCTGTGCGACACCGGTCACGGCATAAGGATAGATGATGCCGGTCAGGGCGGTCATGACGACGACCATCAGAATGGCTGGACGAAGTTCGGATAACATAATCGGTCTCCTTTAGATCAGGTGCAAGGCCGTGACGATGATGTCGATGGCCTTGATGCCGATGAACGGAACGATGATCCCGCCGATGCCGTAGATCGCAATATTGCGACGCAGCAGGCTGGCGGCACCACGCGGCGCGTAATGAACGCCGCGCAGGGATAGCGGGATCAGCGCGACGATGATCAGCGCGTTGAAGATGATCGCCGACAGAATGGCGCTTTCCGGCGAATGCAGGCCCATGATGTTGAGCACGCCCAGCTGCGGCAGGAAGGCGGCGAACATCGCGGGGATGATGGCGAAATACTTCGCCACGTCGTTGGCGATCGAGAAGGTCGTCAATGCGCCGCGGGTCATCAGCAGCTGTTTGCCGATCATGACGATCTCGATCAGCTTCGTGGGATTGCTGTCGAGATCGACCATGTTGCCGGCCTCGCGGGCCGCCTGCGTACCGGTCTGCATGGCGACGCCGACATCGGCTTGCGCCAAAGCCGGGGCATCATTGGTACCGTCGCCGCACATCGCCACCAGCTTGCCTTTGGCCTGCTCGTCGCGAATGAGCTGCAGCTTCGCCTCCGGCGTTGCCTGGGCCAGGAAGTCATCGACCCCGGCTTCGGCGGCGATTGCCGCGGCAGTGAGGGCATTGTCGCCGGTGATCATGACCGTGCGGATGCCCATGCGGCGAAGCTCGTTGAAGCGTTCCCGGATACCGCCCTTGACAACGTCCTTCAGATGGATGACGCCGAGGATTTTGTCGTCGCGCGCCACGGCCAGCGGCGTGCCGCCGGATTTGGCAATCGTCTCGATCATCCCCGTCAGTTCGGCCGGCGCGGCGAATTGGCCACGCCGCAACTGACGCACATATTCAACGATCGAATCGGCTGCACCCTTGCGGATGCGTGTGCCGTCGAGATTGATGCCGCTCATCCGGGTTGTGGCACTGAAAGGCACGAATTCGGCATGAATCTGCGCCATGTCACGAGCACGCAGCCCGTATTTCTCCTTTGCCAGAACCACGACCGAACGGCCTTCCGGCGTTTCATCCGACAGCGACGACAGCTGTGCTGCATCGGCCAGTTCCTGTTCCGACACACCGGGCAGGGGCAGGAAGGCCGAGGCGACACGGTTGCCGAGCGTGATGGTACCGGTCTTATCGAGCAGCAAGGTGTCGACGTCGCCGGCAGCCTCAACGGCACGGCCGGACATGGCCAGGACGTTGAACTTCACCAGCCGGTCCATACCGGCGATGCCGATGGCTGACAGCAGGGCGCCGATGGTGGTCGGGATCAAGGTGACGAACAACGCGATCAGCACGATGATCGAGACATAGCCGCCGGAATAATCGGCGAAGCTCGGAATGCTCGCCGTCGCAAAGATGAAGATCAGGGTCATGCCGGCAAGCAGAATGTTCAGCGCGATCTCGTTCGGCGTCTTCTGGCGTTTGGCACCTTCGACCAGCCTGATCATGCGATCGAGGAAGGTCGAGCCCTGGGCCGCGGTGATTTTCACCTTGATCCAGTCAGACAGCACCCGGGTACCGCCGGTCACCGCCGACCGGTCGCCACCGCTTTCGCGGATGACCGGGGCGGATTCGCCGGTGATGGCCGATTCGTCGACCGAGGCGATGCCTTCGACGACATCGCCGTCGCCCGGCATCAGATCGCCGGGTTCCACCAGCACGATATCGCCGGGAACCAGGGACAAGGCGGAAACCGTCTGGAAGTTCCGGTCTTCCAGGCGCGACAGCTTCTTCGCCATCGCCTTGCTGCGAGTCTTGCGCAAGGCGTCGGCCTGGGCTTTGCCGCGGCCTTCCGCAACAGCTTCGGCGAAGTTGCCGAACAGCACGGTCAGCCACAGCCAGAACACGATCTGGCCCGAGAACAAGATAGATTTGCCGATCGACAGGTCGCGGATCACGATGATGGTCGCGCCAAGCGCGACCACCTCGACCGAGAACATCACCGGGTTATGCACGAGCTTGCGGGGGTCGAGTTTTATGACCGAGTCCCACAAGGCTGATTTCAAGATCCCGCCATCAAGCATCGAGATCTGTTTCGCTTTCTGCGTCATGATTTACTCCAGAGGATTTTCTTGTCCGCGGCTCAGAACAACTGCCCACCAAGCATCATCAGATGCTCGACGACAGGACCGAGGGCCAAAGCGGGGAAGTAGGTCAGGCCGACCACGATGACGATCACGCCCAGCAACAGCCCGACGAACAGCAGGCCGGTGGTTGGGAATGTCGGCGTCAAACGTTTCGCTGCCAATGTACCGGCGATCGCCATGCTCGGGATGATGACGAAGAATCGCCCGATGAACATGGTGAAGGCGCCTGTCGTGTTGTAGAACGGCGTATTCCCGGTGATGCCACCGAAGGCGCTGCCGTTATTGGCGGCGCTGGAGGTGTAGAGATAGAAGATCTCCGAGAAGCCATGCGGGCCGGCATTGGCGATACTCTTCAACGCCGATGGCATGACCGTTGCAATGGCGGTAAAGGCCAGCACCACCGCCGGGAGGCAGAGCAATGCCAGCATCGCCATCTTGACTTCCTTGGCTTCGATCTTCTTGCCGACATATTCCGGCGTGCGTCCCACCATCAGGCCGGCAACGAAGACGGCGATAATGGCGAAGATGAGCATACCGTAGAGACCGGCACCGACGCCGCCGACGATAACCTCGCCCAACAGCATGTTGACCATGGGGATCATGCCGCCGATCGGCGTGAAGCTGTCATGCATGGCATTGACGGCGCCGCAGGAGGCGGCCGTCGTGATCGTGGCAAAAAGGGCCGAGTTGGCGATGCCGAAGCGTACCTCTTTGCCTTCCATGTTGCCGCCGGGTTGCAGGCTGCTTGCCAGCTGATCGACCGGCAGGACGGAGAAGGCCGGATTGCCCTTGGCTTCCGCCCAGTAGCAAGTGAGCGCACCGGCCAGGAACAGGACGCCCATGACGCTGAAGATCGCCCAACCCTGGCGTTCGTCGCGGACCATGCGACCGAAGACGTTGGTCAGCGCGGCGCCGATGGCGAAGATCATGATCATCTGCACCAAATTTGACAGCGCAGTGGGGTTCTCAAAGGGATGCGCGGCATTGGCGTTGAAGAAACCGCCGCCATTGGTGCCGAACATCTTGATCGCGATCTGCGAAGCGACCGGGCCCTGGGCGATGGTCTGCTGCGCACCCTCGAGGGTCGTCGCCTGCACGTAGTCGCCCATATTCTGCGGCATGCCCTGCCAGACGAGGAACAAAGCAGCGACAAAGGAGACCGGCAGCAGGATATAGAGCGTGCACCGGGTCATATCGACCCAGAAATTGCCGATGCCTTTTGCCGATCGGCGGGAGAAGCCACGGATCAGCGCGATCGCCAGCGCGACGCCGGCAGCGGCGGAGGTGAAATTGTGCACCGTCAGGCCAGCCATCTGCGAGAAGTAGCTGAGCGTGCTTTCGCCGCCGTAATTCTGCCAGTTGGTATTGGTGGTGAAGCTGATCGCCGTATTGAAGGCGAGATCCGGCGACATGCCGGCAAAGCCCCGCGGATTGAGCGGCAGATAAGCCTGCAGGCGCAGGATGGCGTAGAGCGAGACCGCCAGCACAAGATGGAACAGCATCATGCTGCCGGCATAGACCATCCAGTGCTGATCCTGATCGGCGCGGACACCGCAGATCTTATAAATGACCCGTTCGACCGGACCCATGACCGGTGACAGGAATGTGCGACGCCCGTCGAACACCTTGGTCATATAACCGCCGAAGGGTTTGACGAGCAGAATGATCAGAACGCTGAATAGAGCGATCTGGAGAAGACCGTTGAATGTCATGATGAATATGCCTCTGTATCAGAGCTTTTCCGGCCAGAGCATGGCAATGCCCATGTAGATGATCAGGCCGACGGTAATGATGGCACCAATGGCGATGTCTAATGTCATGGCAGCCTCACACCCGCTCGCAGGCGTAGATATAAATGATGCCAAGCACAAAGAGGCCGATACTGGCCCCCACGAAGATCGTGTCCAACATGTTTAACCCCGAATTTTGCGGTGCCGACTGCCATCGGCTCATCGCTGTTTCACGCGCATAAAAGCCTGATCACCCGAGCGTAAGAAATCGAGACGGTTCGGGCGGATGTGCCGTAAAGGACGCGTAAAGAAAGCGGTCAGGCAAGGCCCGACCGCAGACTAATATGCTGATATATAATAAAAAGAGATAAAGCGGCGCAGGGCAGCCATGCATACGCTAATAACGCATTGCCAAGCTTTGCAACCAAGCGATTCGGCGCTGCTGTTAAACAAGTCGATGTCCATTACGGTTCCGCCCATTGCCGGAGCAGATTGTGATAGCTGCCGGTGAGCATGATGATCGAGGGATGCCCGGGATGATCGCGGTTGAGCTGTCCGATCGCGGTATCGAGATCGAACAGCAATGCACGCTGGCTGACATCGCGGATCATGCTCTGCACCCAGAAGAAGGAAGCGAGACGCGTGCCCCGCGTCACCGGCATGACATGATGCAGGCTGCTGGATGGGTATACGATCATGTCGCCGGCCGGCAGCTTGACCGCATGATTGCCATAGGTATCTTCGACCACTAGCTCGCCTCCGTCATAACTCTCGGGATCGGCCAGGAACAGGGTGGCGGACACATCTGTGCGTATGCGCAACTTAGCCAACCGGCTGGTCCGGATCGCATTGTCGACATGAGAGCCGAAGTTCATCTCCGTCTCATAGCGGTTGAAAAGCGGCGGAAAGATCTGCTGCGGCAACACCGCCGAGATAAAAAGCGGATTACGTTCCAATGCCTGCACCACAATTTCGCCCAACTCATGGGCCGCCGCACTATCTTCCGGCAATTGCAGGTTGCGCTTCGCTTTAGCAGATTGTTGGCCGGCAGTGACACGGCCATCCACCCAGTCGGCAGAATAGCAGACACGCTGACAATGTGCCACTTGTTGTGGCGTTAACACCTTTGGCAAATGAACCATCATCTCGCGGATCTCCGTCGATAAGGAACCGCCCGATCGCAACAGCGACCGGGCGGCCGGTTGGCTGTCTCAGGCAGCCGTATCAGAACCTCAGATGCGCCGTCATGCTGGCCGATCGGCTGGCACCCGGCACCGCGCGGGAGCCGGTATACTGCGCATAATAGAGTTCGTTGGTGATGTTATAGACGTTCAACTGCACGCCCAGATTCTCGTTCCACTCATAACTCGCCATGGCGTCGAACCGCCAATAGGACGGAACTTTGTTGGTGTTGTCGGCATTGGAGAAGGCGCTGCTGTTATAGGTGGCGCCGCCGCCAATTTTGAGGCCGGTGATGATTTCATAAGTGGTCCAGAGCGCGAAGCTATGCTCCGGCGTGCTGGGCAGTTCATTGCCCAGCTGACTCGCAGTTGTCGTCTTGCGGATCTCGGAATCCAGGAAGGTGTAGTTGGCGAAGACCTGCCAGGATTCGGTGATCTGTCCGGTGATACCGGCCGAGACGCCCTGGACGCGTTGCTTGCCGTCGAGGACCTGGGTGCCGTCCGGCGCGGCAGGATCCGGATCCGGCACGCGGGCATTGGTCTTGTCGACACGGAAGACAGAGGCATTGAGGCCGAGGCGCCTTTCAAACAGATCGATCTTGCCGCCGATTTCATAGAGTTTGTTTTTTTCCGGATCGAGACTGACCGTGCCGTCGCTCAGCGTGCCGAATTCCGCCGACGGATTGGCGGAGGTGCCGTACATGGCATAGACGCTGGAATTACTGGACGGATGCAGAACCACGCCGGTCCGCCAGCTATAGATATCGTCGGTGGTCTTCAGGTTGAGTCGCGCGCCCGTCCCGCGATTCACGCTGTCGAATTTCGTCTCGTAGCGATCCCAGCGGAAGCCGCCCAGAACCTCGACATATTCGCCGATCTTGATCTGGTCGGAGATATAAAGGGCGACATCCGTCATCCTGGTGCTGTTCGATGTCTTGGCGGCGTGGATCGGATCGAAATCGATACTGGAATCGGGATCGGCCAGATTGCCGTTAGGCGTATTGGTGATGTTCCGTCGATCCTGGTCCCGATCCTCGCGCGAGGCCTCCAATCCGGCGATGAGCGAGTGATTCAAGAAGCCGGTATCGAAATGGGCTTCGAGATTGGTCTGATTGATCAGATTCCAGTTATCGGTCTCGACCTGAAAGCGATTTCGCCGGACCTCGATGGTATCCAACGGGGTACCGAAGGCCGGTGTGCCGATGACCGAAGACGGTGTCGGACGCGAGAAGCGGTCGACATCGCTATAGCGCAGGATATTGCTGAGCTTGATGTTGTCGGTAAATTCATGCTCGATCCGCGCCGTGCCGATATTGGCGGAGACCTTCGTGACATCGGAATCCTCGATGCCGTAGAAATTGTTGCGATCTACCGGTGCGGGCTTGCCCCAGATGAAAGGGACGCCGTAATCCGGTACGCTATGCTCGCCCTGATAGAGATAATCCAGGGTGATCGTGGTCTTTTCCGAGGGCCGCAAGGCGATCGACGGGGCGACGCCCCAGCGATTCTGTGTCACCTCATCGCGGCCGGGCACCTCGGCATATTGCCCCATCGCATTGAGGCGCAACTGCAGCTTTTCGGAATATTCGTGGTTGACGTCGAGGGTCAGTCGCCCGAGCGGATTGGTGCCGCCGGTCAGCGAGGTATCGATGAAGGAACCGGACTGCGCCTGCTTGCTGACCATGTTGATGGCGCCGCCGGTCGATCCGCGGCCGAACAGGATCGATGAGGGGCCCATATAGACCTCGGTCGATTCCGTCGCGAAGGTGTCGCGGGTGTACCAGCCGAGATCGCGGACGCCGTCCCGGAAGATGTCGTTGCGGGCCGAAAAGCCGCGGATATTGATCGCATCGCCCTGAACGCCGCCTTCGCCCGAGGTGAAGGTGATGCCGGAAACGTTGCGGAGCGAATCTTCCAGCGTCGTGGCGTTCTGTTCCTTTACCACCTCCTGCGGCACGACGATGATGGTCTGCGGCGTGTCCAGAAGCTCGGTCGGTAGCCGGTTGAGCTTCGGTTTCGTCGTCTTATAGGATTGCGGGTCGTCCTTGTTCTGATCCGCCTCCACTTGAATCGACGGCAAGGTGATCTGCTCACCGCCGGTCGTGCCGGTATCCTGTGCCGCCGCCCCGCTTGCCAGCAGAACGGACGCAACGCCGTAGGCAAGCGGCGTTACGCCACCACGCATCAGGCCCCTGATGCCGCCCATGTTGTCGGTTGAAGCGGAAATCCCCATACCAGTTTTCAGTATCCCCATTTGCCCTTCTCCAAATCAGTGTTGAGTCGGGCGTCCCTCTCTCTCCCTGCCTGGCATGACCCCTGGAACGGTTCCCATGCCGTCCCCGATGCCGATCCGTCACCTCCTTCCGTCTTCACAAATCCATGGTCAGGCGACGGCCCCGTGATGTCGCCCTGCACCGCCTCGAAATCGCCTTGTCTCAACCGGCCATCGTGCTGGCCTTCGCCTTTTGTGCCGCCGCGTTTCGCCGGTTGCGGCGCTTCAGCCACCAGAACGCGATGCCGGTGATGGAAAAGAGAAGCGGCAAAAGACCGCTCAGAAAGACCAGGATTTGCCAGATCCGCCCTAGCCCTGCGCCGGCATGAATCGGCCGCTGCCAGGCCATCAACGTCTCACCGGCGCTGTAATCGCCCGGATCCCGCTTGGCGAGCACGCTGCGCGACCATGGATCGATATAGATCGTCGCCAAGGGGGCGCCTTCCGACCGGTCGGACTGTGCCAAGGTGATACGATACGGCTGCTCGGGCCGGCTCGGCAGAACGATGCTGCGGGGTTCGGCACGGGGAAGACTGGCCTGTGCCAGATGGACCGCTTCATCGACGTTCATTGGATCGAGATCGGGAATCGGCGTGGCCTTGAGTGCCGCATCCTCGCTGCGCAAATCGCGTGCCGGCAGCACGAGTCGGATCGCTGCATTCAGGCTTTGTGGAAAGACGAGATAGACACCGCTGAAGCTGACCGTCATGAAAACAGCGAGCCCCCAGATGCCGACGGCACCATGGAGGTCGCGATTGAACCGTAAGGGTCGCGCACCCCACTTCACCGTGAATGCCTCCCGCCAGCGCCCGCTGCGGGGCCACCAGATAAAGAGGCCGCTGGCACCGAGCATCAGCATGACGACACCGAGCCAGCCGACCAGCGATCGGCCCATGGGGCCGGGTAGCAGCAGATTGCCGTGCAGCCGGTGGACCATGAACATGAAGCCGCCGCCACTCTTGCGGATATCCAACGGTCCCAGCGTGATGGGGTCGACCAGCACCTGTGTGCCGCCAAACCCAGGACTGCCGCCGGCATTCTCCCGCCGCGGCGGGGCAAAGCGGATGAGCGCCGGATCGCCGGGTTTCTGCGGCAAGATAACGGTACTGGCGCGGCTGCCTTCCGGTACGATTTCTTGTGCCGCAGTCAGCATGGCAGCGATCGGTTGCCGCTCGCCGCTTGTGGCTGCCAGGGGTGTCGTTCCCAGCACGGCGCCGATCTCGTCGTCGAAAACCAGCAGACTGCCGGTAAGGCCGATCAGCACCAGCGGCAGACACAGAATGAGGCCGAGCCACAGGTGAATGAGGCCGATTACGCGACGCAGAGATGCCTTTCCGGCCATTGTTGCTGAGGTCGGCGCTGACCTGACGGAGGAGGGCGAAGCGCCCGTCGGACTCATGATATTGCCCCTGAGTAATGGAATCTGACGTGCCGCATGCTTTCCGGCCAGCAGCGCGAACGCGCTCCGCCCGGATTGGCGCACTAAGGCAAGCCGTAACTCACGCCCCTCTATGTGAGACTCACGAGCTACGGTTGCGGTTTATCTGATTTTGAGAATGACTCGCAATATCATTATTGTAAGGTTTCTGTAAAGATGCGCCGACTGCGTATTTGAGATTGCGAGTCGTTTGCAGTTAATATATGCAAAACGCAATTGAAACCTCCGTGACCCGCATCGCCGGCCGAGGCGCCATGCGCCATGGAATTCCAAATCGAGGGATATCTCGGGGGATACGTGGGTGGCGGTGCCATCGACCCTGCCATAAGAGAGCAATGAGGATGATGAAAGCAGTGAAGAATCCGGTCGTGACAGTGGTCGTGGCCTTGATGCTCCTGGGTTTGGCGCAGGTTCAGGCGGGCGCACAAGAGCAATCACCTCCATCCGGTGGTACAGCATCGCCGTCGCACCTGTCGGATCAGCCGGCGGCGGCAGTGCCGGCGACATCGAATACCGACGCAACCGAGACTGCCGGCAATGGTGCGAACGCCGCACCGGGCAATACTGCGACAGGCAATACTACAACAGCAGGCGGTACAGCGGCAGATGGCGCGGGCACGGGGAATGGCATAGGCACGACAGACGGCACGGGCGCGGCAGAAAGCGCAAGCGTGGCAAATGATGCGGATCTGCTGAATCCGGCTTTGCTGCCGCAAGACCTGTCGCCAGCGGGCATGTTCATGAACGCCGATATCGTCGTGAAAGTGGTGATGCTCGGTCTGGCATTTGCATCCGTCATGACCTGGACGGTATTTCTGGTCAAGGCTGCGGAACTATTGCTGGTCCGTCGCCGAACGCTGGTGGCATTCGGCATGCTGGCGGAGGCCCGCTCGCTGGCCTCCGCCAGTGAAAGCCTCACCACCGCCCGCGGTCCCGGTGTCGCTCTCTTGAAGGCTGTGGAGGCCGAATTGCGCCTTGCTGCCGACACCTCGTCGGACGGCCTCAAGGAACGCATTGCGTCCCGGCTGGAACGGGTGGAGGCGGCAACGAGCCGCGCGATGACCCGGGGGACCGGTATCCTGGCCACGATCGGCTCGACGGCGCCCTTCGTCGGGTTGTTCGGAACGGTGTGGGGCATCATGAACAGCTTCATCGGCATTTCCCAGGCGCATACCACCAATCTCGCCGTTGTCGCCCCCGGCATTGCCGAGGCATTGCTGGCGACGGCGGTGGGTCTGGTCGCCGCCATTCCGGCGGTCGTCATCTACAATCTGTTCGCGCGCCTGATCACGGCCAATAAGGCCGCGGTCGCCGATACGGCGGCGGCGGTTCTGCGTCTGGTATCGCGGGATTTCGATCGTGGCGCGGCATCCTTCGCCAAGGCGGCGGAGTGAGTCATGGCGGTCAGACTCGATCACGGCGACGACGACCTGACGGAGAACAGCGAGATCAACGTCACACCCTTCATCGACGTCATGCTGGTCCTGCTGATCATTTTCATGGTGGCGGCGCCGCTGGCGACGGTGGATGTGCAGGTCGATCTTCCGGGTGCCACGGCAAAGCCGCAGCCGCGGCCGGCAAAGCCGATCTTTCTCAGCGTCAAACAGGATCTCTCGCTGGCCTTGGGCGATGATGCCGTCGATCGCAGCCAGTTGGCGGCCGTGCTGGGCAAAATAACGCAGGGTGATAAGGAACAGCGGATCTTCCTGCGGGCCGACAAGCAGGTGAAATACGGCGATCTCATGTCGGTGATGAATGTCTTGCGCGATGCCGGCTATCTCAAGGTTGCCCTGGTCGGTCTGGAGCAGACCGGAGAATGATCGGCGAAACTGCGATCCCGGCGAAAAGGCAGGGCGACGGCACCGTCATGGGCGCTCGCCAGGAGATGCTGCGCTGGGGCGGTTGTCTGCTGCTCGTTCTGCTAGCTCACGCGGCCGGCGCGGCAAGCCTGCTTGATTGGAGCAAGCCCGTGCCGCCGATGGAACCGCTGCCGCCCGCGATCATGATCGATCTCAGCATGCCTCAGCCGGCACCATCACCGCCGCAACAGGCGGCGATCGAGCCGCCGCGGCCGATGCCACCGGTACCGCCGCAGTTGGAAATGCCGCCGCAGCCAGAGGTGCCGAAAGTTGAGATGCCTAAAGTGGAATCGGAGGTAGCGCTGGCCCAGCGCAAGCCGGACAAGCCGAAGGTTGAAAAGAAGAAACCCAAGCGGAAGCCCAAGCCGGTCGAAACACCACGGCCGGTACCGCAAATCACGGAAAAGGCCGAACAGCAAGCAGCGGCGGCACCATCCAAATCGGCCGACCAGGCGCAGAGCCAAGAAAGCCGGGAGAGCGCAGCCAAAAAGCAGGAAAGTGCCGCTAGCGCTGCGGCCTCGGCTCAGGCGAAACTGACTTGGGAATCCCAAGTGGCGGCGCATCTCATCAAGTTCAAACGCAGTCCACGGATGCGCTATCGTCAGCCGATGACGACTTATGTCCAGGTGGCGATCGATCGTCAGGGTCAGGTGCTGTCGCTTCATATCATCCGCAGCTCAGGCGACGACCGGCTCGATGAAGCGGCCATGGCGATGATCGACCGGGCCAATCCCCTGCCGGCGCCGCCGCCCGATTACGAGGACACGCGCTTGAAATCGATCAATCTGCCGGTGGTCTTCACGCCGCGATAGCCGGTCCCTCAGTCGACCGATGGCTTTTTCTGGCGCAGCGATTTGACGCCCGAGCGGTGGGATTTACCTTCCAATCGCCGCTCCCGGGAGCCGGCCGTCGGTTTGGTCGCACGTCGCTTGATGGGGACAACGGCAGCGGCGCGGAGCAATTCCGCCAGGCGCTCGATGGCATCGGCCCGGTTGCGCTCCTGGGTCCGGAAACGTTGGGCCGTGATGACCAGGATACCATCCAGCGTCAGGCGTCGACCGGCAAGACGCATGGCGCGGGTGCGGACATCCTCCCGCAGGGCCGGTGAATTACGGAGATCGAAGCGCAGTTGGACGGCCGTCGCCAGTTTGTTGACATTCTGGCCGCCGGGTCCCGAAGAGCGGATGAAGCGCGTTTCGATTTCGCTGTCATCGAGCACGATGTTGTTGGTGATATGGATCATGCCGGCAATCTAGCCGATCGGCCGATAATGGGAAGCCGGATTGCTTGAATCTGATCTCCTCGGGAAGGCCGAAGCACATGTCGCTTCAGAAATGATCGTCGCTTTAGCAAGTTTTCCTCGCGGCAAATCGAGAAATACTCGATAGAGCCAGTAGAGATTATCTGTCTATGCTGTGGCCGTCGCCATGCCGCTCAGGCATATCATGTTCAGGGTCTGAGGAGCTCGCCGAATGTCACTTCCCGCTCAGACATCGGATCAAAGGCGACACGCGTCGGTGTATTTTCCCGACCGCCTTGAGCAACTCGCCAGGCAACGTCCCGACGCCATCGCATTGCGTTATCGCCATCGCGGTGGTTGGCGATTCCGCTGCTGGGCCGAAATGGCGGCTCATGTTCAGGCCGCGCGTGCCGGGTTGCACGCTCTGGGGTTCGGGTCTGGAGACAGGCTGTTCATTCTCGGCGATCTCGATCCGCATTTACTGACGATGTCATTCGCAGCCTGGTCTCTCAAAGGTGCCGTGGTGGCAGGCCAGTCCCTCCAAAATACGGCCGACATGCTGGACGAACTGGGGCATAACTACGTTTTCATTCAGGGTCGACGAGCGTTGCTTGCTTGGCTGCAAGGATGGGCCGGTGCCGGAATCGTACCCCGGATGTCCCTGATTTATGATCAATCCGCATCCGGCCGGAGAGACATCGGATCAGCCGGTGACGGCCTATCGTCCTGCCGCTTGTTAACCTATGCAGCACTGATCGGCGATTGCCCTATTCGTGCCTCCCTGCCAGCGATGTCGCGATCGCCGGCAGACATTTATTGGGTTGAGGAAAGCAGCAATGATCCTGGTAAATGCGAAGCCTTGGTAGATTTCTGGCTCACGAACCGGGTTGCGCTGACTTTCCCCGCAGCCCAAGGGAAATCTGTTTCGCCGCAATTAAGCCTCGATTCTGGATCCGTTACCTGTCGGCCATTGCCGAAGCCCTTATTTGGTTAAGAATCACGTCGACCACTTCACGTTATATTCCGGCAGCATAGATAAGACATATATTTTTCAACAGGTTGGTCTCATGCATCCATGCAATTGCCAATCTGGCGAGGGAACAGTTTCAAGATCTCCTCGGCAAATTTCGCTTGCGTTGATTTTCTAATCACTATTAGTTTGATAGAGTTTATAGTGTTTAAGATTGGGAGGCATGATATGTCGAGACCCATACGCAGACTGCCGTCATTGAATGCCTTGCGCGCGTTTTGGGCGGCCGCCCGGCATGGGAGTTTCGCGTCGGCGGCCGGCGAACTGCATGTAACCGCCTCCGCGGTCAGCCTGCAGGTGCGCCAACTCGAAGACGAATTGGGCGTGAAACTGTTTCAGCGCACGCCCAAAGGGCTGGTCCTGAGCGCCCAAGGGGCCGAGATTCTGCCCGGCGTCAGCGATGCCTTTTCACAATTGCAATCGACCCTCTCCAAAAGCACCAGTGTCGGTGGCGTTCAGACATTGACCGTTTCGGTAGCGCCGTCTTTCGCGACCAAATGGCTGTTGCCGCGCTTGGAACGGTTTGTCGGCCAATATCCCGAAATCGACGTTCGCGTGTTGGCGACGGTGGAATTGACCGATTTCGGCAATGACCCGATCGATCTCGCCATTCGTTATGGCCGCGGCCATTATCCCGGATTGCAATCCGACCTGCTGATGCGTGAGAGCGTTTTCCCGGTCTGCAGCCCGAAATTATTGGAAGGGCGAGATACGACGGATCTGCCGACCTTGTTGCGGTCGGCGGCTCTGCTGCATGACGACAGCCCGGATCAGGACCCGACCTGCCCGGATTGGAAGAGCTGGATCAAGGCCGCCGGAATCACGGATGTCGATTGGCAGCGGGGACCGCGTTTCAATCAATCGAATTTCGTTCTCGAGGCTGCCGCCAATGGTATCGGTGTGGCGCTCGCCAAGGCCTCTTTGGTGCAATATGACATCGCCGACGGGCGTTTGGTGCAGCTGGGCGACACGACGACGCCGATAGAACTCGCCTATTTCCTGGTCTATCCGCAGGATCGCGCCGGCAACCCGGCTTTGACGGCGTTTCAAAGCTGGATCGTCGGCGAGATTGCCGCCACCGACGGGGCCAATAGTGCCGGCGCCGCGGGATCAGCTGTGGACGGGCTGGCAGAAAGCCAGGGATAAGAGAAGACAGCCAGATCGATCATGCTTGACGTTGCCGACGTCATCGCAATGATCGCCCTCTCTGTTCGTCCAGCGAGTCGTGCATGCGCAACGTCAATCCCGTCTATGCCAGCCTTGGCACCACTGTCTTCGAGACAATGTCGCGCTTGGCGCGACAGCATCAGGCGGTCAATCTCGGACAAGGCTTCCCCGATGATCGCGGCCCCGAGGATGTGCTGGCGCTGGCCGCGGAGCAAATTCTCCAAGGCTCCAACCAATACCCGCCGATGCTGGGCCTGACCGAGCTGCGTCAGGCGCTCGCATCCCATGCCAAGCGCTTCTACGGGCTCGATGTGGATTGGGAAAGCGAAACCATGGTGACCTCGGGTGCCACCGAGGCCTTGGCGGCAACCATCTTCGCCCTGGTTGAGCCAGGCGATGAGGTGGTCCTGATCGAGCCGTTTTATGATGCATATCTGCCGCTGGTGCAGCGGGCCGGTGCCGTTCCGCGTTTCATTTCGTTGAAGCCGCCGCATTGGCGGCTGGAGCGCGCTGATTTCCAGGCGGCGTTTTCGCCACGCACCAAGGCGATCATCGTCAACAACCCGATGAACCCGACGGGACGCGTTTTCGACGCGGCCGAGCTGGCGCTCATCGCCGAATTCGCGGAAGGTGCCGATGCCTTCGTCATTGCGGATGAAGTCTATGAGCATATCGTGTTCGACGGGGCCATACATCGGACGCTGCTGGGCCAACCTGGTTTGCGCGAGCGGACGATCAAGCTCGGTTCCGCCGGCAAGACGTTTTCGCTGACGGGCTGGAAAGTCGGCTATGTGACGGCCGCTCCGCGACTGTTGGGGCTGATTGCCAAAGCGCATCAATTTCTGACGTTTACGACCCCACCGAACTTGCAGGCAGCGGTCGCTTTTGGCCTCAGCAAGCCCGAAGTTTACTTTCGCGACCTTGCGGCCGATATGCAACGCCGCCGGGATCGCTTCATTGAAGGCCTGCATCGGCTCGGGCTCGATGTCCTGCTTTGCGAAGGAACCTATTTCGCCAATGTCGAGATCGGTCGGCTTGGCATTGAAGGGACTGACGAGGCGTTCTGCCGAATGCTGGTCGAACGATATGGCGTCGCCGCTATTCCGGTTTCCGCCTTCTACAGTGCCCGGCCGGTCAACTCCGTTATCCGCTTTTGTTTTGCCAAGCAGGATGCCGTGCTGGATAAGGCCCTGGAGAAACTCGCCGGCCTTGCACGCAGCCGAGAGGCCGTCTGATACCCGCACCGTTACTGCCATAAAAAGGGGCAGCGCAATCGCGCTGCCCTTGAGTGTCGGACGATGGTTCTGGGAGGGGAGGCATCGTCCATTCGATCGACTGACGACAACTACCGGGCGACCAGGATGATCCGGTCGCGGCGGAGGCTGTGGCTATCAACGAACGAATTTGCTGAACTTGTCAGGGTTGATTGGCCGCAATCGGGCATGCTGCGAGGCGACTGATGCGGTCGACGGCCGCCGTTGCTTTCTGGACGGCGAAGAATCTGCTGCCGTCGAGTAATTGAAAGCGCCGGTCAAGCGCCTTGAAGCGATAGAGCGGCCCGTTGCCGATGGCGGCTTTTTCAGTGATGAGAATGCCGATGAGAGATTCCGCGTAACGAATTTCCGTTGCCTGGGATAGATCGGGCGATAACGTATATTGGTGCAATTGCTGTAGCATAGCGTGCTCCGCTTGGATATATCGGGGCTATGGCGAAGGCGGAACCGATCTGCATGAACTGGCCGACCTGCCCGGCCGTATCAGCGGCAACATCGATAAGCGGTGAGGCTCCATCCTCGCTGCTCAGGACTATCACACATGAGCTGGTTTCCTTTTGTGACCGGCAGATCAATTGATGAATAAGTCACCACCTTGTGATCCCTCATCCAACTCATGCCGATGCGGCGCGATCGGATAAAATCCATGTCTGATATAAATGTCCGCCGGCCCGCTTGGGTCAACCGAGATTACCTGGGACCTACGGCAAGCTGAACTTGCGACAAGCCTCAACTCAAACGTTTTGAAGTCTGAGCCACCCGTCTCATCGCGTTCCCCCAAGCTCATCGCGTTCCCACCACGCCGCCACCATAGGGGGTGATATTTTCATTATATGAGGGGGGTCGCCTTTTTTTATTCAGGTTCGATTTAAATCAAAACCATCTTAACCATTCATCAAAGTCTCAAAATTACAGTTAGGATTGTGTAAGCGTGGCTGCGCGTTAACCTTAATGGTTGCGGCTGGCGCGGACTGTATCAGCGAAGATTCGAGGATGGTGATTATGTCCTGGTCGAAAGTGACCGATGCCACCAATGATGAGACAGCGCTGATCAGTGCGTTGGATCGCTTGGATCGGCATCGGCAAAATCGTTGGGGTCTGGAACTGCGGCTGTCGGCGTTGAAGCCATATCATCAGCGCCCGCACCATCAGCGGGTAGTCCGAAAGCTGCTGGTTCCCCTTCAGCAACGCTTCGAAGCCTCGATCTTTCAGCTTAGCTCCGGCGATCTCTTCCTGTTGATGCTGTGCCCGGATATAGGCGAGATCAAACCGGTTATTCTCAATATCCGTATGTTGTTCGCAGGCGACCCTCTTCTTGCGGATAAAAGCGACGATGAGGTCTTGGAACTTCTATGCCCGGTCTTCAATTTGCAGGAGGCCTATGATTCCTGCAAATCGCATGTTCTCGCCATTGCCGAACAGCGTCGTACAAGCCGTCTGGATGGCACCGAGACATCTGCCAAAGCGGTGCTCGGCATGGTCTCGCCGCAGCAAGTATCGGAAATCGAACGCTCTATCCGCAACGCCAATCTGGCGAATCTGCTGCGCCGTCAAGCGGCCTGCGTGGTTGCTGCCGGTGTGCCGCCCTCGCCGGTTTTTCATGAGCTGTTTTTTTCAACGGCTGATCTGGCGCAGCTGATCGTACCCGGCTATGAGCTCACCTCCAATAAATGGCTGTTCCAGCATCTGACGACCTTGCTGGACCAACGCATGCTGTCGTTGCTGAGCGATCGGGCCTATCGCAGCAGCCTGCGCAATGCCAGCGTGAATCTTACCTTGAAGACAATTCTGTCTCAGGAATTTCTTGATTTCGATACCCAGACCAATATCAAGGACCGCGGCTCGCTGGCAATCGAGTTGCCCTTTATCGACGTCATGAGTGAACCCGCCGATTTTCTTTTCGCCAGCGATCTTCTTCATATGCTCGGCTATAAGATCATTCTCGACGGCGTGCGCCACGAAGTTTTGCCATTGATCAACCGCGATCTGTTGGGAATCGATATGGTGAAGGTTCTCTGGGAGCCGAGTTTGCGCGATCATGCGATCGCCAAATGGAGCGAACCCCTGCATGCTGCCATTCAGCAGATCGGTCGCGAGCGTATCTGTCTCTGCCGGGTCGATGCACCGGAGGCAATCGATGTCGGCCGCAGCCTCGGCATCTCATTATTTCAGGGCCGCCTGATCGACGGCCTGGCACAGGAGCGCAAATCCGTGTCGGCGGCAACGGCCTGACGGGTCGGACTGAAATCTGTCAGCGAAGCGATTACGCCTCGATCATGGCGGCGACCAATTCGGCGATTGCCAGCGACGACGTAAGGCCTGGACTTTCAATGCCGAAGAGCTGAACAAGACCGCGTTGTCCGTGCAACTTCGGCCCGTCAATGCGGAAATCCGCGTTACCGCCGGCCGGACCGGCAAGCTTCGGCCGGATGCCGGTATAGCCTGGCTCGAGCGCCCCCTCCGGTAAACCCGGCCAGTATCGACGGATGGCCGGATAGAAGCGTCCCGCCCGATCCGGATCGATCCGGTAATCAATATCCTCAACCCATTCGACATCAGGGCCGAAGCGGGCGCGACCGGCGAGATCCAAGGTGACATGAATGCCAAGGCCGCCGGGCTCCGGGACCGGATAGATCAGGCGGCTGAACGGCGAGCGGCCGCGCAGCGTGAAATAGCTGCCCTTGGCGAGAACGTGCGGCGGAATGAATTCCGGCGCATAGCCGGCGAGGTTATGGGCAACGTCCCAGGCACCGTGACCGGCGGCATTGATCAGATTTCTGGCTTTCAGCTGCAGCGGCGTCTCGCCGCCGGTCTCCAGGCGATAGCCGCCGGTCTCGATCGCACCGCGGCGGACCGGGGTTCGCAGCGCAAACATGGCGCCGGCATTTTCCGCATCGCCCTGCAATGCCAGCATATAGGCATGGCTGTCGATGATGCCGGTCGACGGCGATAGCAGGCCGCCAGCGGCGCGCAGGGCCGGTTCCAGCCGGCTGATCGCTGCGGCATCGAGTTCTGCCAGATCCTCGACGCCATTCGCTTTTGCCTGTGCCGCGATGCCGGCTAACTCTTTCAACTGGTTATGCTCGCTCGCGACGATCAATTTGCCCAATCTGGCATGCGCCACACCGTGACTCGCACAGTAAGCATAGAGCGCGTCACGGCCGGCGACACATAGCCGAGCCTTCAAGCTGTTGGTGGGATAATAGATGCCGGCATGGATGACTTCGCTGTTGCGCGATGACGTCTCGCTGCCGATCAGGGCGGCCGCTTCCAGAACCAGAACTTCACGACCGGCCATCGCCAGCTCGCGCGCGATCGCCAGGCCGACAACGCCGGCACCGACGACGACGCAGTCGATTTCATCCATCGCTCGGCTCCGTGCCCCGCACGGATGTTGTCTCCGCCGCAGGGCCTGCCGCCGTCCCGTCGGATGGCGGCAGGAGACGAGCTCGCCGTCGTCCTGGCAGATCGGAGAGCGAGACAGCACCGGTCAGCAGGACCGCCGCAGCATAGACGCAGAGACCGAAGAGAATGAGAACGGCCAGTCCGCCGACCCGCTGCATTTCGCCGCCCGTCAAATAAGGCTGCCCCCAGTGAATAGCACTCCAGAGTGCTGCCCCCATCAGGGCCGCACTGGCCGCCAATCGCGGCAGGACACGCCGGATTCGCGCGTCCGATTCCAGCATCTTGCGGCGTCGAAGCCGCATATACAGCATGCCGGCATTGATCCAGGCGGCGCCCGCCGTGCCGCAGGCAATACCGACATAACCGATCACCTGGAACAGCGCGACGGCAATGACGATATCCGCCGCCACGCCGATCATGGCAAAGCGAAACGGCGTCATCGTATCTTCCCGCGCGAGGAATCCGGGCGCCAAAGCCTTGTTGAGCACATAAGCCGGCAGGCCGACGGCGACGGCGGACAAGGCGGCAGCAACGGCTTGTGTGTCGCTGGGCAAAAAGGCGCCGCGCTGATAGACGGCGGCGATAATGGGATGGCTGGCGACGGCCAGGCCGACAGCGGCGGGCAAGGAGAGCGTCAGGCCCAGTTCGATCGCACGGTTCTGCACATGGCTGGCCTCGTTCGCCTGGCCGCTGCGGAGGGCGCGTGTCAGCGAGGGAAGCAGCACGACGCCGATCGCCGAACCGATCAAGGCCAAGGGCAGCTGATACAAACGGTCGGCGTAATAGAGATAAGAAACGGCACCCGCCTGGAGGGTGGCCAAGATGGTGGCGATGGCCATGTTGATCTGATTGAGGCCGCCGCCGATCAGGCCGGGAACCATCAGCTTCATCATTCTGGCCACGTCAGGCGTCAGACGCGGCCAATGCAGACGGAGGCGCATGCCGGCCCGACGGCAGGATATGGTCAGCCAGAGGAATTGCAGCACACCGGCCAGCGATACTGCCCAGGCAAGGATAACGCCCGCTTGCTCATCGCTTTTGGTCGGTATCAGCAAGGTGCCGATCAACGTCAGATTGAGCATGATCGGCGCGGCCGCGGCGGCAGTGAATTTATGCAAGGAATTGAGGACGCCCCCCTGCAGGGCGCAAAGCGACATGAAGAGCAGATAGGGGAAGGTGATGGCAGTCAGCAGAATGGCCAGCCGGAACTTCTCGGGAAAGACATGAAAGCCCGGCGCAAAGACACGGATCAGCCAGGGCATGGTCAGTTCGGCACCGATCGTGACCACCAACAGCACAACCAGCAGCACGGAGAGGACCTTTTCCGCAAAGACTTTGGCATCGGCGACGCCGTCTTCCTCGATCTTGCGGGCAAACATCGGCACGAAGGCGGAGTTGAAGGCGCCTTCCGCGAACATCTGGCGAAACAGATTTGGCAGGCGCATGGCGACGAAAAAGGCCTCGGCGACCGGACCAGTGCCCAATTGATGAGCGATCATCATTTCGCGCAGGAAACCCAAAGCGCGGCTGGTCAAGGTCAGGCCGCCGACTGTCGCGACGGATTTCAGGCTGAACATTCTGTCTTTAACTTTAATTGACGCAAATTTCCCTTTGCCAGCAAGGAACTACACCATTGTGGCTTTGTCCAGGCCAACCGGCCCAGGCACTCTGGTAGCTTTGCCGATCAGCCGCAAGGGCACTATGGCATAGAGCGCTGGAATCCGGCGGAATTGAGTCTATATTGCGGCCGGATATCGGGATGCCCGAGTATAAGTGCATGCAAAAAGAGGCTTATAGATGACCGCTTTGGTGACAGGTGCCGCCGGTTTTGTCGGCTCTGCGGTGGTGCGCCAGTTGCTTGAGCGGGGCGAAACGGTCAAGGCCTTCATCCGGCCCAGCAGTGATCGGCAGAACCTGATCGATCTCGATGTGGAGATCGCCATCGGGGATCTGACGGATCGGCGTTCCGTGGAGCAGGCGGTGCGCGGCTGCGATACGGTCTTCCATGTGGCCGCCGATTATCGTCTGTGGGTTCCCCGGCCGGACGCCATGTTCGCGGCCAATGTCGAGGGAACGCGGCATGTGATGGAAGCGGCCGGTGCTGCCGGCATCCGTCGCATCGTCTATACCAGCAGTGTGGCGACGCTCGGCCTGCCGGCAGATGCCTCACCGGCCGATGAGGACACGCCGGCAACGCAGGCGGATATGATCGGCCCCTATAAGCAATCGAAATACGCCGCGGAAGAAGTGGTGCGGCGTCTGGCTCGCGATCAAGCGCTGCCGGTCGTCATCGTGCATCCCTCGACACCGATCGGCCCGCGCGACAGCAAGCCGACACCGACCGGCAAGATCGTGGTCGACGCAGCTTGCGGCCGGATGCCGGCATTTGTCGATACCGGTCTTAATATCGTGCATGTCGACGACGTCGCCGTCGGCCATCTATTGGCCATGGAGCATGGCGAGATCGGCGAGCGCTATATTCTCGGCAGCGAGAACCTGACCCTGGCGCAAATCCTAGGGATTGTCGCGAGACTGACCAACCGTCCGGGGCCACGTTTCCAGATTCCGCATAACGTGGTCATGCCGATCGCCGGCTTGGCCGAGATTTGGGCACATCTAACTGGACGCGAGCCTTTCGCCACCCGGGATGGCGTCCGTCTTTCGCGCAAGAAGATGTATTTCAGCAGCGATCGGGCCATCGACCGGCTTGGCTATCGGCCGCGTCCGGCCGAGGACGCTATCGCCGATGCGGTCGATTGGTTCGGCCGCAACGGCTATCTGCACTGAAAGCGGACTGCGGCGGAACGCTGCGAAAGTCTCATCCTCCAGCGGCATTACGTCCGATCTCCAGAGCTCGGCACCGGACTGTTATGACCGGTCACTTCTGCGCCGGCATTTTCCTGCAAGGGGAGATAGGTCAAGGCGGAAAAGCCGGCGATGACGCCGACCACCAGGAAGGGAATCATGAAACTGTCGGCCGTCACTTGGCCCTGATCGCGCGTCACCACCGTCAGATGCAAGGCCAGGGCACCGACGCCGACCCCGAAGCTCAGCGACAATTGTTGCGCAATGGCGGAAAAGCTCGTTGCTTGTGCCAGTCTGTCCCGCGGCACGTCGGCCACGATCAGCGAGTTGACGCTGGTGAATTGCAGCGAGCGGAAGAAGCCGCCGGCCAGCAGCACAAACAGAATCAAGAGACCGGGTGTGCCGGCCTGAAATGAACCCATGGCGAGGACGAAGGCGCTGCTGATCAACGCATTGGCGATCAGCACTTGGCGGAAGCCGAAGCGGCGCAGGAGCGGGCCGGCCGTCAACTTCATCAGCATCGCCCCTGCCGCCGAGGCAAAAGTCAGGCCGCCCGAATGGAAGGCGCTCATGCCAAATCCGACCTGCAACATCATCGGCAGGAGAAACGGCGTGGCGCCGATGGCGATACGGAAAAGGAAGCCACCGATCAAACCGGCGCGGAAGGTCGGGATCTGCAAGAGGGAAAGATCGATGATGGGATGCGGCCGGCGCCGGGCATGAAGCGTGTAAAGCGTCAGGCTGAGAACGCCGCCGACCAGCATGCCGATCACCAAACTGTTCGGCAGCAGATCGCGGCCGATTGCTTCAAAGCCGAAAATAAGGCCGGTGAATCCTAATGAGGTGAGGCAGAATCCGCGAAAATCGAACGGGCGCACATTGGGGTCCCGGATATCGTCGATGAAGATCGTGACGAGGATGATGCCGAGGATGCCGATCGGAATATTGATCCAAAAGATCCAGCGCCAGGAAACATATGTCACCAGGAAGCCGCCCAAAGGCGGCCCGATCACCGGTCCGATCAAGGCTGGAAAGGTCAGATAGGCCATCGCACGAACCAGTTCATGACGTTCGACCGAGCGCATCAGAACCAGCCGGCCGACGGGTACCATCATGGCGCCGCCCAAGCCCTGGAGCAGGCGTGACAGGACAAAGCCGGTTACCGACTGCCCCAATCCGCAGAGTATTGAACCGAGCAGAAAAATGACGATGGCAACGCGAAAAATAAGCCGGGCGCCGAAACGATCGGCCAACCATCCGCTGATCGGAATGAAAACGGCAAGACTGAAAAGATAGGAGGTAATTGCCAGATTGAGCCGCAGGGGGCTGGCGCCCAGGGAATGCGCAATGGCCGGCAACGCCGTCGCCAAGACGGTGGAATCGAGATTCTCCATAAAGAGCGCAGTGGCGATAATGAGCGGGACGAGGACTGTCCGCGAGAGACGGGATGTCATGCTCTTCGAAACTGTTGAATGGTTTTTTTGAATTAAACAATCGCAACGGGACGAGGCGTGCGACGATCGCCCCTAAGTTATGTGGTTTGTCGGCGGCTCCGGCGATGGCTTCCGCTGTGGCCAACGCCTGGGTCCATCATAGGGTCAGATTGATTTGTTGAGAATTTGCCCCATAATGTCCAGAGAAAATAGGCTTGCCTATGAGGCTTAAGGATGCGATTGGCTCTGCGTGTCGCCGGCGCCTATGCGATCCTGTCGGCAATCTGGATCCTTTTCTCGGATTTGGCAGTCGCAAGGCTCTTTCCGCAAGAGATCTCCGAGATTCAGCTTGTTAAAGGTTGGCTTTTTGTTCTTGTCAGCGCTGGCCTGATCTTCATTTTGATTCTTTATCATGACCGGCAGCGGCGGCGACTTGATTTGGCCTTGGAGACGCATCCGTCGGGCATCCTGATTACCGATACCCATTTGCGGATCACTTACGCCAATTCCAGCATTTCGCGCATCAGCGGCTTTCAGCGTGAAGATCTGATCGGGCAGAAGCCCAGCATCCTGGGTTCCGGCTTGACGCCCTTGCCGGTCTTCGAAGCAATGCATCGGGATATCGACCATGGCGAATCCTGGGCGGGGGAATTTCTCAATCGCCGTAAATCCGGCGAGCTCTACTGGGCGGCGGCGACCATCATCCCGTTGCGGGATGGTCGCGGCCGGATCATGAGTTATGTCGGCACCATGGCCGATATCAGCAATGAGAAACGGACCCAGAGTGCCATGCTGGAAGCCAAGAACATGGCGGAAGAGGCCAATCGGAGCAAAAGCGATTTTCTTGCAAATATGAGCCATGAATTGCGCACGCCGCTCAATGCGATCGTTGGCTTCACGGATTTGCTGCAGCGCGGCTATGCGGGAACGCTTACCGAAAGTCAGAAGGACTATGTCAATAACATCGCCCATAGCAGCGAGCACCTGCTGGGATTGATCAACTCCGTCCTCGATTTGTCGCGAGTCGAATTGGGGCATTTCCGCATCGAACTGGGCGAGGTGGAAGTGAATGCCCTGATTTGCGAATGCCTGAACATGTTGGATGCGATCGCTCTCAAGAAAGGCGTCATCATCCATTTCGAACCCTGTCTGGAGACGCTTGTCGTCTCTTCCGATCGACAGGCTATTCGCCAGATCGTCACCAATATTGTCGGAAATGCCGTCAAATTCAGCCCACCCGGTACACGCATCGGGGTGAAGACGGATCGGCGATCCAACGAATTTGAAATCGCTGTGGTCGACCAGGGACCGGGAATGTCGACCGAGCAGATTGAACGCGTCTTCGAACCTTTTCAGTCGCGTGCGGCCCATAGTGCCCATCAAACGGAAGGCACGGGTCTCGGCCTTTCGATCTGCCGCAAGCTGATCGATTTGCTGGACGGTCGTATTCTGTTGTCGAGTCTTGAAGGACACGGAACGACAGTTCGCATCATCCTGCCGCTTCTTCAGCCGGCGGAGCGTGTCCACTGACCACATCCGTCAGTCCGACAACTACTTACATGCCATCTCTCGCTAATCGATTCTGACGAAACGACCGGATCGGGCCTTGGTCAGAAGTCTGACAGATCGGAATCGTATACGTTTCAAAACGACTTCAAATTTCAAGTAATCCGATTTAAAAGAGCGCATGATACAACCTGATTCGACAGTCGCTATTGCCGACCCGACGGCAAAGCAGCAGATCGGCGAGCTCGTATCGTCCGGCGATTCACGGGCATGGTGCGATTCACCGATGTCGACCGGGGCAGCGCGGTCGCTCGAACCGCTCGGCACAAGGGCACGCCGGCTTTTTGTTGAACTCGGCATTCCTCATACGCGGCGGGATCCCGGTCACAAGCTGGCGCATCTGCGAGGCGTGCCGTTTCTGATCGACCTTGTGCGCCTCACCAAATGGTGGTGGCTGACGTCCGGTCTCGTGGCGCGCGAAACCGGCGTGCCGCGGCTGCGGCAGTTCATGGAGATCTGCCGTTTCACCTGGCCCGAAAAACTGCATGGTCAGCTCTATTACATGTTCGAACTCTATCGGCCCGAGGAGCAGGCGCGGCGCGGCGAATATCTTACCCGTTGGGAGACGAAGAACGGCCTGATTCGCGAGTTGCGCCGTCATTTGGTTCCGCGCACGGTCAGGTCCAATCTGGGCAATAAAGTCGCCTTCACGCAGGCATTGCTGGAGCATGGACTCCCTGGCATCCCCATCCTGCTGAGCATCAATGGCGGCGTGCCGACGCCCGCCGTGATCGATCCGGCGGATTTTCGTCGCGATCTCTTCACCAAGCTTCGTGCCGGCAAGGGTGCGCAGGGGGCGGGGCTTATCAAGTATCTGGGTGCGGACCGCTATCGCCATCGGAATCGCGAATTGTCATTTGCGGAACTGATCGCCCAACTGACCGAACAATCAAAGCTCGATGACCTGATCGTGCTACCGCGTCTTTATAATCATCCCGCCATCGCCGGGCTGGCGGAAGAGACGCTGATGGCGGTGCGTATTTTCACCTGCGTCAATGAGCTGGGTGAGCCGGAACCGGTCTTTGCCATGCTGCGGATCCTGGGCAAGCTCGAGCCGCGCTGGAACAGCATCACCGAATGGGCCGCACCGGTGAACCTGCAGACGGGTAAACTGGGAATCCTGACCGGTGATGTGCCGGAATCCTTCACGATCTGGTCGGCCACCCATCCCGTCACCGGCCATCAAGTCGAAGGTCTTGAGCTGCCCTATTGGGACCAGATCCGGGGCATCGTCGTCGCCGCGCATAAATTGACCGATGACCGTTTCCTGGTCGGGTGGGACATCGCCATCACACCGACCGGCCCCGTGATTCTCGAAGGCAATGCTCTGCCGGATTTTATCTTTCCGCAGCGCGTGCAACGGCAGCCATTCGGCCAGGGCCGTCTTGGCCAGTTGTTGCATTATCATTTGGACCGGCTGGAGCCGAAGATGCGGGAATGGAAGCGTAGCCGCGCAGCGAAATAACGTTGTTCAGGTCGTCCATTCGACCACCAGCAGCAGGCAGCCGGTTTCGCTCCTTGTATTGTGGTAACTGCCGGGCTGAAAACTGACGAAGTCGCCGGATTTCAGGACCCGGCCATCGCTTTCGATCGCTTCCCCTTCGATGACAAAAAATTCCTCATGGCGCGGATGCGTATGAGGCGTTGTGACGGCGCCGGGCAGCATCTGGAAATAGTAGCTGCCCGCACCAGTTTGGCGGTCATAGGTGATCGGCAGCCACCGGATGAGCCGCAACTGCTCGGGTCCTTCCAGATCATAGGGCAGGAATTCCGCCTGGGCGGCATTGACGATTCGCGGCTGCATGCTTGTTCTCCCCGATTGGCGCCTGTGCCTAATCTAGAGAGCAGGGCCGCGGTAACGCAAGTCGGACGGCCTGGGCGGCGGATGACTGCAACTGGCTTTAGTGGGCCTCGCCCGTGACCACGCCTTTTGGCATGCGGAGCAGCGGCACCAGCAGAATGGCACCGAAGAAGATCACCGCCATGATCAGCGAGACGTCGGCGAAGGTGAGGACCGTCGCTTCGCGCATCACAAGATTGCTGAGCGATTTCAGCGCTGCGGCATTGCCGCCCGACCCCATGCGGTCACTCAGGGTCTGGCTGAAGCGGTCCATGAAGCCGACGACATTTGGATTGGTCGGGGTCAGATTGTTGACCAGCCGCGACCAATGCAGGTTCAGTCGATCGTTCAGCAGGAAGTTGATGGCCGCCAGACCGATCGCGCCACCAAGATTACGCATCAGATTGTAGAGGCCGCTGGCATTCTTCAACCGTGCCTTGGGCAGGGTGCCGAGAGCGGCCATATTGACCGGCATGAACAGGAACATCAGCGCGAAACCGCGAACGGCCTGGGGCAGGAAAAATTCCCAATAACCCCACTCGGCAGTCATGAAATGCTGCAGATAGACGCCGCCGCCGAACATCGCCAGACCGAAGCAGAGCACCAGCCGTGGATCAAAAATGCGCGACAGCCGGCCTGATACGGGTGCCGACATGAACTGGAATACGCCGGCGACGAACATGATGACGCCGATTTGCATCGGCTTGTAATCGCGGACCCGCGACAGGAAGAGCGGGATGAGATAGACCGAGCCATAGAGGCCAATCCCGATCACGAAGCTGAAAATGCAACCGAGCGCGAAGTTGCGGTCGGCGAAGGCCCGAAGATCGACGATCGGTTCGGCATAGGTGAGCACGCGCCAGACGAAGAGAATACTGGCGGCGGCCGATATGGCGACGCAGGCGCGGATTGAATCGTCCCCCAGCCAATCCAGGCGCGTCCCTTCTTCCAGCACATATTCCAGGCAGCCGAGGAACAACGCCATCAGCACCAGACCTGGAACATCCATGATCTTGAGGAGCTTCCAATCGGGCTTGTCGAAATCGACCAGCAGCCAGACGCCCGCTGTCACGATGATTCCGGGGAACACATTGATCAGGAACAGCCAGTGCCAGGACATCTGATCCGTGATCCAGCCGCCCAGAGTCGGACCCAAGGTAGGCGCCATGGTGGCGACCAGACCGGTCAATACGGAGAGGCTGGCGCGGCGGGCCGGTGGAAAGACGGAGAAGGTGACGGCAAAGACGGTGGGGATCATCACGCCGCCCAGGAAGCCCTGGATCGCCCGGAAGATGATCATCGAATTGATGTCCCAGGCCATCGCGCAGAGCGCGCTGCTGAGCGTAAAGCCGGCCGCGGACAAGGTGAAGATATAGCGGGTAGAGAAGGTGCGGGAGAGATAGCCGGAGAGGGGAATCATGACCACTTCGGCAATCAGATAAGCGGTCTGCACCCAGCTGACCTCATCGGCACTGGCCGCCAGGCCCGACTGGATTTCGTTCAGGGAGCTTGAAACGATCTGGATGTCCAGGATCGCCATGAACATGCCGACGACCATGATGAAGAAGCCGACCCAGTCACGCGTCGAGACCTCACGGTTCCCTGATGCAGCCGGCTCCTGGGGAGCGGCGGCTTTCGTGGGTAGGGGCAACGCGATGACATTATCGGTGGCCGAGTCTTTCGACCGTGCGGCTGCGCTGCTCATGGATGTTCCCGCTGAATCGTATCGTTTGCTGCGTCGACGCCGCGACTTAATTGGTGGCGGCTTGCGCCGATCCGAACAGACTGCTGCTACCGATCAGCGTATTGTTGCCGGGCTTGCCGTCGAGCGCGCCGCCATGCGAGGTATCGACGCTGGCTTCGACCGACAGGCCCGGCCGCAACAGGCCGTGCAGCGGATTATCGGGCGAGACCTTGATGCGCACCGGCAGGCGCTGCACGATCTTCGTGAAATTGCCGGTGGCGTTTTCCGGCGGCAGCAAGCTGAACAACGCGCCGCTCGCCGGGGCAAAGCTTTCCACCTCACCGATCAGCGGCGTGCTGGGATAGGCGTCGACATCGATCTCGACCTTCTGGCCGGGGCGCATATGAGTGAGCTGCGTTTCCTTGAAATTGGCGACGATGTAGACATTGTTCGGCACCACCGAGAGCATCTGCGTACCTGAACGGATATAATTGCCCACGCGGACGCCGCGATTGCCGATCACGCCATCGATCGGCGCGCGGATCACTGTCTTATCCAGATCATTGGCAGCCAGTTGAGCCTGGGCCTGGGCTTCGGCCAGTTTCGTTTCGGCTTCCTTGCGCTGCGCCTGGATGACGATCAACTGCGCTTGTTCGGCCTTGATCGCCGCCGTGCTGCGAATGACATCGGCCCGGCCTTTGACCAAGGTCGCTTCGGCATCGTCATATTCCTGATGCGAGATCACCTTGTCGGTGACCAGCTTGGCGTAACGGTCGAATTGCTGCTGGGCGCGGCGGGCTTCGGCATCGGCTGCTTCCAGCTGGGCCTGAGCCTGGGCGATCAGGGTTTGCTGATAGCCGACCTGGCTGTCGATGGTGGCAATATCCGCCTGCTCCTTGGCCACGCTGGCATTAGCGTCATCAAGCCGGGCGCGGAAATCGCGGTCCTCGATGCGGACGAGCACGTCACCGGCCTTCACCGCCTGATTGTCACCCACGAGCACCGCTGCCACATAGCCGTCGATCTGGGGACTGATCGGCGAGATATCGGCCTGAACATAGGCATTGTCAGTACCCTGCAGGAACTGCCCCTTGGTCCACCACCAATAGCCGCCATATGCGGCGCCGATGGCGATCGCGGGGATAACGAGGCTGACAGTGATTTTCTTCACGCTCGGCATGGCCGGTGACCCGTTTGCTGATTATCTGACAAAGCAAAAAACTAAACCGTACAGTCCAGTCCCCTTGACATGCGCCTGAAAGCGCCTAGAGTCAATAGAGAACTGAACCGTTCAGTTCAATTTGTGCGGAGGTGCAGGTGTCTGTGAGGGTAATTCGAGGGTCCAGCGCGCAAACGGCGGCGGCTGAGGCCGAGAAGGGAAAAAATACCCAAGACAACAATCTCGGCCCAAAAGCCATGGCGATCATGAACGCCGCCAAAGACCTGTTCCTGGAACAGGGTTTCGGCGCGGTGAGCATGGATCAAATCGCCCGCCAGGCCGGCGTCTCGAAGGCAACCGTCTATGCGCATTTCACCAGCAAAGAGAACCTCTTTGCCGAGATGGTCTTCCGTGCCTGCATCTCGAAGGTCGAGATGGCCATGCCGTCAATCGATGCCGACAGCGATATAGAAGCGGTGCTGGAACAGGTTGCGGCTTTGATCGTCGATGTCCTGCTGCGGCCCGAACCGCTGGCCGTTTATCGCATCATCATGGCAGAGGGGCCGCGCTTTCCCGAACTGCCGAAGGCGTTTTTCGGCAATGGCCCGCTGCCGATGACCCGGAGGCTCAGCGCGTTCTTTGTCGAAGCGAATCGGCTCGGCCTGCTCGACGTACCGGATCCGCGCCTGGCTTCGGAACAGATGCTTTGGATGGTGCGCGGGCCCTTGGCCGTCCGGCGTCTGTTTACGGAAGAGGTGCCCGGTGACTTTCCGGCCGAGGCCGCAGTTGTCAAAGGTGCGGCCCAGATGTTCTATCGCGCCTACCGGCTGCGGCAAAGCTAGCCCCTTATCTCGGCGCCGCCTGATCCGCCTATGGGGCGATAAAACAGCACATCCATTTCCACACCGGCATCAGCTACCGCGCGGATATCCGGTCCCGCATGGGATGCCCGCTCGAAACGCCGCGTGATATATCGCGCAGCCAGCCATGCCTTGCGCCCATCGCCGGCGGCAAGCTCGGTCGTGGCATCGCGCAGCAGCAGAGTTGCGCAAGCCAGATCGGCCATCAATTCCATCAAGGCAAAGCCGTGATGCGGTGCTGCGGCCGGATTTTGCCGGAGCTGTCCCAGCACATCGACATAGCTGCCGAGGCCCTTCCGTACAGATGCCGTTCCGCTGAGGCGGGGATCGATGCCGGCCAGCATGGATGATACCTCATCGGCGAAAATTCGTCCGCCATCGGCTTTACCGAGAACCAGCCGCAGGATTTCCAGGGCCTGAATATTGGCCGGGCCTTCCCAAACCGGCAGCGCCTGCGCATCGCGCAACAGCCGCGCGGTGACATAGTCATCCGTATAACCATTACCGCCGAGAATCTCGATCGCTGCACTGGCGCCGGTGACCGCTAGTTCCGCGGTCCGGTATTTGGCCAAAGCCGTGAGCAGCCGCAGCCAAATTTGCCGGCCGGCATCTCGTCGTGCCGCGTCGAAAACTTCCGCCGTCGTCAATGACAGCGTCAGCGACGCCTCCAACTCCATCTGCAGGTCAAGCAACTTTGTCCGCACGGCCGGGTGATCGATCAGCGGGGCGCCAAAACTGTGGCGTTGCCTGCTATAGTTGAGCGCCTCTTCAAACGCGCGGCGCTGGATACCTGTTGCGGCCACAGCGTTATGCACCCGGCTATAGGCCAGGGCCTCCATCATCATCCGCAATCCGCGCGGCGGCGGCGCGATCTCGATCGCTGTTGCGCCGAGAAGATCAATTTCACCGGTCGCCAGACCGCGTGTGCCAAGCTTCTCTTTCAGCCGGCGAATGCGATAGCGATTGATTGTGCCATCGGCCAGCCGGCGCGGCACCAGATAAAGTCCCAGTCCTTCGCCCCCCGCCGCTGTGCCGCCTGGACGCGCCGTGGCCAGGGCAAGATCGCTGGCGGCATTGCTGCAAAACCATTTCAGCCCGTGCAGCGTTACGGTACCGTCTTTCTCGACGGTAGCCGTGGTCGCGTTGGCGCCGACATCGCTGCCGCCCTGTCGCTCGGTGGCCCAGGTCCCTCCCGTCGCCGCCATCCCATCCATGCGGGTCAGGGCCGGCAGATAGCTTTGCTTGACGTCGGCGGGCGCAAAGCGGTCGAGCACATAGGCGACTGCGCCTGTCAGCGTGACGGGACAATGGATCGAGATATCGGCCTGCGCCAGCAGATAGCCCATGGTGAAGGTCAGCAGAAAGGGTGCCGGTTGCGGGCCGTAATTCAAGCCGATGATGCCTCGCTCATAGGCACCGCGATGGATCGCCAGATAGGCCGGGTTATGGACAACCTCGGTTGCCAATTCGGCGCTGGTGGCTTGCGGATCAGACAGTGCTGGCCTTGCGATCAGATGCGGCGGCGCCAGACGGTCTGTGTAAGCGGCGGCCGGGTCGACATCCCTGGCGACCCAGGCGCCGAAGGCGTCGAGTTGGTCGCGATATCGCGCGATCAAATCCGGCGCCCGCTGTTCCAGCCAGCGTTGCAGCGCCGCGTCCGTGCTGAAAGAATTCTGCGCCGATCGATCATGGTCATGCGGGTCGGACGACAAAGCCATGGGCCGCTCCTAAATGCCGCGGAACTGGCTTTAGGCTAACATGTAGCCACGCCCGGGGATATGGATTCAAGCGGCCGGATTTCGCCGAAAGCGCGTGACGATCATCTGGTTTTTGCGTGGCCCTTCGATCCGCCAGGCCAGGCTCCAGAGGCCGGCATCGTACATGTTGTATTTCCCGCAATAGAGATCCGGCGCACAATCATGCGAGACGATCGCGCTGCCCCGCGACAGGTCGAGCGCATGGAACGGCCGGCCATCGGCAAAATGGATCTGCGCTTGGGATGGGCTATCGAGCCGCCAGAGATAGACTTGCGTCGTGCGTCCCCGATAGTCGCCAAGGCAAAGCTGCCCGACTTCTTCGTAATGCAGGTTCCCGCCATCTGGGCGGAAGACCGCTTCGCCGGTCAGCCGGCCGATCTGACCCTGCCGCAGATCGAGAATGCGCCGCTGGATCGACCAGGAGCCGGAAAAGAAGGTCGCAATATCCGTAACGGGGAGGCCCATCTCCAATCGCCATCTCGCTCGCGTGAATCGCAATCACTGCGGCCGCAGCATCTCGAAAAGATGATCGACCTCGGCATAATCGCCGAGATAGCCGCACCGGGCAATCGGATGTGCCGCCGCCGTGTCGAACAGTCCATCCTTCAGATAAGCGGGGTTTATATGGACGCCGATCACCTGCCCCAGCGTGAGATAGTTATTGAGCGCTTTACCGTTGAGGTCGCGCAACTGGATGACTTGCAGGACCTTGCATTCCAGTGCTGCCGGCGCCCGGGCGACGCGAGGTGGCTTGACCAGGGTCGACTTGGCCGGTTCCAGCCCGGCATGCGTCATCTCGTTGACGCCATGCGGCAATGAGGCGCTGGTCATATTCATCGCCTCGGCCAGCTCCCACGTCGCCAGATTGCAAACAAATTCGCCGGTTTCCTCGGCATTGTTGACGCTGTCCTTGCGGCCTTCGCTGGAAAATCCCACGATCGGCGGCGTGGTGCTGAAAGCGTTGAAAAAGCTATAGGGGGCCAGATTGACCTGGCCCTTCGCGTCGATGCTCGATATCCAGCCGATCGGCCTTGGTGTCACGATCGCCTTGAAGGGATCGTGCGGAAGTCCGTGTCCTTGCCGCGGATCGTAAAAATAGGTTTCTGTCATTCTCGCTTCTCTCTAGCTGCAGCGGCTGTCGATTGTTGGCTGATCATTCTTCGAGCAGAAAAGGAAATTGCTGTCCATCGGTAAATCAGTTGCGAATTGCGGGGCGACGCGGCTCACGGTGTCAGGGAGATGACGGAGATGCTGTTGAAGGGTGATCCCTCGACAACTTTGGTCGACCAGGCGAGATAGACAAGCGTGTTTTTTGTCTTGTCGAAAAAGCGCGTAATATGCAGCCGCTTGAAGATAGCCGATGTCTTCTCGGAAAAGACGATCTCGCCTTCTTCGCCTTCATCCACTTTGCCGATAATCTTCGCGCTGCCCACGGCCCGGCAGGCGATCGCGAATCTGCTGGGATCCTCGGCCAGGCCGACCGCACCCTTCCACCCGCCGGTCTCGGCGCGACTGATATAGCAGGAGACGTTCTCGACCGCAGGATCATCGAAACGATCGACAACGACCTTGTCGTTCGGCGAGGTGAGATGAAATGTTGTCGATACTTGCCCGATACGGTCTTGCGCCGCGGCCGGGCTCGACAGGATGGAGAGCAGGACGATTGCCGGGATCTTGCCGTGCATGCGGATCTCCTGAAACAGGGTAATGGATTCAGGAGGATGGCAGGGGTACCGCCAAATATCCAGGCCTCACCCACACCTGATCTTTCGATGCCGGCGCTAATTGACGACCGGTTTCAGCGTTCGCAGATAGGCGATGAGTGCATCGACATCCTGGTTGCGCAGTGTCGCCAGATAGCGCCACGGCATGGGCGAAACGATCAATGAGCCGTCCGGCCTCATTCCCTTGGTCAGGGCAATCTTGATCTGCTGGTCCGTCCAGCCGCCGATGCCGGTGTTGACGTCAGGCGTGATGTTTTGCGACACGACCGCACCGAAGACGCCTTGCAGGAGGTGGCCGCCGGCGCCATAGCGATGCGCCATGTCGAAATGGCCGGTTGCGTCCCTGGGCGTGTGACAGGCCATGCAATGGCCAAGCTGCGCGAGATAATGCCCATAGGCGACTTTGTCCGCCGGATCCGGATCGGGGACGGCGCCGACGGGACCGCCAAAGCCGGTCGGCGTCGGGTGGCTGTATTGGGATTGGGGCACCTGGTTGTTCACCGGCGCCAGCGATCGGAGATAGACGGCAATCGCATGAGCGTCGCGATCGGAGAGGCTGCGGTAAAATGGGATCGGCATCGGCGGGCGGAGCACTGCGCCTGCGGGCGTATGTCCCTCCCGCAACGCCGTTACGATTTGCTCGTCTGTCCATTTACCAAGCCCCGTCTCGGGGTCCGGCGTGAGGTTGGGCGGATAAGCGATAAAATCGGGTTCGATGAGGGCCTTCCCGCCGGAAAGAGCCGGCCCGGATAAGGTTCCATCCGGATTTTGCGGAGAGTGGCAATTGCCACAGACCCCGATGCCGTTCACTAGGTAACTGCCGCGTTCAAGCAGCGTTTCGGCCAAGGCCGGTTCGCCGAGCATAGCGAGGGTCATGACCGCCACGGTACAGGCGAGACGCACTCTAGAAACAATCCACATCCGTGCCCATCCAACGTGCTGGCTTTTCAGATACGCTCAGAAACTGCGGCAATTTGGGGCAGGAGACATGCGGCGCGAGACCGGCGGCAAACGTAAGGCCGAATCCTCTATCAAATGACATCCCCTGACGAGTTGGATACCGGGCGTCATGTTACATCCCGATCTGTTGGCCGGAGAGATAGACGGCATGAGCTTACAGCTTGATTTCAGGCGGCCACAAAGCGTGTTACGAATGCAATGAACTCCCTGGCCGTGACCTTCTAGTTGCCGGGTGATCCCAAATCGCCGCCGGCCGTGTGGCTGCTCCATTCTTTTCGTCGTCCTCGCGGAGATTCGAAGAGAACATGGCCTGACTGATCCGCCATCAATTAGAGAAGCATGCCGGCAACCGTCCGCCGGAAGGGCCTCGCCAAATAGGCGTAAGCGTGACCAATGAAATCATTCAGGTGAAATCATTCGGGCGAATCATGCGGTACATCACGGCGCAAATTTCACGGATTCTTCTTATGATAAAGTTGCGATGTTTTATGACGGTTTCATAAATTCGCCACATGACTCGCGAGAACGCGTTTGTGATCAGCTTTCATCTTGACGTGCTCAATCCCGGAGCGAGATGATGCGCGCCGATGTGATGTAACGTGCGACGCGTCGGCGAGGTTTGATATGTCCAAGATCACGATGTACCGCGAACCGCTTGAGCGCTATCTCGTTGACAAAATTCTTAGGGACACTTCCTGCGGCGTCATGGCGGTCAAAATTCGCATGCTTCGCGAACGTCGTGGCGGCTGCAATTGGGACATCGAGACAATCTCGCCAAGATTGCCGATCGAGGCGATTGATCAAATCAACCAGGCCGTCGTGAGACCGCTGAGGGCGGAAATCGATTTGGCGGAGTGATTCCATCTCCGCCCCAAAGGCTTCTCATCAATTCTTCTTCCAAGTGCAACCGTTCGTCACACAGCTCGCTCGTCATGGTTAATCGGGTTGCCGATGTGGATGGCGCGGGCCGCCATATGTCATCCGTTTGGGTGACGTGAGCCGCCGTGAGTTGCTGTAAGTAAAGAACTCGATGACCCTTCTAGCGGAAGGTTTGGCTGTTGAATCCCCTCCACGGATCACAGCCCTTAGGGCGAGGTGCCGGTCTCGGCTGCGGGACCGATACCTCGCCCATTTTTAGCGTTGTTGCCTCATTGTGGGTATCTCGGCCTATAGCGAATTCAGGCTGGCAGCGAACCACGTCATGCCAGCGTGGGTGGTCGTGGCCGATATCGAAATGACAATGGCTGCAAGGAATCGTCGATCGCCATAAGAAGCGTATCGCGTGGACGAGGCTGCAGAACTGCCGCGATCATGTCGTCGTCTTGATCTTGGCAGCCTTCTGTTCCGCCGCAATCGCTTGAATTTTGGTCGTGAGACTGTCCAGTCCTCCCAGAACTTTGGTGACATCCTGTGCAATCGTGCCGAACTTGGCGATCTGCGCTGTTTTCGCCGTCAGATTTTTAACTGCCGCCTTTAGGCCTTTCCTTATTTCCGCCAGCTCCGCCGTCTGATCCAATGCCTGCAACGTGACGAGATCGAGCATCTCTCTTGCATTGATGAGTGAAATATCGGTATCGGTTAAGGCTTGCAGGTCTTGCATCTTCGTTCGACTCTTGCCGTGCGAAACGACACCGATCTGGCGCTGGATCGCTTTTTCCTGATCGATGATGTCATTTCGGCGGATATTGGCATCGTCCACGATCTCTTGATGTGTCGGCATAGGGATCTCCCATCCTATTTGGCGTCTGCAGCTTTTTTAAAGCCCTGGGCGATCTTGAAGACCGCCTCTGCGTCATCTGCGAGACGATCAATCGCGACCTGCGCATCTGCGAATGAGGTGATGTTGTGTTGCAAGGACTCGGTGAGCTTGCGATGCGCTTTCCCCATATCGGCGAATACCTTTGCGGGGCCTGCGGCAAGCTGCTTGTCAAGAGCATCTGCCTTACTCAGATAGTCATCGAGATGTCTTTCATCTCCGTTCTTGAGCCACTCCAGCCGCGCCAGAACGACAGCCTTTTGCAACTCGCCTTCATGCACATCTTCAACGAAGAGACCGACATCGGAAAACTTTGCTGCGACGTCCTGGATCAATGGGTCCACCGCCTGGGTCACTTTTCTGAGCGCATCAATCTTTGTCTGCTCCTGATACTTTCCATAAGACCAAGATAGGGCGCTCGCAGTCGGATTGGCGATTGCCGCCACAGCGGGGCCGCCACCCATCGGATATGCCGCGGCGGCAATCCCGGTCGCTGTAGCGGCAATCTTGTCGAGTGCGACTGCTACTTGCGGCCGCGAATCTGCCTTTGCCAGATTGTTCAGTGCAGTTGCATAAGCGGCGATTTCATTGGCCACGGCGATATAGTTCGGAATGATCGTCGTATAGACAATGGGAACGCCCTTTAGATCCTCGCTATTGGCCATGAGGCCGACCCGACATCTCGGCGTTACATCGCTATCGGATCTCCGGGCGATGCAGTCATCGAGCACCGGTCCAATCAAATCGGCGTTTCCTGCTTCCGCAGCTTCGAGTGCCCGCCGCTTCATGAATGATGTCATGTATCCAGCCGCCGCCGTGTCATAGGCCTCGAGCGATAGGCTGGCTTTCGCCGTCGAATCGGCGAAGGACGTCAAAACATCGGTATGATCAGATGTCGTGGAGCAGGCGGCCAGAAGTAGGATCGCCATGATCGCGGGTGCGGCATCGAGTCGTCGTTTCAACATCGCATATCCCCCTAACGTTGGCGTTCGGTTTTAGAACATGGCTTCAACGAATCCTGGATCAGTCATCATCCCGTACATCATGCAAATAGGTTCCCCGTCCCGCTTTGTTTGGGCAGGCGAGATCGACGTGGCAAAGCGCCATGCGCTTGCCGGATGATAAAAGCGATGATCCGGAGCACTGAATCCAGATCGCCGCTCCGCATCAATTTCCTCAAGCTGTTTCGGCGAGGTAGGTGCCTTTAGGGGCGGGTGTCTTGGCTGGTCGGTATCCCGGCTATTGCTTGTTACTTGTCCGGTTCATTGAATGATCCGGAAAAAACTTGGCCGAAACACCCTGCTCCCCTGATGCCTTTTTTGATCGGCACCCGATCCTGCCTATTCGTTAGACAATAAACGTCACCCTCCTAAATTGGAATGGTTTGATGGCCGCTTTCGGAAATCGTGACCGTCAAGGTTAATGTCTCTCAACGTTTCTTAAGTGGATGACGGTCAGCGTCCTCAGCTTGGGTCGCGCTGTCTTCAGGAGAGGGATTTGAGAATGTCAGGGTTCCAGGGGAGCAGTTGATCCAGCCGATCCGCGCGGACTTTCTGCGGCCAGTCGGGGTCGATCAGCAGGCCGCGGCTCACGGCGATAAGACCGAAGTCGCCTCTCTCCATCATCTCCTGCATCACGCCGATGCCGGCGACATTGCTCGGCTGGCCCATCAAGGTGTCGATGTGCTCGCCTGTCATCGCGACCGACCCAACGGAGATCGTCGGCTTGCCCGAGGGCTTCCTCGTCCAAGGGGCAAGGTTACGGTCCGAACAGAATTCACCTTGCAAAAGCCGCATTGTGAGCAGTGGAAGATATCGACGCCCGCATCGGCCAGCGGGCCGACGAATTCCTCCAGCTCGGTGGGCGTCTTGAAATTCTTCGCGCCGAAATCCTGGATCTTCCATTGCGATAGATGCAGCGAAATTGGAAAGTTCGATCGTGGCGTGGTGCCGGGATACCCATTGCCGGTGCACCACCAGATCGCAGTCATCTGACCGGCCGATCGTGATGTTCTCGTTACTACCGCACGATTTCGTTTGATCGTTGTAGCGAAGAGTCACGCTGACTGTGCGGGTCGGCGCGTCTTGCGCTTGTCGCCCTAAGGGAGACAATTCTGGGGGAACGAATGTCCGAACGTGCCGATGCCTCAATTCCAGAAATTACGGCCTTCACGGCGGTGGCGCAGACGGGCAAACTTTCATCGATGCGGCAATCAATGGTCTTGGCATTGCGCAGATCCTCGACCGCGTCGCAAAGCCCTATGTGGATGCGGGAAGGCTTCTGCACATCCTGCCGATCGCCGATGTCGATGTGCCGCGTCCACGCCGTCATCCCGCTCGGGCGCAAGATGGCGGCCAAGGTACGCGCCGTGCTCAACCACATCGCGGAGAATTTGAAGCGGCCAGCCGCCTAATCAATCAACTGGCCATCCTCTGTAAAGAAAGGATGGGGGCCGTCAAATTTGCCGATGGCGGCGACATGGCTGACCAGTTGTCCGTCCTGCCAGCGATGCAGCATGAAGCCCGGCGGCTCCATGGAAAAACGGCTGGGCGCGTCGGGCGCCAGGGTGAGGGCAACCTGATGCGCGGGGCTGGGGCAGGTCACAGCGGGTCGGCCGCCGATCTGGGCATGGATCGCCCGATGAAGGTGTCCGCAGAGAATGAGTTCCACCTGCGGATTCCGGCGCATGATCTCGGTGAAAGCCTCGCGCCCGGACAGGCCGATCCGGTCCATGTGATCGATGCCGGTGATGAAGGGGGGATGGTGCATCAGCACCAGGGTGGGCGCCTGCGGCTGCCGCACCAGAGTCTCCGCCAGCCAGGCCAGACGCTCGGCGCAGAGCTCGCCGCCGCTTTCGCCAGGAATGACCGTGTCGAGACCAATCAGGCGGAGCGGATAATCCTCAAGCGCAAAATGCAGAAAGCCATCCTCGGGCAGATAGCCGAAATCCTGCCAGGCCGTCCGCATCGCCGCCCGTTCGTCATGATTGCCGGGAATCGCAATGATCTTCTGCGGCAGGGGAGACAGCAACCGGCGGAGGTGGGCATATTCCTCCGGCTGCCCGAGATCGGTGAGATCGCCGGTCAGCACGATCAGATCGGGCTGCGGGTCAAGCTGCAGCAATTGGACGACGCAATCCCGCAGCATCGCCGCGGTATCGACCTTGCCATAGGCCAGCTGACCCGGCCGCTTGATATGCGTATCGGTGATCTGCGCGATCAGCATCGTCTGTCTCCTCAAAATCAGGGCATGGCTAAAATGCCAGAATAGCCTTTGTGTCGATATTCAGCGAGACCCGCTCGCCATGCCGAAAGTCACGTCGCTCGCGGCTGTCCAGGATCACCGGGCGGGAATCGCCGACATCGATGAAGAGCCGCATGCGGTCTCCCAGAAAGAAGGCGGCTGTCACCGTCCCGGACAGGGAGCCGGCCCTGTCGATTGCAGCGAGCTCCGCATGTTCCGGCCGGAACATGATCTCTCGGGTACCATTCTTCAAGTCAGAGCAGGTGAGGAACCCGGCCGTGCAGATGAAACGTCCATTATCCATCTGCCCGGTAAGACGGTTCATCGTGCCGATGAAATCGGCAACGAAAGGCGTCGCCGGTTGCCGGTAAATCTCTTGCGGCCGACCGATCTGGGCGATGCAGCCATGATCCATGACGACGATCCGATCACCGAGCGACATCGCCTCGTCCTGGTCGTGGGTGACATAGACAGTGGTGATCTGCAGCGACCGCAACAGGGCATCGATTTCCACGCGCAGGGTATCGCGCAGCTTCGCGTCCAGCGCCGTCAGGGGTTCATCGAGCAGAAACGCCCGGGGCCGCACCGCAAGGGCTCGCGCCAGGGCAACCCGTTGCCGCTGACCGCCCGACAGCTGATCGATCCGCCGGTCGGCCAGCTGGCCGATCCGCATCATCTCCAGCATCTCGCCGATGCGGGTGCGGCGTTGTGGCGCCGGCACCCGTCGGATCCGTAAGCCATAGCCGATATTCTCCGCCACCGTCATATTGGGGAACAGGGCATAGGATTGGAACACCATGCCGATATGCCGCCGCTCGATCGGCAACGCCGTGACGTCGACACCGTCGAACAGGACGCTGCCGCCGCGATCCGGCTGCTCCAGCCCGGCAATCAGCCGCAAGGTCGTGGTCTTGCCGCAGCCCGAAGGCCCCAGGAAGACGATTGTCTCTCCGGCGGCGATCGACAGATCCGTGGGTTCCAGCGCCAGGGCGCCATTGGCGAAGGTCTTGGCGCAGTGTCGAAGATCGATGGCGACGGGGGCAGAGCCGATGTCGTTATCATAAGTGGCTTCGTGCTCAATCATTCTTCGCCCCCGCATTGAAGGTGCGTATACGCGGCCGCGCCAGCATTTGGATGGCCAGCAGCAGCGGCATGATCATGATGAAGAAAATGACGGTATAGGCGCTGCCGATTTCCAAACGCAACGAGGCATAGGCATCGGCCAGTCCGACCGGCAGGGTCTTCGTCAGCGGCGTATGCAGGAGCCACGTCATATTGAATTCGCCCATCGATAGGGTGATCACCATCAAGGCGCCCGCCAGGATGCCGTGGCGACAATTCGGCAGCACGACATCGACGAAGCGTCGGCCAAATCCGGCACCGAGAGAGGCTGCCCCTTCCTCCAGCATTGGCAAATCGACGACGCTCAGCACCGCGACAACCGATCGCACCATGAAGGGCAGGGTGAAGAGGACATGGCCGACGAGAATGAAGGCGGGTGATGTGCGAAAGCCATGCAGGCCGCCATAAGTCACGATCAAGGCCAGCGCCGTCGCCAGGCCGGGAATGGCAACTGGCATGACGATCAATTCCTCGATGGCACGCGCGACGCGCCCTTGGCTTCTGGCCAGGACATAGGCCAGAGGAATGCCCAGCAGCAAGGTGACGATCAGGCAGAAAATGGCCAAGGCCAGGGACAGGAATATGGTGCCGCGATAGCCGCTCCAGACCTCGTAGACCCAGTGCAATGTCAGACCACTCGACAGCCCGGCAACGTAATTGACCGTGAGACCGGCCAGCATCGAGAGGATGACCGGCAGCAGGAGAAAGGCGCAGACCAGCAAGGTAAAGAACAGCTGTGCCAGAAACAGAATCCGCGTGGTCATGCGATCAGCCTGCTGCCGCAACCGTCGACCCGGCGGCGGAGCGTGCCAGGGCCAGGGCGATCCAGGTGATGGCGCCGAGCACGAAGCTGAGCGCGGCCGCCATGGAGATATTCGCCGACAAGGTGAACTCCGTATAGATCACCATCGGCAGGACATTGATCCGGGTCGCCAAGGTGAAGGCCGTGCCGAAGGCGCCGACAGCAGTGGCGAAACAGATGGCACCGGCTGAAATCAAAGCCGGTTTCAACCCCGGCAGGATGACGTCGCGAATCACCCGCCAGGGACCGGCGCCCAGGGACCGCGCCGCTTCCTCCAGCCGGGGATCGAGTTTCTCCGCGGTCGACATCACCGTCAGGATGGTGCGCGGCAGGGAGAAATAGACATAGCCCATGAAGAGGCCGGTCAGCGAATAGGCAAAGACGACCTTCTCGCCGATCACCGCCTGGGTGATCGCGCCGATCAGGCCGAGACGTCCCGCCAGCATGATCACCATGAAGCCGATCACCACGCCGGGAAAGGCCAGCGGAAAGGTCAGGCCTGCGGTCAACAACCCGCGGCCGGGAAATTTGTGCCGCTGCAGGAAAACACCCGTGATGGCGCTGATGATGAGCGTTGCCAGGGTGGTGGCGAGAGCGACACCCAATGTCGCCACCAGGCTGTCGAAGTAGCCGGCATCGGTGACGATCGCCAGATAGGCCGACCAGCCGGTTTGCCCGCTGCCGCCGATCAGGAACAGGCGGACCATCGGCAGCAGAAAGAAGGCGATGAAGAACAAACCCGCCGGCAACAGCAGCAGCACATGGCGCCGCTGCTGTTGCCGGGTGAAACCGCCGGTCATGGCCTGACGCGGCGCCATATTGGCCCGCGCACCCGGCAGAAGCTGTTCGTCAGTGGACATCGTTCTTGTAGCGCTCGATGATCGCCGCCTGGGCGGCGGCCAGCTTCTTCAGATCGACCGGCTTGGCGCGTGCGTAATCGCTGTCCGGCAGGAACTTCGCCTTGGCCTCGGCGGAAAGATGTGCCGGAAAGACCGGCCGCAGAAAGGCATCGCCCCACATGGTCTGGCTTTTATCGGACAGGACATAATCCAGAATCTTCTTGCCGTTCTCGGCGTCGGGGCCGTTCTTCACCAGCGCCATGACATAGGGGAAGACCAGCGTGCCTTCCTGCGGGATCACGAATTCAACTGGCGCCTTATCCTTGTATTCGCCGCGATAGGCGTTGAAATCGTAATCCAGCAGGATGGGAATCTCGCCGGAGATGACGCGGGCATAGGCGGTCTGCTTGGGGACGATCGGCTGGTTCTTGGCGAGCTCGGCAAAGAATTTGATGCCGGGATCGAGATTATCATAGGTGCCGCCCAGCGCCAGGTTGACGGCCATGACGCCGAGCTGGCCCACGGCGGCCGAGGTCGGATCGAGATAGCCGACCAAGCCCTTATATTCCGGCTTCAGCAAATCCGCCCAGCTATGGGGCACCGGTGTGTCGCCCAAGGCGGCCTTGTTGACGAAAAGGCCCAAGGTGCCCGAATGGATGGTGAACCAGTAGCCGTCCGGATCTTTCAGATCGCCCGGGATCTGGTCCCAATTCGCCGGCTTATAGGGCGTCAGCACATCGGCGGCTTTAGCCGGATCGGCGGCGATGCCCCCCAGATAGACGACATCGGCGACGGGATTTGTCTTCTCCGCGATGAGCGCCGCAATGGCCTGGCCGGAATTTTTGTTATCCGATGGCATCTGGATGCCGAGATCGCTCTGGATCGCCTTCAATTGCGACCCCCAATCGCCCCATTCCGGCGGACAGTTGTAACAGATGGCGTTACCGTCGGCGCTGGCGGACGTCCCCGCCGCCAGAACCGATCCGATCAAGGCAAAAGCGAGGATGGTGCGTGTCAACATGGTTCAACCTCTTCATGATAGTGTGGGGGAATAGAGGGCGAGCTCTGCGACTCGGTGGCCACGACGAGGCGTGTCCCCGCCTCGCGCAATTGATGCATGATCGCGGGTGGCGGCAACTGATCGGAGAACACGACAGTGGCCTCGGTGATATGACCACCTCGTATTATTGCCTTGCGGCCGAATTTCGACTGATCGAGGACCAGGAAACGCTGATTGCAGAAACGCGCCAGTTCCGCACGCATGCGAATCTCGTCCGGGCTGAAATCCAGCAGCGTGCCGTCTTCCGACACGCCGCCGACACCGTAGATACCGATATCGACAGAAAAACGCTTGAAGAAGCCATGCGCTTCACCGGCCACGACATCACGGTCGAGATTCCGCAGGCGCCCGCCTGCAATCGTGATCTCGCAGGTCGGATTGCGGCTGAGCGCCAGCGCGACGTTGATATTGTTGGTCATCACCTTGAGGCCGCTATGGCCGGCAAGGGCGAGGGCGCATTGCTCTGGTGTCGTCCCGATGCCGAAAAAGAGCGATGTCTGATCGGCGATTTCGGCGGCAACCAGTTGGGCAATGCGGCGCTTGGCCTCGATATGCAGGACCTGCCGGTCGGTATAAGCGAGGTTTCCGCCCTCCGGCGGCAATTCGACGCCGCCATGACGCCGCCGCAGCAGCCCGCGATCGCATAGCCCCATGACGTCACGACGGATGGTCTGCGCCGTCACGCCAAATTGCTCGGCCAGACCGTCGATCGATTGGAAGCCGGCGCGCCGCACCTGGTCCATGATCATCCTGACACGGTCTTCTACCTGCATGCCTATAGCCAACGCCCCCTATCGAAACCTGGCACGCGGTTGCACGCCATCATCCGCCCGTTTCGTCCGTCCGAGCGGTACTTTGGCGGCGATGGGTGACGGGTGAATTTCTTTCGAATGAATATTTGATGTCATCAAATGAACGGGGGCTGCGTTGACGATGTCGATGGCTGGGCCATTTTTGGTCGGGGAATTATCCTCAGCAGCGATGGCGCTTCTATGTGCCCGTGACGGCCTCGATAGGACCTTCTTGATGTAAATCAAAGACAAAGATCGGGACCAGGGGTCTTCTGACGGCAGGCGGATTGATGCGCAAAAGGCATTGATTCCGAGGTTGGGAGACCGGTCATGAAGCTAGGTCGTATCTTAATCCCGCTTTATCAGGATCCGCTCGACTATCAGCTGCTTGAAGCGGCGCAACAGCTCATGGCGCAGGGCCAATCTTGCTTGCAGGTTGCGTATTGCCGAACCGAACCCGTGGACGAGTTAATGCTCGGGGCGGATATCGCCGCCAGCGCCGGTCTGGTGGTCGATGCGCTGGAGCAGGAATCGCAGAGGGCGGCCAGTTGCATCCAGCTTCGTCTTCGGGACTGGATCGGGCAACACGGTTACAGCTTGGTTCGTGAGCAAATCCCGGCCGCCGCAGGCCAGGTATCGTTTGTTGAACGCGTTGGGCTGCCGGCTGCGGAACTGACACGGCTCGGTCGCGTCAGCGACCTGATCCTCTGCCTGAAACCGAATGAAGAGAATAGCTCGTCAACACCGATCTTTGATTCCATAGCGACAACCGGCCGACCGGTTCTGGCCGTTCCGCTAAACGGCGCATCAGACCTGCTCCAGCATGTTCTCATTGCCTGGGATGGCAGTCTGGTGGCGAGCCGGATGATCTCGCAGATACTGCCTGTCCTGGCGGTTGCCAAACGGGTCTCGATCTTCTGCTATCCCGAAAGCGACTGCGACGCCGACAGTGCCCATAGCCTGGCCCAATACTTGGCCGTTCATAACATCACGGCGCTGAATGTCCACGTTCGTCGATCGAAACCCATCGGCGAAGCCTTGGCCGATGCCGCATCAGCGGAGGATGCCGGCCTGGTCGCGATGGGAGCCTACAGCCATAGCCGACCGCGCCAGTTCTTTCTTGGCGGCTTGACTCGTCATATGCTGGAAAAGACCAATCTCGCGCTGCTGATGGCCCACTAACTTAACTAGCGCCAGTGTGCTGTCTGGTATTCCCCATGCCCTCAATTCAGGTGCTCTGCGGCGCGGTGAGGCTTGACAGAATGACGGCTGGAAGCCAGCCGGAACCAATTCGTTATCTCATGACTTGACCTTCAGTTGCTCGGCGCGGATGACGCGGTAACCTCACCCAAGCGATGGCGATATTTGAAAGCGCCATGTGGCACGACGACCTGGAGCCCGGACCATGGAGCGACAGGTCCTTCTCCGTCGCTCCCCAGAAAGAGAGGAAATAATGATTAAGTCGAACAATCCGTCTATTCAGCGAGAAGAGCCTTTGTCACCGGTGCAGGTGCAATTGATGCACGCTTGGTGGCGGGCCGCCAATTACCTTTCGGTCGGACAGATATATCTTCTCGATAATCCCTTGCTGCGTGAGCCCCTCAAGATCGAGCACGTCAAGCCGCGGCTGCTCGGCCATTGGGGTACGACACCGGGACTCAACTTCATCTATGTGCACCTGAACAGGCTTATTCGGGCACAGGACCTGAACATGCTCTTCATCGCCGGTCCGGGACATGGGGCGCCCGGCATTGTTGCGAATACCTGGCTGGAAGGCACCTATAGCGAGCTCTATCCGAACGTCTCGCAGGATGAGACCGGTATGCGGCGCCTGTTCCGGCAATTCTCTTTTCCGGGCGGGATCCCCAGCCACGCCGCCCCCGACACGCCGGGTTCCATCCATGAGGGGGGCGAGCTGGGTTATTCGCTGTCGCATGCTTATGGTGCCGCTTTCGACAATCCCGACCTGGTTGTGGCCTGTGTCGTCGGCGATGGAGAGGCTGAAACGGGACCGCTGGCGACATCCTGGCATGGGAACAAATTTCTGAACCCTAAAGCGGATGGCGCGGTGCTGCCGATCCTGCACCTCAACGGCTATAAGATCGCCAATCCGACCGTCCTCGCCCGGATCAGCTCGGAGGAGCTTGATAGCTTGTTGCGCGGCTATGGGCATTCTCCGATCTTTGTGGAGGGCTCGGATCCTGAAGTCATGCATCAAAAGATGGCAGCGGCGCTTGACGAGGCCTTTGCACGTATCCGTGCCATCCAGGAGGCCGCACGTAAGGGAGGGTCGGCGGAGCGTCCGCTATGGCCGATGATCGTGCTCAGAACGCCGAAGGGCTGGACTGGGCCAAAGACCGTTGACGGTCTCAAAACGGAGGGATTCTGGCGATCGCACCAGATTCCCTTCAGCGATATGACCAAGCTCGGACGCCTTCGCCTCCTCGAAGAGTGGATGCATAGCTACCGGCCGGAAGAGCTGTTCGATGAAGCTGGCTGTCTGCGCTCCGAGATCGCCGCGCTGGCACCGACCGGCGAACGGCGGCTTAGCGCCAATCCGCATGCCAATGGCGGCGCGTTGAGGCGTCCTCTCCAGCTCCCCGACTTCACCACATATGCCGTGCGTGTAGAGCGCGCTGGCCAGATGGATGCCGAGGCCACGCAGATCATGGGCACGTTCTTGCGCGACGTGATGCATGAGAACAGGGCGAGCAGGAACTTCCGGGTCTTCGGTCCGGACGAAACGGCCTCCAACCGGCTTCAGGCTCTTTTTGAAGTGACGGATCGCTCTTGGGACGCCGAGACGCTGCCCGAGGACGTTCATCTCGCACCCGACGGCCGGGTGATGGAGATTCTCAGTGAGCACACTTGCCAGGGTTGGCTGGAAGGCTATCTTCTGACGGGACGACATGGCATCTTCTCCTGCTACGAGGCCTTTATCCACATCGTCGATTCGATGTTCAACCAGCATGCCAAATGGCTGAAGACTTCCCGAGAAATTCCGTGGCGTCGTCCGATCGCATCGCTCAACTACCTGCTGACCTCGCATGTCTGGCGCCAGGACCACAATGGCTTTAGCCATCAGGATCCCGGCTTCGTTGATCACGTCGTGAACAAGAAGGCGGATATTGTGCGGGTGTACTTTCCGCCCGATGCCAATACCCTGCTTTATATTACCGACCATTGCCTCAGAAGCTGGGATCGGATCAACGTCATTGTCGCCGGTAAGCAACCGGCGCCGCAATGGCTCGACATGGACGCAGCCATAAAGCATTGCACAGAAGGAATCGGTATCTGGGAGTGGGCGAGCAACGACCGGGGAAGCGATCCCGACGTGATCATGGCTTGCGCTGGGGACGTGCCGACGCTCGAGACGCTTGCCGCGGTGGATCTGCTGCGCCAGCACGCACCGGATTTAAAGATTCGTGTCGTGAACGTGGTCGATCTGATGACGCTTCAGCCAAAGACGCAGCATCCGCATGGTTTGACGGATTCCGATTTCGACGCCCTCTTTACCACTGACAAACCGGTCATCTTCGCCTATCACGGTTACCCCTGGCTCATCCACCGGCTTGTCTATAAGCGTCGCAACCACGACAACATGCATGTGCGCGGCTATCAGGAGGAAGGTTCAACCACCACGCCATTCGACATGGTTGTCCGCAACCATCTGGATCGCTTCCATCTCGTTGCCGATGTCATCGACCGCGTGCCGAAGCTGGGTGCGACGGCTGCTTACGCCAAGCAGGTGATCCGCGACAAGCTTATCGAGCACAAACGCTATATTGTCGCGCACGGTACCGATATGCCGGACGTCAAGGATTGGCGCTGGCCAGCCAAGACCTGAATGCGCAAAACGCAGCCGATGTTTTGGTGCCATGTGGTGGAATCCGATCGTCGATTCTGCGGCTAAGTCGCGCTTACGGATGCGCTGCGCCCGGTCGCGGGCTTCGCCCGCGCCGTGGCCGCATCCCACATCAGCCTGGGGTCGAAGGATTCGGCGGCAAACATGGTCAAGATGACCACGCCGCAGAAAGCGACGGCGCCGATGCCGGGCTCGATCGTGATCACGCCGCCGAAGCGGACCAGGGCGCCCAGCAACGCCTCCATGAAGATATCGATCATCGACCAGCGTCCGACCCACCGCACGATGTAATAGAGCCGGGTACGGTCCCGTAGCCAGGCCCCGCGGCCGGTTTGTGTTGCGATCAGCATGATGGTCAGTCCGACCAGCTTCAGCATGGGCACGGCGATGCTGGCGAAGAACACCAGCGCTGCCAGCGGATACATGCGCGAGGCCAGCAGCTCTTCGACGCCGCCCAGGATCGTGCTGGGCGCGCCGGCACCGAGTTGCATCACCGTCAGCACCGGGAAGTAGTTCGCCGGTATGTACAGGACCGCGGCGGCGATGGTCAGCGCCCAGGTCCGTGCCAGGCTGCGAGGCTTGCGCGGGTGCAGGATGCTGCTGCAACGTGGGCAATGGGGGCGATCGGCCCGGAGATCACTGACCAGCCCGCAAGTTTCGCAGCCGACGGCATCGGCCAGATTGCCGGGTTGCGAGACCATCCGCGTCCGTGCACGCGCCGCATCTCCGTGACCCAGCCTTTCCCAGATCATCTCGCGATCGAGGGCGCTATCCGCCCAGATGATGACAATGGTGAGCGCCATCAGCGCATAAACGCCGGTATCCAGTGCGATATGCACAAGGTCGCCAAGCTTGACATAGGCAACGAAGACGCCGAGGACGAAGACCTCGATCATCGACCAGGGGCGCAGCATCTCGACCCAGGCGAAGATCCGGCGCAAATGGCGTGGCGGCCGGGCTTCATGCAGCCGGATCAGGACATAGAGCGTGCCGATCAGCTTGCCGGCGGGGGCCAGCACGGTCACGAACACGACGACAATGGCCAGTGCGCTCATACCGCGTCGGGCGAGCTCTTCCGGGCCTGAGAACAGGCCGGCATGCAACGTGATACCGGCCGTCTGCACGCTCATCAGCGTCGTTGTGCACATGACGATCATCAGCATTAAGGCGGCGAGCGTGAGGGCGATACTGTGATCCAGCGGATGCGCCTTGACGTTCAGCAGGGTGATGCGACAGCGCGCACATTGCGCCGCCATGCCGGGCTCCAAAGCGGGTACCGTCTGGACCAGCCCGCAGCCACCGCATTCGCGGAGCTGTGGCTCCGATAACGGGTGATCTGCGGCAAGCTGCTTCATCGCACGGCCGATCCCGTCCGGATCATCGCGGCGAGCTTGTCGGAAAGCTGCCCCAGGGCGATGCTGGTTGCAGCGACTTGCCCCTGCACGCCCGGCTCTGACGGCCGCACGCTGAAGCGGAAGCTCTGCAGCGCCGGTTCATCCCGTGCCTTGGACCGCACACTGGCCTGAGCATGCAGAATCAGATTCCCCGCCGCATCCAGGTCCAGCCGCAGGATATTGACCTCGACCGTCGCATCCGGCGAGATGGACACGGCACCGCTTTCACTGATCACGGTACTCTGCGGCAGGCGCTGGCCGAGTTCTTCGATCAGGACGCGGCTCAGCATCGCTGAGAGCGGCTCGCCCCACCAGTCGTTGGCCGACACATCCAGTTTGTAGTTCTCGGAGGAACGGACGATCTGCGATCGTTCCAGATAACGAGCAAGCCCGATCTGTTGCAGTGCCACCACCTCGGGTCCGCCATTCTGGACAGACCCCGACACGGGCGCAATCGTGTAAAGTTCGGGATTGGGAGATGCGCAGCCAGCGAGCGTCAATGTCAGTCCCACCGTGGCAAGCGAGAGATGTCGCCGCATGCTGATCATTCTTGTCCTCCATCAGGCCTGCCCTTGATCAGCGCTTCCGGATGCTGCGTGAGCACGTCGGCCAGCGACCGGAACGAGCGGAGAGCTTCGTCAAGCTGCACCATCAGCCGCTGCAGATCGCGGCTGAACTTGGTGTTGTTGCCGTAACCGGTATCGAGCGATATCAGGAGTCCGTCGACATTGTTCAAAGTCTTCTGCAGCCCGGTCATAACCGCCGGCAGCTGTTTCAGCGCCGGCGCCGTTTCCTTGTCGAGCCGCTGGACGAAGTCATTCGCTTTGTTGACCGCGGCGGCGAGGTCGGCCAGCGTCTGGCGCATCTGCGGGCCCTTCGCAAGATCGTTCACCGAGCTCAGGATGCCATCGAGATTCTTGCCGATCTGGGCGAAGGGGATCGCATTCACCTTGTTGAGCAGGTCCGTGGCAGAGGCTTCCAGGCCGCCGAGCCCGCCGCTCTCGATCGTCGGTAGCACGAAATCCTCACCTTCCGAGGTGACCGTTGCCGGCGGTGCGTCGGGGTCGAATGACAGCGCCACCACCTGTTGTCCGGTGATCAGGTTCGCCGATTGCAGCGACGCGCGCAGGCCTCGCTTGACCATTGCGTTCACGGCATCACCGGGTGTCTTGAAGACCGCCCTCGCGCCGATCCCGATAATGCGTTCGGGTTCGACGTCATAGCGGATCGGCGCGACGATCGCATCCTTGGCAGGGTCGTAGCTGAGCCGGACATCGCGGACATGCCCGACGGTGAGACCATGCATCGTCACCTCGGATCCAGGACCGATTCCGCGGACCGAGCCGGGGAAATAGGAGACCGCTTGGATCTTCCGGCTATAGGAGGCGGCATTGGCCGTGTCGCGGTCTGCGAATAGCGGAAAGGCATGGTTCTCGGCGCTCGGCTGAAGCTTGCTGCTTTCCGTCGGCGTTTCGAAGGCGATGCCACCAAGCAGGATCGCGCGCAACGATTCCACCTGAACCTCGACCCCGGAACCGGCGAGCTTGACGGAAATACCCGATGCGTTCCAGAAGCGGGTCTCGTCGTTGACGTAGCCATCATAAGGCGTGCGCACGAAAACGCGGAGCGTGACGCTTTCCGCCATATCGGCGAACTCCCAGCCGAGAACCTCGCCGACGTTGATATCACGAAAGAACACCGGTGAGCCGAGCGAGATCGACCCCAATCGAGCGGCCTTGATCAGAAAGGTACGTCCGGGCACGTTCTCTTGCAGGATTGGCGGATCCTCTTGCCCGACGAATGTGCGCTGCGGCTTGCCCGCGGTGGGCGGCGGCAGCATGCCGACATAGGATCCCGAAAGCAGCGTCTCAAGCCCGGAGACGTTACCGGCGAACAGCCTGGGCTTAACGACCCAAAATACCGTCTGATCGGTCAGCAGGGGCTCGGCCTGCCGCGTCGTTTCGACCGATACCAGGACGCGCGTATGATCGGGCGTGAGGTCAAAGCTCTTCACCGTGCCAAAAACAATATCCTTATATTTGAGCTGAGACTGGCCGGCCTGCAGCCCTTCGGCGCTCACGAATGAGATCGTGATCGTGGGGCCTCGCTTGGACATCGTGTCCCAAGCAAGCCAGGCGCCGATCGCAATGGCGATGAGTGGAATCACCCAGATGATTGGAATGCGCCGCGCGCGGCGCGTCGATGCTTGAGCGGGTGTCGGGGGCTCGATGCTCTCACTCATGGGAGTTCCCTCTTTCGAGCGATTACACCTATCGCGAGAGGTGTAACACCATCGTCACCTTACACTTTTTGCTGGGTATTGTCGCTCGGATACGGACATCCGACCGCGCTAGCTGCTGGACGGGCCCGCAACTTGGTTTGAGTCTAGTCAAATTGCTAGCGCGTTGTTCGGCAATGTCTTCTCTGTATAAGATGGTTGCCGCGTGAGGGTGGTGTGACGAAGGGCTAGCATCAAAAAACTAAACGGCATCCCGTGGCAGCCGGCGAAAACAGATGCGCCGGTTGTCCGCGTCACCCATACAGACTGTTCATCACCTCTTGGTCGATCAAGGCGTGATGGCCACTTTCAGAACGCCGTCTCGCTGATGGCTAAACAGATCATATGCCGTCTCGATTTGATCCAGCTTGAAGCGATGGGTAACCATAGGTCTCAAATCCAAGCGATTGGCGGCAATGATCGACATCAACCGGCGCATGCGTTCCTTGCCGCCGGGGCACAAGGTGGTGACGATTTTTATATCCGCCAAGCCGGCTCCATAGGCTCCAAGCGGGATTGTAAGATCCGATGAATAGACGCCCAGGCTGGACAAGGTGCCACCCGGCCGCAGGACGCGCAGCGCCGCTTCGAAGGTTCGCTGCGTTCCCAGGGCTTCAATCGCCACGTCAACGCCGCGCCCGTCGGTCAGGCGCATGATCTCTTCGACCGGATCCGTCTTCCTGAAATCCACCAGATGATCGGCGCCCAGCCGGCGCGACACAGCCATGCGTTCAGCCAAACCATCGACGCCGATGATGGTGGAGGCACCGCACAATCGGGCGCCGGCAGTGGCACAGAGACCGATCGGTCCCTGGGCAAATACCGCGACAGTGTCACCCAGGCGAATGCCGCCGCTCTCGGCGCCGCTGAACCCGGTCGACATGATATCCGGGCACATCAGCACTTGCTCGTCGCTGAGCGAATCGGGTACCGGCGCCAGATTGGCCATGGCATCCGGCACGCGCAGATATTCGGCCTGGCAGCCATCGATGGTGTTGCCGAACTTCCAGCCGCCAGCCGCCTTGAAGCCGTGCTTGGTCCCGACGCCGTCTTGACTGAGGCAGCCGCACAGGCAGGCGGCGCTATGGCCGCTCGGCGTGATCGCGCCGGCGATGACGCGCTGCCCCTCACGGTAGCCCTCGACGGCGGAACCCAGTTTCTCGATGATGCCGACCGGTTCATGTCCGATGGTCAGACCGCGCGCCACCGGATACTCGCCCTTCAGGATATGAACATCGGTCCCGCAGATCGTCGTCGTCGTGATGCGGATGAGGGCATCCAGAGGGCCAATATCGGGAATGGGTTTCTCCTCCAGCACAATACGGCCTGGCTCGACAAAAACCGCAGCTTTCATCTTTCCCATGGTTCTTCTCCTTCTTCAATTTTTCCGAAAGTATCGGCAATCTCGCCGCGATCGTGCCCCAGCCGGTGACACGGTGACCGGGCCCGCCCCTCTGACGTGGCATCTCCAACTAACCGGCATGTTCTCGCCTGCTGATGCCGGTCCGTCATTGATCGAGGTCAATCACTTCGTGGCAGTCATCGTACCTTATCTTTCGATGGATTGAAAAAAGGCGCGAACCCGGCGATCTTGACCTGTATCAAACCCAATCTGACAGGTAGCAACTAATCTCCAAAGTTGGAGACATGGAGCGGCAGATCGAGGAAACATCCATGCGTGCAATGGTCTTCGATGGTCGGGACAAAAACCTAAAATTGCGCGACATCGCCGTGCCGGAACCGGGGCCCGGGCAAGTGCAGATCCGCATTTCAGCTTGTGCCGTGTGCCGGACCGATCTGCATATTCTTGACGGTGACCTTAAACACCCAAAGTCAGACCTGATACCCGGCCACGAGATTGTCGGTCGGGTGACGCAACTCGGCGATGGCGTCGATTTCCTGGCTATCGGTGACCGCGTTGGCGTGCCCTGGCTGGGCTGGACCTGCGGACAATGCCGCTACTGTCGCAGCGGCAATGAGAATCTCTGCATCAAGTCGCGCTTTACCGGCTATGACGTTGATGGCGGATTTGCAGAGATGACCGTGGCCGATGCCCGATACTGTTTCCCCATTCCGCCGAACTACGACGACGTTTCCGCAGCCCCCTTGCTGTGTGCCGGGCTGATCGGCTATCGCGCCTATGCGATGATCGGCGATGCAAAGCGTGTCGGGCTTTATGGTTTCGGCGCCGCAGCTCATATCCTTGCGCAAGTGGCTCGATACGAGGGGCGGCAGGTCTATGCTTTTACGCGTCCCGGCGATGTGCAATCGCAAGTTTTCGCGAGGGAACTCGGTGCTGTCTGGACGGGCGATTCAGATGCGAGACCGCCCGACGAGCTCGATGCAGCCATCCTCTTTGCACCGGTCGGGAGCCTGGTGCCGGCCGCCTTGCGTGCCACTCGCCCCGGCGGCGCTGTCATCTGCGCCGGGATCCATATGAGCGATATTCCAAGCTTTCCCTATGAACTTCTATGGCACGAGCGCGCCCTTCGGTCGGTCGCCAACCTGACGCGTGCCGACGGCCATGCCTTCCTGGCTTTGGCCCCCAAGGTGCCCGTCAAGACCCAAGTCAGGAGTTATACGCTGATACAGGCCAATGACGCGCTCTCGGCGCTCCGCCGAGGTGACCTGGATGGCGCCGCGGTTCTCGTTCCCTGACGACCGCGACCGTTATCCACCGGGTACAGTGAAGACCTCTTCCGAGTTTCCGTCTGGATCCGCCGCTAACGGAGACTTGACCAGGATCAAAATCGCTGGCGGCCGTTCGCCTTATTCTGGAAGCCATATCAAGAGGAAAATTGGGAAATGCGTCGCTCAACTGCTCGGTCTGATGGTTTCACCCGCCGCCGCGAGCGCGCAATGCAGGGACAGTCATTAGTGTCCAGGCGGCCAATACGTAGGGAAACAACGAGTCGATTCTCATCTCGCCATGTTTGACAGGGCGAAGGATGTGCCGGTGAAGCAGCCTGACGTTATTACACAGCTTAAGAACGATCATCACAGCATGAGAGCGCTGCTCGAAACACTACGCGGTGAAATTGATCTGTATTGTGCCAAGAAACCCGCCGATCTCGATCTGTCATCAGAAATCATGGAGCATCTGATCATTTATCCCTATCTCTCTCATCATCACCGAGAAGACATCATCTTCGAACGGCTGAAGTTGCGGGACGTGGCAGTTGCTCAGCAGGTCGAAAGTATCATCCGTGAGCATAAGGACCTGGTGGCGCTCAATCGACGGCTGGCTGCGGCCTTGCGTAATATAAGAACAGGCCTGGAAATGCCGAGAGATTGGCTCGATAGCCTCACCAGAGCCTGTGTTGCAAGCAACTTGGAACATATGAACAAGGAGGATCAGTTCTATTTTCCCCTGGCTGTCGGTTGCCTTAGCACGGCGGACTGGGAAGCGATCGCGACAGAAATCGAAAAGGCGGAAGACAGCCGTTATTTGACGAAGCTGTAGAAGGCGCGCACCGAGCGCCCCGGAAACGTATCGGGCATCCGGCGAAGGGGAAGTCTGCCATCGCCAATCAATGTCCTTTGGCCCGATGTGATAAATACCGGCAATCCAATTGACTTCGTGATCCGACAATCTAGAACCAGAGTGCTACTGTGCTAAAGTCACCAAACTCTCCACAGCTGACCTAGGGGCCGCGTGTCTCGCTGCCATTACCTCTTGAAATTCCTTCTCATTGGGGCATTGATATCTCGTCGGGATGGAAATGGGGATGTTGATGGAGGGCTTGTCCAGCAAGAGTGGTGAGTCGGCTCAGCGGACGGAGTTCGGATCGAGAGCGGACCAGGGCGGTTTCGCTCGGGTGGCCATCGTTGCGGCCCTCTATTTTCTTTCCTCGTGGTTTATCCATGGGTTGCATGTCCAACCCAGCCAATTGCCGATTTTCTGGCCTCAAACAGGCTTGGCGCTGGGTGCGTTCATTGCGCTACCGCCCCGGCTTTGGCTGTGGAGTGCGGCCGTTATTGTGTTGGCTGGCGGGCTCTTCGGTGCTTCGATTGGATCCGGGGCATTCCTTCAATCCTGCCTGGCCCTGTCCGACGTCTTCGGCGGCCTCATTGGCGGTTATGTCTACCGAAAGTATCGCGCCGGGGTGAGCCCCCTCAATGATCTCCATGTGCTGCAACTTTTCTTGATGGCGGCGACTGGCGTAGCCGTTTTTTCGAGTCTGGTGAGGGCGGCGATCGCCGGTCAGTTCTCTTTGCAAGAATTCTGGGTGGGCTGGGGAACTGAATTCGGCGCGGCTGCGGTCGGAATTGCCCTGATCACTCTTCCAATTATCGGCCTGCTGACGTGGCAACCGGCACCGCTCCAGTGGCGCCCCTCACTTAGCTTTTCTATTGCCGCCGCACTGGCATTATTAGCTACCGTGGTCGCCCAATTTGATGGGGGGAGTGATCACACCACTCTGGCTCGAATCTCCCTGCCGTTTCTGGTTTGGGTTGCAATTCGGCACTCGGCAGTGGAGGCGGTTGGTTTATTGGTGGTGATATCGCTTCTCGAGCTATGGATGGCCGGTGGCGGGTATGGCTGGGCAATCCACACGGAAAGCTATTCGATCCGGCAGATGCTTCTCCTTCAGTTCTATTTAACGCTAAGGGCGGGCACCATCTTCATGCTGTGCGCCGTCATGAGGTCCCGCATCGGTATCGAAGATAGGGCAGAGCAATATGCAGCTCGGCTGGAATCCATGATCGAAGCCGTGCCAGACGCGATCATTACGATTGGCGAACGCGGCATAATCACCTTTTTTAGCCCGGCAGCGGAGCGCATGTTTCTTTATCGCGCCGATGAGGCCATCGGCCAGAACGTCAAGATGTTGATGCCGATGCCCTATCGCGCAGAACATGATTCCTATCTGGATCACTATCTGACGACGGGGGAAAAAAAGATTATCGGCATTGGCCGGGTCGTCGTCGCCCAGCGCAAGGATGGTACGACATTCCCGATAGAACTCGCTGTCGGCGAAGCGTTGTCACAGGGACAGCACACCTTCACCGGCCTTATCCGCGATATTTCCGAGAAGCAGAATACCGAAAGGCGCCTGCACGAACTGCAATCCGATCTGCTGCACGTATCACGGCTGAGTGCCATGGGGGAATTGGCTTCCGCCCTTGCCCATGAACTTAATCAACCGTTGACCGCCATCAACAACTATCTGCTGGCAGCTACGCAATTGCTACAGCGCGGGACCGGTAATTTGTCGCGCTCTCTGGAGATCATCGGTAAGTCGATCGATCAAGCGGTTCGTGCCGGACAGATCATTCGACAATTGCGCAACTTCGTTCAGCGACGCGAGGTCGAACGGGAGCCGGTCGATATCGACAAGGTCATTGATGAATCGAGTGCTTTGGCTTTTGTGGGCCTGAAGGAGAAGGGTATTCGCGTTCTGATCGAACGATCCGATGACACACCAGTGGTGTGGGTCGATCGAATTCAGATCCAACAGGTCCTCATCAATCTCATTCGCAATGCAGTCGATGCGATGGAAACGGCGCAGCGGCGCGAGTTGACCATCCGACGGAGGGTTGTTGACGGGACTGTCGAGATAAGCGTGATCGATACCGGTAGCGGCATATCCCCGGAAGTCGCCGACAAGCTTTTCCAACCGTTCACCAGTACGAAGCCGAGCGGCATGGGTGTCGGTCTGTCAATCAGCCGGACGATTATCGAAGCACATGACGGCCGGCTGCGATGCGAGCCGAACCCGGCAGGCGGCACCATTTTCCATGTGACCTTGCCATACAACGAAAATTCGGCATCACTTTCATGAAGACCAAGTCGATTATCTATATTATCGATGATGAGGCAGCCATCCGTGACTCGCTCTCTCTCCTCTTGGACGTGCACGGGTATCATGTTTCCCTCTTTGAATCCGGTCCACGATTTTTACAGGAAATTGATCCGGCGGCGCCAGGATGCGTCTTAATGGATCTACAGATGCCGGGGATGGATGGCCTGCAGCTGCTCGATGCAATGAAGCGGGCGGGTATCCGTCTACCGGTCGTAATGATGACGGGATTCGGGCAGGTATCGACGGCAGTTCAGGCCATGAAAGCGGGCGCGCTGGACTTCCTGGAAAAACCCTTGTCCGAGACCGCATTGCTATCGGTGCTGGACCGCGCTCTATCCGATCTGGCGGCGAGTATGCGGCTGGCGGACCAGCGTGCCGATGCGGAAGCACGGCTGGCGCATCTGACGCCGCGAGAGCGGGAGGTCTTCGACCGGCTAGCGCTTGGCAAGCCGAATAAGGTCATCGCTTTGGAACTCGATATCAGTCCAAGGACCGTCGAACTCCATCGTGCTCGGGTCATGGAAAAGCTGGCGGCAGGCAGCCTGTCGGATTTAGTCCGCCTTGCTTTGGCGATCGATCAGAAACCGGGCGGACAGTAGGAATCAGCGGGGTTCGATGATCCAGATCAATGCCGGCCATTACGGAAAAATGCCTAGATAAAAGCTTACTGATGGTGCTGGCAATGGACCCAACCGAGCCGACAGTTTTTGTCGTGGATGACGACGATGCCGCGCGTGATTCGCTCAAGACCCTGTTGGAGCTGCAATTCCCCAAGGTCGTGGCATTTGAGACATGCCAGGAATTCCTCGACGCGGGCGCCGCGAAGTTCGGCGATTGCCTGGTTCTTGACGTGCATCTGCCGGGCATCAGCGGATTTGACCTGATGGAAATCCTCGCCGTCCGGCATATGTCGCTGCCAACCATTTTGATAACCGGGCGTTTCGACAGGGCCATCCGCGACCGGGCTATGGCGCTCGGCGCCTTGACCTTGCTCGAAAAACCCATCGATTTTGAAGCCATGATGGCGGCCATCCGGTCCTGTCTTGCTGCGCCGGCAAGATAGGCATCCTACGTATATCTACGTACGTGTTCTTTACGGATATTCCTATGAAACCAAGCGGGGCAAGCTTCACATCATTCATCGAGCATATGAATGGGGATCGACATGCTTGCAATGACCAATGCCCTTCAAGTTCAAAATAGCCACCCTCGGCCGGCGCTCAAAATTGTCGCCAACTCTTCGCCCACAGCGCGCCAAATCCAACCGGCCACCTCGGATGTCTGGGCCTCGCTACAGTCGCGTCAGCAACCGACCGTTCTAAAGGCTGGAGAAAGCCTGTTTTTTCAAGCAGATATCGTCGAGCACGTCTATATCCTGAAGGAAGGGTGGGCGTTCCGGTATCAATGCCTGGAAGATGGCCGCCGGCAGATCGTCGATTTCCTTCTGCCGGGAGAGATCCTCGGCCTGGGCGACTCGGTCAGCATGACCTGCGGTGTCGAAGCCCTGACGGAAGCCTCCTTCGCGCGGTTCCCGCGTGGCGAATTCATGAACCTCCTCCGCGACCGACCCGAATTGACTCACTGCCTGATGAGCGTCCTCTGGGCCGGGCAGGAACGCGCCTTCGAACATGTGACAAGTGTCGGGAGACGCACGGCCAAGGAGCGCGTTTCCCATCTGCTGCTTGAACTGATCCGCCGTGTTCGGAAAATGAACATCACGCGCGGCAATGCCGAGATGAATCTGCCGCTGATGCAGCCGCATATCGGCGATGCATTGGGATTGGCAAGTGAGACGGTATGCCGGTGCCTGTCGGATCTTCGCAAGAATGGCATACTGGTCCTGCGCTCCGGCCATCTGGAAGTCCTCAATATCGATCGGCTTGCGACAGAAGCCGGAGTTGATCTGGAGGATTTGACGGATGGCTTCGGTGGGGTAAGCGGCGTCGCGCGCGCATAGAGCTGATTGGCTCTGGCAAAGCGGCATGGAAATCCCCGATGGCCGTGATCATTAGCCTTATGGCCGCTCCGGATTGATTAGCCGCAGCGTTGCTACCTCGAAATTCGATCGTCTATTTCCCCAATCATGTCGTAAAGGCCGGTTCTGATGGCAGGGCGACATCTAATCTGATGGCGGCCCTTTCGGATCATCGAACAGGATACGTTGGGCGGCACCATCCAGATCGTCGAACTGACCTGAACGTAGCGCCCATAAAAAGCCAGCAAGGGCGAGCCCACCCAGGAAGAGGGCAAAGGGGATCAGGAAGAGCAGAATCGTCATCACGGCCTCCTTTTCTCGATATCAAGCCAGTTTAGGCGCAGTGAGTTGGCGACGACGAGGATCGAGGATGTCGACATTGCAACGGCCGCAATGAGCGGGGTTACATAGCCGGAGATCGCCAGGGGAATGGCCGCGAGGTTATATATCAAAGCCAGGCCCAGATTCTCGCGCATGAGCGCATGGCTTTGCCTGGCGATTTTGAGGGCAAGGGCGACTGGCTGCAGGCGATCGCCCTGGAAAACCAGATCCGCGGCATTCTGGCTGATATCGGCGGCATTGGATGGCGCCATTGACACATGCGCAGCACTCAGTGCAGGTGCATCATTCAGGCCATCACCGACCATCAATACGCGGTGCCCCTGCGCCCGCAAGCCTTCCAGATATCTTACCTTGTCCGCCGGGCTCTGGGCGGCGCGCCAATGTGAAATGCCGAGTTGATCGGCAAGCGACCGGACAGGGGCGGGTCGATCCCCGGAACAGATTTCGACCTGATGAGCTTTCTGCAGCGTCGCCACGATCTCCACCGCATCGGGCCGCTTGGAATCTGAAAAGCGAAAGGACGTCGCCTGGCCACTCGGCGCCGTTAGCCATAGAACATGATCGCTGGACTGATCGTCAGGTTGTTCGGTATAGGCAGCACTTCCGAGCCGCCAGATGCCGTCCGGTGCCGGCCACTCCATCCCCTTGCCCGGGATTTCCTTCACATTTTCGGCCGGTACGACATGTCCCGCCGCCCTCACCAGCCCCAATGCCAAAGGATGCCGGCTGTTGGCCGCGATCGCGGCTGCAATCCCGAGCGAAGTCGGGTCGCTGCCGGGTAGCAGCTCGAGGCGGCCGAGCGTCAAGGTGCCGGTCTTGTCGAAAATTACATGATCGACCTCGCGCAGACGCTCCAACGCGTCCGCCGATTTCAACAATATGCCCGACCGCAGGAGGCGATGGCTGGCCACGACTTGCACGACGGGAACAGCCAGGGCCAACGCACAGGGACAGGTGATGATGAGGACGGCAATGGCGACCAGCAATGCCTGTTGCCAGGCCAGATGGCCGATCAGCAACCATCCCAGGAACGTCAATAAGGCAACGGTGTGGACGAAAGGCGCATAGCAACGGGCAACCCGATCGGCAAGCCGCACGAAACGATTGCGCCTTGCCTCGGCTGCGTCCATGAGGCGCATAATATCCGCCAGCAAGGTCGCCTCACCGACTTTGCCGACAAGGATGGTCAGCGGCGATGTCAAATTGATGGTACCGGCGAAAATCGCCGTACCGGGCTCGGCATGAACCGGCATGGATTCGCCGGAGATCAGGCTGACATCCAGGTCGCTATTGCCGAGGGTGATCTTGCCGTCGGCGGGAATGCGGCCGCCAGGGCGAACAAGAACCAGCTGGCCGGATATCAGATCGCGCGGCGGTATATCGCGCAGGCTGCCATCCGGCATGATCAACGTTGCCGAACCAGCATTGAGGGTCATGAGCTGTTCGGCAGAGGCGCGGGCCACGCGTCTTGCCCGATGGTCGAGATAGCGACCGATCAACAGGAAGAATACCAACGTCGCTGCAGAATCGAAATAGGCGTCCGGACCGCCTGTGGAGGTTTCATAGAGACTGATGCTGGGTGCAAGGATGATCGCCAGGGAGATCGGCACATCCATATTGGTGCGGCCGGCCCGCAAAGCCCGTGCAGCGGAGCGGAAGAATGGGCGCCCCGCATAGGCGATAGCGGGAAGTGCGATCAAGGCAGATATCCAGTGAAAAAGATCGCGCGTGCCCTGCGCCATTCCGCCAGCTTCGCCGGACCAGACGGAAATCGAGAGCAGCATGAGATTGCCCGCCGCAAAACCGGCCACGGCCAGGGAGCGCAGTAATTCCCGCGACCCGGCATCCTCGCGGTCGCGGAGGCAATCCGGATCGACCGGCACCAGCTCATAGCCCAGGGATTGCACCAAATCGATCAGCTTTGCCGCCTGGGCATGGTCCTTCTGCCAGGTCACGACCAACCGACGGGATGATAAGGACACCCGGGCACTGATCACGCCGGCCTGTCGTAACAAGGTTTGTTCGATCAGCCAGACACAGGCGCCACAATGGAGTCCGTCGACCAGCATCGTGAGACTGGCCTTGCCATCCTCCAGGTCCCTGATCCAGGCGGTGACATCGCGGGTTTCCCTGATCACCTCGGGTCGAGGGCGCCGCTGCGCAGGATCGAATTGCCGCCGCAGATAATATGTATCTAGACCTAGATCGCTGATCAGGCGATGCGCCAACCGGCAGCCGTTGCAGCAATAATGTTCCGTTGCGGCAACCGGCTCGCCGCAATGCTTGCAGCCATGAACTTTCGCAGATGCGATTTCGGTCAGGGCATTCACTTGAGGAATATCCGCTCGCTATGCTGCCAGCTTGTCTTGCCATTCTTCGCCAGCAGGCGCAGATCCCAATTTCCCAACGCGCTTGGCCGGAAGTCGGCCTGATAGATGCCGTTGCCGATGCTGTGCATCTGTATCACTTCATCCAGTCCAGCATTGGTCGGTCGCACCAGGATGGCTTCCACGGTCAGATTGGGCAACGCCTGCTGTGTCCCATCGACAAGCTGTACCGATAGACGCCGGCCGGTCGGGTCCAGCGGCGAGATGGTTACAATGGCATGCCAGCCATTCTTCTCGTTTTTTGCCGCGGCGGCCAGGATCGTGTTGTAGGCTAGTCCCTGCTCATAGGCCTGCGATGTCTCCAGGCCACTGAATGTCCGTACCGCCGTGACGATCAGGACCGTGTTGACGGCGATGACGATCAGAAAGCCCAGCACGAAGATGGCGGGAATCCATCTCGACTTGCTGCTTGGGACGCTAACTGCCTGGGCTGCTGAAGATAGCTTCATGATGGCTCTGCTCACCGGTATGTATATTTGTGATCGTCATGACGATCGGCGTCGATTTCTGCCGAAGGTTCTGACGTGCGATATGAACCAGCAGCCGGAAGGTGCCAATCGAATCGCCATCGACCGCGAGCGCCGTGGGGCTTTGACCGATCAATTTGTACTGCAGTCCATCCGCGCCTTCGACGTCTATCCGATAGTTCACCTGCTGACGCTGTTTGTTCATGACCTTCAGGTTATAGCCATTCTGGATATCGCCATTGCTGAGCCGCACGAAAAGCGGCGCCCGATCTGCCTGAATCGCCAGCTCCAAAGTGGCGCGATGACTGAGAACGAGAAGGGTGGGAACGGCAATCATCACCATGATTGTGGCGTAGAGGATTGTTCTCATCCGTATAAAGGGCCGCCGAAGCGGTCTGCCGACAGCACGCTGGTCCTGATTGTAGAGCGAATCATAGGTGATCAGCTCCTGCGGCCGGCCGATCTTTTGCATGATCGAATTGCAAGCATCGATGCAAAGTCCGCAACCGATGCAGGCCATCTGCTGACCATCCCGAATATCGACCCCAGTCGGACAGACGCGCACGCAGAGCCCGCAGTCGATGCAATCGCCACGGCCTTCGAATGATTGGCCCTGCTTGGCATGGCCGCGTGGTTCGCCGCGCCATGTCTCATAGGTCACCAGCATCGTGTGTTCGTCGAACATGGCGCTTTGAAAGCGTGGCCAGGGGCACATATAGATGCAGACTTGCTCACGGGCCCACCCAGCCAGCAGATAGGTGGTGCCGGTGAAAAGGCCGATAAAGCCATATTGCGTCAATGATGCCCGGCCATGGAAAAGATCCTGGAAGAGGGTCGGAGCATCGTTGAAATACATAACCCAGGCGCCACCCGTCAGGACGGCAATGATCAGCCAAGCCGCATGCTTCGCGGCCTTGAGCCCCAGTTTGTGAATATCCCAGGAGCTCTTGTCGAGCTTCATCCGTCTGTTTCGATCGCCTTCAATCCAGCGCTCGACCAATAGGAAGAGATCAGTCCAAACGGTTTGAGGGCAAGTATAGCCACACCAGACGCGGCCGAGAAGCGCGGTCGCCAAAAACAATCCGAAGGCACCTAGGATCAACAGGACGGCGAGGTAATAGACCTCTTGCGGCCAGATCTCGATCCACAGGAAATAGGCGCGGCGACCGGGCATATCGATCAGAATTGCCTGATCTGGTGCGTTCGGGCCGCGGTCCCATCTTAGCCATGGAACGAGATAATAGATGCCCAGAAGCAAAGCGAGCACCAGCCATTTGATCGTCCGGAACCGACCTGCGATCCGCTGCGGGTAAATCTTGGCAGTCTTTTCGAAGAGCGGCGAAGCCGTACTGTCCATGATGCTGACCGGTTAGACCTCTCAATATGACGGCGGCCTATTGGCCGCCGCTCAGGCTGTGGACATAGGTCGTCACCATCTTGATCTGCACGTCGCTCAGACGGCCTTGCCATGCCGGCATAACGCCTTGATGGGGCTTGGTGATCTGGGCGATGATATCGGCGCGGGTACCGCCGAACTGCCAAATCTGATCGTTCAGAGCCGGTGCGCCGACTTCCACATTCCCCTGTCCTTTATCTCCGTGGCAGCTGGCGCAGTTCTGCGCAAATAGCTCGCTGCCATTCTTCAATGCGGTGGGATTGGCAGCTCCCTCGCTTAGTGAGAGGACGTAATCGGCGACATCGGTGATCTGCCCAGGCTGCAGGAGGCCATCGGCACCAAACCGCGGCATGTCAGATACTCGCGTCGCCTGATCGGTGGGCGAGCGAATGCCGTGGCGGATAGTGGTTTCGATATCACTCAATTTGCCGCCCCAGAGCCAGTTGTCGTCCGCGAGGATGGGGTAGCCGCGTTGGCCCTGACCGCCGGCGCCATGGCATTGCGAGCAGTTCTCGCTGAAAACGGCCTTGCCCCCGGCCATGGCAAATTCCAGCAATTGCGGATCTGCCGTGATCTGATCGACGGAAGCGACGGCGATGCGATCGACATATTGTTTCTGTGCGGCTGCCGCCGCATCTGCGCCTTTGAAATAATCGGCATGGGAGCTATAGCCGAGAATGCCTCTGGTGTAGCTGTGCAGCAGCGGCCAGGCTGGATACAGAATTGTATAAACCAGGGCAAAGACGATGGTTGCATAGAAGGTCAGCAGCCACCAACGCGGCATGGGCGTATCAAGTTCCTTGATGCCGTCCCATTCATGACCGGTCGTCGGCGTACCGGTCACGTTATCCCGTTCGACTTCAGCCATGATGCTCCCGCTCCTCGGACTCGCCCCGGAAGGGGATCTGTGCGCAATCGTCGAAATGTCGGCGATTCTTCGGTCGATAGGCGTAAATAACGATGCCGATGAAAACCACCAGCAACCACACGACCCAGAATTGCCGGCTGAAAGCGGCTATATCATGCCAGCTCATTCCTGATCTCCATTGCTCTGTGGCGTTTGACCGAGGTCTGGCCGATAGGTGGTGAAATCTACCATCCGCCCCAGTGATTGCAGATAGGCGACCAGGGCATCCATTTTCGTGATCCGTGTCGGGTCGCCATCGAAATCACCCGTCGCTGCTTTCGGATAGCGTTGCAGCAGGGCCGAGGTATCGGCATCAGGCGTCGCTTGCGCTGTGAGATCGGCCAGGGCGCTTGCGATCATGGCATCGCTATAGGGCACCCCAACGATCCGCAGCGTTCTCAGATGATCTGCAATGTCGCCTGCTTCAAGTTCCTCTCGCGCAAGGTGCGGATAGGTCGGCATGATCGATTCGGGGACGACCGACCGTGGATCGATCAGATGCGCGACATGCCATTCGTTGGAGTATTTTCCGCCGACCCGCGCGAGATCCGGACCGGTCCGCTTCGAACCCCATTGAAACGGATGATCGTAGATACTTTCGGCGGCCAGGCTGTAATGGCCGTAGCGCTCCACTTCGTCACGAAACGGCCGAATCTGCTGACTATGGCAATTATAGCAACCTTCGCTGATATAGATGTTGCGTCCCGCCAGCTCCAGGGGACTAAGGGGACGTACGCCATCTACCTTCTCGATGGTTTCGCCGATCGTGAAGAGCGGTACGATCTCCACCAGACCGCCGATCGCCACCGTTATCAGGATTCCCAGCAGCAGAATGATCGAGTTGGTCTCGAATTTCTCATGCCTGATCATCATGTCATACCTCGACCAGGCGGGCTGTGCCGATGCGTCGCTCTTCGCGCACATCGCCCAGGATTGTGCGCCAGACATTGTAGGCCATTATCAGGGCACCGGTCAGGAAGAGGATGCCGCCGATCGCACGGACCACGTAGTAAGGATGCATCGCCGCAACGGAATCGACGAATGAATATTGCAGGAATCCGAGGTTGTCATAAGCTCGCCACATCAAACCCTGCATGATGCCGGAAATCCACATGGAGACGATGTAGAGGACGATCCCGAAAGTCGCGATCCAGAAATGCCATTCCACCATGCGGGTGCTGTATAGCCGCTCGCGATTCCATAGTTTCGGGACCAGATGATAGACGGCACCGAAGCTGATGAACGCCACCCATCCCAGCGCGCCGGAATGGACATGACCGATGGTCCAGTCAGTGTAGTGGCTGAGCGAATTGACGGCTTTGATCGACATGACCGGTCCCTCGAAGGTGGACATGCCATAGAAGCCAACGGCGGCAACCAGGAAACGCAAAACCGGATCCGTCCGCAGCTTGTCCCATGCCCCCGACAACGTCATCAGACCATTGATCATGCCGCCCCAGCTCGGCATCCACAGCATCACGGAAAACACCATGCCGAGTGTCTGCGTCCAATCGGGCAAAGCGGTGTAATGCAGATGATGCGGACCGGCCCAGATGTAGATGAATGACAGGGACCAGAAATGGATGATCGACAGGCGATAGGAATAGATCGGCCGCTCCGCCTGCTTCGGCACGAAATAGTACATGATGCCGAGGAAGCCGGCGGTCAGGAAGAAACCAACCGCATTATGGCCGTACCACCATTGCAGCATCGCATCCTGGACGCCGGCAAAGACGGAATAGCTTTTTGTTCCGAAGAAGGATACCGGCACGGCGAGGTTGCGGCCGATATGCAGCATCGCGATGGTGACGATGAAAGCTAGATAGAACCAATTGGCCACGTAAATATGCGGCTCTTGGCGCTTGATGAGCGTGCCGACGAAAATCAGCAGGTAAATGACCCAGATGATGGTGAGCCAGAGGTCCACATACCATTCGGGCTCTGCGTACTCCATGCCTTCGGTGACGCCGGTGACATAGCCAAGGGCGGCGAGAATAATGAATAGCTGATATCCCCAGAAGAGAAATTCGGCCAAACCCTTGCCGCCGAAAAGCGGCGCCCGGCTCGTCCGCTGGACAACATAGAGGCTGGTACCGAGCAGCGCATTGCCGCCGAAAGCGAAAATGACCGCGGAGGTATGCAGCGGCCGGAGCCGACCGAATGTCGTCCATTCGAGGCCGAGGTTGAAGGCGGGGAAGGCCAGTTCCAGGGCGATATAGACGCCGACAAGGAAGCCAACGATTCCCCAGAACATCGTTGCAATCGTAAATTGCCTGACGACATGCTCATTATAAGCGATTGGCGCCATGGTGGCAGTCGTGGTCGACATTACAAGTTTCCTCTATCCCCAGATATCGAGATCGCAATCAGGCGGAACAGCATCAGCACGGCAAAACCTGCCAGCAGCAAGCCCGGGATATAGAGTCCGCCATCATGGGTATTGGCGCTGACATAGAGGCCGATAATGCCCAGCAGCGTCAGAACTGCCACGCCGACCCAATTTCCAATTCCGCTCACGGTTACCCCTCCATTGAACCGAAAATCGCCGCCAAGATTTGCTACGCGGCCCCTTGCCGGATCTGTGACTCTCATTCGACCAAATCACGATAGGCGTGCCAGCTTGCATGACCGATGAGCGGCATGGTGATGGCCAGGCCCAAGCACAAGGTGGCGAGACCGGCGGCGGTAAATAGCGTGATCAAGGCCGCCCAGCCGATCAGCACACGCCAATTCACGATCGTCGCCAGGATGGAAGTCGCCATCGCATGTGCCACGCCGCAATCCCGGTCAATCAACATGGGAAGCGCGACCACACTGATGGCAAATGTTATCGCCGCCAGAATGCCGCCTGTGATCGTGCCGACCAACAGGAATGGCAAGCCGCGCGTTGTTAGGAAGATCGCTTGGATGAAATTATCCCAATCGGCAGGTTGATCGCCGAAGGACAAGGCGTAGATCAGAAGCGCCAGACGCTCCCAGATCAAATGCAGGAACATGAGGATGAGGCCCATCGTAAAGATCTGGCCCGGATAGCGCCGCCAGCAGAAAGCGATACTCCAGAAATGGATGGGCTCGCCGACTTCCAGGCGCCGGCTGATTTCGTAGAAGGCCACGCCGAGTAACGGCGCCAGAAACACGAAACCCGCTGCGGCGGGAAAGACGTAGGGCAGGAGATCGCGCTGCCACATGCCTGCAATCATTAGAGCGCTGATTATGGCAATGATGATGCCGAAGGTCAGGCTGACGCTGCGTGCCTGGTTAAAGTCCCGCCAACCGCGCAGCAGCCAAGTCCAGGGCTGTTCCACGCCAATGCGATAGACAGGCAAGGCCAGCCCGGCAAATGCCGGTGGCACATGATTGGTTTCGGTAACCCTATCTAAGCGCGCTCGATCGACCATCGTAGCACCATCGTTCGCCCCGCCGACATGGAACGGGGCTCGGCTGCGACCAATTCTAAGTTGTCATAGGGCGCTGCCCTTGATCTAAATCAAGGACCAGAGTCATTGATAACCTCTTAACTGTGGCGAGGCATCCTAACCTGCGGGATGTTCACTGCGGGAACCGGCATGGCGCAGACGGCTGATCTTCTTGCTGCCCTTTCAGGCCATTGCGTGGCAATCGTCGCAGATCATGGCTCTGCGATTGCCAGCCTTTTCGCAATCGGCCTCGTTGGCAGCCTGAGCCATTGCACGGGCATGTGCGGGCCGCTGGTGGCCGTTCAGGCCGCGGGACGCTTGGCGCTGCAGGCACCGGGGCGCAATGCGGATTGGCAACGTTTGGCCGGCGCTGCGCTCGTGCCCTACCAATTGGGCCGCGCGACGACTTACGCCGGCATTGGGACTATTCTTGCGCTGCCCGTCGGATTTGCCAAATGGCTCGACTTCTGGTGGCTCGGGCCGCTTCTTCTGGCCACGGCCGGGGTGCTGTTTCTGTTGCAAGCTCTTCGCGCGCTTGGCGTCAACCGGCCGCCGCAATCCGGGGGGATCATCCGGACGAGAGGGAGTCTCTCCCGTCTGGCTTCCCGTGGCACCAAGATCCTCATGAATCTCTGCCGTCCGCTGTTCCAGCGACCGCTTGGCTGGCGCGGATACGTACTCGGCCTCTTGCTGGGTTTTCTGCCTTGTGGTCTGCTCTACGCCGCTTTCGCCGCCGCTGCTGCTGGCGGCGATCCTTTGAGCGCGGCCCTGGGCATGCTTGCCTTTGCACTTGGAACCTTTCCGATCTCATGGGCGATCGGCTATAGCAGCACGTTGATCGCCAACCGATGGCGCCGCGCCTTTAGGTATCTGCTACCAATTTTGGCAATCATCAACAGTGCGGTTCTGTTTCTGCTGGCGTTTCGTGCCGTGCTCGTGAGTTAACAGTGGCTTTGCTGCTCGTTTTTCCGCGGAAAAATGACAGAAAACTGTCTTTGCGGTAACCCGAGCCAGCGATTCCACGCCATCATACGCTTAATCCAGCGCTGCCATTTCGTCCGAAAAGAACCAAGATTACAGCGGAAGAAATCCGGGCGGCTCTCGCCGTTTCATTCTGCTTCCCGCGACACCGGATGGACGTTTCATCACGGGGAACTCCCTGGCGACGACGGATGTTACGCAATGACGATATAATGCCTGTACGGTGAGGCAGAGATGAGCGAGGGAGCATTTATGACGACTTCCGTAAACCTCAACAAAGACGTCTCCCGCGATCCGCATTGCCGGGTGTCGGCATGAATGCCCGGGACATGAATTCCCCGGACTTTAATTCCCCGGGCTTTAATCCCTCAGGCATGGATGCACCCGGCGGTCCGGGCATCCGGCCGACCTGGACGAGCAGCACAAAGGACATGGTGGGGACGGCGCTCGGTCCCTCCCGGCTGTGGTTCACGATCGGCTATGGCATCCTGAACGAAGTCTACCATCCGCGCATCGATATGCCGCAAATCCGCGATCTCGGCTTCATCGTCGCGGACGGCCAAGGCTTCTGGATCGAAGTGAAGCGGAACGCCGAATATATCTTGACCACGCCGGGGCCGGGCATTCCCGCGGTGCAGATCCAGCATCGCCACCCGCGCTTCGAACTCACCATCCGGATCGCCCCAGATCCCGACCGCGATGTGCTGCTGATCGAGGCGACCCTCACCGGCGATGATGAGCTCAAGCTTTACGTCCTGCTCGCCCCTCATCTCGGCGGTTCCGGTTTGGAAGGTCACGCCGAAGTTTTCGTCAATCGCGACCGCAAGGTATTGTGTGCCGAACGGCAATCTTGCGCCGTGGCGCTCGCGGCCGCCGATCTGGTGTCGCAGGGCGATATCTGGGAGCGCGCCGGCGCCGGCTTCGTCGGCGTCAATGACGGATGGCAGGATTTTGCTGCGAATGGCGCGATGACCTGGACCTATGGCCGGGCAGGCCCGGGAAACATTGCGCTGCTTGGCGAACTCGGCCGGCGCGCCGCGGTGCTGGCGCTCGGCTTCGGCAGTAACAAGGAAGCCGCTGCGACATTGGCCATTTCCGCGCTCTTTCAGTCATTCGACGCCGTCTGGCATCGGCATGTAAGAAGCTGGGAAATCTGGCATGCCGACAATGTAGATACAAGCCGGTGTCCCGCGGAGTTTCACGATCCGATACGAGTCTCCGCAATGGTGCTGCGGACACATCAGGACAAGACCTATCCAGGCGCCATGGTAGCAAGCCTCAGTATACCTTGGGGAAACAGTTCTGACGACACGGGTGGCTATCACCTGGTGTGGCCACGCGATCTCGTCGAGAGCGCGGGCGCCCTTTTAGCCCTCGGTGCATACGAAGAAGCGCGCAATATCCTGCGCTATCTGATCGCGACACAATTGGCGGATGGGCGTTGGTCACAAAACCAGTGGCTCGGTGGCCAGCCGCGCTGGGCTGGCATCCAGCTCGATGAGGTTGCGTTTCCCGTCATCCTCGCCTCCGCTCTCGTCGAGGCTGATGCGCTTGAGGGCATTGTCGTTTCGGACATGGTTCGCCGAGCGCTCGCGTTCATTACCCGAGAGGGGCCGGCATCTGATCAGGATCGGTGGGAGGAGACGCCCGGCATAAATACATTCACGGTTGCCGCCGCCATCGCGGCCCTTGTTTGCGGCGCAGATTTGCTCGGCGGAGAGGAAATGCGCGATATCCTGCTTCTCGCCGATGATTGGAATGCCCATATTGAAGATTGGTGCACTGGGGCAGATCCCGATTTTCTGACCCGCTTCGGTGTTGGCTCGTATTATGTGCGCGCCGCACCCGCGGATGTCTTCCAGGATCGGGCGGCGATTGCGGGCCTCGTTCCAGTTCGCAACCACGATAGCGAGTTTCTGGTTCCTGCGGCCTCTCTCGTTTCCACAGACTTCCTGCAACTGGTCAGATTCGGGCTGCGCACGGCTGATGATCCGATCATTAAGGCAACATTGCTGCTAACCGATGCGATGCTCCGGATCAATACGCCTCGCGGGCCGAGCTGGTATCGCTACAACGGCGACGGGTATGGTGAGCATGAGGATGGGCGGCCTTATAACGGCACCGGTCGGGGACGGCTTTGGCCGTTGCTTACCGGCGAGAGAGGCCATTTTGAGCTTTCTGCTGGCCGTAACTTGGAAGCCCAGGCAATGTTGCGCGCGATGATCGCTATGAGCGGTCGTTGCGGACTCGTCCCTGAGCAGGTTTGGGACGTTGCGCCGATTCCCGAACAGAATCTGTTCCCCGGTCGGCCGTCCGGTTCCGCAATGCCGCTCGTCTGGGCACATGCTGAGTTGGTGAAGCTCGCGGCGAGCCTGCATCTCGGGCGTCCGGTCGACCGGCCCGAACCGGTTTGGCTGCGCTACAATGGCATGAGGCCGCGACCGATGCGGGCGCATTGGTCTCGCCGCATGCCGGTCGGGTCGATCCGAGCTGGCCAGAGCCTGCGCCTTATTCTGGCAAACCCGTCGCTTGTGCATTGGAGCCAGGATGGCTGGCAAAGTTCCAGCGATGTCTCGACAGAGGCCAATTCGCTTGGCCTTCATGTAGTCGATCTGCCGACCGAGCACCTTGCCGTCGGCCAGCGGATCACGTTTTCTATCCAGAAACGGGACAGCGGCAACTGGGTCGAAAGCGACCGGACAGTCGTGATCACGCCGAACGATGCCTGAATTTATCGCGCACGCGGAGGATCGCCGTCGTGTGTGGTCACGTTCCCATTGCCGTTCGCAGTACCTGACTTCGTTTACTATCTGATCTGGCATCGCCGGACTGAGACCGACCCTGGATCCGTTTGGTTGGGCGGTCAGATCATCAGGTCTGTGCGGGAGCGGTCTACGTGAAAGGGCTCCATCTCAGGCAGCTTACCGGGCCAGAGGCGAAGCGCCCACAGTATCACGGGACCAGTCAATGGAACGGGTCAATCTTGCCGTTTGAAAATTCACCGATATGTGCCACAACAGTGCCCCAATGCTGGGCCGGAGGAGCGGTCTAACGCAACGCTCAGGTCGCAGGAGGATAACACCCGTGGCACGAAAGGGGGTCACCTTAAAAGATGTCGCCGCCGCAGCAAAGGTATCGCGGGCAACGGCTGCACGGGCTCTTAACAGTTACGGCTATGTTGGTGACGAGACCGCGCTTCGCGTCCTTGAAGCAGCCGACTCACTGGGTTATCGGGCCAACCGCGTCGCACAAGCGCTGCGTATAGGACAGCTGCCAATCGTCGGCTACGTACCAGGCGACATTCAGAATCCCTTCTTCGCGCGCATCGCCCATGACCTTGAGGTAGAGCTGCGTAAGGAGCGGTACAATCTTCTCATTGCCAGCAGCGAAGAGGACGTCGAGCAGGAGAAGGAGCTGCTGGAAAGCCTGCGCTCGCTCAGCGTCCGTGGTTTTATTCTGGCACCCACATCCGCAACCGATAACGAGCACATCGTCAAGCTAGCGCGCGAAGGCGCTCCCATCGTCCTGATCGATCGTGTCACGGAAAGTGTGCGCTGCGATAGCGTTGTCGTCGACAACGAAGGCGGCGCGCGGGAATGCGTGGACTACCTTGTCGCCAATGGACACCGCCGCATTGCCTTGTTGCGAGACGAATCCCGAATCTTTACGGCTCAAGAGCGCCTGGCCGGATATCAAAATTCCCTGCAATCACACGGCATCGAGCTCGATGACTCGTTGATCGGTGTGTCAAGCTCGACTGTCGAACATGCAATTGAGGCCACCATTCGCTTGTTCAGCCGCCGCCATCGCCCGACGGCGTTATTCACCGTGGACAGCCTGATGACGCAAGGCGCGCTCCTGGCACTCCGCTCGTTGGGGCTTTCGATCCCGCACGATGTCTCGCTCGTGGGGTTTGACGATTTCAACCTAGCCACCTTCACCGACCCGCAGATCACTGTCGTCGCCCAGCCCATCTCCGAGATAGGGCCGCTCGCCGCCAGATTGCTGCTCGACCGGCTCGCCGGGAAAAAGGTCGCGCCGCGGCATATGCGGTTCCCAACCCGCCTGATTGTCCGCGGTTCGGTTTCACCCCCCAAAAAGCGCTGACGCGGATTTAAGCAGCCTGCTTCTGCCAGGAGCGGGCTGAAATATACTTGCCAAGCATTCGGTTTCATGCGTAACTTTGCGGTATGAGATCGATCTCACATTCAATATGAGATCGATCTCATACCAGTTACCGTCAACCGCGGCGCGCGCGCCTTGGAGGATGCACCGCCGTGCACCCGAAATTATGAGGAAGGATCACATGCTCAACTTCGACAAGGACCGCTTCGTGAAGATTCAAAGCGGTGCCGTCTCCATAGCCGGTGAGGCGCGATCTCTCATGCGGAAGCTGCTGTCGGAAGGAGTGGAGCGGCTCTACTTCATGGGAACCGGCGGCGTCCAACTCCTGACGCTTCCAGCCATTGAGCTGGCGCAGCGCCACTCGACCTTCCCTGTCAGCGCGCAATACCCCGCTCAGGTCGTGCTCGATCCCCCCGCCGGCCTGGATCGGAAAGCACTGGTGATCATTCCGTCATTGTCCGGTACAACGAAGGAAAGCGTCCAGCTTTTGTCCTTCCTGAAGCAGCGCGGCGTCCGGACAATGTCCCTGACGGGCCATGCGGATACCCCACTGGCGCAGGAAGCCGATTATAACTTTACCAATTTCGCCGAGGACGATACGTCTTCGGAATCGTTCTATCTGCAGACATTGCTGATCGTGTTGGCGCTGCTTGCCCAGCGCGGCGAATATGGTGACTTCGACAGCATCGTTGCCGAATTACAGCGTCTACCTCAACTGCTCGTCGAAGCCAAAGCGGCCTACGAGCCCATGGCTGCTGAGCTTGCCACGACGATCAAGGACGACACCTATCATATTTTCACGGGTGCAGGCTCGGTCTGGCCGGAAACTTATTATTACGGTATGTGCATTCTGGAAGAGATGCAGTGGATCCGGACACGCCCGGTACATGCCGCGGACTTCTTCCACGGTACGCTGGAACTCGTCGAACCCGGTGTTAGCGTCTTCGTGTTCAAGGGCGAGGACGCCACCCGGCCCCTATGCGATCGCGTCGAAAATTTCGCCAAACGCTATTCCGACCATGTTCGCATACTCGATGCCGCCGCCGTCAAACTCCCCGGCATCTCGACCCAGGTACGAAGCCTGATCTCGCCTATCCTGCTCGCCACCTTGCTGGAGCGCCTAAGTGCGCATCTCGAGGTGCTGCGCAGCCACCCGCTCACGACGCGCCGCTATTACAAGCGCGTTGAGTACTGACCCTCTCGCATAGGAAAGGAGCTGCTCATGAAACGTTCTTTGCACGTCGTGGCGGTCACGGTGGCCACGGTATCAGCGCTGGGGTTATCGGCCGGCAAAAGCTATAGCGATTCTCCGGGCAAGGTGGTGGTGGCCGACCCGACCGAGAAGGTCGACTATAGCGGCACGCTGACGGTACTGACCAAGTTCGGATTACAGCAACTGTCGCCATATTTCGTCAACATCGCCCAGGAATACGAAAAACTTCATCCTGGCGTGAAGGTAGAGCTCATCCAGGAGAGCGATGACAGCGTCAAGGGAAAGACCAAGACGCTGGTCGCATCGAACTCGCTCACCGATGTCTATTTCTCGTGGACGGGAAGCTGGGGCGGCAATTTCGTTCGCGGCAAGCGTGCGGTCGATCTGAGCAAGGTCATCGGCCCGGATAGCGAATGGGGAAAGACCCTCGTTCCGGCAGCCGTCCAGGCATTTCAGTACAACGGCAAGGACTATGGCATCCCGCTCTATCTCGATGCCAAATTCATGGGCTACAATAAACAGATTTTCTCCAAGCTTGGCCTCAGTGTCCCGACCAGCTTCGAGCAATTGCTGGCGAGTTGCGATACCATTCGCAAGGCAGGGATTACGCCGATTTCCCTTGGCAATAAGGAAGCCTGGCCGGTCATTCACTATATCGGCCAGTTGCTTGCCTATGATGTGCCCCGGGCGGCCCTGGAACGCGACTTCGATCCGACCACGGCAACATTTACCGATCCGGGTTATGTCGAGGCGCTTAAACAATTCAAGCAGCTGGCTGATCGTTGCACCGACGGGGCAACGATGAATGGCGTGTCCTATGCCTCGGCTATTCAGGCCTTCAGCAACACAAAGTCGGCTATGTATTATCAAGAGATCATCGAATTCGATCAGAGTGCGTCGGCGGACTCGACCCTGAAACAGGCCGACTTCGGCTTCTTCACGTTACCGGTGCCTGAAGGTGCCAAGGGCGATCCGAAAGCGATCGAAGGCGCGCCCGAGGGCTATATGATCAACTCGACGTCGAAGAATGTCCCGCTGGCCATCGACTTCATGAAATTCGTGACCTCCAAGGAGCACGGACAAATTCTTTCGGCGCCGCCTTACGGGCAGCCCAGCGCGACGATCGGAGGAGCATCGGAAAAGACCATGAGCCCGGCGGTCGTAGATGGCCTCAAGGTACTTAAATCCGCATCCTATCTGATGCCATGGCTCGATACGGCGAATTCGCCGCGTGTCGCCGCGGCTTGGTTGTCCAGCCTGCAGGCTCTGGCCGATGGATCGATGACCGCTGAACAGGTCATGGATCAGGTCAAGCAGGCTGCCGCTGCGGATGCTAAAAAATAACGCAGATGGCCGTCACAGGAGTCAATAGCGGCGCTCTTGCCAATGACACAGCGAGACGACAGAGCGCAGGCGGGAATCCCAAGACCCGCCTGCGCAACCTCCTCTCGTTCCGCTGGATTGCAGTCGCGGTGATCCTTGTCGGCTGGTTTGTCTATTATCCCATCGTCGATAATTTCATCGTCAGCACCACCGACCAGGACATCTTCACGGGCGACGTCACAAATATCGGTCTCGCGAATTATGATCGACTCCTGCACGATCCGGTTGTCTGGACGTCGCTATGGAATAACGCCCTCTACGCGATAATCTCGATCATTTTCCAAGTGTTCGGCGCCTTTCTGCTGGCGGCGATGATCGAGGGCCTTGGATCGGAGCGTTGGCGCCGCTTCTGGCGCGCCATCTACTTCGTCCCGTCGGCGATCTCTATCACCGTGACGGGCCTCCTTTTCTACTTCATCTATCAGCCGGAGATCGGTCTACTGGATGCGGCGCTGAGGCAGATCGACCTCGGCGGGCTGGTTCGCCCCTGGCTCGGTGATGCAAAGACGGCGATTTACGCGATCATCGCCATGAGCCAGTGGCAGGGCTTCGGATATTCGACGCTGCTATTTGCCCTTGCCATGCAGAAAATCCCGCGCGAGCTGTATGATGCGGCCATCATCGATGGCGCGGGGCCACTACGACGCCTGTGGCACGTGACCTTTCCCCTGACCCGGGAGATGACCGGTCTCATGATCATCATAACGATCACCGGCGCGTTTCAGGTCTTCAACGAAGTCATGGTCATGACCGCCGGCGGCCCCAACAATAGCAGCCAAGTCCTTGGTACATGGCTTTATCAGCAGGGTTTCGTCGAAAACAATTTCGGCTATGGCGCAGCAGTCGCCGCGGTCATCTTCGTAGTGACCATGCTGACCGGCATCGCGCAGCTCATCTATACAAAGCGCCGGAGGGTACAGTTTTGACAATGCCGGCTGCCATTGGGCGGGGCCTGCAGGCCAACGTGTGGGGCATCATCGCCAAGACTTTCCTGCACGCTTTTCTCATCTGCCTTGGCGTCGTCGTTATCTATCCGCTCATCTGGATGGCGCTGAACGGCTTCAAGGACAACGCCCAGATTTTCGGCGATCCGTTTGCCTTGCCGATCGGCTGGTCATGGAACAACTATGTCCAGGCCTGGAACCAGGGCGTGCGCAATTATCTGACCGTCAGTGTTTTGGTGACCGTCGCCTCGGGAATATGCACCGTGCTCGTCAGCGCGTGGACTGCCTTCGGGCTGACGCGAACAAAGATGCCGGCAAAACCGCTGGCCGTCGGCTTCGTTCTGGGCGGTCTGATGCTAAGCCCCACCGTGGCGGTCATTCCACTTGTCAAGATGATGCAGGCCCTCGGGCTCTATAATACGTATTGGGCGCTCATTATCCTCTATACGGCGTTTCGGATTCCTTTCAGCACTTTCCTGATCCGGGCCTATATGCTCGATCTGTCGAGGGATCTCGACGAAGCCGCCACAATGGATGGCGCAAGCGAGGGGCAGATATTCTGGCGCATCACGTTGCCGTTGTGCCGGCCCATCATCGTGTCCTGCATCATTTTGCACGTTCTCTTCGCATGGAACGAATATCTGTTTGCCATGATCTTTTCGAGCGGGCCGGGGGTGCAAACCCTGCCGGTGGGCCTTACCTCGATCATGGCAACCCACGGAACCAATTACGCCGAAGTATTCGCGGCGATGACGATTTCGGCCCTGCCCATCGTGGTCGTGTTCTTTGCTGCGCAGCGCTACTTCATCCGCGGCCTGTCCGAGGGTATCGGCAAGTAGCAGTTTTCCCGAAAGGAGGTTTCATGCCGCAGCTTGCGTCTAGCCAGTTGATCGGAGCCAATTTCTGCTTTCAGCACTTTCCGTTGGAAAAGGTCGCGCAGGTGCTCCGGGATTTCGGTATGAGGGAGATCGAATTGTGGGGTGTCGCCCAGCATATCGATCTGTTCCACGTCACCGACGCACGTATCAATTCCGTCCGTCATGTGCTCGCGGATAACGGCCTGTCCACCTGGTGTTTTACCCCAGAGCAGGTCCTCTATCCCATCAACATCGCGTCGGGCGATGACGATTTGCGGCGCGCCAGTATCGAGCGGTTTTGTCGTGCCGTCGACATTTGCGCGACCTTGGGCGCGCGATACCTGTTCCTGACCTCCGGGCGAGGCTATGAGACAGAGGCGCCGGAATTCGCCTGGAATCGGGCAGTCGATGCCCTCGGCACAATCGCCGAGCACGCCCACCGCAACGGCGTCCGGTGCCTGCTTGAGCCGCTGCAGCGAGTCGAGACGAACATCCTTTTGAATGCACAGGGCCTGCGCCGGATGTTGGATGACATCGGCGCCGATAACATAGACGTGGTGCTGGACACGGTTGCGATGGCGACGGCGGGCGATACGGTGGCAGATTACGTTCGTCTGTTCGGGTCCCGCATGGCGCATGTTCAGCTCGTCGACGGTACGCCGGCCGGTCACCTGGTCTGGGGGGACGGAGCTTTGCCGCTCGGCCGTTATGTGAGCGAATTGGCGGCAGGCGGATATGCCGGCAAGATCACGTTCGAGCCGTTTGGCGATGGATCTTACGCGCTCGATCCGGTTACGGCCTGGAAACGCTGCCTGGCGGCAATTGAACCATATCTGAACCGCGCGGCGGTGAACGCATGACACGCATATCGCCACCAAGGCTTGTCGCGGTCGGAGACAATTGTCTCGACGTATATCTGAACAAGGATCTGATGACCGTCGGCGGCAATGCCCTGAACGTCGCCGCCCAATGGTGCCGTAACGGCTGGCCCGCCAGATATTTCGGCGTCGTCGGCGCCGATGCCGAGGCGGAAGTCGTGCTTGCGGAGATCGGGGCAGTCGGGTTGCCGCAGGCTGATGTCGAGCGCCGTCCCGGCGACACGGCTGTCACGTTGCTTCGCGATGAATTCGGCGACCGGAAATTCCTGCTGGAATCCTTGGGCGCCGGCGAGAACTACATGCCGACGGACGAACACTACCAGGTCGTCGTCGCCGCGGACTGGGTGCATCTTGGAACCAATGCCAATCGAGACTTGGTCCGGCGTCTGGTGGCCGGCCGCGTCCCCTTCAGCGTCGACGTCTCGACGGCGCATCTGGCTTTGCCACTCGAAGGGGTGCCTTTATTGTTCGCATCCGGCCCCGATGACGCGGAAGAGCCGGTCGAGCCTCTGCTCACTGCGTTCAGAGCAGCCGGCGCCCGGCAAGTGGTTCTGACCTGCGGACGCCGCGGCGCCTTTTTCAGCGACGGCGATACCCTGCTGCATGCTTCAGCAACGCCAGTCGACGTGGTAGACACGTGCGGTGCTGGAGACAGCTTTATCGCTTCATTCCTGACAGCGTTCATCTGCGAGGGCCTGGGCGCCGCTGAAGCATTGCACAAGGCCGCCGCTGCGGCAGCGCAAACATGTCTGCATATCGGTGGGTTTCCCCAGCAGCCACGTCGGATTCCGGACTGGCTGCTCTCAAAGTACGATGCCTTCATCGTTCAGGCGGAAGGAAGTAAAACGTGACGATGCTTCGTTTACGGCAGCCGGCAGTCGCGATACCGTCCGATCGTTCGTTCTGGCTGCAGGATGTCGGTGCAGCGGTGGCGACGGAGTCGCTGGAAGGTAGCGAACGCGCTGATGTCGCAATCGTTGGTGGCGGCTATACCGGTCTTTGGACGGCCCTGCGCATCCGTGAGCTTGCGCCGGAGATGCGTGTCGTCATTCTCGAAGCCGATCTGTGCGGATCGGGCGCCTCGGGCCGCAATGGTGGTCAGGTGCATTCATGGTTTGCCGAACTGGATCAAATCAGCGCCGTGGTCGGTGTCGAGGAAGCGCGCCAGCTATGTGCCGATACGGTGGAAGCCATTGCGGAGCTCGAACGGCTCCAGAAGCAGGGTACCATACAGATGGATCTCCGGCTGGATGGATGGTTATGGACCGCCAGTTCGATTGCGCAAGAAGGCGCGTGGCAGCGCGCGGTGGCGATGACCGAGACCGCCGGGGCAAATCGTTTCAGGCCGCTGACCGCCGAGGAGATCGAGCGCCGCACCGGATCTTCGGTCTCCTATGCCGGCATCGTCGAGCCGTATGCGGGAACGGTACATCCGGCCAAACTTGCCGTCGGATTGCGTGACCTGGCGATTTCCTGCGGCGTCGTCATCCATGAGCGAAGCCCGGTGACTGATATCGTGCCGGCAAAAATCTGCACGCTGCGTACGCCGCGCGGTGCCGTGCAGGCAGAGAAAGTCGTGCTCGCGGCAAATGCGTGGCTGTCGGCCTTGCCGGAGCTCCGGCGGCACCTCTATGTCGTTGACAGTCAGGTGATTGCCACCGCCGAGATACCCGAGTTGCTCGACCGTATCGGGTGGCGCGATGGCGCGTCGATCTGCGATTCGCAGAGTCAGGTCCTGTATTACCAGCGCACGCCTAAAGGCAGGGTTATCTTCGGCAGAGGAAGCGGCAATGTTGCCTTCAGAGGCGACTTCGGCGCCAGTTTCAACCGCAGCCCCGAACATGGACGCAATAATCTGCGCGAACTGCACCGGGTTTACCCGACACTGCGCGGCGTGACAGTCGACTATGACTGGTCAGGTCCGATCGATTGCGTGCCGGAGCACGTGCCCGTCTTCGATCATCTGCGCGGTCATCCGAACATCTTCTTCGGCATGGGTTTCAACGGCACCGGTATCGCCCAGACGCCAATCGGCGGCCGCATACTCGCCAGCCTGGTGCTCGAGCGGAAGGATCGCTGGAGTTCCAGCGGGCTGGTCGGCATAGAGCGGCGTCTTGTACTGCCACCGGAACCAGTCCGCTATCTTGGCGCCAAGCTCGTGCGGGCGGCGATCCGCCGCAGGAATGATATCGAGATCCGCAACCAGCGGCCGGATACGCTCACTCGATGGATCTCGGGCCTGACACCTGGCAGGCGTGAAGAATAGATACGGCACGCGTGATGTAGACGCTGCGGATACGGCAACAGAATCAGGGGAATCACAATGGCCGATCTCACCCTCAGGCAAGTCCGGAAGTCATTCGGCAACCTGACCATCCTCCAAGGTATTGACCTTGAGATCAAATCGGGCGAGTTCATCGTTTTCGTCGGGCCATCGGGCTGCGGAAAGTCCACGCTGCTGCGCATGATCGCAGGACTTGAGGAGATCACTGACGGCGAGATCAGCATCGCGGGAGAGGTCGTGAACCATATCTCGCCGTCCAAGCGCGGTATCGCCATGGTTTTCCAGTCATATGCGCTCTACCCACATATGAGTGTCTACGACAACATGGCCTTCGGTATGAAGATCGCGCGCGAAAGTAAGGCGGAGATCGACCGTCGGGTGCGTCAGGCTGCGGAGATTCTGCAGCTCACCAAATATCTCGGCCGTATGCCCAAGGCTCTCTCCGGTGGTCAGCGCCAGCGCGTGGCCATTGGCCGCGCCATTGTGCGCAATCCCAAAGTGTTCCTTTTCGACGAACCTCTGTCGAACCTCGATGCAGCGCTACGGGTTACCACTCGCATGGAAATAGCCAGGCTCAAGGAATCCATGCCAAACACGACGATGATCTATGTCACGCATGATCAGGTCGAAGCGATGACGCTGGCTGACCGCATCGTTGTCCTGAGGGACGGTCGCGTCGAGCAGGTCGGCACGCCGATGGAGCTTTACAAGCAGCCGGCTAATCTTTTTGTTGCGCAATTCATCGGCTCGCCCGCCATGAACGTGCTGTCGGGAACGATCCAAAGCGCTGGTGCCTCGACCTCCGTCAAGCTGAGTGGGGGTGCAATTGCTCATGTACCGATAAAGACGCCGTTGGCAGCAAATGGCGAAAAAGTGAGCTTCGGCGTGAGGCCGGAGGATCTGCACATCGCCCAGGACATCGGCGACGGCGTGCTGTTCGAAGGAAAGCCCCACTTCATTGAACAGCTCGGCGAGGTTCAACTTGTTTATGTGGACATTGGTTCGGGCGAACAACCGCTCATCGCCAAGCTTCCGGGTGGCCTGGAGGTCAAGCGCGGCACTGTGTTGCGGCTGACGGCAAGTCCTGAGGATCTGTTTATTTTTGACGAGAATGGCCACTCCTTGGGCCATCAGGAATTCGGTTAAACGGCTCAGCCTCGGCGCTCACGAGACGTTTTGCGGGGCTTGAAGTACGGAAGCGTTTGGCCTCATCATAACGATCCGGAAGTGCGGATCAGACCAAAGCGCGTTACCGTCAGAGGTTCTTGCGGCGAAGGACAAATAATGTTCCCATGACCGCCTCGCCCGCTTCAAGCCTCAGCTCGGTGCGCCTTTGTTCAAAGTTATCGAAGTATGGAGCAGTTAGCGACGCCAAGTAGGATTCCGCATGCGCAAAGCGACCTGACGGCAAGAGCTCATAATCGTCGTTGTCTGCAAGCTCTATACTCGCTGCGAATATTCCCCCGGACGTCATCGCCTGCGCCACAGCCGCGATCAATTCCTCAAGCCTGCCGAAATAGATCAGCAGATCAGCTGCAAACACCAGATCGAACGAAAGCGGATGTGCATGAAGAAAGTCAACCGCCTCACTCTTGACGACGCGGCTATATATCTGACGTTCTTCCGCATGCACTAACATCTGGGTCGATAGATCGACACCGACAAGATCTTTTCCAAAGCCGGCCAGGAATTCCCCGGCAAGACCGGTTCCGCATCCCAGATCCAGCATATGAGAGAAGGTCGACCGATGTCCGCCGATCAGTCCGGCTAGGTCTCGCGGTACCTGATACTTGAGCACACCGACCAGCTTTTCATCGAACCCTGGGGCGAATGAATCAAAATAAGCTTCCACATATGCATTTGGAACGCTGTCGATCAGACTCCCCGCAACTGCATTGTTTAGATGCTGCTGTATGGGATCTTCAGGATTGACCGAGAGGCGCAATTGTCCAATGGCGAGCGCCGCGTCCTTATATCCATACGCGCTGAAGAGCCCGAACCCTTCCCGAGTGATCTCATCGATCGTTTCTGCTTCGGAACCCGCCAGCGCAGGATACTCAGCCAAGGCTCTTCCAATGTCGCCTTCGATCATGGTGGCGAAAGTTCGGGCACGAGCATATCTGCGCAGACTGTTGCCCTCGAGCGGCCCAAACGTCGATGCCATCTCGTAAGCTTCTGCACTTTCGTCAAACCTGGAGGCCATATATAGCGCGTGACCCAATGAGATATAAACGAATGCATCGGCGTCCCCCTGCGCTACGACTTTCCTTAAGCTTGCGACCGATTCCTCGAAGCGAAAGGCTTTCAGATAGAGCAGGCCCAGCCCGAAGCTTGCATCTGTCAGATTGGGATCGATCGAGAGAGCACGGCGGTAGGCTTTCTCCGCGTGTTCGGCGCTACTTATGTTATCAGCCAGGATTGCGTATTGTACCCAAGTGCCGGCATGCGCGTCATCGATGACCAATGCCTTGCGGAGGCTGACCACTGCCAGGTTGGTCCGGGACATGCACAGATACACGCCCGCGAGATCGCGCCAGAGCCATACGTCGTTTGGTGCAAGGGAAAGAGCCGCAGTGAATGCAGCTGCCGATCGTTCATAATCTCCTGCCTTGTGACACATCGCTCCGAACTGACGCAACGCCGGCATGAGCGATCCGTACTTCTCGAGCAAGCTAACAAAGGCAGGGCATTCAGTCTTCCACAGCTCAAGCTTGCCTGGAACACTCTCGACATCAAGCAGAGCGAGAGCGGCGTTACCCCAGCCTTCGTCTACAAAGCCTGTCATCTACATTGACTCATCGAGGGCATATTCTTAGGTAGCACGGCCATCATCTACGCTCATATGGGCAGCGTCCGAATCTTGCGCATGTGCAGAAATACGATCGCGCCAACGCTTATAGAAGATTATCCGAGCACAGCTCCTGGAGCACTATAATTTTTCATGCCTGCGCGGACCCAGGATCAGATCTTTGCCACACCGCAGGCAGCTTCCGATGGAGTCTGGTTTACTGCTCAATGGACGCGCCAGACGGGAGCCGGATCTGTCGGCTTGCGTAGTCGATTGCCCTGAGATTCGTGACGCAGACTGGTTGCCTGTATTCCTGGTCGCCGCTCGTCTTGGCCGGGTACTAACACAGTGACACTCCCTTGATCCGGCTCTTGGACCGCTCTCATTCGTGCCGATCTGGATGTGTAACTGACCGTGCTGCCGATCATTCAACGGTTGCAGCCTGATGAATACGACGCGAGATCTGCTCTGCCACCGCGGCCTCGTCCGCGGTGGCACGCGCCAATCGTACGGGTACGTGCTTGTGATAAGGCGTTCCGGCAATCGGGTCGCGGTTGCTGCTTTCTGTCAACAGGTTGATACGAGGGCCGCTGGTCAGGCGGGTGCCGTCAGCGGATGGGTATGCTTGACCAAATCCATGCGGCAATGCGAGCTGCCGACGCCCCATTGAATCGTCGGCCTGGACCCGCACAATCAGCCTGGCCTTGCTCGATTCGATGCCGATCCAACCGCCGTCTTCCACGCCGAGCGTCGCCAGGTCCTGCGGATGAATCAGCAAAGCACCATCGGGATCGCTGCGGCGCCATGCCGGATCCCGGAAAATCTGATTGGCGTTGTACATCCGTCTTTGATCCGTCGCGAGGATGTAGGGGAAGTCGGCCGAGGGTTGTGTCTGCACGGGATCAAGCCGTTCGAGCCAGGCTAACAGTTCCGGGATTGCCAACCTGATCCTGCGGTCCGGATGCTCAATGAACGACCAGACATCTTCATAGTCGTGCTGAGTGAAGGCAGTCCCTTCCGGCTTTGTGATGAGCGTCTCGAATAACGCCTCACCGAGCATTGCATCCGGTATTTCCGACGAAGCAGAGATAGCACGTCGCACGGCATCTGGCCAACGCCGCGCGCATGTCTGGGCTGCGGGCCAAAGCACGGCGGCCGTTGCAGTACCCTCTGGCAACGTTGAACCCAGCGTTTCGTACAGAACCAGCGGAGCGAGTTGGGCCGCCGCAGGATTGCCGCCGAGGAATTCGCCGAGTGCCTTTGCGAAATCGGGCCGGGAGCGCTGTGCCAATGCGCGCAGAGGCGCGAGCTCTTCATCGGCCGGCATCAATCCGAGCGCCTCGGCGAGGCGTCTGTAGATTTCGGGCTCTGGGAGTGTGCCCGGCAGTGGGGTGACCGCTGCGCGTCGCACCTGGAAATAGTTGGTCGGAAACTCGAAATTGAAGAAGGTGTATTCGGTCTTTTCGTACTGGGAGGCCGCCGGCAGGACGTAATGCGCCAGGGCAGCAGTCTCTGTCATGGCAACGTCTGTGACGACCAGCAGCTCGAGCGATCGCAGGGCATCCTCGACGGCCTGTGTGTCGGCGGCGGTGTTGGCGGGATTGTTGCTGTCCACAAATACCGCGCGGAGCCTGTCTGGGGGGTCTGAAAGTACCGCGCGGGGGAAGCTGTTGGGCGGCAGAAGGCCTGCGATGATTTCGTCGCCGGTCGGTGCGAAGAATTCGCCTGGTGTGTTGAGCCAGAGCGGATGTAACCAACTATGTAACTGGTTGGTACCCGGCCGGCAGAGGCTCCCGGTCAGCAAGATAAGGAGTTTTTCCAAGTATGAGTTCAGCGTAGAATTCACACCCTGCTGGATCCCGAGCTCGACACGCACGACCATCGCCTTCGCCGCGGCAATCATATCCACGCAACGCTCGATGTCAGCAAGCCGAATGTCAGCGGCATCCGCCCAGGATTCGACAGGGATGCGCAGCAAGGCCTCGCGTACAACCTCGTAGCCCTCGGTATGGGCGGCCAGGAATGCGTGGTCGATGACGTCGCGCCGCAGCAGCACTGCCAGAATCGCCCCCAACAGGAATGCGTCCGCACCTGGTTTCACTGCCAGGTGTAGGTCGGCAAGATCGGCGGTTTCGGTTCTCCGCGGATCGATGACGATCATCTTACGCCCGAGATCCTTGCGGATTTGGTTGAGCTGTTCTCAAGCATTGACAAAGCCATGTGCAACCCAGGGATTGCAGCCGATTGCAAGCAACAGGTCGCAACCATGAATATCTTCTGCCGTATGACAGGTCTGGCTGCCGAACAACCGTCCATTGACCCAGAAGTCACCGGTCTTCTCTTGAGCCAGCGCATTGAACTTGGCGCGTGAGCCAAGCGCACGCAGCAGAGCGCTGGAATAAGCTCCGCCGGCATGATTGCCTTGACCGCCACCGCCATAAAGGGCGAAGCACTGACCACCATACTGTCCTTGAAGCGCCCGCACCCGCTCGGCGATCTCGGCGATCGCGGTATCCCACGTGATCGGGTCGAAGCCACCATCGGCGCGGCGCCGCAGAGGCGATGTCAGCCGGTCCTTGTGGTGAGCATAATATGGAATCCGGCTGGCCTTGTTGCAGAGATAGCCACCTGACTTTGGATTCGACTTGTCTCCACGAACCTTGACAATCCGATTTTCCTCGACAGCGACCTCCAGTCCGCAATTCATGTAGCAGAGATTGCATGCTGTTTTGTGCCATTGGGTCACGGCTCGAATCCTTTTGCTGAATGCCGTCGCCACAAATGCGGTTTGCCGGCGTCGCGGCCCAATTCAGGAACGCTTCATGACAAACCCCATGGGTCGCGACTCATTAAACTGTGAACGCGTTGCTGTGGGTGTCGTAGCTGTCGACACTCTTTCATTAAGTGTCTGTGACTACAGCACGATCTCAATCCGGGAATTCTATGTTACAGTCGCAATGCGCCTTTGATTCCAGTCACCTCCCAATTTGGATCGGAACATGGCGGTTCTCATCTCAACAAGAATGATGGAGCAACACATCCTCAAGCTCTGCATGATAGTCAGCACGCGAGGCGATGCCGCACCGGCACGTTGATGCACGGCAGCCTCACCCTGACTTCGTGCGCAAGGCAGCGATCTCGACGAAACGCTTCCATCCATTGTTCGCTATCTTCGAGAGCGGCGCTCCCGTGGCGCTTTTGCCTGCCGCCGATCTTCATCGCGGGTGTTGCGTCGTTGGGCGTGTGTTAACATATCTTCGTGGTGGGCAAGCTGGAGCGCATGCAAGCATAGGAGAGCATTACAAATGAAATGGCCCATTACAGAGCATGTTGTGAAGACAGATCGACATAGCAGTTTTTATCTGGCTTGCGGGCCACAGGACGGACCCTTGATGGTCTTCGTCCATGGCTGGCCGGAATTGTCGCTGAGCTGGCGGCATCAGTTGCCGACATTTGCTGCACTCGGATTTCGCTGCATCGCGCCCGACATGCGTGGCTACGGCCGCTCATCGATCTATCCGCGTCATAAGGACTATGAGCAGCGGCACATCGTGCGCGACATGCTGGAGCTGCTCGACGCACTTGGACATGAACGCGCCGTTTGGATTGGACATGACTGGGGCAGTCCGGTGGTCTGGAACTTGGCGGCCCAACATGCCGAGCGCTGCCTGGCGGTGGCCAGTCTCTGCGTTCCCTATATCGCAGGGGGGATTTCACCCCGCCGCATGGCCGATCTGGTCGATCGCAAAGTCTATCCGGAGTCGGAATATCCGGTGGGCCAGTGGGACTACATGCTATTTTATGAGGAGCAGTTTGACCGCGCCCGCGCGGCGTGGGAGGCGGATATTTCAGCCACCATCCGTGCGTTGTTCCGAGCCGGCAACCCGGAAGGCCGCGGCAAGCCTGCTATCACCGCTGCTGTGCGCCGTGCCGGCGACTGGTTTGGCGGCGCCGGCCGTGCCCCCGACGTTCCGCGCGATCCGGCGGTACTGACCGAGGCCGAGCTCTCCAGCTATGTCGCGGCCCTGACCCGCAACGGATTCTTCGGCCCGGATTCCTGGTACATGAATCACGAGCGCAACGCCGCTTATTCGGCCGAGGCACCCGATGGCGGCAAGCTGCGCATGCCGGTGCTGTTCCTGCACGGAGCCTATGACTATGTATGCGAAACAATCGATTCGCGCTTGGCCGAACCGATGCGTCGCGACTGCGCAGATCTTACCGAGGTCGTGGTGCCGTCCGGTCATTGGATGGCTCAGGAGCAGCCGATCGCGGTCAATGCCGCGCTGGCACACTGGCTCGCGACACGAACGGCGGTTTGGCCCGGGAAGGGGGAAGCAGGGAACGGATGACGATGAGGCTTCAACGGTCGCCGGGAGCTTCCCGAGAGCTTCCATCGTTAGGTTGATCGGGCACCCCGAACGATGGTCGTTCTGCATCGTCCCTCCAATCGGCTTGCAGCATGCAATCAGATTCGGTAACGGCTAAACTGATTGCAATACGCAATCGGTCTAATTCGTCGGGAGAGCAGGTCGATGGTGCGGATTTATGGCCACTCCTTCGCCGCCTTCTATTGGAAGGTGCTCATTGCTCTGTATGAGCGCGACGTGCCGTTGTAATTTCTGGTAATCGACGCCGATCACCCGGAAAACGCTGAAGCCGTGAGCCGCCTCGCCCCGACAGGCCAATTTCCGGTCTTGGTTGACGGCGATCGCACTTGGCTGGCGTATACCCTTCGATCATGCGGGCGCCAAAGGCGGTCGACGCCCCTGTCGCGGCGGACAGTGAAGCGACCCGGAAGCTATTGAACAGGGCTGTTATCGGTAGTTGGAGAGATACAGAGCAGGCTTTGCGCTATTGCGCTGACCGGCTGGCAGGCGCCGCGCCGGATCTGCGGCGCGTGGCGGACTTCATTGAGCGAAGAGGACAAGGTTGCGGCCTGACCGCGTTCTAGGGCGCTACCCGTGGCCCCGGCGCTATTGGGCAGTGCTGGAATTGTTATT